>Ga0209160_1000871_pt1 | contig 25235 bp, 17 predicted proteins | sample GraSoiAngelo_153_FD_186167 | JGI IMG/M metagenome (GOLD analysis project Ga0209160, IMG submission 186167) | Grasslands soil microbial communities from the Angelo Coastal Reserve, California, USA - 14_1009_12_40cm (SPAdes) (version 2) | ecosystem: Environmental > Terrestrial > Soil > Grasslands ...
CGTCTCGCGGCGCACAGCTATCTCCCCGCGAAAGGTGATCCCCAGGTTCGACTGCCGGGTCTGCGCCGCGGCGACTTGATCGTCCTCGAGAACGGGCGCGTCACTACCGTCAACGGGCTTCCGGCCGCACAGCTCGATGGCCGCCCGGAATTCGCATCCCTCGGCGCCGTCCATCCCAACCGCCCGCTCACGCTGGAGACCGCGCGCGCCTCGAGTCCGCGGACCGCCGAAACACAGCGCGTCGTGGATCTGATCTGTCCGTTCGGTTTCGGCCAGCGCGCGCTCATCGTTTCACCGCCCAAAGCGGGAAAGACGATGATGCTCCAGGCGATCGCGGAGGCAGTTGCGGAGAATCATCCGCAGGCGGTGCTGCTGATCCTGCTCGTCGATGAGCGGCCGGAAGAGGTCAGCGAAATGGTGGACTGGGGCAGGGGCGAGGTGATCGCGTCGAGCTTCGATCTGTCCCACGAACGCCACGTCGCCGCCGCCGATATGGTCTTCGATCACGCCCGGCGACAAGTCGAGCTCGGCCGGGACGTCGTGATCGTGCTCGACTCGCTCACGCGACTCGCGCGCTCCCACAACACGACGGGGCGGGGCAGCGGCCGCACGATGTCCGGTGGTCTCGACGCGAACGCGCTTGCGAAGCCCAAGGGGCTCTTCGGGGCCGCGCGGGCCGTTCCCCCCAAAGACGGTGGCGGCTCGCTCACGGTGATCGCCACCGCTCTTGTCGAAACCGAAAGCAAGATGGACGACATCATCTTCGAGGAGTTCAAGGGGACAGGGAATGCCGAGCTGCGGCTCACGCGCGAGCTGGCTGACCGGCGGATCTACCCGGCCGTCGACATTGCGGCGAGCGGCACGCGTCGCGAAGAGCTGCTCGGCGACGCGAAGACGATCGAGGCGAAACAAAAGCTCCGGCGGGCTCTTGTCGGGCTCCCGCCGGAGCAGGCAATGCAGTCGCTACTACAACAGATGAAACGCGCTAAGACGAACGCCGAGTTGCTGACTTCGATTTAGACCCCGACCGCGCCACGGAGACGACGCGACCATTGTTCGCGTTCACGGTAACCTTCGTGGTCCCCGTGCGGCCGGTGCGTTTGACTTCGAACACCCACGACAGGCGTCCGCGCCGGCTCATCAGCGTGGTGCTTTGCAGGTCGCCCGGCACGCGCTTCAGCGCGACGGTGCGGGCTGAGTCTTCGCTGACCTTGGCTTTGGCAACGAGGCTGTCCGGAACGTTCCGCTCCTGGGCGGCGAGGCCGCTCGCCCCAAGAGAGAGTCCAGCCAGTAGGGTGAGGATGCTGAGAAGGCGCATGGTGGAGCTCCGAAAAAGAAGAAGTGGTGTAAACGTCGCCTGTTGAGACCACCCTAATCCACGAGTGGTCACGGCAGCCGATAGTCTCTCCCCCGAATCGCAACGAGTAGCGTCGGGACCGCGAAGAGTGTAATCGGCGTGGACAGCACTAATCCTCCGATGACAGCCAGCGCCAAGGGCCGCTGCAGCTCACTGCCAGCGCCAATTCCGAGGGCCAGGGGCAGCAAACCAAACAGCGTGCAAAGGGTTGTCATCAATATCGGCCGCAGGCGGACTCTCGCCGCCTCTCGAATGGCGATTTCCAGAGGCACTCCTTCGTCCCGCATCCGTAGTCGCGTGAAGTCGAGCAGGATGATCCCGTTTTTCACGATCAAGCCGACGAGCAGGATCAAGCCCATGAAGGATGCGACGTTCAGCGCCGTTTGGGTGATGAGCAGCAGGATCAGGGCGCCGACGAACGACACCGGCGCCACCAGCAAGACGACCAGCGGCTCGACGAACGACTCGAACTGCACGACCATCACGGCCGACACGCTCACCGCGGCGAGGAACAAGACGAGCAGTAGAGCGCGGAACGCTTGCTGCTGGCTTTCGTATTGCCCGCCCAGGACCAGGCGAATTCCCGCGGGCGGTGGCTGCGCGGCGATCACGCGACGCACGTCGCCCATGACCCCGCCTAGTGAGCGCCCGCTCACGTCCGCCGTCATCGCGATCATCTGTTGCTGATTCTCACGCTCGAGGCTCATCCGCGACTCTGCCTGCGTGAACGTGGCCAGACTCCCCAGCGGCGTTCCCATGACCGGAAGCGAGCGGAGGCGGAGCGGATCGAAGCGTACCGAGTCCGGCGCGCGCACGCGCACCGCGACGGGCCGGTCCCCGGTCCGCACTTCGCCCGCGCGCGTACCGAGGAGAGCGGCGCTCACCGCATTGCCGACATCCTCCGGCGCCAGTCCCACCCGATCCGCCTCGGCCTGATTCACCCGCATCAACAACTCTGGTGACGGCTCGCTGACACCGTTGTAGAGGTCCGCGAGTCCCGCGACGCTGTCCATTCCCGGCTCGAGTCGCTTCGCATAGGCCTCGAGCGAATCGAGGCTCTCACCGAACAGTTTTATCTCGACCGGCTTCGCCGCGCCGGCAAGATCGTTGATGACATCGGACAGGATCTGAACGAACTCGATGTGCAGCCGCGGTACCGCCGCCGTGATTCGGTCACGTACGTCGTCGATCACGGCGAAGATATCCCGCGACCGCTTGCTCGGTGCGACCAGTCGCGCGGCGATGTCGCCCGTGTTCTGCGACGTCGCAAATAGCCCCAGCTCCGCCCCCGTCCGTCTGGACGTGCCCTCGATCTCCGGCGTTTTCGCCAGGATCCGCTCGGCGATCCCGACCTCGCGATCGGTCTCGGCTAACGCGGTCCCGCCAGGCGTGAAGTAGTCGAGCACGAACGCCCCTTCGTCCATCTCGGGGAGAAAGCCGGTCTCCACGAGTCGCCACAGTCCGAGTCCCACAAAAACCAACGCGAGGGCGGCGATGACGACGCCGCGGATGTGGTGCAGCACCGAGCCGAGCGCTCGTTCGTAGCGTGAGCCCAGCGCTTCGAGCGCGCTTTGCGCACGCGCCAATATGCCGGTTCGCGTAGGCTCCACTTCATGCGGCGTCACAAACTGCTCTGCGAGCAGCGGAATGATCGTCAGGGCGAGGACCAATGAGACGAGCACCGCCACGGTCAATGTCGTCGCCAGCGCCGCGAAGAACTGGCCGACGACGCCTTGCAGCAAACCGAGGGGCAGGAACACGACGACCGTCGTGAGCGTGGACGTCGTGACCGGCCAGATGAGCTCCTGAACCGCCGCCCGGATAGCTTGTGTGCGATCGCTCGTGAGACGCAGATGTCGCGCGATGTTCTCGGTGATCACGACTGCATCGTCGATGACGAGGCCGATCGCGATCGCCATCGCGCCCAGCGTCATCAGGTTGAACGTCTGGCCGAGCAGCTGCATGACGAACACGGTGATGGCGAGCGTCAACGGGATGGACGTCGCGCTGATTGCGGTTATGCGCCCGTGGCGGAGAAAGAGGAGCAACACGAAGACGGCGAGGGCGGCGCCGATGAACATCGCATCGCGAACCGCGCGTACGGCCTCGCGAACCAGTGCCGCCTGATCGTAGACCGGCTTGACGTGAACGCCCGGCGGCAACGTCGGCCCGATCGTGTTCATGATGCGCGCGACGCTGTCCGCGATCGCCAGTGTATTGCCGCCGAGCTGCCGGGTGATGTTGATGAGCGCAGCGGGCCGGCCGTCGCCGGCGATGATGCGCACGTGGTCTTCGGTGCCGAGCTGCACCGTCGCGACATCGCGCACGTGCAGGCCGCCGCGCACCACCACGTTGCCGATGTCGTCGACGGCGTGAGCTTCCTGATCGGTGACGATCAGATACTGCCGATAGTCCTGCGCCACGCGACCCACGGCCTGCACCGTGATCGCCCGGCGAATCGCGTCGGCCAGATCACTGTAAGTCAACCGATGCGCCGCGAGCAGCGCCGGATCGGCGATGACTTCCAGCTCGCGTACATCCGATCCCTGGACGTCGACCCGCCCGACCCCGGGAACGCGCGATATCAACGGCTTGATGTCGTAGCGGGCGAGATCGTACAACCGCGCCGGCTCACCCCCTTCGACGTTGTAGGAGAGGATGGGAAATAGCGACGGCGCGAGCTGCTCGACCTCGATCTCGACTTCCGCGGGTAAGGCTCCCTGCACCTGGTTCACACGCGCGCGCACGAGCTGGAGCGCGCGATCCATGTCCGTCCCTGAGGCAAAGGTGATCGCGATCTCCGCCGCGCCGCGGATCGTGTGCGATCGCACCCGCGTGACGCCCGGCACGATGCTCACCGCTTCCTCGAGGGGCCGCGTGACGCTGAAGACGACTTGCCGGGCCCCAAGGGTAGAGCCCTGCGCGACAACCGTAATGCGGAAGAAGCGCAGCTCCGGATAGATCGCCGACGGCAGGCGTAGCGCTGCCCAGATGCCCGCCGCGCTCAGAATCGCGACGATCAGATAAATGAAACGCCGCTGGCGGCTGAGTACGTCGAACAGCCTCACGGACCTTTAGTACCGATCTTTGCGCTGTCCGTCACGCCATACGCACCGGTCGTGACCACCGTCTCGCCGGCGGAGAGGCCACGCACGATCTCGGCACGTGTTTCGGTGCGCGCGCCGACGGTCACTGGGCGGGCATGCGCGATTCCGGCGGAGTCCACCACGTAGACACGGAACCCTTCCCCTTCCGGAACGAGTGCTTCGATCGGAACGGTGACCGCGTTGGCATGGGCGCCGGTCACGATTCGCCCGAACACCGATTCGCCCAGTCGCAGCGGTCGCGCGGACGAATCTTTCGGACTTGCCCGAGGCCGAGCCCGGATACCCACGGCGCGGGAGACGGAATCCACGGCCACCGCAACGCTCACCACCGTCGCGGATCCCAGCGATTCTCCTTGCGTTCCCTCGCCGCTGCTCAGCGCGAGCGTGTCACCGACGTGAATCCGCGCGGCCTCTGACGGCGAAACGTTGAACAGGAGATCGAGGGCGCGCGGATCGGCGATCTGCACGAGGGCTTGGCTTTGATCGACGGATGCGCCCAAAACGGCGCTTATCTGCGTAACGACACCATTGATTGGAGCACGCAATGTCGCGAGCTCCTGCGAGCGGCGCGCGGTGACCGCGGCGGCTTGCGCGGCGGCAAGATCCGCGGCGGCCTGGTCGGCGTCTTTTTGTGGCAGAATGCCGGCCTGGGCAAGGCGCGTGGCCCTCGCGTACGCTCGCTCGGCGTTCGAGAGGGCGGCCCCGGCGCTTTGCGCCGCCGCGTCGAACGGCGCACGCTCGAACGCGACCAGGGAATCGCCCTTCGCGACTCGTTGCCCGACAACCACGAAGACCCGCGCCACGCGAGTGGGGCCCGGCGCGGCCATTGCCGCAAACCGATCCGGTCGCACACCGACCGTGCCGATGGCGTTCACGGTCTGAGGGAAAACCTGAACCTCGACGACCGCCGTTCCCACGCCGGTGACTGCGGGCGCTTCGTCGGTAGAGGCCTTGGCGCTGCCTTTGCATCCCCCCCCCGACGCGACGAGCATTGTGAGCAGCGTGGCGCCTGTGATTCGCATCACGGCTCCTCCGGACTGGTCGTGAGCCAGCGCAGCGTGCGAGCCGCGGCATCCGCGGCCGCGAGATCGTCGATGTAGCGGGCTAGAATCTCGCGCGCATTGCGCTGCGCTTCGAGGACATTCGCCAGGGCGATCGCGCCTTCGCCGTAGGCCCGGAGCGACATAGCGGCAACTCGGTCGGCGCTGGCAACGAGCGCTGCGGAGCGACGCAGCCGATCGCGTGCCGCGACCAGTTCCCGGCGCGCGCGCGATACGGCCGCGTCGGTTTCACGGCGCGTCAGGTCGAGCTCCGCGGTCGCACGATCCCGGTCGGCAATCGCGCGTGTCACTTCACCGCCGCTCCAGTTGAACAGCGGCAGTGGGAGGGAAAAGCCGATGACCGGCAGGAGCTGATTGGGGTTCGGACTGCTTGGATCGCCCTTGTCGACTCCGAACTGAAAGCTCGGCGCAAACCGGCTGGCGCGAGCGAGTGTCAACGATCGCTCTGCGGAACGCAGTGAGGCCGCGGCGGCGGCAACCGGCAGGAACTCACGTCCGCGCGTTGCTGCGTCCATTGAGTCAGGCGGCGCAGCCAGCGAATCGGCGAGCGCCATTGCTGGCGCATCGCCGGTAAGTCCCATCTGCAGTTGCAGCGACAGAAGCACGCTGAGTGACGCCAACGAGTCGTCGAGCGCGACGTTCTCCAGCTGTCCGGCATTCACGGCGGCGAGCCGAACATCTAACTCGCTGACGTCGCCGACGTCGCGCCGCAGCTCCGCGACCTTGAGCAGGCTGTCGGCGTCGGCCGCGGTGCGGCGCGAGAGCCGCGCATGCAGCGCGGCCGCGAGGCTGCGCGTGTAGGTTGTGTCGACGTCGAAACGGATGGCGGCGCGCTCGAACGCAAACCGGTAGCGGGCCGCATCTCGGGCGGCTTCGGCGGCGCCGATGCGCGGCGATCGCAGCCACGGGAGATCGAGCGGCAGATCGCCGAGGGCGTGATAATTCGGCGTATCCTTTGTATAGCTTCCGGAAAACGTCGGGTTGGGGAATGCGCGTGCGGCGCGAACGCCGCCCAACGCAGCCGTCGTGTCGGCGCGGCCCAGTGCCGCACGGGCGCCGCGAGCGAGTGCCGCCGCGACGGCGTCGGCGCGCGTGACGGTGCGTTGCGCGGCAAGCCCCGCCGGTGCCAGGAGACAGGCCAGCGTCAATGCGAAACGCATGGGCGGGAAAGTAATCAGCGAACCTTACGGGAGGCTTACACGCCTTCGGGAAAATCGATCTGCACGCGGGTACCGCCGGACTGGGACGTCACCGCAATGCGCGCACCGTGGAAATCGGCTATCCACTGCGCGATCGCGAGCCCCAATCCCGCTCCCTCGGCGTGGCGGCGGGCGCTTTCGCCACGATAGAAACGCTCGAAGATGCGCGGCAGCTGCTCGCTTGGAATCCCAATCCCGGTATCGGAAACGATGACCGAGCGCTTGCTGTCGCGCGCGATCACGTCGAGCCGGACGTTGCCGCCTGAGGGCGTGTACTTGATGGCGTTGTCGAGTACGATCAAGACGAGCCGGCGCGCCAAATTGGAATCGCCCAGGATCTTCGCTTCTTCAAACGCACCGACCTCCAGCGTGACGCCCTTTCGCTCCGCCAGCGCCCGAGCCGCTTCCACCGCTTGCGAGGCGACGTCGTCCAGATACAGCGGCTCGCGGACGACCGGCAGATCGCCGGCGTCGGCGCGAGCGAGCGTCAGCAGATCGCCCACGATGCTGCCCATTCGGTCCGCCTCGCGCTCGATCGCCTGGAAGGCGGCTGCGTCTCCGGCGGGATCGCGCGCGTGTGCCAACGCGACTTCGCTGCGCGCGCGCAGAATCGCGACGGGCGTCCGCAGCTCATGCGCTGCATCCGCCATGAACCGCCGCATCTGTTCCATCGAGCGCTCAACGGGGACTGTGGACTGCCGCGCCAGTACGAAGCCGCCGACAACTACCAGCACGATTCCGAACAACGCGGCCGCACCGAACGTGCCGATGAGCCACGCGTACTGATCCACGATGGCGGGTCGCTCGGCGACGGCTGCTGCGATGTACGTGGTGCCTGACGGCGTCACGAAGCGCGTGGCGTGCAACCTGAGCTCGCGTTCGCCGGAGGTGTGCTGCGTGTCGGCGTGCCCGCTCTTCGCGGCGACTCTTGCTGCCGCGACAATCCAGTCATCGACACTCGGCGGCGTGATCGGCCGGGCGGTGGAATCGAAGAAGTAGAGATCGCGGTCGGGAATGTGCAGCTCTTCGACGGCGTCGGCCGCGCGACCGGCCGCCCGTTCGGCCTCGAGATCGTGCGTTGCGCGAATCACCGCCGACGTCGCGGCGATGAGAGAGGCGTCCAGGCGGCTCGACACCTGAATGCCAATCGCGAGAAAAATCCCCGCACCCAGTAACAGCAGAATCACCGCGAACGTCCCTGCGTACCAGACGGTCAAGCGCACCCGCAGCCGGCTCAGCGTCATGGTGAGCTGCCGAGTCGGTATCCGGCGCCACGGACCGTCGTAATCAGTTTGTGATCGAAGTCATCGTCCACTTTGCTGCGCAGCCGGCGCACGAGCACTTCGAGAACGTTGGCGAACGGGTCGTGGTTGGTGTCCCAGATGTGTGCGGTGATCGTGGCGCGATCGACCACTTCGCCGGGATGGCGCAACAGCAGCTCGAGCAGCGCGAACTCCTTGGCCGTGAGGGCGATCGGGCGGCCGCCGCGGCGCACCTGCCGTGATGCGAGGTCGACCTCGAGATCCGCAACGCCAAGTCGGGGCGGGGCTACGGCGAGCGCGCGCCGGCGCGTGAGTGCCTGAAGCCTGGCGACGAGCTCGCGGAAGGCGAACGGCTTGGTCAGGTAATCGTCGGCGCCGGCGGCGAGGCCACGCACGCGATCATCGACGGCATCGAGCGCGGTCAGCATCAAGACAGGAACGTGGATGCCGCCGCGTCGCAGCTCCGCGCACAGGTCGAGCCCGGTTCCGCCCGGCAGCCGCACGTCGAGAATCACGACGTCGTAGTCGCCCGCAAGCGCCTGCTCGCGCCCTTCGGCGAAGCTGGACGCGAGTGTGGGATCGATGCGATGTTCCCGCAGCCCATCGCGCAGCAAGCCCGCGAGCTCAGGGTCGTCTTCTACGACCAGTACCCGCACCCGGTAAACCTCAGTCTGGAACGTGGAAGGATTATCAGGCGACGAGGTTGGCGCCAGAGGACTAAGTTCAAGACACCCCAGGAGGCCCTACACATGAGAATCACATTGCCGCTCATCGCACTCGTCGCCATGTGCACTGCGCCAGTGAGTGCTCAGCAATCCACGTATCACGTTGTCGCGCGTATTCCACTGCCGGGAGAGGGCGGTTGGGATTATCTCACGGTCGATACCGCCGCGCATCGGCTGTACGTGTCGCGTGGCACGCACGTGACGGTCGTCGATCTCGACAAGGACTCCATCGTCGGCGACATCCCCAACACCCTCGGCGTCCATGGTATCGCGCTCGTGCGGGATCTCGGGCGCGGGTACACGAGCAACGGCCGCGATTCCACGGTGACCGTGTTTGACCTCAAGACGCTTGCTCCTGTCACGAGCATCAAAGTGACGGGCCGCAATCCCGATGCGATCACGTACGAGCCGGTGTCGCAGCGTGTGTTCACCTTCAACGGCGGCAGCGGCAACACGACCGTGATCGATCCTCGTACCGGCGTGGTTGTGGGGACCACGGACCTCGGCGGTGCACCCGAGTTCGCGGTCGCCGATGGCCGCGGGCGTATTTATGTGAACATCGAAGACAAGAGCGAGGTGGCGGCGCTCGACGCGCGCACGCTGACCGTGCAAAAACGGTGGTCGCTCGCCCCCTGCGAAGCGCCATCTGGGTTGGCGATCGACCGTGCGCAGCGCCGACTCTTTTCGGTGTGCAGTAACGGTGTCATGGCAGTCAGCGATGCCGACAGCGGCCGTGTTCTGGCGACCCTGCCGATCGGTGCGGGCGTCGATGGTGCCGCTTTCGATCCGGCCACACGGCTCGCGTTCAGCTCGAATGGAGAAGGCACGCTGACTGTGGTGCGTGAACAAAGCCCGGACACCTTCAAGGTAGTTGCCACGGTCCCGACGCAGCGCGGTGGGCGCACCGTCGCACTCGACGAGCGCACCCACCGCATTTACACCGTGGCGGCGCAATTCGGACAGCCACCCGCACCGACAGCGGATCGCCCACGGCCGCGGCCGCCGATCATTCCGGGCTCCGTGGTGCTGGTCGTCCTGGAGCGCTAGCGCCGCTTCACTGGCCCATCACGATCCGCTTGTAGCTGTCGGGGTTCCATTTGGGGCGCTCCGGGGCGTTCGCCACGTCGAGTCCGAGATAGAAGATCAGCTGCGCGATCCGTGATTCCTTCTCGGCGTCGATCTTGTCCACCGAATCCCCCGGCCGGTGGTAGTCGGGATGCGTGCCGCTGAAGAAGAAAAGAATGGGCACGCCCTTGCGCGCGAAATTGAAGTGATCCGACCGGAAATAGAAGTTCTCTTGCGGCCAGATGTCGTCGATCGCGTGCATGTTCAGCTCGGGGTGCGCGGCGGCGACGCGGTTCAAGGTCGCGCCCAGATCCGAGTGCTCCTTGCCGATCGCGACGATCGTGTCCTTCCAGTTCCGACCAATCATGTCGATGTTGAGATCGGCCACGATGTCACCGACCGGCACCGCGGGATGATCCGCGAAGTAGCCGCTCCCCCACAGCCCCTTTTCCTCACCGCTTACGTTTAGAAAGATCAATGACCGCTTAGGACGCGGATTGAGCTTGACGAACGCGGCCGCCAGCTCGACGACCGCGGCCGTTCCCGATCCGTCGTCGTCCGCGCCATTGCAGATTGAGTCGGCGCCCTGTGCGCGACAGCCCCCACTGCCGCGCGGTCCCGCGACGCCGATGTGATCCATATGCGCGCTGAAGACGACGTATTGGCTCTTGAGCCGCGGATCACTGCCCTCGAGTATGGCCACGACGTTGGGAGCTGAATTGCGCTCCACGGCCTGAATGCGGCCGTGGACGTGAAGCTGAGCATCGCCCAGAGGTCTCACCGCGAAGGTCGTCGCATTCTGAGTGGCCGCTAGGTCACCGCCCAGTCGCGTGACGATCGGCTGGAACGACGCCAACCGGACGCCGAGGATCACCGGGCCGCCGACCTGGCGACTCGGGTCGCGTAGCTGGGGTCGGGTATTGCGGCTGACGACCTGCGCCCAAAGCGAGTCGGGCACGGGCGTGATCAGGACGATCCCTGCGGGATGCCACGAGAGCACGCGCTGACGCTCCACGCGATTGCGCGGGCTCGACGTCACGACCACCATCTTGCCTGCGACTGCAGCGGTGTCCGCGGTCAACGCACCGCCCACTGGCCCGGAGAGCAGCACGAGCGCGCCGGCGTAGTCACCGCTCTCGAACATGTTGTCGGCGAATACGAAATCCTTCCCGAAGTTGAGAGTAGCGTCTCCTCCACCGTGCAGGAACGCGATCGAGCTCTCCGCGACGACTTGCACACGATCGAGTGAGTAACGCTGGAGGAAGCCGCCGCTGTCCCCGCCCGGTTTCAGGCCCAACCGCCGGTATTCAGCAGCGATGTACGCTGCGACCTTCTCCAGTTCCGGGCTCGGCGTGTCGCGACCCCGCATCGAGTCGTCGGCGATAATGCCGATGCGGCGGCGGATGTCCTCGGACGTGATTGTGCGCGCGGCTGCCTGCGCGGAGGGAGAAGGCGGCGCAGTCGATTGGGCCGCGAGAGCAACGGGTGCTGGAAGAAGCAGAAGCGCAAGCAGACGATGCGGATGACGCACGGGACCGACCTCTGGCAGGAGAGAAAGGGACACAAAAACTAACGCGCCCGACCGGGGGAGACTACGATCGAGCGCGTCAGGGTTTCATGTTGAACGGTCAGGGTTTGCGTCGCCGCATTTCCGGCTCATTGCCGCTGCTGCGCGGCGTCTCGCGAGGCGGATCTCGGCTCGGTTCCGCTCGCGGTGGATCGGCACGGCGCGGCTCTTCCCGTCGTGGCGCCGCCTGTGGCTCTGCGCGCCGCGGTTCATCGCGACGAGGCTCCTCACGACGAGGCTCCGCGCGTGGCTCAACGCGACGGGGCTCCTCACGGCGAGGCTCGGGTTCCGCTCGCTGCGGCTCTTGCGCCCGAGTCCGCGGATCAGGACGCGAATCGTCACGCGGCAAAATCATGGGGCGCACGGGAGCGGGCCGGTTGCCGTTGTCCGGCCGGTCTGGCCGATCCGGACGATTCGGCCGGTCGGGGTTATTCTGGTTGTCGGGACGATCTCGGCGATCCGGACGATCTGGATGCTCCGGATGGTCCGGATGATCAGGATGATCAGGATGATCCGGATGGTCCCGGCGAGCGCGCCCGCGATCGTCGTTGCCACCGTTGTTGCCGTTACCATTGTTGCCATTGCCGTTGCCACCATTGTGGTCGTCGCCAGGACGTCCACCACGATCGCGCACGTTCGGCGGAGGAATGACGCCCAGGCCGCCGATATCGCGACCGGTTACACCCCTGCGCCCATTGTCGTTGTCGGGGCGCTCGCGCTCGCGGGATACGAAAGTCTCGCGGGTCGGACGAACCGATCCCCAATCCTTGAAGATGTAGCGCGGCTGTGGGCGGAACGGCCGCACGAACACGACCCTGGTGCCGCCATAGTAGCGGTACGGATAGTACCACGGGTCGTCATAGACGAACATGCGGAACCGCACGCACGAATAGGAATAGGGGTCCCAGTACGGGTAACTGACGTACGAGTGGCAGTCGTAGCAGAGGAAGCGCGGATAGTCGTACTGGCGCTCGACGTTGTACGACACAATGTCGTAGTCCCAGTCGGAATAACCTTCCGCAACGATGCGTTGCGCCAGATCGGTGAGCGCGACGTATGGATCACCGCGTACGCGGCCATCCGCGATGACGCGGTAATCCCAATGATCGCCACTCTCGATGCCATCGTAGGTGAAAGGATCGGCGGACGCGACCGCGAAGAGATAGCCGACGCCGGGATAGTCATCGATGATGAAGGCGTCGCTCGCCAAATCCGTGCCAGCCACCTCGAATTCCCTGCCGCCGCGCGCAAAGTTGTCTTCCCACGGCTCCCGCGGGAACATCACGCGCACACGACCATCGGTATCGACGCGGAAGATCGTGACGAAAGCGTCACGATCGAGACGGAAGGACAACCGGACATGCTCGCCGCGTGTATAAACGGCGCCATCACCACGGTTCGTCCACAGCTCAATTCGCGGACGGTAAGCGCTCGGAACCCGGACACTAGGTGCCGGTACGACGGCCAGGCTGAGCAACGCGATATGTGTGAACATGATGCCTCCCGGCCCCGCCTGCAGGCAGAGACTGTGCCAAGCCTGGTATTCGCCTAAATTATATTCTCATAATGACTTGGCTGCGTAACGATAAAACCCGCTTGTCCCATAGCAAGGACATTCCCTGGTTAGCCGCCTAGATCTCCTCGATCCCGCCGAGGTTGCTCGGCTGGGGGGCATAGAGATCGTCGCTGAAGGCGTCGTGGAGGGCTTTCTCGCCGGCCTGCACCGATCGCCGTTTCGCGGATTCTCGGTGGAATTCACCGAGCACCGCGCCTACCAGGCGGGGGACGAGCTTCGGTACCTCGACTGGCGGATCCTGGGACGTTCCGATCGCCTGTTCGTCAAACAGTTCGAGGAGGAAACGAACCTTCGCTCGATGATTCTGGTGGACGCGAGTCGTTCGATGGCGTGGCGCGGTTCGCCAGAGCGGCTCACGAAGCGGGCGTACGCCGACCGGCTGGGTGCCGCGCTCGCCCTTATTCTGCTGCGCCAACGAGATGCAACCGGTCTTGTGACATTCGATGAGCAGGTGCGGCAAGTCATCCCCGCGCGGGTCAAAGCTGGTCAGTGGACCCGTATCGTTCGCGGTCTCCTCGACACGCCGGATGGCCGGGGCACGGCGGCACACGCGGCGCTGCAACGCCTAACGGCACTGCTCGCTCGACGCGGAATGGTTGTGCTCATTTCTGATCTCCTGTTCGACCGCGATCTTGCGCTCGCCGCCCTTCGCTACCTCCGGCATCGCGGGCATCAAGTCGTGGTCTTTCATCTCATGGATCCCGCCGAGGTCGAACTCGAAGGTCCGCCGGAAGTTCGCTTCCGTGATCTCGAATCAGCGCTGAGCGTCGTCGTGCGACCACGCGAGCTCGCGCGTGCCTACGCCGACACCGTTCGTCGCGAGATCGCGGCATGGCGTACGGCGTGCCGGCGCCACGGCATCGCCTACCATCACGTGCAGACCGACATGCCGTTCGGAATGGCATTGCGCCTTCTGACGACGTGACTTTCATCCATCCGCTGGCACTCCTGGGACTTGCCGCCGCCGCGATCCCAGCCTTGCTGCATCTGCTGCAGCGCCGTGTTCCACCCGAGCTCGACTTTCCCGCGGTGCGATACCTGAGCGCGGCGGAACGCGAGAGCGCTCGACGCCTCAAGCTCCGACACCTGCTCCTCCTCATCCTGCGCACGGCGTTGATCATCGTGATCGTGCTCGCGGCCGCGCGACCGCTTGTGCGTGTACGCGGGGGAGGTGCGCACGAGCCAACAGCACTCGTCGTCATCCTGGACAATTCGCCGTCCTCGGGGGCGGTGGTCAACGGCCGTCTGGTGCTGGACCGGCTTCGTGTTGAGGCGCACTCGTCGATCAGTCGCACGACCTCCGCCGATCGTGTTTGGCTGATGCTGGCTGACGGTGTGTTGCGTGGCGGGACGCGGGAGGCACTGCTCGCGAGCGTTGACAGCGTGACACCCGGGTGGCAGCGGCTCGACATCGTGCAGGCGGTCGAACGCGCCTCGCGTCTGGTGAATGCGCAGCCATCACCGGGTCGCGAGGTGCACGTCCTGAGCGATCTTCAGCGTACGGCTCTGGTGCCTGGTCGTGCCGATGTGCCGCGCGGCGTTCGTGTGCTGGCGCTCGAGCCGGGTCGCGCCGTGCCGAACCGTGGCATCGCGGCGGTACACGTCACCGAAGGTGCCGCGGTCATAGAGCTGGCCGGTTCGACCGCCGGCGCGGTGACAGCCGAGCCGGTGCCGGTCACGATTCGGATCGGCGGGGGCGGCGATCGAGGTGAGATTGCGGCGCGTGGCCTGGCGACACCGGGAGATCGCGCGGATTCCGGTTTGTCAGGCTCGGTGGTCACCGTGTCGCTGCCCGCGCAATCGCTCGCTCCCGGATGGTGGGTCGGAGAGGCGGCGCTCGAACCCGACGAACTGCGCGCCGACGATCGTCGACGTTTCGCGTGGCGCGTCGCAACACCTGCCCGCGTGACGGCGACACCCGAGGCCGGCGGATTTGTCGCCGCCGCACTGGCGGTGTTGCGTGAAGCGCATCGCGTCGCCGACGGGACAGGACGCGATGTGGTAATCACCGGCGGCGAATCGCCGACTGGGACGCGCAGCATCCTGCAACCGCCTTCCGATCCAGCGCTCGTCGGACAGGCAAACCGCGGGCTCGCGTCGCGCGGTGTGTCCTGGCACTGGGGCCTGTCAGGATCCCCCGGCCCCGTCGTGGCACAGCAGGTGTCGATCATCGATGGTGTGCAGGTAACGCGTCGGTATCGCCTTGAAGGTGCAGGTGCCGGTGACACACTCGCGACGGTGAACGGAGAGCCATGGCTGATTCGCTCTGGCACTCTCGTGCTGCTCGGAAGCCGGCTCGACACCGCCTGGACCGCCCTACCGGCGGCGCCGGGCTTTGTGCCCTTTGTCGACGCTCTGGTCAACCGGCTCGTGCGGGGTGAAGCGGACGTAACCATGGCTGAGGGCGCGCCACGAGTCGAATTCCGATTGCGCGGCGCTGATACGGTTGGAGCGACGGTCTTCGGACCTGATCCGCGGGAATCGGATCTCACGCCCGCGAGCGCATCGGTCGCAATCGCAGCGCTAGGCGGAGAAGAACGCGCCGAGGTATTGAACGACTCCGCATTTGCTTCCGAAGGGTTTTCGGGGACGAGACGCGCCGATATCGGCGGACTGTTGTTGGGACTCGCCTTGTTGCTCGCGTTCACGGAGTTGGCAGTAGCCACGCGCACGCGCTGATGCCGCTCGATTTTCTCCTCGACCGATTCGGCGAGCTTCCCGCGACGCGATCGCTCATCGACCGCCTGCCGGCCCCCGGTCGCCGCATCGGCGCCGGAGGTCTGCCGGGTTCGAGCCCCGCTGTCCTCGTGGCGACGCTGGCGCGCCAGCTGCCACAACGAGTGTTCACGGTCGTCGCGCCAACGCCGGCGGACGGTGAGCGTTGGCTTGCGGACCTACAGACGTTGCTGGGACCAGACGGCCCGGCACTCTATCCGCAGCGAGAGTCCCTGGGCGCCGAAGAACCGCATTACGAGCTCGCGGGCGAGCGGATCGAAACCCTGGAGGCGCTGCTGCGCGGCAGCGTCCGAGTGCTGGTCACCACGGCGCGCGCGAGCGCCGAGCGCACTGCCGTGCCGGCGGCGCTGGAGCAATCGCGGCTCGTGATCGAAGTCAGTAGAGAAGAACGCCGGCTCACGGACACGACGCAGCGGCTCGATGCGATGGGTTATACGCGTGTCCCCACCGTCACCGAAGTCGCGCAATACAGCATTCGCGGTGGGATCCTCGACGTCTATGGGTTCGGCATGGCTGCGCCGGCGCGGGTCGAGTGGTGGGGCGATGAAGTGGCGTCCGTGCGCAGCTTCGATCTCGACTCGCAGCGCTCGGGTGAAACGCTGGATCGTATCACGATCTTGCCGATGCGTGCGGAATCCGTGCGTGATGAATCCGTGGGCGCCGATGCGCCGGAGGGGGCGCAGCGTGCTGCGCCCCTACTAAGAAATCTCCTGGACCTGCTACCCGCGGGCACCGTGCTGCTCCTGGATCAGGAGTCCGCTGTGGACCGCGAGGTCGAGCGGGCGTGGGCGGATGCCGCGCATCACCTCGAGGTCGCGCGGCGCATGGGAGAGGAGCCGCCGTCGCGCGATGACCTCCTCCTGGACCCGGACGCCTGGCGCAGCCGGCTCGCACGACTGGCGCGCGTTGCGGTTTCGGACGCCGAGACCGAGCGGCGATTCCCGCTCGCTCCGCCCGAGCATGTGGATCGCGACTTGAAGCGTCTGCGACAGATCGTCACGACTTCCCCACCGACCGTCATTCTGTGCGATAACGAGGGGCAGCTCGAGCGGCTGGAAGAGCTGCTCGATGTCGACCGCGCGACGCTCGCCGTTGGCGCGCTCGACGGCGGATTCATCATGCCGACGCTGCGCATCCTCACCGATCACGAAATTTTCCGTCGTGCCCGCCGGCTGCGGCGCCCGCGCCGCTATCGGAGCGCAGTCAGCACAGCGGCCTCGCGGCCACTGACCCCGGGGGGCTACGTCGTCCACCTCGAGCATGGGATCGGGATCTATCGCGGCCTCCAGACCATCGCGGTCGGGTCAGAGGGCGTAACGCTCGAGGTCGCGGTCGTCGAATACGAAGGTGGCGATCGACTCAATGTGCCCCTCTATCGCATCGATCAGCTCGAGCCGTATCGGACAGTGGGTCGAGATGGCGACGGTGACGCGCCGCCGCCGCGGTTGCATCGGTTGGGCGCGACGACGTGGCAGCGCCAGCGCGACAAGACGCGAGCGGCGATACGCGCGATGGCGGCGGAACTGCTGAACCTGTACGCACGGCGACAGCTGGCCACTGGCTATGCATTTCCCCCCGACACACCGTGGCAGCGCGAGCTCGAGTCCGCCTTCCTTTATGAAGACACCCCCGACCAGCGGCGCGCATCCGACGAGGTCAAGCGTGACATGGAGCGCGTTCGCCCCATGGATCGTCTCCTCGTGGGAGACGTGGGGTACGGCAAGACCGAGGTCGCAGTCCGCGCGGCCTTCAAGGCCGTTCAAGCTGGTAAGCAAGCCGTCGTACTCGTGCCCACGACGATTCTGGCCGAGCAACATGGCCGTACGTTTCGCGAGCGTCTCGCCGACTACCCGGTGCGCATCGAGGTGTTGTCACGCTTCCGCAGCACGAAGGAGCTGGCGGCGCTGGTGCAGCGCATCGCGAACGGTGAGGTCGACATCGTCATCGGGACCCACCGGCTCCTCTCGCTCGACGTGAAATTCAAGGATCTCGGGCTGCTCATCGTCGATGAGGAGCATCGCTTTGGCGTGCGCCACAAGGAGCGCCTGAAGACGCTGAAGCTCAGCGTCGACGTGCTGACACTCACGGCCACGCCCATCCCGCGAACGCTCCACCTCTCGCTCGCCGGTTTGCGCGATCTCGCGTTGCTCGAGACCGCGCCCAAGGACCGTTCTCCCGTGCTCACATTCGTCGAGCCGTGGGACGATGCGCTGCTCGAGGAGGCGATGGCACGCGAGCTCGACCGTGGTGGCCAGGTGTACTTCGTCCACAACCGAATCGAGACGATCGATACGATCGCGGCGCGCGTGCAGGCGCTCGCGCCACGCGCGCGGCTCGCCGTGGCGCACGGGCAGATGCGGGAGCAGGATCTCGAGGCCGTGATGGGCCGGTTCGTGCGCGGCGAAGTCGACGTTCTCGTCTCGACGATGATCGTCGAATCGGGGCTCGACGTGCCCAACGCGAACACGATGATCGTGGACCGCGCCGACCGATTCGGGCTCGCCCAGCTCTACCAGCTGAGGGGCCGGGTCGGGCGCAGCCACCGGCGTGCCTTCTGTTACCTGCTCGTGCCCGATCAGGTCGACGTCCAGGCCGAGGAACGTTTGCAAGTGCTCGAGCATCATACAGACTTGGGGTCCGGCTATCGCATCGCGCTACGCGACCTGGAGCTGCGCGGGGCGGGGAATCTGCTGGGCGGCGAACAGTCGGGGCACGTCCAGGCGGTCGGGTTCGATACCTATCTCCGCTGGCTCGAGGAAACCGTGCGGTCGCTGAAGCAGGGCGACCAAGGAGCCGGGCGCAGGGAGCAGTTCGCGCCGCCCGATGTGACGCTCGATCTGCCCGCGCACCTGCCGGACAGTTATGTCGCCGACGACGATGCGAAGCTCGATCTCTATCGGCGGCTGGCGCGGGCCGAGCAGGCGTGTGAGATTCAAGCCGTTCGCGAGGAGTTGCGCGATCGCTTTGGTCCGTTGCCGCCCGAGGCCGAGCGCCTGTTGCTCGTTGCCGAGCTCCGCGCGCTGGGCGGCCAAGTGGGTTTGGAAACGGTACTCATCAAGGGTGACGAGGCGCGGCTCACGTTCCGGCGTGATGCGGCACCGCGGCTGACCGGCTTACAGGTCGCTCTCGAGGCGGTCCAGTTCGAAGCGGATGTGCGGCGCGCGGTGCCGCTTTCCCTCAGGCTCCGCCGGCTCGGCGGAGAGTCGATCGGCCCCGGTCTGGTCCGGGCGCTCACGGCCGTTCTGCGGGACCATCACCATTAACGAAGAAAGAGGAAGGGGAATGCGAGGTTTCAGTCTAGTGGTGCTGTCGATCCTGCTCGTCGGGTGCGGAGCGATGCGCGACGCGTTTACACCACGAGCGGAGGTCGTCGCCCGCGCGAATGATCAAGCCTTGAGCGTCGAGCGGCTCGCCGCGTGGACGAGTGGCAGCAAACAGGTTCCCCTGGAAGCCCTCGCGTTCAATCGCGTGTCGCACGTCTGGGTCGATTACGCGTTGTTCGCCGAGGCGCTGGCCACCGGACAGAACCTGCACGACTCCGCGATGACGATTGCCTCGATGTGGCCGATCGTCTCACAGATCAAATGGGAGCGCTTTCACGAGCGGCTCACCGCGCATAACGATCTCACGGCGCAGCAGCTGGATTCGGCCTACCAGTCGGGGCAGCTGCGCATGTTCCAGCACATCCTGATTCAGGTTGCTCCAAACGCCGCTGCTACGGTCGATGCGCAGAAGCGCAAACAAGCCGAGCAGGTGCTGGCGCGGGCGCGCACCGCGGGCCCCCGGTTTGGCCAGCTGGCGAAGCAGTATTCGCAGGACAACGGCAGCAAAGTGCAGAGCGGCTCGCTGGGCGTCTCCGCGCGCGGTCAGTTCGTGCCAGCATTCGAAGCGGCCGCGTGGCAGCTCGAGCCGGGCGGCGTCAGCGGCGTCGTGAAGAGCCCATTCGGATACCACATCATCCGGCGGCCGCCACTCGCTGAAGTAAAGGACTCGTTCCGCGTCGGTGTCGAACAACGCGTCGCATCCCATACGGATTCGGTCTATCTCGACAGCCTCGCGATCAAGCGCCAGCTCAAGCCGGTCAGCCGGGCGCCGTCATACGTGCGCGCCGCGGTGCAGGATCCCGATGCGTCGCGCAACAGCAGCCGCGTGCTCGTGGGGTATCGCGGCGGCGCGCTGCGGGTGCGCGACCTGATTCGCTGGCTTTCGGCGCTGGACCCGAGCCTCGCCCAGGCGTTGCCGCAGGCGACCGACGAGCAGATCAATCAATTCCTGAAAGCGGTCACGCAACGGGATTTGCTGATTCGCGATGCCGATTCCGCGAAGGTGGGACTCACCCCGGATGATTGGCAGCACGTGCGCACGCAGTACGATTCGGCGATCACGCTACTCAGCTCGATTCTCAGCGTCACACCAACCGCGCTACATGACTCGGCTGGCGGGGGAACGCCGGAGGCGCGTGTCAAATTCGCGATGGCGCGCGTCGACGATTACATGGATCGCGTTCTCCGGGGCCGGGTGCGCTTCTTCCCGGTACCGCCCTTCCTTGGTGAGACCCTTCGCGATCGCGCTCGCTGGAGTGTCGACGAAGCTGGTGTGCGGCGCGCGCTCGAACGGGCCCAGGAGATTCGCCTGGCATCAGATTCAACGCGGGGGGGGGTGCCGGGGCAGGGTGGAGGGCCGCGCATGACGCCCGCGCCCGGTCCGGCCCCGATCGATACCACGCACCGCAGGACGGGCCGATCATGAAACCGCTGCTCCTCCCGCTTACGGCTATCCTCGTGACAACGGTCGCGGCGCAACAACCGCTGGACCGGATCGTCGCTGTCGTGGGGACGCGCCCCATTCTCGCCTCACAAATCGAGGAAGAGATGGTGCAGGCGCAGGCACAGGGGCAGACGATTCCGACGGACTCAGTGGGGCGGCGGACGATGCGCCGGCAAGTGCTCGATCGGCTGATCGAGCTCGAGCTGCTCGTGCAGCAGGCGCAGCGAGACACCTCCATCAAGGTGACGGATCAGGAAGTGCTCGATCAGGTCGAGCAGACCTACCAGAACGTTCGCAAGCAATTCAGCTCCGAAACGGATTTTCGCGATCAGATTCGTCAAGCGCGATTCGGCTCGGTGGAGGAATGGCGGCGCTGGCTCGCCGACGAGCAGCGGCGCGAGCTCTATGCGCAGCGCCTGATCGAAGCGCAGCGCCAGAAGGGAAAGCTCCGTCCGATCCCACCCACCGATGCCCAGATGCGCGAGTTCTGGGAGCAAAACAAAGCCCAGCAACCGCGGCGACCCGCTGCTGCATCATTCCGGCAAATCGTCATCCGGCCGGTGCCCGACTCCACTTCGCGAGCGAAGGCGCTGGCCCGCGCGGAATCGCTGGTCGTGCAGTTGCGGCATGGCGCCGACTTCGCCGCGACGGCCAAGCGCTTCTCATCGGACAGCGCGTCGGCGTCGCAGGGAGGCGAGCTGGGGTGGTTCCGGCGTGGGGTGATGGTGAAGGAATTCGAGGATATCGCCTTTCGGATCCGGCCGGGGGAGATCTCGGATCCCGTGGAGACACCGTTTGGCTTTCACATCATCAAGGTCGAACGCAATCAGCCGGCCGAGATTCTCGCCCGCCACATTCTGATCATGCCGGACCTCAGCGCGGACCAGATCGCGATCGCACGGCGCTCCGCGGACTCGGTCCACGATGCGCTTGCGCACAGCCCGGCCGCGTCCTTCGATACGCTGGCGCGGCGCTACGCCGATCCGCAGGAACCGAAGTTGGCGGAGGACGCGCCCCTGACGGGCTTGCCGACCGAATACCAGTCGCTGCTCGCAGGCGACACAACCGTTGGGTTGAAGCCGGTGATCAGTCTCGGCGCAGGCACGCCGCGGCCAAAGTTCGTCGTCCTGGAGATCACGGCGCGCCATCCGGAAGGAGACCTCACGTTCGACGACGTAAAGCTGCGGATTCGTCAATCCCTCAGTGATCAGCTCGGCATCAAACACTACATCGATCAACTGAAGCGCCAGACGTACGTCGACATCAGGCTGTAGCGATGTCCTCACGGCCCCGTTTGGCGGTTGCAGTGGGCGATCCGCGAGGGATCGGGCCGGAGATTGTCCGAAAGGCGCTGCGGCAGCCGCTGGACGCGGACGTGCGTCTCATCGGCGGATGGGGCGCGCGGGAGGCGGATGACGGCGCCACGCGCAATGAGCTCGAAGCTGGGCGGGCCGCGGCGCAGGCGATCGAAGCGGCGGCACGACTGGCCCTGAGCGGCGAAGCGGACGCCATCGTCACGGGTCCCGTGAGCAAGCGGGCCCTCAATGCCGCGGGATACGGTTTCCCCGGTGTCACGGAATTCCTGGCGCATCTCGCGGGCGACGTGCCGGTCGCCATGATGCTGGCGACGGGGCGTCTGCGCGTCGTCCTCGTGACGACACACCTACCGCTGCGCGACGTCGTCGCAAGCGTGACCACCGAGCGCGTCATCAAAGCGGGCCGCATCACCACGGACGCGCTCAAGCGCTGGTGGGGAATCGCGACGCCGCGTCTCGCGGTCTGCGCGCTCAACCCGCACGCCGGCGAAGGCGGACTGTTCGGCGACGAAGACGAGCGCGTGCTGCGACCCGCAGCGCAAGCGCTGGACGCGGCTGGTCCGCTTCCCGCCGACACCGTGTTCGTGAAGGCGCTGCGCGGCGAATTCGATGCCGTGCTGGCGCCCTATCACGACGTGGGAATGACGGCAGTGAAGGTGTCGGGCTTCGGCACTGGAGTGAACGTGACGCTGGGGTTGCCGTTCATCCGCACGGCGCCCGACCACGGCACCGCATTCGACATCGCGGGGAAGGGGATTGCGGATGCCGGCTCGATGCGCGCGGCCCTCGAGCTCGCCGTGCAGCTTGCCGGGGCGCGCGGAGGCGCGCCCGTCTCGGCTTAACTCGATGGTTCCGGAACGTGCGTTGCCGTCGCCGGCCACACCCGCACACTGCCAACCCGCCGGCCATCCATCTCCAGAATCTCGAACGTAGCGCCCAGCAAGTTGACGCGATCGCCCACCTTGGGCAGGCGCCCGAGTCGGCCGAACAGCAATCCGCCAATCGTCGTGTAGTCTGCGTCGTCGAGATGGAGACGAAGCAGACGATTCACTTCTGAGATCTCGGTCGCGCCGGCGAGGATCGGCACGCCGCTCGTCCCGCTCACCGCGGTACTCGGTGCCGAGCCCGGCGCGCGATCGTACTCGTCGTAGATCGGTCCCACGATCTCTTCGAGCAAATCCTCCATCGTCACAAGGCCGGCGGTGCCGCCGAACTCGTCGAGCACGATCGCGAGATGCACCTTCTGCCGTTTCATGTCGGCGAGGACGTCCTCGACTTCGCGGGTGCCGGGCACGAAGAACGCGGGCCGGGCGATATCCTGTACCGGCGCCTCCGAGCCCGAGAGCAACCCTCGCAGGATGTCTTTGGCGTGTACGATCCCGACGACGTCGTCGAGCGACTCGCCGGTGACCGGGTAGCGGGACCGCCCCGCCGCGGCGACGCGATCGGCCGCCTCTGCGAGTGATGCTCCCGCCGGCAGCGCGACGATTTCCGTCCGTGGCGTCATCACCTCACGCGCGTTTTTCTCACTGAACTCGAAGACGCCTTCCAGGAGCCGCGCGTCGCCGGCGCCGAGGCCGCCCGTCTTGCGGCTCTGCTCGACGAGCATGCGGATCTCTTCGGGCGAATGCACGCGGTCGTGCGCGGGGTTGGTGCTCGTGATGCCGAGCATCCGCACCAGCAAATTCGAGCTCCAGTTGAGTAGCTCGGTGAACGGCCGCGTCACCCACGAAAAAAATATCAGCGGCGCCGCGACCCAGCGGCTCGTGCCCTCCGGATAAGTGATGGCCCAGGCTTTCGGGGCCTGCTCTCCGAACACGACGTGGAGGAACGAGATCACTGCGACGGCGGTGACGGACGCGATGCCGCCGCGCGTCAGGAAGTTCAGGCTCTGCGGCAGGGATGAGAACCAGTCGCGGAACAGGTGTGCGACGGTGTCCTCCGCGACGTAGCCGAGCAAGATCGAGGCGACGGTGATGCCGAGCTGCGCGGCGGAGAGCTGGCGGTAGAGGTCCTGGAGCGCCTTGCGGACGGTGCGGGCTTTGCGATCGCCGCGGCGGATCAGGGCTTCGATCCGCGTGCGACGCGTCGCGACGAGGGCGAATTCGGCCGCCACGAAAAATGCGTTCGCCGCCACCAGCACGATGATGGCGATCAGGCGCAGGCCCAGGACGTTCACGGCCTAAAGGTATTATGTTTCCCGCGAGGACACACTTTTGCTCCCCGTTGACGCTCACTGCACCTATCGCGCGCCCATCAACGTCGAGACTCGACGGCGCCTGACCCTCGCCCTGGCGATCACCGCCGTGGTGTTGGTCGTCGAGCTGGTCGGCGGATGGCTCGCGGGCTCATTGGCTCTGCTCGCGGATGCGGCGCACATGCTCGCCGATGTCGCCGCGCTCGGCCTCGCGCTGATCGCTGCGTGGATCGCGCAACGTCCGGCGACGCCCCAGCGCTCGTTCGGATTCATGCGGCTCGAGATTCTCGCGGCGCTGGTGAACGGGGCGGTGCTGTTTGCGATCGCGATCGGCATCGGCGTCGAAGCGTGGCGGCGGTTTCGGGTGCCGCCTGCAGTGAACGGCGCGCTGCTCCTCGGTGTCGCGGCCGTCGGCTTCATCGCGAATCTCGGAGCGGTCAGCGTGCTGCATCGCGGACACGAGCACTCGCTCAATCAAAGGGGTGCCTACCTCCATGTGCTCAGCGATCTGATGGGATCGGTGGGCGCGCTCATCGCAGGGTTCGTCGTGCTCGTCTTCGGCTGGACGCTGGCCGACCCCGTCATCTCCGTTCTCATCGGTGCACTCGTGCTCGGCAGCGCCTGGCGACTCGTGAAGGAAAGCACGGACGTCCTGCTCGAGGCGACGCCCGCGCACATCGCGCTGTCTGACGTGCACGATCGTATTGCGTCAGTGCCCGGCGTCGACTCGGTCCATGACTTGCATCTCTGGACGGTCACGAGCGGCATGGTGGCGATGAGCGGTCATCTGGTGGTGAAGAATCCGACCGACAACCAGCCCGTGCTCGAGGAAGTGCAGGATCGGATGCGAGCGCTGGGGATCGCGCACGTGACCGTGCAGGTGGAGCGGGAGCCGACTTGTGACTGAAAAACGACGGTAAGGGACGGTAGAAAACGACGACGGTAAGGGACGGTAAGGGACGGTAAGGGTAACACCTTACCGTCTCCTACCGTCCCTTACCGTCCCTGACCGAATCACTTGTCCCACACCGGCACTCCGTTTATCTCCGTTTATACTGCGCCCCTCATTAAGGGGACCGTAACTCAGTGAAGATTCGTAACATCGCGATCATTGCCCACGTCGATCACGGCAAGACCACGCTGGTGGATCAGATGCTCCGCCAGGCGGGGGTGTTCCGCGCCAATCAGCAGGTGGCGGAACGGGTGATGGACTCGAATCCGCTCGAGCGCGAGCGCGGAATTACGATCCTGGCGAAGAACACTTCGGTTCGCTGGGGTGACACGAAGATCAATATCGTGG
>Ga0209160_1000873_pt1 | contig 25219 bp, 23 predicted proteins | sample GraSoiAngelo_153_FD_186167 | JGI IMG/M metagenome (GOLD analysis project Ga0209160, IMG submission 186167) | Grasslands soil microbial communities from the Angelo Coastal Reserve, California, USA - 14_1009_12_40cm (SPAdes) (version 2) | ecosystem: Environmental > Terrestrial > Soil > Grasslands ...
GAACCGCCCGTAGATGTCCGCGCCGGTAAACGCGAACATGTTCCCCACGTGCAGCCCTTCGGCGGAGGGATAGGGGAACATCATGAGGTTGTAGAATGGCCGGCGCGGGCGGTCCAAGTCCGGCTCGTTGACGTGCCGCTCGTCCCAGCGACGCTGCGCGGCCGCTTCGACTGCCTGTGGATCGTACGACGGCGTGTCCGACATAAGTGTTTGAAACTACACGCACTTGCTCCCCCAAGAAACCCGGCATACTTTGCGACTTCACTCCATGGCGTTGACCCTCAAGACGCTCCTCCGCCGTTTCACGTTCTGGGCCGGCGGAATCGCGCTCGCCGCCTTGCTCGGTCTGAGCCTGCTCGCCGGTCGAGGCGCCAGGCGGACCCTCGAGCGCCTTTCCGATCAGCGCGGGACCGATGTGGCGGCTCGTGCCGCCGCCCTGGTCGCGAACTACGTACGCGAGCGTCACGTTGAAGCCGACCAGCTCGCCGCCAATCCATATCTGATCCGCGCGGCGATCGACGCCGCGCAGACGGTTGTCGCCCGCCGGCTCGACCAGGTGCCCCCTGCTGACCTCGAGCGCATGTTCGCCGGCACGCGCCGGCTCGAGGGGGATCCGGAGCTACTTCGTTATCTCCGCAGCTACCCTGGGCGATCGGAATTCACCGACCTCACCCTCACCGAGCGCCACGGGCTCGTCGTCATCGCCTCCGGCGTCCCCGAGCGGTTTCGGAACGCGGACGACCCGTTGTGGCGCCGGGCGTTCGCGGAGGGTGTGGCGGAGAGCGATCCCGTGATCGACTCCGCTACGTCGTCGGTCACCGTGCACTACGCGGTGGCGCTTCGCCCCGAGGAGGGCGCCCGCGCGGTCGGCGTGCTCGAGGGTGCGTACCAGCTCGACCGCGTCGGGTGGCTGCTCACCGGGATCGACCTTGGCGACAGCACCTATCTCCAGCTCGTGGACAAGCGCGGGAACCTGCTCTACGCCCCGGCGCAGACGGAGCAGCGGACAGTCCCCAAGGACACGACGCTCTACAATCCCACGCGGTCGCAGCGAGCCATCCTCCAGACCGCCCGCGGCCCGGAGCTCGTGGTGTCGGTCCCGGCCCCCCGGGGTCGCTTCCCGGCGAACGAAGCGTCCTACTGGGTGTTGTTCCGCGAGCCCACGAGCGTGGCATACGCCTCGGCCCGGGGCGTGCAGCGATACGTGTGGCTTGGGGTGCCCGGATTGCTGGTCCTGCTCGGCGCGCTCCTCTGGGGCGGCGTGCGCTGGCTCGATAGCCGCGTCTCGCGTCCGGTGCAGGCGGTGAGCCGGATCGCCGGCCGCGTCGCGGCCGGCGACCTGTCGGTCGTCGTCGCGACGATGCGGACCGAGGCGGCGGAAGTTGGGGACCTGCTCTCCTCCGTGCACTCGATGATCGTGGCGCTGCGACGCCTCGTGGGGGCCATCCGCACGGCTGCGGACGAGGCTGCGGCGATGGCGGCAGAGATCTCGGGGGCGACTCAGGAGATGAGCGCCAGCACGCAAGAGCTGACTTCCACGGCTCAGGATCTGTCGCGGAAGGCCGCCGACCAGGCCCAGCTGGTGCGGTCCGCGGCGGACGACGCCGGGCGGATTCTCCATATCACCAGCATTCTGGCGAGCGGCTCGGAAGAGGCCGCGCGCCGCAATACCGCGCTGAGCGGGGTGGCGCGCCGCAACAAGGAGGTGCTCGACCAGAGCACGGCGCAGCTCGCGAAGCTGGCCGAGGACGTCGAGAAGGGCGCGGCCGAGGCGGAGGCGCTGACCAAGGCGGCGCAGGACATCCAGAAGTTCGTCGCGCAGGCGAAGGCGGTCGCCACCCAGACGAACATGCTGGCGCTGAACGCCGCCATCGAGGCGGCGCGCGCCGGCCCGCAGGGCCGCGGCTTCGCCGTCGTGGCCGACGAAGTGCGCAAGCTGGCCTCGCAGGCGGCGATCTCGGCGGGCGAGACCGCGGACACGGTGCGCGGGGTGACGACGCGCGTGCAGGCGACGCGCGACCGGCTGTTGCGGCTGGCGCAGGGCGGCGCCGCGGCGCGGGAGGCCGCGCAGTCCGCGGCGCAGGGCCTCGCCACCGTGGCGGGGGAGGCCGACGCGAACGACGCCTGGAGCCGGGAGATCGCGACGTCGGCGACGGAGGTGAAGCGGCTGGTCGAGGAGATCGCGGCGCGCCTCACCGAAGTGGCGCGAGGGACCGAGGCGCTGCTCGCGTCCGCCGAGGAGATCGCCGCCTCGAGCGAGGAGCAGTCTGCGTCGACCGAGGAGATCGCGTCGTCCGCCAACCAGCTCGCCGAGGCCGCCGACAAGCTCCAGGGGGCGGTGAAGACCTTCCGGCTGCTCCAGGACGAGGCGGTCGAGCCGACCCGCCAAGCGGCCGACTAGTCGCCGAGCCGCGCCAGCCGCACCTGCAGCACGTCCGGCACCCGCGCCAGTTTCCCCAGCACCCCGTTGGCCAGCGGCTGATCCACCGTGATGGCGGCGAGCGCCTCGTCGCCGGCCGCCCGCCGCGACTGGTGGTAGCTGCCGATGTTGATCCCGGCCTCCGCCAGCACCGTGCCGACGCGGCCGATCACGCCGGGCACGTCGCGGTTACGCACGACCAGCATCCAGCCGTCGGGCGCCACATCCACGTGATAGTCGTCGATCGCGATGATGCGGCCGTGGCTGTTCCCCGCCAGGGCCCCGGCCACGCGGACCCGACCGCCCGCGGCGTCCACCGTTACGCCCACCGACGTCTCGAACCCGGCCTCGGGGGCGCCGGTCTTGCGCGCCAGCTGGATGCCCCGCTCCTCGGCGAGCAGCAGCGCGTTGACGAGGCTGACAGGCCCGGCGTCCTGCGCCGAGAGCAGGCCCTCGAGCGCGGCCGAGAGCACCGGCCGCGGTGCGCCCTCGTCCCGGCCGCCGTAGGCGACCTCCACGGCACGCACGGGGCCGTCGGCGAGCGCCACGGCGAGCCGGCCGAGCCGCCGCGCGAGGTCGAGCAGGGGTCCCAGGCGACGCAGCACGTCGGCGGTGATGCCGGGGACGTTGACCGCCGTCGAGAAGTCGCCGTGCAGCAGGGCGTCGCGCACCGCCGTCCCGATCTCGACGCCGACGCGCTCCTGGGCTTCCGCCGTGGACGCGGCGAGGTGCGGCGTGAGGATCACGTGGTCGAGCTTGCGCAGCGGCGCGTCCGCGGGCAGCGGCTCTTGGGCGAACACATCGATGGCCGCCCCGGCGATGCGCTGCAGCGTGACCGCCTCGACCAGGGCTGCCTCGTCCACCAGCTCGCCGCGCGCCGTGTTGAGCAGCACCGCCTTCGGCTTCATCAACGCCAGCCGCTGCGCGTTGATCAGGTGGCGGGTCTGATCGGTGAGCGCGACGTGCAACGTGACCACGTCGGCGACCTGGAGCAGCTGCTCGAGCGGCAGCATCCGCACCTGCAGCTCGCCGGCGCGCTCGGGCGTCACGTACGGATCGTGCGCCACCACGGTCATGCCGAACGCGCGGGCCAGCTGGGCGACGTGCCCGCCGATGCGACCCAGTCCCACCACGCCGATGGTCTTGCCGCGCAGCTCGGTGCCCTCGAAGCGCTTGCGGTCCCAGTCGCCGCGGCGCATCGCGTCGGCCGCCCCGGGGATGTGCCGCACCAGGGAGAGCAGCAAGCCCATCGCGTGCTCCGCGGCGCTGACCGTATTCGCGCCCGGCGCGTTCATGACCGCCACGCCGCGCCGCGTCGCCGCGTGCACGTCGATGGTGTCGACCCCGATCCCCGCCCGCGCGATCAGCTTCAGGTGCGGCGCCCGGTTCATCAGGTCCACCGTCACACGGGTCTCGCTGCGCACGATGAGCGCGTGCGCCCCCGCCAGGGCCCGGTCCAAGTCCTCCCGCGGCTTCCCGGCCACGTTCACGACTTCGAGCTCGGGCGTCGCTCCCAGCAGCCGCAGGCCGCTCTCGGCCAGCTTGTCGGCCACGACGACGCGCCAGGTCATGCGAGCTGGAGACCAACGAGCGGCAGCAGGCGGTTCAGCCCCTCGACGGTGTGGTCGCCCATGTGCCCGATGCGGATCGTCGTGTCCTTGAGCGCGCCGTACCCCGACCCGATCACCCACCCCTGCTCCTTCAGCGCGCCGATGAGCTGCTTGGCGCTCTTCCCCTCGGGGAGCCGGAGGCACGAGACCGTCCAGCTGCGGCGGTCCTCGCGCGGCAGGAACGCGACGCCGCACTCCTCGGACCACTGCTCCACGCGCCGGCGCATCGCCTCGTGGCGGCGCCAGCGGCCCTCGACGCCGCCCTCCGCCGCGATGCGCTCGAGCTGGCGGTCGAGCGCGTACAAGAGGGAAATGGCGGGAGTGTTCGTCGGCTGGAACTTGGCCGTCGCCTGCAGGAAGCTCGGCAGGTCGAAGTAGAGGCCGCGGGCCTCGAGCGTCTTGGCGCGCTCGAGCATCCGCTCCGACGCGACGCCAAGCGCGAGGCCGGGCGGCAGGGCCAGGGCCTTCTGCGAGCCCGTGAACACGAAGTCGAAGCCCCAGGCGTCGGTTTCGACCGGCGAGCCCGCGAGCGAGGTGACGGCGTCGACGAGGACCAGCACGTCGTCGAACTCCCGCACGACCGCCGCGAGGGCCGCGACGTCCTGGAGCACGCCGGTGGAGGTCTCGGAGTGGACCATCGTCACCGCGTCCACCGGGCTCCGGCGCAGCGCCTCGCGCAGCTGCTCGGGCTCGACCGCAGCGCCGAGCGGCACTTCGAGCCGCACGCACTCTTTTCCCACCGCCGTCACGAGCTTCGCGAACCGGTCGCTGAAAGCGCCGTTCACCACGGACAGGGCACGGCGGCGCACGCCGTTGCGCACCGCCATTTCCATGAACCCGGTCGCGGACGTGGTGCCGATCAGCACGTCGCGGCGGGTGCGGCACAGGGCCTGGAGCGGGCCCGCCATCTTCTGGAGCAGCTGCTCCATGGCGCCGGAGCGGTGGCCGATCATCGGCCGCTGCATGGCGGCGAGCACGTCGGGGTGGACGTCGGTAGGGCCCGGCAGGAAGAACCGGCCGAACGCCGGCGCAGGCGGCGGGGGGGAGGCGCTCATGCCGGCGAGTGCGCCAGCTGCTCGACCAGCCCCCCGACCACAACCTCGCTCGTCTTCACCATGCGCACGCCCTCTTCCCCCCACTCCTTGAGGAGGTGCTCGCCCAGGTCGCGGTCGATCGGCTTCATCGCGTCGGTCACCGCGAACAGCCGCGTGTGCGCGCGGTGCTCGAGCAGACCCTCGATCGCCGCCTTGTCGCAGACGTCGAGGGCGACGCCGTACAGCACCACGTCCTGCGGGTCGAGCACCTCGAGCGCCGGGAGGACGTTGTCGTTGGTGAAGACGTCGAAGCGGTGCTTGTGGAAGAGAATGTCGCCGTGGTGGCGCCGCAGCCGCTCGACGAGCGTCTTCGTGTTCTGCGGCTCCGGCTCGATCACCAGCGGATCGCGCAAGGCTGTCTCCGGAATCTTCTTCTGACCCGCCGTGCCCCGCAGGCAGTGGGGCGGGAAGGTCGTCTTCCAGTCCGGCGCGTCGGAGATCTCCGGATCTTCGGGGACGTGATCGTCGGCGCTGGCGACGATGCGCACGCCGTGGCCGTGCGCGTAGTCGGTGAGCTTGCGGAGGTTGGGAATGATGTGTTCGGCGTCGGGAACGTACAGCTTCCCGTCCGCCTTCATGAAGTCGTACTGGGTATCGACGTCCCAGAAGATGACTCGGGCCATGCGTCGGGCTCCGGCAGAGGGCTAAGCACCGGGGAATCTCTCCGCGGCCGTGGCGGAGTGTCAACCGCCCCGCTCAGAAGGCCCACCACTCCGACTGCGCGAGCGCGCGGTAGCGCGAGCCCGCCTCGATCCGGCCCTTGAAGTCCCCGGTGGCCGCGACGCGCGCGGCGGCCAGGGTGGCCAGGAGCGCGGGCGGCAGGCGCTGGTGCGCCAGCTCGTCGAGCACCGCGCTGCGGTGCGCGTCGATCCCCGTGGCCATCTCGGCGCCGTTGTAGGCCCATCCGAAGCCGATCGCCAGGACCATTTCGGCGCGCAGCGCGATCGGCCAGTCGGAGTCCTCAACCGCGGCAGCGAGCGCGGCGGCGTGCTCGGGGAGGACGGCGGCGGTCTGGATCAGCCGGACCGCGTCGCGCCAGCGGGCGACCGCCGAGTCGGCGCGGCTCGCGGCCGCGAGCGCGCTGTCCCGCGCCGGGGCGCGGCCCCAGCGGGCGTACATACGGGCGAGGACGTGCAGGGCGTCGCGCTCGAGCCGCAACCCGAGGTTGACGTGCGGCGTGGCGACGTCCTGCTGCAAGCGCCGCCCCAGCGTCACCACCGCGCGCACCATGGAGTCCGCGCGCGCGCGCCGCCCGAGCCGCTCCTGGAGGCGCGCGCCGCCCATCAGCTGCCGGGCGGTACTCAGAACGGCGACTTGGGAGAGCAGGCCGCGCCACACGCGCTCCGCGTCCGGCGTGGCGAGCGGCGACCAGCCAGGGCGCCACGGCCGCCGGGCCGCGGCGAGCAGTGAGTCGACGTCCTGCCAGTCGACATCCTGCCCCCAGGACCGGAATTGCCGCGAGTTGGCTGGGAAAGTGTCCCCGAACGGGATCCACACCACGCTGGCGGTATCGCGCCAGATGCTGAGAGCCGCCCGCGCCCCATCGCCGGCACCGGCAGGGCGGAGAGCGTAGGCGGTGCCGGCCGGCGGCTGGCCGTGGTACCAGGCGCGCACCGCCGCGAGCGAGTCCAGCGCGGCGGGCGAGTGCAGCGTCGAGGGCTCGTCGCGCATCAAGCGGCCCAGCCCCCCGTGCTGCGTCATGAGCACCGCCACGATCAACGCGATGACGAGTGCGCCGCCGCACCCCATCGACGTGAAGATGATGTACTTGTGCGTATTGGACGGCATCGCTCAGGGCGCCCGGACTCCCAGGTTGGCGAGCGCGAACGCGAACTCGTCGGCGATCTCGGCGATCACCCGGTCGGTGGGGCGGTAGCCGTGACTCCCCGCCTTCTCGACCCGCAGCATCACCGGGCGGTCGCACGCCTGATCGGCCTGGAGCGTCGCCGCGAACTTGAACGAGTGCCCCGGCACCACGCGATCGTCGTGGTCGGCGGTGGTGACCAGCGTCGCGGGATAACAGGTGCCCACTTTGAGGTTCTGCAACGGCGAATAGGCGAGCAGGTAACCCACGGCGGTGGAATCCTCCGACGAGCCGTACTCCTCGGCCCAGAACCGGCCGCCGGTGAACTTCTGGTAGCGCAGCATGTCCATCACGCCGACGGCGGGGAGCGCGACGCCGAACAGGTCGGGGCGCTGGGTCATGACCGCGCCGACCAGCAGGCCGCCGTTGGAGCCGCCCTGGATCGCCAGGGTGCGCGGCGTGGCGTAGCCCTCGCGGACCAGGAACTCCGCGGCGGCGATGAAGTCGTCGAACACGTTCTGCTTTTTCTCCCGCATCCCGGCGTGGTGCCACACCTCCCCGTACTCGGCGCCGCCGCGCAGGTTGGCCACCGCGTATACGCCGCCGAGCTCCAGCCACGCGGCAACGGCGGGCGAGTAGTACGGCGTGAGGCTGATGTCGAAGCCGCCGTACGCGTACAGCAGGGTGGGGTGGCTGCCGTCGCGGGCGAGCCCCCTGCGCGCCGTGACGAAGATGGGAATGCGGGTGCCGTCCTTGGACTGATAGAAGGTGGCGCGGGTCTCGTACGGCGCCGGGTCGAACGGCGCCCGCGCGGGCTGGAACGGCTCGAGCCGGCCGGCGCGCAGGTCGTAACGGTACACCGTGGCCGGCCGCAAGTACGAACTGAAGGCGAAGAAGACGTCGCTGCCGTCGTTGCGGCCGGAGAGGCCCGCGACGGTGCCTACGTCGGGCAACGCCACCTCCCCACGCGGCGCGCCGGCGAGATCGAACAGCCGGATGCGGCTCTGGACGTCCACGAGGTAGGTGACGACGAGGCGGTCGCCCACCAACGCCGTCTCATTCATCACGTCGGGGCCCTCGGCGACGACCGTGCGCCAGTGGGTGCGGTCGCTGTCGCCCATCGTCGCGGCAACGATGCGGCCGCGCGGGGCCTGCCAGTTCGTGTAGAGATAGGGCGTGTCGCCGACGACGCCGAGCGGCGTGTTGACCGCGTCCTCCGCCGTGACCACGGGCGACAGCGGCGCGCTCAAGTCGGGATGGGCAGCGTCCTTGAGGTTCGCCACCCACAGCCGGTTGTTGGTGGTACCGCTCCCGGAGAACACGAACAGCCAGCGGCCGTCGTCGGAAACGCCGCTGAAGACCCCCGCCGTTGAATCGTCGAGGCGCTCGAAGACGAGCCGGTCCGCGGCGTCGCCCAAGGTGTGATAGAACAGCTGATGGTGCGTGTTGGCGTCGCGGAGGTTGGCCCGCTCGGCCGAGCCGCGGAAGCGGCTGTAGTAGAAGCCCTTCCCGTCCCGGGTCCACGAGATACCGGTGAACTTCACGCGTGGGACCACCGCGGCGAGGTCGCGCCCCGTGGCGAGGTCGCGGAAGTGGATGTCCTGGAGGTCGGAGCCACCGGCGGCGGTGGAGTAACCGAGGAGCCGGCCGTCGGGGGACACCGACCACTGCGCCACGGCAACCGAGCCGTCGGGCGAGAGGGCGTTGGGGTCGAGCACGGCGACCGCCGCGCTGCCGAGGCCGGCCGCCCGGTACAGCACCGACTGCTTCTGCAGCCCGGAATTCTTGCGGAACCACAGCTGACCCGCTTCGCGCACGGGCACCTGCACGCGCGGGTAATTCCACAAGGCGGTAAGCCGCGTGCGGATCGAGTCGCGCCGCGCGATGCCGCCCAGATACGCGAACGTGATCGCGTTTTCAGCATCGACCCAGGCGGTGGTGGCCGGCGCGTCGAGGTCCTCGAGGGGGCGGTACGGGTCCGCCACCTGGCGGCCGAAGTAGTTGTCCACGACGGCCGCGCGCGGCGCGGGCGGGTAGTGCCACTGCTGGGCCGCGGCGGCGGGCGCGAGCAGCGCGGCGAGGCAGAGTGTCGTTTTCATGAGGCCTAAGCTGCAGGCCGGGCTTGCGGGCGTCCAGCGGGCCGGGTAATTCTGGCGCAGCGGAGGTACCCTCATGCTACAGCCCCTCTCGTTCCCCCTCGCGGCGTCCGGGCTGGTCGCCGCCGTGACGCTGAGCTGCTCGCAGACAGCGGCCCCACCAGCGGAAGCGATCCACGCCGAGCTCCGGGCCGCCACCACGGCCTCGGCTCCCACTCTCACGCCGCAGCAAAGCGGCACGACCAACCGGCTGCAAGCGGTCAGCCCGGTGAACGACCAGGTAGTGTGGGCCAGTGGCGTCGGGGGGACGTACACCGTCACGACCGACGGCGGCCAGACGTGGCGGGCCGGCGTGGTCCCCGGAGCTGAAGCTCTCCAATTCCGCGACGTCGAGGGGCAGAGCGACCAGGTCGCCTATCTCCTCGCGGCGGGCCCCGGGGAGCAGTCCCGCATCTACCGCACCGAGGACGGCGGCCAGCACTGGGCCCTGCAGTTCGAGAATCACGACCCCAACGCCTTCTACGACTGCTTTGCGTTCTGGCACCGACAGCGCGCCATCACCATGAGCGATGCCGTGAACGGCCGCTTCCCGGTGATCCGTACGAGCGACGGCCGGCGGTGGAACAGCATCGCCGAGCGGTTACCGGCTGCGCAGGACGGCGAGGCGGCGTTCGCCGCCAGTGGGACTTGTGTCGCCACACAGGGAGGCGATCTGGCGTGGATCGGTACCGGCGGAGCGACCAAGGCCAGGATCCTCGCCACGATCGACGGCGGCAACACGTGGAACGCCTATGACACGCCCATCGTGCAAGGCACGCCGAGCTCCGGTGTGATCACCGTGGCGTTCCGGGACCGCGTCCACGGCATCCTCGGCGGCGGCGAGCTGGCGCGGCCCGACGATTTCGCCGACAACGTGGCGAGCTCGAGCGATGGCGGAAAAACCTGGACGCTCCGCACCCGGACGCCGTTTTCAGGATCGATCTACGGCCTCAGTTACGTATCGGGATTGGGCGCGACGGTGGTGGCCACCGGACCGAAGGGGGCGGCCTGGTCGCCCGACGAAGGCGGGCAATGGTTCTCCCTGGCCGACGCCCAGAACTACTGGGCCGTCGCGTTCGCGAGCCCGGCCGCCGGCTGGCTGGTGGGAACTGGGGGCCGGATTGTGAAGGTGAGTTTCTGAGCCGATCCCCTACTTCTCCGACCACACCGCCAGCTCGTTGCCGTTGGGATCGAGGAAGTGAAAGCGCCGCCCGCCGGGGAATGAAAAGATCGGCTTCGCGATCTTGCCCCCCTTGCTCACCACCTTGGCCTGCGTCTGCTCGAGCGCCGAGGAGTAGAGAATAACGAGCGGGCCGCCCGGCCGATTCGCCGGCACCTTGGCGAAGCCGCCCTCCATGTCGCCGTCCGCGAAGGCGACGTAGTCGGGGCCATAGTCGGTGAACTTCCAGCCGAACACCGCCGTGTAGAACGTCTTGGTGGCGGGGATGTCGGTCGCGGGCAGCTCGATGTAGTCGATGCGGTCGTCGTGATGCTTCATGGGAGTGTTCCTTTCGACGCGACTACGAGTTCAGGACGCCGCATACTTCATCACCGCCACGAAGTGGCACGCCGTGCCCGCGATCACGAACAGGTGCCACACGAAGTGGCTGTAGCGGCGGTGCGCCGCGAAGAACGGCACGCCCGCCGTGTAGGCGACGCCCCCGAGACCCAACCACAGGAACCCCATCGGCGGCATGCGCAGCCACAGCGGCCGCACGGCCACGAGCATCAGCCACCCCATCGCGACGTACAGCGCCGTGGACGCGACGCGGTTGTGCAGTTTGCCCGTAGCAGTGAGCGCGACGCCGGCGGCAGCCAGCGTCCAGATCGTCCACAACAGCGCCCACCCCCAGGTCCCGTGCAGCACTCCGAGGGTGAACGGCGTGTACGTGCCGGCGATGAGCAGGAAGATCGCGGCGTGGTCGAGCACCTGGAACACCCGCTTCGCCTTGGCGTGTCGCAGCGCGTGATACAGCGCCGAGAACAGGTACAGCAGCACGGCCGTGGAGACGAAGATGCTCGCTCCGACGATGGTGCCGAGGCCGCCGTGCCGGATCGCGCTGGCGATGAGAACTGGTCCCGCGACGAAGGTGGCGACGAGCCCAACGCCGTGGCTGATGCTATTGGCGAGCTCCTCGCCGGGCGACTGACCGTGGTCGTGCTCTTCCACGGGTCCTAAGATACTGCGGTCCGCGCGGCAACCCCGCCGGCGGCGCAGCGATGTGGTGACCGGACGCCGGGCGGTCGACGAGGCGCGCCCACAGAATAGTGAGGGTGAGACGCACTACACCTTCATCGTCACCGCGATCTCATCACAGCAGAACTGCCGCGGACAGCGGGCGCAATCGGCCCACACCTTGATGGGAAAATGGTGCCGGTCCGAGAGGGCGAAGCCGAGCCGATAGAAGAAGTCCGGCTTGCGCGTCAGCGCCAGCACCTCGGCGAGGCCTTGCACCCGCGCCTCGACCATCAGCGCCTCGACGACCCGCTTCCCCAGGCCCCGCCCCTGCCAGTCGTCCCGCACCGCGAGGCCGGCCACCTCGGCGAGCGCCGGGCTGTAAATCTTGAGCGCGCCGCAGGCGACGATCTCGCCGCCCGCCTCGACCACCACGTACTCCTTGATGTGGCGGCACAGATCGTAATTGCTGCGCGGCAACAGATCGCCGGTCGCGACGAACGGCGCCATCAGCGCTTCGAGCTGCGGCACGTCGGACAACACCGCAGAGCGAATCGTGGGGTGTGGGATGTGGAGTGTGGGGGCGACCGGTGAAGTGATACGCCCACTCCCCACATCCCACGTCCCCACGCCTTTCGGTCTCACGTCAGGATCTCCCCCAAGGTGTCCGCCGCCCGGTCGATCTCCTCTTCGGTGACGATCAGAGGAGGGACCAGCCGCAACACGTTGGGCCCCGCCGACGCGATCAGCAGCTGGCGCTCCCGCGCCGCCGCCACGATCGGCGCCGCCGCCTCGGCCAGCTCCACCCCCCACATCAGTCCCCGTCCCCGCGCTTCGCGCACGCGCTTGGTCCGGACCGCCAGCGCCGTGAGTCGGGCCCCCAGCCGCTCGCCCTTCGCGGTGACGGCGCGCAGGAAGTCCGGCTCGGCGATCGCCTTGAGAACTTCGAGCGCCACCGTCGCGACCAGCGGCCCGCCGCCGAACGTCGTGGCGTGATCTCCCGGCCCGAGCGCCGCCGCGATCTTCTCGGTCAGCAGCACCGCGCCCATCGGCAGCCCCCCGGCCAGGGGCTTCGCGAGCGTCACCATGTCGGGCGCCACCCCTGCCTGCTCGTACGCGAACAGCGTTCCCGTCCGCCCCAGTCCGCACTGCACTTCGTCGAAGATCAGCGCGGCGTCGTGACGATCGCACTGCTCGCGCAGCCGCTGCAGCCACTCGGTCGCCACGGGCCGCACGCCGCCTTCGCCCTGCAACGGTTCGATGATCACCGCGCCGACGTCGTCCCGGGCGAAGGCGGTCTCGATCTCTTCTTCGTCGCCGAGCGGCAAGATGCGCACGCCCGGCACCAGCGGCTCGAACGGGCGCCGGTAGTCGGGCCGGTCCGTCGCCGCGAGCGAGGCGAACAGCCGCCCGTGAAACGAGCCGCTGAACGCGACGATGCCGGGCTTCCCGGACCACTTGCGCGCGAACTTGAACGCGCCCTCGTTGGCTTCCGCGCCGGAATTACAGAAGAACACGTGCTGGGCGAAGGAGCGCTCGATCAGGAACTCGGCGAGCCGCTCGCCGGGCTCGGTGTGATAGAGATTCGAGACGTGGATCAGGCCGCTCTCCAGGCCTCGCGCGACGGCGTCCCGGATGACGGGATGACCGTAGCCCAGCGCGTTGACGGCGATCCCGGCGACGAAATCGAGATAGCGCGTGCCGTCGGCCGCGATCAGCTCGCAGCCCTCGCCGGCCACGAAGGTCGGGCCCACGCGGGCATACACGCCCAGGAGGGCCGCTGCGGCCGGTGTCGTCGCGGTCACGCGGGTTGCGGCGTCGCCGCGAAGATGCGGGTGCCGGCGCTGCGGCTGGTGAGCACGTCCAGGTCGCCGATGCGCACGGCGCGCGCCCCCGTGTGGAGCGCGCGGGCCGCGGCACGCAGCTTCGCCGCCATGCCGTTGGTCGCCACGCCGCGGTCGATGAGCGCCTCGATCTCGCCCGCCGCCAGCGACGGCTGCGGCACGCCGCCCACCGCCACGCCCGCCACGTCCGAGACGAACAACAACTCCTCGGCCCGCAGCGCCGCGGCGACGGCGGCCGCGGCATCATCGGCGTTGACGTTGAGCGGCGTGCCGGAGGCGTCCGGCGCCACGGGCGCCACGACCGGCGTGAGACCGGCCAGCAGCAGGCTCTGCAGCAGCGACGCCCGGACCTCGGTGATGGCGCCCACCTGCCCGAACCCGCCGGCGAGCGGCCGGGCGGTGAGCAAGCCGCCATCGACGCCGGAAAGCCCGACGGCGTCCAGGCCCGCCCGCCGCAACGCGACGACCACGGCGCGGTTCGCAGGGCCGGCAAGGACCAGCTCCACGACTTCGGCGACCTGCGGCGTCGTGACCCGCAGGCCGTCGCGCTTCTCGACCGGGAGCCCCAGACGCCGTGACAGGGCGTCGACCGCCTTGCCGCCGCCGTGCACGACGACGACGGGACCGGCGGCTTGGAGCGCGGACGCGCAGGCGGCGAGCCAGTCGGCGCGGTCGAGCTCGTTGCCGCCGAGCTTTACGACGCGCACCCTCAGCACGGGAGTCCCAGCGTCTCTTCGAACCCCAGCATCAGGTTCATGTTCTGGATCGCCTGCCCCGCCGCGCCCTTGACGAGGTTGTCGATCGCGGCGATCACCGTGAGCCGCGGGCGGCGCACGTTGTGCACCGGCGCCACGCCGATCGCGACGCGGTTCCGATACACGACGTCCTGGAGCGACGGCAGCGCGCCCGCGGTGATCATGACGCACGGCTCGCCCGCATACGCGGCCTGGTAGAGCCCTTCGGCGGTCGCCTGATCCAGGACCCGCGTGAGCGGCACGTGGATCGTCTCGAGGATCCCGCGCTTCACCGGCAGGAGGTGCGGTGTGAACACGAGGTCACCCGTGAACCCCGCCTCGCGCGCCAGCGTGGCGCGCAGCTCCGGCAGGTGACGGTGCTCGTTGCCCACCGCGTAGGCGCGGAAGTCCTCGGCCACTTCGCCGAACAGCAGCTCGCGTTTGGGATTGCGCCCCGCGCCCGTCACGCCCGAGGCGGCGTCGATCACCACCTCACGCGACGTATCGATCAAGCCCCGCTGCGCGAGCGGGATCAGCGCCAGCAGCGCGGCCGTCGGATAGCAGCCGGGGTTGGCGACGAGCTCGGCGGTGGCGACGCGGGGCCGGGCGACTTCGGTCAGGCCGTACACCGCTTCGGCCGACAGCCGGAAATCGGCGGAGAGATCGACAGCGCGGCGCCCCGCGGCGCGCGTCTCGTGGACGTAGCGCGCGGACACGCCGTGGGGCAGGCAGGAGAGCACGATCTCCGCGCGCGCCAGCGGCGCGTCGTCGATCTTGATGAGCCGCTGGCCGTCGAGCAGCTCGCCCGCCGCCGAGGCGGCGGTGGCGAAGACGACGGACGCCCCCGGGTGGCGGGCGAGCAGCCGGAGCAGCTCCTGCCCCACATAGCCGGAGGCGCCGAGGACGCCGATCGGCGTCGGTGTATGATTATTCATGTAAACGGAAAATTATACAGTGCGCCTGGCGGCGCAAGACCTACTCGACCCGCTCCAGTCTCGGGTTCGGCCGGTAGGACCGGCCCACCTTGGCGCACGGCTTCCCCTCCAGCCGCACCACGTCGGCGGTGAAGTCGAAGCGCCCCTGGAACAGGCTCGACCCCACCCCGTAGGCGTCCACCGGCACGCCCGCTTCCTCGAAGTGGCGGATTTTCTCGGCTGTGAACCCCCCCGAGACCACGATCTTCACCTCCTGGAACCCTTCCTTATCCAGGGCCCGCCGCACGTTCCAGACGAGCTGGGGGTTCACCCCCGTGGGCTTGAACGTCCCCATCTGGGGCACGACCGACGTGTCCACCAGCGTCTCCGAGGTGTCGAGCCGCACGCCGTACAGCCGCCCGCCCAGGGCGCGCGCCACCCGCAACGACGTGCCGACGCAGTCGTTCTCGAAGTCCACGAGCGTGATGAGGCGGACCCCGTCCGGCATCAGCTCGGCGAACTTCTTCGAAGCGAGGACCGTGTCGCCCCCGTACGCGGCGATGAGCGCGTGGGGGACGGTGCCCACCCCTTCCGAGCCCCACCACGACGCCTGCGCGTCGGTCGACACGCCGATGGCTCCCGCGATGTGGGCCGCATAGCCGTCGCCCGTCTGCACCAGCCAGTGGTCGTGGCGCGCGGGAAAGAACATCACCTGCTTGGGACGCGCCGCCTCCACGACGATGTGCGTGTTGGTCCCGACGCGGGTCCGGCGCGCGAGCACACCCAGGTACAGGGTCTCGAGGTTGGCGAAGGCGTCGTAGGGACCCTCGATCAGCAGCACCGTCTCCCACGGCTCGATGGGGTCGCCGTCGTAGAGGGCGAAGACTTCCAGCTCTCGCCACTGCTCCGCGCACAGCTTCAGGATCGCGATGGCTTCGTCGATGCCGCCCAGATACGCGCGCGTCTTGCCGAACACCTGCATGGTGACGCGGGGGCGGTGCTTGTCCTTGAGCAGCACCTCGCGCGCCCGCACGAAGTACTTATCGGAGTAATAGCCCGCCTTCATTTTTTCGACGGGCAAATTGAAAATGGCGGGGTCGAGACGCTTCTTGCGGGTCATGGCCGAGGTAAACTAACCCCGGGCGACAGCCCGGGGTAAACCGACGCGGGCGCGATATCCGTGAGTCACCGGACGCCCGGCCAGCCGAACGTCGCGATCAGGGTGTCGCCGCCGACGAGCGGCAGCCGCCGGGCGACGTTGTTGAGCCGGCCGCAGACCACACTGGCCGCTTCGGTCACCCCAGCATCGGTCACGCGCAGGCACACGGCGTCGACGTCGCGGGCGAGCACTCGGTCCTCGCCCGCCGTCGCGGGCTCCGGCCGCGCCAGCGATACCTCGAGCGCCCGGCGGCGCAGCGTCACGCGGCTCGCCGGGGCATCGAGCACCAGATCGAAGGACGCCGGCGCGCTCACCGCGTCGCCTCGCGCCAGCAGCACCCTGACGATCACGCGGCGCGGTCGCGCCACCGCCTCGATGGCGAACTCCGGTGCTTCCTCAACGGCCTCCACCTCTTCCGTGGGCCGGGTGGCGCCGCTCACGGGCGTGGCGGCCACGTGCACCTCGATCCATAGCCCCGGCGGCCGCCGCGCCGGCGGGCCTCCCGGGTACAGCCGCGCCGTATCGCCCCAGGCGAGCCGTGCGGCGCGCCGGTATGCGTCCTCCTCCCAGATCGGCAGGCCGCGCCGCGACCGGCCCACCAGCCGCCGCGAGTACACGTCGGCCGCGAGCACCGCGGAGTCGGGTTCGGGGGTCACGCCGAGCAGCGCCGCGAATTCCAGCGTGTCGACGCGGAGCCGCAGCCGTAGCTGCGTCTCGGTCGGCCCGCTCACGGCTCCGGTGGCGAGCACCGTCGTGTCGGCGCCGCGACGATCCAGCAGCCGCACCCGGTAGGTGACGCGCCGCGCCGGCCCCTGCAGGGGGGGCGCCAGCCCGGCGGCGATTGCGCCCGCCGCGAGGCTAGCGAGCCACCAGTGCCGCACGCGTGTCCTCGAGGCTGCCGCCCGGACCGCCCCAGCGCTGGTAGCCGAACCAGCCCCCGGCGAGCCCGGCCAGAATCCCCAGCAATACCCAGAACGCCAACGCCCGCCCGCGGATCACGGGACGGGGCACGATACGGGCGTGCGGGTCGCCGGCGGATTTGGCGAGCGCCACCCGCAGCTCCAGGTGGCTGGCGCGGGCCGCGGCGCAGCTGGCGCAGCCGAGTAGGTGACGGGCGAGCAGCGCCCGCTCGGCGAGCGACAGCTCCCCCTCCAGCTCGGCGTCGATGCGGCGGATCCATTCCTCGTGGGTTTCCATCACACCTCCTCGCGCACTCGATAGCGCAGCGCCCGGCGCTGCATCCAGCGCACCGCGAACGCGTCGGCGAGCGCGCGGAACACGCGGTTCCACATCCCGTACTTCGTCTTCCCCTGCAGTCGCGGGCGGTGGCGCACGGGGGCCTCCGTCACCGTGCCGCCGCGCATCCTGACGAGCGTCGGCAGGAACCGATGCATGCCGTTGAACAGCGGCAGGTCGCGCACCGCCTCGGCGCGGAACGCCTTGAGCGAGCAGCCGGTGTCGCGGATCGTCTCGTGGTTCAGCCAGTTGCGCACGCCGTTGGCGATGCGGCTCTGCAGGCGCTTCCACGCCGTGTCGTGGCGGTTGGCGCGGTAGCCGACCACCGCACTGGCCCCGCTGCGCCGCAGCTCGGCGAGCAGCACCGGGATGTCCGCCGGGTCGTTCTGGAGATCGGCGTCGATCGTCACGATCGTGGCGCCGCGCGCCGCCTTGAACCCGGCCGCGAACGCGGCGGTCTGGCCGCTGTTGCGCTCGAACGAGACGATGCGCAGCGCCGCGTCCGTCGCTTTGAGATGCTTCAGCTCGTCCAGCGAGCCGTCCGTCGAGCCATCGTCCACCGCCACCACCTCGTAAGGCGTCCCCCGCAGCGCCGCCGCGATCTCCAACAGCAGTGGCGCCAGGTTCTCGCGCTCGTTGAACACCGGCACGACCAGCGACAGCTCGGGACTCACGCGCGGAACGTAGAAGCGCGTTGCACGGTGGGCAAGTTGACAGCGCCGCGCCCGGCGGGTAAAACCAAGCGATTCCGCTTCCCTGGGAGCATGCTGTGAGCGATGTGGTGTCTCGGCGGGAATTCCTCGCCTCCGCCGCGGGTGGAATCGCCGCCGGCGCGCTCTTCGACGTCCCGCACCCGATGCGCCCGCCGCGTCCCCTGCGCGCCACTTCGCGCTGGGCCGCGAAGCCGGTCGTCGTCGCCAGCGCCAACGGCCTGCGCGCGGTACAGAAGGCGTTCGACCTGGTGATGCAGGGCGCGGACACGCTGGACGCGGTGATCGAGGGAGTGAAGATCGAAGAGCTCGACCCCAACGACAACGCCGTCGGCTACGGCGGCCTCCCCAACGCCGAGGGCGTCGTGCAGCTCGACGCCTCGTGCATGCACGGCCCCACGCGCCGCGCCGGGGCGGTCGGCTGCCTGGAAGGGATCAAGACGCCGTCCGAGGTCGCCAAGTGCGTCCTCAAGTACACCGACCACATCCTCCTGGTGGGCGAAGGGGCGAAGCGGTTCGCGCTCCAGTACGGATTCAAGGAGGAGAACCTGCTGACCGACGCCTCGCGCGACGCGTGGCTGCACTGGCGCGCCAACCTGAACGCCGGCGACTCCTACCTCGACGTCCCCGCGGGCGAGACGATGCTCGCGCGCCCCACCGGCACGATCAACTGCGACGTCGTCGCCCCCGGCGGGGACATCTCCTCGGTGACGACGACCAGCGGGATCGCCTGGAAGGTCCCCGGCCGCGTGGGCGATTCGGCGATCGTCGGCGCGGGCCAGTACACCGACAACGACATCGGGGCGGCGGGCTCGACCGGACTCGGGGAGGCCAACATCAAGGTCTGCGGCGGCTTCCTCACCGTGGAGCAGATGCGGCGCGGCATGAAGCCCACCGACGCCTGCGTCGAGACGCTGAAGCGCGTGGTCAGCATGACCGAGAAGCGGCGGCTCACCGCCGACGGCAAACCGCGTTTCCAAATCACCTTCTACGCCGTCAATAAGAAAGGTGAGTTCGGCGCCGCCTCGCTTTACCCCGGACAGTTGGCCGTGCACGACGGCACCGCGGCCAAGCTGGCGGACACCGCCCATCTTTACGACGCCGAGCCGCGCTAAGGTCGCGGCGGGCCTGCTCGCCGCCGCGCTCCCGGCTTCCCTCGCCGGTCAGCATCGCGACTGGAAGACGACGCTCTATCCGTACGTCTACTACAGCACCATCGACGGATTCTGGGGCGCCGCGCACTTCGCGCACTACAGCCCCATCGGGTTCGTGGAGCGACCCGAGCCCAACTACGGCGGGCTGACCTTCGACGCCGCGGCGAGCACCAAGGGCAGCTACCTCGTCATCGCCGATGCCGAGGCGCCGGCGCTGTGGACGGGCTGGCGCGCCGGGCTCACCCTCACCGCCGCCCGCGCCAACCGCCTCGGCTACTACGGTCTCGGCAACGCGACCCGTCACTTCTCCGACAGCGCGAGCGCGGCACAGCCTTACTTCTACCAGGTGAGCCGCAGCGTGCAGTCGCTGCGCGTCACGCTGCAGCGGCGCGTGGTCGGACCGGTGCGCGTGCTCGCCGGGGCGATCCTCCAGCACACCGACTACCGCCCGCTGCCCGGGCCGAGCGTGTTCCAGCGCGATCTGGGGTCGGGCGCGATCGCGGCGGGGACCGTCCCGTTCAGCGATCACGTGGTGCGGGCGGGACTGATCGTCGACAACCGCGACAACGAGCTGGACCCGCACCGCGGCGTGTTCGCCGAGGGCCTCGTGGCGCGCGGCCGCGGCTACACGCGCTCGACCGCGGTGGCGCGGGTGTGGCTGCATCCGCTGGAGAAGTTCTTCGTCGCCGCCCGGCTCGGCGCCGAGCGGATGACCGGCACCCCGCCGGTCGCCGCGCAGCAAGTGCTGGAGACGAGCGAGCAGCCGCTCGTGGCGTTGGGCGGCTACCGGACGCTCCGCGGCTTTTACGACGCGCGCTTCACGGGACCGGGGACGCTTCTGGGCGGCGCCGAGCTGCGCTACGCCCTGCTGTGGGCGCCGACGGTGCTCGAGCTCAAGATCGTGGCGTTCTACGAGGTGGGGCGCGTGTTCGCAGCGGGCGAGTCGGTGCGCCTCACGACCGACGGCCTGCACCACAGCGGCGGGATGGAACTCGCCGCCCGCTTTTTCCGCAATGCGATCGTAGTGGTGGGGTACGGCAAAGGGAGCGAGGGGGGCCAACTACTCTTCGGCACTACCTGGAGTTACTGAGCCGTAACGCCGTATGGGCCGTATCGCCGTATACGGTCCATACGGCCATACGGCTATACGATTTCTCGGATTTCGACTCCTCGCTTCTTCAACTCTTCCACATACGCCTGGAAGGGGACGGCTTCATCCGGCGTGCGCGCGCCCTTCTCGGAGATCCGTCCGTCCGCCTGCATCACCCCGGTGATCGCGAGCGAGTAGCCGGTCGTCCGCATCATCGCGCTGATCCCGGTGCGCTCGTCGTAGCGGTCGAGCAGCTCCCACGCCGCGCGCTTCCCGTTCCGCCCCGTCACCTCGATGCGCAGCGCGACCAGGTCCCGGCCCGCCGATTTCGTGAGCCCGGGAGCCACGGTCGCGATGAACGCGTCGCGCGGCACCACCTTCGTGCCCTTCACCGAGACGGCTCTGGTGTCCAGCAACCCCAGCTCGCGGATCGCCTTCATGATCGCCGCGTGGCCGGGGTAGCGCAGCGTCTTGTACTCCATCGTCCGGACCTTGCCCTCGTACGCCCACGGCAGCGTCGAGATCCCGCCGCCGGTGTGAAATGCCTCCAGCCGCCCGACCGGGGGCGGGAAGTCCAGGTCCTCGAGCTCCGAGAGCGCGTCCACGCGCGCGGGCTTCCCCTCGCGCAGCACCCACGACGGCGTCGTGTAGTAGTCGAGCACGCCCTCCAGGGAATACACGATCTGGTAGTTCAGCGGTGGCTCGGGGCGCTGCGGCAGGCCGCCGACGTAGATCTTGACCGTTTCCGCCTGGCCGACGCGCCGGATCCCCTCGGCCGCGATGATGTTCACCATCCCCGGCGCGAGGCCGCAGTCGGGGATCACGCTCACGCCGCGCTTCCGGGCGTCGCGGTCCAGCCGCTTCTGCTTCATGACGATCGCGGTGTTGCCGCCGAGATCGGTGTGGTGCACGCCGGCGCGCACGGCGGCGCGCGAGACCGCGTAGTTGAAGTAGTACGGGAGGGCGCACATCACCGCGTCGTGGCCCTTCAAGGTCGCCCGCAGCGCCGCCGCGTTCCCGGCGTTGAGCGCGCGCAGCTTCAGACGACGGCTCTTGACCCGCTTGAGGAACGGCGGAAGGCGGTCGGGGTGCAGGTCCGCCAGCGTGACGCGTTCGACCTCCGGCTGCCGCAACAGATCGTAGGCGCAGGCCGACCCTTGCAGTCCCGCACCCAGCACCAGCATGCGCATCGCGCACGGCCTCCGCAGGTTTTCGTGAATCGGGGGAGCAAGCGGCCGGAAAGCTAGTCGTCGCTCCGGCACGGAGGAAGCGACGGCGCAAGTGCTTGACGCGCATTAGATTCGCGGGCGATGCCGATTGCCGATCTGACCCGCCAGCGCCTCGCGCGCGCCGCCCTCGAGCACTTCACGACGCGTGGGTATGAGACCACGACGACGGCCGAAATCGCCAAGAAGGCCGGCGTCTCGGAAGGGGCGATTTACCGTCACTTCACCGGCAAGCAGCAGCTCCTGAACGACCTGTACCGCGCCTCGGCGCGCTGGGCGACCGAGGTGCTCCAGCAGGCGGAGGCGGCGGGCGGGACCCCGCGCGAGCGGCTGGCGCGTCTGGCCCAGGCCCTCGTCGCCGGCGCGGGACGGGAAGCGGCGGTGGTGCGGCTCTTCTTTCTGCAGCGCCACGGCGACCTGCTCGATCCAGAGTCGCGCGACGCCGCCCAGCAGTTTCACGCAGGGCTCGAGCGCCTCGTCGCCGAGGGCAAAGCGGACCATTCCGTGCGACCCGGGAGCGCGGCCGTGTGGGCGGCGGTGTGGCTCGGCGTGGTGTCGCTCGCGCTGGACCGGCTGTCCTCGCGCGAGTGGGACGAAAAAGACGCAGGCGTAGGGCTGGTGTTAGATGGGGCATGGAACGCGATAGGCGTCGGACTGTCGGACCGTCGGACAGTAGGCGCCTAACGGTCAGTCAGTCCGACAGTCAGACTGTCCGCCGCAGTTCGAGGAGTGCGACCTCCGGCGGCACGAAGATCCGGATCGGCACGCCCACCACGCCGATCCCGCGGCTTACGTAGAGCTGGCTGCTCCCCTGCACGAAGTGCCCCATCACGTACTTGGTGATGAGCCGGCCCGCCGACCAGCCGATCACTGGGAGGTAGATCTGGCCGCCGTGGATGTGGCCGGAGAGCGTGAGCGGGATGCCGCGCGGGGCCGCGCCGTCGAACGCACCGGGCCGGTGTGCGAGCAGGATGCGGAACGCTTCCGGGGGCGCGTGGTGCGCAGCCACCTCGATCTCCCGCTCCTGCGGGTCGTCGAACCGCCAGTCCTCCGGATCGTCGATGCCGACGAGGGCGAGCGCCGCGCCGCCGCGCTCCACGATGTGGGTGGAGTCGCGCACCAGCACCTGCCCCGCCTCCCGCACCCCGTTCACGACCTCGTGCACCCCGGTGTAGTGGTCGTGATTCCCCAGGCAGGTCACGACGCCGAGCGGCGCCTGGAGATCGCGGAAGGCGGCGACGTAGTCCGGAACATAGGCCGGGTCGATGTCGATCATGTCGCCGGTCTGGAGGATCAGATCCGGACGCAGCGCATTCGCCTGCGCCACGAGCGCCTCCATCTGGTGGCGCCGCATGTGGATCCCGGCGTGGACGTCGGAGAGGTGCAGGATGCGCAGGCCGTCGAGGCCGGCCGGGAGGTCGGCGAACCACAGCGTGCGCCGGGTGACGTCGGGGAGGCGGTACGCGCTCCAGATACCGTAGGCCGAGAGTGCGGCGCCGGCGCCGGCGTAGGCATAGGTGGCGCGGGCCAGGAACTGCCTTCTCGAGATGCGGTGGTCGGGTGGTCCGGCGGTCTCGCGGTCGGGTACCTTGGGCTTCTGCAGGCGACCGACAAACCCGTAGAGCACCCACCCGATCACGTACAGCGCCACCAGCCCGAACAGCCCCCACCCCATGATCTGCCACGCGATCCACGGCCCGAGATACGGGATCCTGCCCGTCCCCCACACGCTGCCGAACAGCACGCGACTCGCGACGAAGATCCACGGGAAGTTGAACACCGCGAACACGGCGGCGAGCGCCCCCCGCACCAGGCGCGCGCGCCGCGGATTGGTCGGGTCCGGCAGGCGCTCGCGCAGGTACAGGTACAGCAGTACCTGGGGCGCGATGAACAGGAGCAGATAGATTAGCCGCATGCCGTCACGTGCCTCGCTCGCGCTGGTCGCCCTGGCCGCTCTGAGCCCGGGCGCGGCGGCAGGCCAGCAGCTTTCCGCCGCCGACCGCGCCGTCGCGGTAGCCCGCCTCTGGGCCGAAGCCCGCTACAACGAAGCCGCGCTGGACCTGGTCCGCGCCGACTGGGACTCGGCGCTCGCCGCGAACTTGGTCCTCGCCGACCAGCGGCAGTCCGACGCGTTGTTCTACCGCCGCCTGCGCCGCATGCTGGCGCTGCTCGGCGACGGCCAGGCAACGATCCGTCCCCCCGCGTCCGTCCGCACCCGCGTGGCGCGGCCGCCCCTCGAGCTGCGCGCCGTCGAGCGCCGTCCGTTCATCGTCGACTACGCCGAAAACGACGAGATGCGCATCGCCCGGCCCGAGCGACTCGCCGAGATCGTCGCCGTCCAGGGCGTCCCCGCCGAATCGTGGATCCGCGACTCGGTGCTCCCCGAGGTCGCGGGGGGGAGCGCGGCGGCCCGCTGGGGCCGCGCCGTCGAGCGCATGCTCGAAGGTGAGAAAGGTACTGCCGTCCACCTCCAGCTCCGACTCCCGGGCGGCGCCGAGCGGGGCGCCAGCGTCACCCGCACCGTGGACTTGGACGACGGCTGGCCGCTCGCGCATCCATCCCTGGAGGTCGACACTCTGCCGGGCGGCGTCGCCTGGGTGCGTCTCAACGCCCTCGACGATCCCGACATCGCCGAGCTGTTCGACCGCGCCCTGCCGGAGTTTCGCGGGCTCAAAGGTCTGGTCCTCGACGTTCGCGAGGACGCCGGTCGGGCCGGCGGCCGCGAGTCGGGATACCGGATCCTGGCCCGGCTCGTCGCCAAGCCGTTCCCGACCTCACGCTGGCGCACGCCGCAATACCGCCCGGCCTACCGTGGGGTCGACATGCCCGACTCGAGCGGCGCGTGGTTCTCGGTCCCGCCCGACACCGTTCTCCCGCGGCGGGACCGGCCCGCCTTCGCCGGTCCCGTCGCCATGCTCGCCTCCGCACGCACGGCGGGCGCCGCCGAGGACTTGCTCGTCGCGTTCCGCAACACCACGCGCGGCGCGATCGTCGGCGAGCCCTCCGCGGGCGCAACCGGGCAGCTGCTGGGGCTGCCGCTGGGCAAGGGGTGGGAGTTCGAGGTGTCCGTGACGCGCGAGGCGTTCCCGGACGGCAGCGAGTTCTCCGGCACAGGGATCGCGCCCGAGCTATCCGTCACCGTCACCGTTGCGGATTTTCTGGCGGGCAGAGATGCGGCGCTGGAAAAGGCGAGAGAATACATCGACGGTAGAAGACGGTAGAGGGGGGTACCGTCTTCTACCGTCTTCTACCGTCCTTCAAGATTCTCCCTAAAGAACCGAATCACGGTGTGCCACGCCGAATCCGCCACCTCCGGCTTCTCCCGCGCGCGCAGGAAGCCGTGCCCCACGCCGGGGTAGATGGCGTACTGATAGTCTTTCCCCGCCGCCTTCATCGCGGCGGCCGCGTCGGCGACCCCCGCGTCGATGCGCGCGTCGTTCTCGGCGTACACGCCCAGTCCCTTGGCGCGGATGCGCACCATGTCCTGCGCGTTGGGCGCCGGCCCGTAACAGACGACGAATGCCCTCAAGTCCGGGTTGTTCGTCGCGTAGCGGAAACTCTGCCCGCCGCCCCAGCAGAATCCGATCACGCCGACGCGGTCGGCACGCACCGCGCGCACCGTCTTGAGGTAGGTCGCCGCGGCGTTCAGGTCCAGCGTGGTAGTGTCGGGGTTGAGCGTGGCGATGAGTTTGCGGGCGCTGTCGGGTGAGGCGGGCGTCCCGCCGCGCCGCGACAGCAAGTCCGGCGCGATCGCCACGAAGCCGTCCTTGGCGAGCTGCTCCGTCGTCTGCCGGACGAAGTCCGACATCCCGAAGATCTCGTGGATCACGATCACCGCGGGCGCCGGATCCCGCCGCTCGGGATAGGCGAGGTAGGCGGTGATGGTGTCGTGGCCACTCGGGAACTTGACGTAC
>Ga0209160_1000874_pt1 | contig 25207 bp, 26 predicted proteins | sample GraSoiAngelo_153_FD_186167 | JGI IMG/M metagenome (GOLD analysis project Ga0209160, IMG submission 186167) | Grasslands soil microbial communities from the Angelo Coastal Reserve, California, USA - 14_1009_12_40cm (SPAdes) (version 2) | ecosystem: Environmental > Terrestrial > Soil > Grasslands ...
GGTGGCGGTGATCTGCAGGTTGGCCGGCTTGCCACCGTGGGCCAGCTCGACCAGAGCGTCGGCGTAGCGCCTGGGCAGGTCGCGCTCGTCATCCGCGCCCGCCTGGCGGGCCAGCGGCTCCAGAGCCGTCCGCACCGCCGCGCCACCCACCGGGTCGAGCACGCCATTGATCAGCAGGCAGCCGTCCTCGGCGGCGCTCAGGCTGAGGTGGCGGTTCTCGACCAGGTCGGCCTGCTCCCGCGCATAGCCTTTGGCGTCGAGCGAGTGGCGGTAGTGCTGGCACTTGAAATAGAACATGCCCGGGGTGTGCTCCCGAGCCAGCTTGAGCAGCTTGGTTTCGTCAAAGGCCTTGCCCGTCGCCTCGGCCGTCCTGGCCATCACGACCAGGTGGCTGTAGCCGATCTCTCCGGCCTCCATGGCCTGCGTGCTTTCGGCCAAAGAACCCGAAGTGCGACCCACGGCGACCAGGTCGCCGGCGGCCTTGTCGGTCAGGTGGCAGTTGAAGCGGATCCAGTCGATCGCGCTGTTGGAGCCGGCGTAGTCCCAGTAGTCGCTCCTGGCCAGCCGGGCGGCGCAAGCCGCCGACTTTAGCTGGAGGAGGCTGATCTGGTGCTGCAAATCGACCAGCTCTTCGGCAGCCAAAGCACCGTCAGGAGTGGTCGTGGGATAGAGCTGGATCACTCCTCAAATCGTACACATGTTCGTAGCAAATATCAAGTTAAGAATTACGCATTCTTATTCACGGAGCGCCACCCACCAGCCACCAGGGCCCTCCTCCGTCACCCCCTTCCCAGCCTTCCTCACGTCCCTCGCGTGGGACTGACCGCGATTCGATCGGTACGATTCGTGAACCGAAGAAATGGCGACACGACCCTCGCTGTTCGAGTTCGCCGGAGGTGACGACGCCTTCCTCGCCCTCGCGGCGGCGACCCACGAGCGGTGCCTCCGAGACCCCGAGCTCAACCACCCCTTCTCCCATCACGTGAGCCCGCGGCACACCGAGAACCTGGCCGCCTACTGGGCCGAGGTCCTTGGCGGCCCGACCCGGTATTCGGAGAACCTGGGAGGCCACTCCGGGATGCTTTCCATCCACGCGGGCGAAGGCGCCCCTGAGGACATGGGGGACCGGTTTGCCGCGTGCTTCATAGGGGCGATGGACGACGCGCAGCTACCCGACGATCCGGCGTTCCGGGCCGCCATGCGCGCCTACATCCAGTGGGCGACCCGCGAGGTCAACTCATATGCGCCTCCCGGCACGCAGGTCGAGCCGGACATGGCGATGCCTCATTGGTCCTGGGACGGCCTGGAGCCAGCCGCGCCGTAGGAATAAGGACGCCGCGCCGCTCGATTAGCGTGGGTGATGGCTGAGCCCACAAAGCAGCTCGACATCCCGCCCCGCGGCACACGCGGTGCCTGGACGCCTTGGCCCCTTTTGGTCCGGTTGTTCAGGCCACTGATGCGCGGGCAGCTCTCCCGCTACCGGAAAGCCACGGGTCCCACCCAGCCCGTAATGATGGGCATGCCAACCGTGCTGCTCACCACGATCGGGTCTCGCACGGGCACCGAGCACACGCACGTGTTGGGTGGATTCCAGGACGGTGACGACGCTTGGATCGTGGTCGCTTCCAACAGCGGTGCGTCGACCCATCCACACTGGTTCATCAACATGGCGAAAAACCCTGACCAGGTTTGGCTCGAGGTTGGCAACCGCAAGTTGAAGGTGCAGCCGATGCTTTTGAAAGGTCCGCAGCGCGAAGCCGCATTCGCGAAAGTGGTGGCGACCTCACCGCGCTACGGCGGATACCGAAAGAAGACCGACCGCGAGATACCGATCGTCCGCCTTAAAGCCGCCTGAGAAAAACTCGCGGTAACCTGCGGAGAGATGAGGCCGTGGGCCGCGCTCGTGCTGTGCGCATTTCTCGGGTCGGCCTGCACCCAATCGCCATCCCCTTCGAGCTCTCAACCACGAAGCGTATTTGTGATCGTGATGGAGAACCACTCCTTCGACCAAGCAGCGAGTGCTCCCTTCACCTCCTCACTGGTCGCCAAATACGGCGTGGCCGAGAACTATCACGCCGTGGCCCATCCAAGTGTGCCCAACTACCTGGCGCTCACGTCAGGCAGCACCTGGGGCATGCGGGATGACGGCTATCGCGTCTTGCCCAAGAGCGACCTCGGTTCGCAGCTGACCACGGCCTCCATCAGCTGGCGCGCGTACATGGAGGGGCTCGGCAGCGCCGGCTGCTTGAACAGCCCTGTGCCTTACGACCCAGGCCACAATCCCTTCGCCTACTACGGTGGACAGTGCCCCTCCAACGTGGTCCCGCTGACTGCGCTGTCAGGCGACCTTGCCGGGTCGACGCCGCGGTTCACCTGGATCACGCCAGACCGCTGCCACGACACGCACGACTGCAGGGTCTCGGTGGGAGACGACTGGCTTCGTCAGGAGGTGGGCATGATTACCGCCTCTGCGGCCTGGAAGTCGAACGGGGTGCTCTTCATCACCTGGGACGAGGATGACGGGAGCGCGGACAACAGGGTGCTGACCCTGGTCGTCGCGCCAGGCATGGGCCACAAATCGAGCCAGAAGAACTACACGCACTACTCGCTCCTGGCGACGATCGAGGACCTGCTAGGAGTCGGGCGGCTGGGCGAGGCCGCGAACGCGACCCCGATGACCGACCTGATTCAGTAGTCCCTCTACCTTATCTATGTGGCGCTGATCATCTGTGACGTCGGTCCGCGCGACGGGCTGCAGAACGAGTCGAAAACCCTGGAGCCCGCCGCGCGGGCGGAGCTGTGCGACCGGCTGGCCGCGGCCGGGCTCAAGCGCATGGAAGCCGCGAGCTTCGTCAACCCGAAGCTTGTACCCCAGATGGCTGGGGCTGAAGAGGTCATGGCCGCCCTCCACCGCAAGCCGGACACGACGTACGCCGGACTCGTACTCAACGACAAAGGCTACGAACGTGCAGTTGCGGCTGGCGTCGACGAGGTCCACTACGCGTTTTCGGCCGCCGACGAGTTCGGCCGGCGCAACCAAAACGCCACCACGGAAGAGGGTTTGAAAACCGCGCTGGCCCTGGTAGCCCGAGCGCGCAGCGATCGGATGCCGATCACGGTGACGATAAGCGTCGCGTTCGGCAGCCCGTTCGACGGTCCAGTCCCGGCCGAGCGCGTGCTGCAGATCGTCGAACGGCTGATGGTCATCCCGGCAGACGAGATCTGCCTCGCTGACACCATTGGCGTGGGGGTCCCGTCGCAGGTCCACGAGCTTGTGCGCGGGGCGCGCGCCTTGGGTGCCACCGTCGGCGCCCACTTCCACAACACGCGCAACACCGGTTACGCGAATGCTGTGGCAGCGCTCGAGGATGGCGTGGTGTCGCTCGATGCGTCGATCGGCGGAGCGGGGGGATGTCCGTTCGCGCCGAAAGCCACCGGCAACATCGCGACGGAAGATCTCGTCTACCTACTGCGCGGCCTTGGCGTCGAGACCGGCGTCGACCTCGACCGGTTGATCGCGATCTCGCACTGGTTGGGTGAGCAGCTCGGCAAGGAGATGCCCGGAATGGTGGCGCGTGCGGGGGACTACCCTGTCCGCCATGCCTAAGCGCGCGACTCCGGATCGGGTGGCCGCCGTCCAGCATCCGCCTGTGACGCTTCATCGCCAGAAGACGCTCCAGCGAGGCGTCGAGCTGATCGAGGAGGCGGTGGCCGGCGGCGCTGCTCTTATCTCATTCCCAGAGACCTGGATTCCGGGTTATCCCGAGTGGCTGTGGCGGTTGCGTCCAGGCGACGACCACGACCTGACCTCGGAGATACACCAGCGGCTCATCGAGAACTCCATCGACCTCAAGACGGGCGACCTGAAGCCGATGCAGGCGGCGGCGCGGAAGCACAAGGTGACGGTGTCGGTGGGGATTCACGAACGCGACGGGGAGTACAGCCGCGGAACCCTCTACAACACAGTCGTGCTCATCGGGCCCGACGGCGCCGTGCTCAACCGGCACCGCAAGCTGGTGCCGACAAACCCGGAGCGGATGGTGTGGGCGACTGGGGACGCGGCCGGTCTACGGGTGATCGAGACTCCGGTAGGGCGAGTCGGCGGGCTGATCTGCTGGGAGAACTACATGCCACTGGCTCGGTTCGCAGTGTTCGCCCAGGGCTGCGATATCTACCTCGCGCCGACGTGGGACTTCGGGGACAGGTGGCTGGCCACGATGCGCCACATCGCCGCGGAAGGACGGTGCTGGGTCGTCGGCACCGGATCCTCGATGCGTGGCAAAGACATCCCGAAGGATTTTCCGCATCGCGCGAAGCTGTTTCCCAATTTGGAGGAGTGGTACAACGCGGGCGACTCGGTGGTCGTCAATCCGAGCGGCACCGTCGTTGCGGGGCCGCTGCACGAGAAGCACGGGATTCTCTACGCAGATTGCGACCCGGCGCGCGCCGCCGCGGCGAAGCGAACGCTGGACGTGGCGGGGCACTACGGGCGACCGGACATCTTCAAGCTCGAGGTCAACCGAGAGGCGCTCGCCCCGATCGACTTCGGCTAGCCGCCCCTGAACCATCTGTCCCATTGACAGCCGCCCGGGCCCACGCCACCATTCCGGGAGCCTGGCGATAGGGACCGGGTCGTATCCATGGAGGGGTGTGAATTTGCGAAGGCGACACTTGTTTGCGTTGTTTGCGGCTGGGATCGTGGCGGTATTGCTGCCGATTCCCGCTGCGGCGGCAACATCGGTGACTCCGATTGCAACCGGGCTGGACAGTCCGCGCGGAGTAGCTTTCTATCAGGGCAGGCTGCTCGTCGGCGAGGCCGGGCATGGAGGCGCCACCTGTTTCAAGATTCCGGGCCTGCCTTTCGATGGATGCGCCGGCAACAGCTCGCAAATCTCATGGGTCAACACCACGAGCGGTGCACATACAGTCCTGGTCTCCGGACTGTTCTCGCTCAGCCTGGGACCCGAGGGAGTGTTAGGGGTTAGCGGACTCTCGGTAAGCGAGGGCAGAATCCTCGCTCAGATCGGCTCGACGCCGTCTGAGAACCCGGGCGTCGCGATTGGTCAACAGCAGGCGGGCCGCTTGATCTCGGTTCACACGAACGGTACGTGGACCTCGGTCGCTCCAATCGGCGCGACAGACTTCACGTACACGACGCAGTTCACCGAGCCGACTCCGGGCGTCTATAGCCCGAATACGCAGGAGCACGACTCCAACCCGTACGGTGTGCTGGCGACCGAAGATGGCGCGTACGTCGCGGACGCCGGATCGAACACTCTGGACCGCGTGGGCGAAGACGGCAAGACCAAGATCGTGATCCACGATCTGTGGCGCGACCCAAACCCGAACAACTTTCCATCGGACGCGGTCCCGACCTGCGTGGTCCGTGGTGAACACGGACTGCTGGTCGGAGAGCTGTCCGGGCGGCTGCTTCGGGTCAACGGCGCATCGTTCTCCCCGCTCGTGCTGAAAGATGCAGCGGGCAACTCGCTGCTGACTCACGTCACCGGGTGTACGAGCGACGGAAGAGGCAATGTCTACTTCGTCAACATGTTTGGTTCTGGTGCGCCATTCACTCCGCCGCCGACGTCGAACTTCTTCTTCGGCAGCGTCGTCCAGTACAACACTGAGACCGGCAAGGCTTCGGTGCTGGCGTCCCACCTGATGTTCCCGAACATGGCCGCCATCGGGCCTGACGGCAACCTGTACGTAAGCGCCGGCGCCATCTGCGGATCGACCGGAGTGGCTGGACCTCCATGCTTCGGCGCTACCGGATCCGTGCTGAGGATCACACTTCCGCACGGGGAAAACGACTAGTCGAGCGGGCTAAGGCGCTGCTTTACGGGCTTCTTGGAGCCCGTAAAGCGCGCCGAACTTCTTCTGCACGTAGGCGATCCACGGCGCCGCGCTCAAAGTCTTGCCTGTGGCGCGTTCGAGCAGCTCGTTGGGCGTGAACTTGCGGCCGTGCCGGTGCACGTTCTTGCGCAGCCAGCCCAGCAATGCGGCGAACTGGCCTTTGTCGATTTGGGCCTCGAGGTCCGGGATCTCGGTCCGGATCTTCTCCATCAGCTGGGCGCTGATGAGGTTGCCGATCGTGTAGCCGGGGAAGATGCCAAAGCTCACATACGACCAATGGATGTCCTGCAGCGCGCCTTCGCGGTCGTTTGGCACGTTGAGGCCAAGGTAAGACTTGAAGCGCGAGTTCCACGCCTCCGGCAGGTCTTTCGCTTTGAGCGTGCCCTCCAGCATCTCGTTCTCGAGCTCGAAGCGGAGCAGCACGTGCATGTTGTAAGTGACCTCGTCGGCCTCCACGCGGATCAAGGACGGATACGAGCGGTTGACCGCGCGGTAGAAAGCCTCCTCGTCGACCCCGCGCAGCGGCTCGGGGAAGGTCGCCACGAGGCTCGGAAAGAAATGACGCCAGAAGGGCAGGCTCCGCCCGACCAGGTTTTCCCAGAAGCGGGATTGCGACTCGTGCACGCCAGGCGACGCCCCACCCCATAAAGGAGTGCGGTCGATGTTCTGGCCCATGCCCTGGTTGTACATGGCGTGGCCTGATTCGTGGATCGAGCCGAAGAGGCACTCGTTGAAGAAATCGCGCGACACGCGAGTTGTGATTCGCACGTCGCCTGGTCCGAATGCGGTCGAGAAAGGGTGCGTCGAAATATCCTGGCGCCCGCGCTCGAGGTCGTAGCCGAGCCTCTTGACCAGCCCGAGGGCGTATGCGAGCTGCAGGTCTGGGTCGAAACCGCGATAGAGGACGCGGTCGTCAACCGCATCGGCGTGGCGCGCGATGTCCGCTGCGAGAGGGACGATCGCCCTCTTGAGCTCGGCGAAGATTCCCTCCAGCTGCGCCGTGGTCATGCCCGGCTCACTGCGGTTGATCAGGGCGTCGTAGGGACGCTCGTCGTAACCGATGGCATCGGCGATTCGCCGATTCAGCTCGACGTTCTTCTCGAGGTACGGCACGAACAGGCTGAAGTTCGCCTCGCGGCGAGCCTTCTGCCAGACCGGCTGCGCCATGCTGCCGGCGTGGGCGATCTCTGAGATGAGGTCGGGTGGAAGCTTGGTCGCCTCGGCGTAGTCGCGGCGCGTGACTCGGACCAGGCTGGCCTCGTCGGAGTCGAACGGCAGCTTGGCGACCTCGTCCTCGAGCTGGTCGAGCAGCCGGCCCACCTCATCGGAGGTGAACTTCACATGGGCCAGCCGCGACAGCGTCGCCATCTGCTCGGCACGGGACTGGACGCCACCGGGCGGCATGTAGGTCTCCTGGTCCCATTCGAGGAGCGCGGCAGCCCGGCTGAGGTCCGTCACCTCGGCCAGGATCTCCTTCAGCGATTGAAGCCGGTCCTTCGTGTTGACTGCCACCCCCTGCGGGTATTCTCCCGAATGCGCCGACCGCCCCGCTAGCTCAGTGGATAGAGCATCTGTCTTCTAAACAGAGGGTCGGGGGTTCGAATCCCTCGCGGGGCACTTTCGGTCGTGGGTCATATGAGCCCACGTGATTCCGAGGGCCTCACACAAAACGGACGTTACTTGTCGAAAATCCGGGGCTCTTTGCGCCAAAGGCAGCTTGGACTCCGTCGATCCTGGTCAGCTGGCTGCGATCAGCGCGATTGCCACGATCGCAAGTAGCGCGCCCGACAGCTGGATCGGTGACAGTCGCTCCTGGAGGAACAGCCGCGCGCACAGGACGGTGAACGCGGGGTAGAACGACGTCAGCAGCGCACTCAGTGAGAGAAGGCCGTGGAAGGTCGCGTACAGATAAAGGACGACTCCGGTGCCGTCGAGAGTGCCGCCCAATGCGATCAACCGCCATGCGCTGCGGCCCGGAACCGGTGAAACCCGGCTGATCAGCGCGAAGCAAAGAGCCGCGACGGCCGAACCCATGCGCCCGCCGACGAACGCGGTGACACCGGCCGGGCTGCTCGCGTGGAACAGGATGAAGAAAAGGCCAAAGCCGATCCCGGCGACTATTGCGAGCCCGACCGCCTTGCGCGTGTCCTGGCTCGCCGTCCGGCCACCGCCGTTGATCAATGCGATCGCGACCAGGCCGACCGCGATGCCTGCGACCTGGCCGGCATGGAGCTTCTCTCCGCTCGCCACACCAATCGCAATGGGCGCCGCCGCCGCGACCACGGCGGTGATCGGCGCGACCACGCCGATCAGGTTCAGGGCCATCGCCCGGTAGAAGGCGATCAGTCCAAGGCCTCCGGCGGCGCCACCCCCGAATGCCAGCAAAGCCGCGACTGGATCGAGTTTCAACGGCAGGAGAAGAAACGCGAACGGCAGCGCCACGAGGCCGACCAGCTCGACGCCGATCGCCACGGCCGCCGGGGGTGTGCGCCTGCCCGCGACGCCTCCGGTGAAGTCGGCGACACCGAGCGTGGCGGCGGATCCGAGGGCGGCCGCCGGCGAAAAGAGCGGGTTCAGACTGACGATCCTAGCCGGGCGCGCAGCTCCGCCTAGACTACGGCCAAGGTTGGACGGGATCGAGCTGGTGCCGATGACCAAGGAGCGGTTTGACGCGTGGCTGCCTGGCTCGGTCGCGGACTACGCGGCCGAGCATGTCGCCAGCGGCAGGTGGTCCAAGCAGGAGTCTCTCGAGCGCAGCCGCGAGGAGCATGCTCGCCTGCTTCCGCAGGGTCCCGCCACGCCAGGCCACCGAGTCTGGTCGATCGTCCGCTCCAGCGATCGAGAGCCGGTGGGCATGCTCTGGATCCAGATGATGGAGAAACCGACCCCGCGGGCGTTCATCTTCAACATCGAGATCGATGCAAGATTCCGCCGGCGCGGCTACGCGACGCAGGCGATGACGAAGCTCGAAGAGGAGGCGAGGCTCCTCGGTCTCGACAGCATCGGTTTGCACGTCTTTGGCCACAACATTGCGGCGCGGCCGCTGTATGAGAAGCTCGGCTACGTCGCGACCAACATCAACATGTCCAAGCGCTTGACGTAGTCGTAGGTCAATGACGGAGCCGGGAACGCCGGCTCCGCCCCGATATCCCGCTCAGGCCGCCTTACGGCCGCCGATCGAGTCGATCATCATCCGGTAGCTGCGCATTGCCAGGCGTAGGTGTTCGGTGTCGCCGTTGCCATCGACGTCGCGATGGATGGTCTGCATCTGGTCGCGCATTGCCTTCGCCATTCGATCGATGGCTTCCTCCATCAATCGCTCGGCCTTCTTCACCGCATCTCGTGGCTCTTCGATGAACTCTGACTGGAGCTCCTCAAAGCGCCGTCTGATCTCGGACATCTCAGGCCATGGTTCGGTCTGGGGTGTGGTCACGGTCCGTGGCTCGGTCCGGCCCATCACCTCGGGATTGGATTCGCTCATGACGCCATCTCTCTCTGGCGAGCTTCAGGGGCGATGCGCGACGAGCCGACGGCGGCGTCGACGATCGCCTTGTAGCTGACCATCGCCCTGCGCATGGCCTCGGTATCGCGGCGGCCTTGATCGCCGCGGGTGGCCGATCTCGCCTTGCGCAAGTCTTCGGGCATGCGCTGCCCGTCGGTGAGATTGGCGCCCCGCTCGCTCAAGATCATGACCACGACCTTGTCGGCCTCCTGCACTGCCGCGCCAGGTTCTTCGATGAAGCGCGCCTCGATCGAGGGCCACATGCGCGCGTAACGGTCACGCGATTCATCGGGCAGTGGGCGCAACCGAGTCTGGCCGACCTTACGTGCGATTACGACTGCGATCGCGATCAAGACGATCGCGACAACGACAATCAGCGCAATTACAAGCAACTGGCTCATGTCTCGACACCTCCAATGAGGAGAACGGGACGCGCCGTGGCGCTACTTGCGATGGCGCATCAGGGTTAAGACATGTCGAGCAATGCTGGCAATCCGCAAATTCCAAACGATTTGAAGGACAGAGTGCTAGTTCGCGCGTCAGTGGTGCGTTCGACGCGACGGTCTCCAGCGGATCAACCGCGTTTCCGTTTTGGCGTCGGGACGCGGCGTCTCGGCTCCGGGGTCAACAAACTTTCGCGCAGGTCGGCCATACGTGCCTTGCTGAGGTTGCTCTTCATGATCCATGCGACGTCTTTGTCGCTGGAGCGAAGCCACTTTTCGAGATACGGCTGCGCATTTCGCGGCGCTGCCGCGGCGGCGATGCTCCAGCCATAACCGAGAGCCTGCCGCAGAACTCGAAACCCATCCCCGCGACGGTCGCCGCTTGCCGCGAGCGAGCGCGTGATCTGGTCGAGGATCGCGAGCACCGCGACCGCGTCCTCGTTACTCTGCAAGAGCGCCGGCTCGCATAGCCCTGCCACGACCGCACGCTGAACGAACGGATCGCCGTGCCTCCAGGCTTTCATCTCCGCGAGCAATTTCGGCATGCTCTCCCGGCCAAACCGCTGCAGCGCCATCGCCACGCCCTCGCGCACGCGCCAGCGCGGGTCTGAGGCCAGCTCGCGCAGCCAGCTCATCACCGTCTCCGGCTCCAGCAGCGCGATGCGACCAAGACCCGCTGTGCCGCAAAGCGCGAGGAACTCATCCTGGGACGCCGATAGGCGCCAGAGCCGGTCGGCATCCGCTTCGTCCGCGACGGCGGCCACCAGCTCGAGGTTGGCCCGCCGGCCGGGTAGACCCGAATGCCTTTTCAGGTAGGGCTCCCAGTTGTCGAGCTGTCTCAGCTCTTCGCGGTACGTGTCGGCTCGGCTCGCCATCCCGCAGCGATCCTAGCTAACGCACAATCGCGTCGTGGACATTTCGCGCCGCGTGGCGCTCACGCGCGGCGCAAGGCTCGAGGTTGTGACCATCGCCTGGATGGCCGTAGAGGCAGTGGTGGCATTGGGTGCCGGCTTTGCGGCGCGCAGTGTTCTGCTGACTGCATTCGGAGTCGATTCCATCGTCGAGCTGTTAAGCGGCATCGTCCTGTACAGGCGCCTGGTGCAGGAGCCGGGTGAAGCGGCCGGACTGGTCGCGCGCCTTGAGGCGAGGACGACGCAGATCTCGGCCGTCTTGCTCGTCCTTCTCTGCGCGTACGTCGTGCTGTCATCGGTCGCAGGTCTTGCGCTGAGGGTCATCCCGTCTGCGTCCATCCCTGGCATCGCAATCAGCGCCATCGCGCTCGTCGCCATGCCGCTGCTGGCGCGGGCCAAGCACCGAGTCAACCGGATTCTCGATAGCCCGTCGCTGCGCGCGGACATCGCCGAGACGGTCAGCTGCGCATACCTCGCGGCGACGACCCTCGCCGGCCTGGCGCTCGCCATGGTCACGGGTTGGTGGTGGATCCAATACGTGGCCGCGCTGGCGCTTCTTGTCTGGCTGGTGCCCGAGACACGTGAGGCCCTCGAAGAGCGGCGGCATAATGTGGCAAGTCAAGGGGGCAAGGGGAGAAACGATGAGTGACGGCAGGCAGGACGCGAGCATGGATCATCCCAGGCACCACCACGAGAAACGACGATTGATGCTGACGCAGGTGCTGCGGAGCCCCGTCCTCAACCCGGCGGGCACGGAAGTCGGCCGGGTCGAGGACTTCATCGTCAAGCTGGCGGACGGCGCATACCCGCCCGTCAAGGGACTCAAGGTGCGGGTTGGCGCCCAGGACGTGTTCGTCGGCAAAGACCTGATCGAGCGCCTCGAGCCCGGCGGCGTGCGTCTCAACACGCACACGCTGCGCACCGAGGCTTTCCAGCGGCGTCCTGGCGAGGTCCTTCTCGCGGCGGATGTGCTCGGCCGCCACCTCGTCGACGTGGCCAAGGGCCGCATCGTCCAGGCCCATGACCTGGTCCTGGCGCCGAGCGTCGACGGCTGGTATCTCGCCGGCATCGACCGCAGCCCGCAGGCGATGCTGCGGCGCCTCGTGCCTCGTCGCGGGAGGCCCGACCTCCGGCGACACGTGATCCTCGACTGGAAGGACGTACAGCCATTCGTCGGGCATGTGCCGACGGCGAAGCTGCTCATGCCCCTGCAGCGGCTGCGCCGGCTGCACCCAGCGCAGATCGCCGACATCGTGGAAGGCGCCTCGCACGAAGAGGGACAGGAGATCATCGAAGCGGTCGAGAGCGATCCCGCGTTGACCGCCGACATCTTCGAAGAGCTCGACCCGGAGCATCAGGTCGAGTTCATCAAATCCAAGTCGAACGAGGACGCTGCCCAGATCCTGGAGCGCATGGCGCCCGACGACGCCGCCGACCTGCTGAGCGAGCTCGATCAGGAAAGGCGCAAGCCAGTGTTCGACATGATGTCGGCGGGCCAGCAGCACAAGCTGCGCAAGCTCCTCCAGTACCACCCGACCACCGCCGGCGGAATGATGAGTCCGGACTACGTTTGGGTCATTCGCGGCGCCACCGTCGACATGGCGCTCGAGGCCGTGCGCATAGACGACAAGACTCCCCACCAGCTGCTCAACACTGTGTTTGTCACCGAGCAGGAGGGGAGGTACGTAGGCAGCATCGGTGTCGCCGACCTGCTGAAGGCCGACCACACCTCCAGGGTCGACGATCTACAGCTGACCAACTGCTTCGTCCACGGCAACGCCGACTTCGTCGACGCCACCCTGATGATGGCCGACTACAACCTGACCGCCCTAGCTGTGACCGACGCCGCCGAAAACCTGATCGGCGCGATCTCGTCAGACGATGTCATCGAAGCGCTCGTGCCCGAAGAGTGGCGCGCGCGTGTCGAGGCAAGCACCGGCGTATAGACCGCGATGAGCGAGCGCGAGCCAAATCAGAAGGACTCGCGCTTGAAGCCAACATCAGCCGTGCTCGACGAGATGCACCGCGGCGATATCCACGGCGCATTCGGCACCATCCGGCTCAGCGATGTCGCGCCTCGGCGCACTTGGCGCCGCCGCATCCTCACGCTGCTGGCCATCGTCGGCCCCGGACTCATCGTCATGGTCGGCGACAACGACGCCGGCGGAGTCTCGACCTACGCGCAGGCGGGCCAGGATTTCGGCTACTCGCTGCTGTGGACGTTGCTCCTGCTCATCCCCGTCCTGATCGTCAACCAGGAGATGGTGGTGCGCCTGGGCGCCGTGACCGGTGTGGGTTATGCGAGGTTGATCAGCGAGCGATTCGGTCGGTTCTGGGGGTGGTTCTCTGTCGTCGGCATCTTCCTCCTCAACTTCCTGACGATCAGCACGGAATTCATGGGCGTCAGCCTCGCGGGTGAGTACTTCGGGTTAAAGCCGGCGATCGTCGTCCCGGTGGGGGCGCTCCTGCTGATCGGCATCACCGTGAGCGGCAACTTTCGGCGCTGGGAGCGGGCAATGTTCGTCTTCCTGTTCGCGAGCCTGCTCGTCCTGCCCCTGGCCGTGCTGAGCCATCCCGACCCGGGCGCGACATTGACCGGATTCCTGGTCCCGGGCGTGAAGGGGGGCCTCACGTCCAACTCGGCATTGTTGATCGTGGCGGTGGTGGGAACCACCGTGGCGCCATGGCAGCTTTTCTTTCAACAGTCGAATGTGATCGACAAGCGGATCACTCCGCGGTGGCTCGACTACGAAAAGGCTGACACCGTGATCGGCGCGTTCGTCGTGGTCATCGGAGCCGCCGCGATCATGATGGCAACAGCTTCGGCCTTCAGCGGCATGCCGGAGTTTGGCCACTACCAGGACGGACTTCACGTTGCGCAAGGCCTGCACCGATACATATCACCGGCGGCCGGAGCGATCTTCGCCGTCCTGCTCTTCGATGCGTCGATCGTTGGTGCATCGGCGGTCACCCTGGCAACTTCATACGCGTTCGGTGACATGTTCGGCCTGAGGCACTCCCTCCATCGAGGCATCCGCGAAGCCAAGCTCTTCTACGCCTCGTATACGGGGATGGTCGCCCTCGCGGCGGCGATCGTGCTCATTCCTGGCGCGCCGCTCGGGCTCATCACCACCGCGGTCCAGGCGCTTGCCGGGATCATGCTGCCGAGCGCAACAGTCTTCGCGGTCCTTCTTTGCAATGACCGGGCGGTGCTCGGACCATGGGTCAACCGACCGTGGCTCAATGCCGTGGCCGGCGCGATCGTCGGCGCGATGCTCGTGCTGTCCTTGATCCTTGTGATCTCCACCGTGTTTCCGGGAGTCGATGTCACCACTCTGCTGGTGGTTCTGGGCTCGGTCGCGGCGCTCGCCCTGTTGGCCGGCGGCCTCAGGTCGTGGCTGAGCGCTCGCAACATGCCCCCGTTGCCCGAGGTCTCGAGGGCCGAACGCGAGAACTGGCGCATGCCTGCTCTCGCGCTCCTGGAAAGACCAGCCTGGTCTTCGGCCCGCAAGGTCACGATCGGCCTGCTGAGTGGCTACCTCGTGGTCTCAATCGTCCTTCTCGTGGTCAAGGCATTCGAACTTGCCATGCATCGATAGGTCGCCGGTCCTTGAGGACCATTAACAGGGCGCTTACAAAGGCATACCGCGCCAGGGTTTAGAATCGATCTCCCGTGGCTCTCGGTTTTCGACCGGGGCGCCGCCTCAGAGCATCACGCCGGCGGCTTAGCCCTCTTCGCACAAGCTCCCTCGTCATTCTTGCCATCTTGATGTCGGCAGGGGCGGGCGGCCTTGCCTATTTCATCCCGGCGGCGCAGCTCGCGATCGAATCGACCGGGCAGGTGATCCATGTCACTCCGTCACCAAGCACGCTCTCCCCATCGGCATCTGGCTCGCCATCCGCGTCGGCGGCGCCGATCAGCGGCGCTTTCACGGTTCTGCTGCTGGGCTCGGATGACGATTCGAAATTCAGCGCCGACCACGTCCTGACCCAGTCGATGATCCTGGTCAGGGTGGTGCCGGCAACCAAGCAGGTCACCATGCTTTCAATTCCACGCGACCTGTATGTCCACCTCTCGACGGGCGGGTCCGGAAAGATCGACGGCGCATATTCCTACGGTGGACCCAGCGCTGCGGTCGCGACGGTCGAGCAGGACTTCAACGTCCATGTGGACGAGTACATCTGGATCGGCTTGCTCGGCCTTGTCAAGCTGATCGACGCGATTGGGGGCATCAACGTCGTTACAAGCAGCCCGGTGCTGGACGACTACTATCCGGCCGACCTCAACACCACCTGGCCTTACGACTACGAACGCGTAGCGGTTTTGGCCGGTCCGCAACATCTCGACGGCGTCCACGCGATGCAGTACGTTCGGTCTCGCCATGGAGACCTGCAGAGCGACATTGGCCGGTCGCAGCGCCAGCAACAGGTCTTGATCGCGATCCGTCAGAAGGCCAAACAGCTCTCACCTGAGGACCTTCCTGCGATATCTCAGGCTTTGGGCGGCGAGTTGAAGACCAGCATGCCCCTGTCCAAAGTCGCGCAACTCCTGCCGCTCGCAGCCAGCTTCGACAATCCGGACACCATCAACCAGGTCGTCCTGGCCAACCCATACACGCACGGATGCGGGTGCTCGGAGAGCTATCTCACAGCGAACTGGGGACTGATCCTGCCCCTCGTTCACCAGTACTTCCCTTGATCCCGCGCTTCCTGCTTGCGTTCGGCCTGGCAGTGGTGATGATCTTTGTCGGCATGTCGACGTACATCTATCTTGGCTCCCGCCAATCCAGGGTCGCGGTGCCTGCCCAAAAGCCAACCGCGTCGGCTCCGAGGCCGCAGGCCCTTGTGCTGCCGGGCACGCTGTATCTCACGCAGTCCGGCGCGATTTACAGCCTGAGCAGTGGTCGCTTTCACCAGCTAACCCCCGAGGCTGGTTGGAGCCAACCTTCGCTGTCTCCAAACGGCAGCAACCTGATCGCCATCAAAAACGGCGCCTACTGGTCGGACGTGTTCGTCCTGAACCTGTTCGGTACTCCCCAGCGCCAGCTGACGAATAACCAATCGCGCTACGGGATAAGTGATCCCAGCTTGAACCACTGGTCCTTCTACCCACGATTGAGCCCGGACGGGCAAACACTCTGGATGACGTACGACGGATTGAAATGCGACGGCTGCTACGACGTCAGCCCTGCCGTTTACGCGATGCCATTTGGCGGCACCATTCGGCAGGCCCGCGCCTGGACGGATGGCGGCAACTACTCAGGCGGCGATCAGCAACCGATCCCCGTTTCCGGCGGCGTCATTTATACGAAATACAGTTTTGGGCCCGATACCAAGCTGGTGGGACAACTCTGGTTCACCAGCCGCGCCGGAACCTATGGACGGGCGCTCACCAACCCCGGGGAGGACTGCCGTACGCCATCCCTTTCAGCTGATGGGGCGCAGATTGCGATGGTGTGCACGTATGAGAAGCAGGTTTCGTACCTCACGATCGCGACCTGGAATGGTTCCAGCCTGGGCGCTCGCAGGAATCTTGTCACGAACCAGCTGGTTGCTCAGCCAACATGGGCGCCCGACGGATCGGGCATCGCTTACCTCGCGCCGGGCGCCGGGGACGGCCTGTTCCAGCTGTGGTTGCTGCCCAAGGCGGCATATTTGCCGCCGCCCCCCAGCCCTCCACCCAGCCCGACGCCTGGCGGTCCGCACAACGGGCCGCTACCCAGTCAGTCGCCCCCTCCGCCCGTACCTCCTGTTAAGCCGGTCCAGCTGACGACGAACAACGGCTTCGATGCGACCTCCCCGATGGCCTGGCTCGGATAGAGCTCCTAGCAGCCGGGGCGGCCCGGCCCCCTGTCCAGCACCGGCTCAGCCTCGGCGCTCCGGGCCTGGTCGGCCGTGATGAAGCGCTCGGAAACCATCGCTGCCAGAACGTGCGAGCGGCGCGCCGCAGCGGCTTCCGGGTTGACTGTCGGGTCGTAGAGCGACGGCGCCTGCGTCACCCCGGCGAGGAGTGCGTACTGGCCCAGCGTCAGGCCATGGAGCGGAGCGCGGAAATAGGCGCAGGCGGCGGCCGTCACGCCATATCGCCCGAGACCTGTCGTGATCTCGCTGAGGTAGTCGGCCATGATCTGGCGCTTGGTGAGCAGCCGCTCGATCTTCAGGGCGAGGGCCAGGCTCGCCAGCTTGTTGTAGCCGCGATCGGACCCGCCCAGGTAGACATCCTTGGCCAGCTGCTCAGTGATCGTCGAACCGCCCTCGCAGAGGCAAACGTTGACCACGTCGTAGAGAAGAGCCCGTCCGAGGCCGATCGAGTCAATCCCGTGGTGGGAATAGAAATGCTCGTCTTCGACGGCCACGACCGCATCAGCCATCAGCTGTGGCACGTCGTTCTCGCCCAGCATGGGGACGCCGTAAGAGTCGGTGAGCGCGTGGACGCGATCCTGCACGTCCGAAGCGTCAGGAGTCCAGATCCACAGCGTCGCAGCACTTGGCGCGAGCAGAGTGGCGACGACGGCGACCGCTACGCCCAGCCGACGAACGAACGCCGGCGGCCGCCTCAAAGCGTTCCGCCCACGCTGGTTACGAACGCTGAGCGAAATTCAGCGGTTACGGCGTAGCGACATGAACTTCGCAAGTTCCATGGGAGAATTCCGTCCGCATGACCATCAAGTGGAAAATCGCTTTGGTGGAGGACGACCGGCGCCTGGCGCGGGCGGTCGCCACCGGGCTGGGAGAGGAAGGCTACACCGTCCGGGCGGTTGAGTCGGCCGGCCGCGGGCTCGACCTTGTCCGGCAGTGGAACCCGGACGTCGTGCTGCTCGACCTCATGCTCCCAGACAACGAAGGTCCTGAGCTCTTCGAAGCCTTCCGCGCGGAGACGGACGCCGCTCTGGTAGGAATCAGCGCCCGCTCGTCGGTCAGCGACCGGATCGCCGGCCTGAAGATGGGCGCGGACGACTACTTGACCAAGCCATTCGCCCTCGAAGAGCTGATGGCTCGCGTCGAGGCCGTCATCCGCCGGCATCGCGGCAAGGGCGGCTCGAAGCTCACGTCGGGCGACGTGGTCGTCGACCTCAGCGAGGGAAGGGCAAGGCGCGACGACAGGCAGCTGAGCCTGACCGGGATTGAGTTCCGCGTTCTGGCAGCCCTTATGCGGAGCAGCGGACAGCTCGTCACCTACGCGCAGCTGGCGGAGGCCGTCTGGGCCGTCACGACAGGCCCCGAGTCGAACTCGCTCGAGGTCCATATCTCTCGGATTCGGCAGAAGCTCGAGCAGGAGGGAGGCTCGAGGTTGATCCATACGGTTCGCGGTCTCGGTTATCGGTTCAGCCCGGAATAGGAGCGGAGGACATGAAAGCGAAGAGCGTGGTGGTCGGAGCGGTTGGGGCGGGGGCGATGTTGTTCGCGGGTGGCGGGGGGGCGTCGGCGAACATGGCGTGGTGCGTCACTGACCCTCCGATCCAGGTGGTCACCCCCGGTGGGCACAACCTGCTGGTCAACAACCTGGTCTACCTTCCGCCGTACGCGATGCACCTCAAGGGCCAGGTCACGGACGATGCGAAGGCGGAGCCCGACGGGAGGGGCGGTACGTTGATCACCGTCTACGTGCATGTGCCGGCGCACTCACACGTCGTCTCCTCGGACAATCGTTACCGCGTCACGACTGCCCGAGACGGTAGTGAGCTGATCACCCTTTACCTGGACGTCCCAATCAACTGAAGCCCCAGGCCTTCGCGACCTTTACCGGGCCGCTGAAGGCGGTTGTCATCGGGGTTCCAGCGGCCGGCCTGGTGCTGGCCGCGATCGCCGCGGCCGCGGGTGGTTTTGCGGCCGTCCAGCCGTGGCGCTGGGCGCTGGTCCCGGCCTGCCTGGTCGGGGTGGTGCTCGCCGAGAAGTTCCCGGTGAAGATTGGTCCGGAGCAGAAGGTCAACCTGGGGGCCCTGCCATGCCTCGTCGCCGCCCTGCTCCTGCCCCCCGGAGTCGGGCCCGCCACAGTTGGCCTCAGCGTGCTCGCCGGCAACCGCATCGTAGGCCGAAGCTGGGCCGAGACCGCGCTGAACTCGGGCAACACGCTGTCGGCCGCCGCGCTGGCGGCCCTCGTCGGACCTGTGGGGCAGGATGTCGATGCGACCCTGGCGCTCCGGGCGTCAGCGGCGGCTTTCCTTTACCTGGTGGTCAACCTGTGCGTCGCGGTGCTTCCTGCCGCCCTGCACAGTGGCCGGCCGTACCTGGGTGTGCTCAGGCAGGCCGCCCAGGCAACATGGCCCGCTTTGCTGACATTGGGCGCGTGCGGGGTGAGCATCGCGGTGCTGGCGGTCGAGGCCCCGGTCGTCGCGCCGCTGCCCCTGGTCGTGCTGCCGATGATCTACCGCATGAATCGCGCGATCGAGGCGCAAAGCAGAGCGAACGCGCAAATCGCCGGCGTGCTGGCTGCCCAGCGGCGTTTCCTGACCGACGTTTCGCACCAGGTGGCGACTCCGCTGGCGACCATCATGACCAACCTCGCCATCCTCCACCGCGCTCAGCGGAGCGGGCCGGCCGGCGAGGCGATCGCCGACAGCGTGGCGGAGGCCGAGCGCATGAAGCGGATGCTGGGTCGACTTCGTTCCCTGGCGCACGCGGATGAGGACGTGCCGCTTCGCCGCGAGCTGGTGGACCTGGCCGAGCTCACCGCGGACGTCGTGCGCGCCTACACCGCTCAGGCGGCCACCTCTGGCGTGGGGCTGGTCACGGAGGTGGGCGCGCACTCGAGCATCAACGCCGACAAGGACCTGCTCCGGGAGGCGGTCGCCAACCTCGTCGACAACGCCGTCCGTGTGAGCCCGCGCGGCGCGCAGGTGAGGCTGCGAGTGGACCGCGGTTCGGTTGGGCCTCAGATCGCGGTCGCCGACGACGGCCCTGGCATCGAGGAGGAGCGCCTCCCCAAGCTCTTCGAGCGGTTTCAGCGCAGCGATGCCGGAACCGGGCTGGGCTTGGCCATCGCGAGGCGGGTGGTGGAGCGTCACGGCGGGACGATCCGGGTCAAGACCGAGCCGGGTGCGGGCAGTACCTTTACCATCGAATTACCGGGGTAGGGGTGTTCGGGTCTGGCCCCCATGAATGGGGAGAAGACTCATTTATCTATCTGACGAGGCCTCCGTCGTAGGGTTGCCCGGCGACGGCGTTGAGCCCGCAGACCCACTTGAAGACCTGCTGGCCATTGCCGCCGCCGTGCACGGTCATGCTGTCGACGATCACTGAACCGGTGAACGATGGGCTCGAGTTTCCGTCGCTCACGTAGGGACTCTTCGGCAGGTAGATGATTCCGCTCATGTCGGTCCCGGCGTGGGGACCGATCGTGACGCCGGCGGTGTACGGATTGGCGCCTCCGCCCCAGATCACGAAGTTGTGCGTGCCCATCGGGTCGCGCTGGCCGGTGGTCGTCGGAGGGTTGAGGTCATCGAGCCCGTTGAGGACCGCCTGGCTGATGTCCAGCCCGCCATCCGACCCGTCCATGACGATCGCCACCGCCCCCGTCGGATCCGAGATGCCCGAAGGAGTGTGGATGGTGTTTGTGATGCTGCCGAGTGAGACGCTCGACGCGTTGATGATCTTGTAGACGCCGCCATTCATGGTCCCGCCGCTTGGTGCGAACCCGCTGTAGATGCCGGGGTTCCAGTGGCCCGACGCGTCCTTTGCCGCCGCGGCAGACGTGTAGACGACGCTGGGCGGCACTGGCGCGGCGTTCTCGTAGACGGTCGGCGGGGCGATGTTGGGGTTCTGCGGCATCGGATTGCTATCGGTTGTGTGGTAGTCGAGGCTGTTGTTGATGCCACCGTTGTCCAGGTGGTTGGCCGGATTGCCGGGACACGTGGTGCCGTCGAAGTTGGTCTGCACCGAGGGCACGCCAGTCGAGTGAGGACTGTTGTTGGCGCCGAACGATCCGTACGCGTAGACAGGCCCGGTCACCGTCTGATAGGCCGCGCCACCACCGTTGATCAAAGCGTCGCCATTTACTGCTGCCACCGCATAGTTGGCACCGTTGAACTGCGGACCTGGAACCGTCGCGCGTGCTGAGGCGGCGGCGGTGACAGTTGAGTACCCGAGCATGCGGGCGAAGATGCTCGGCAGCCGGTGCGAGATCACGACGTCGAGCACGCTTGGGTAGTTCAGGATCCCGTTGACGCGCCATGAATCGCTGAGCGTGATGTTGTAATTGGCGACCGTGTACGCGCCCGCGGGGCAGCTGCTCGCGCTCGAGCACGGTCCGACTGGGGTGCCGAAGCCCAGGGCAGTTCCGAGGTATTGCATCGCGACCCAGTGCGCTTTGCTCCCGCCGGGACCGTATGACCGCGCGCCGGCCAGCGCAGAGGCGTCGGCGTAGGCCTGCAGGTTCCTGCGATCTGACATCGCGAGGCCCGCGTCGAACACCATAGTTCCAAGCACTGTGAGCGCGACGATGATCGCGACCACGATGACGACGGCCTGGCCGCTCTGCGATTTGTGGCGGCGCTCAGCCATCTCAGTACTCCGCGAGCATCGTGGTGGACGAGGCAATGCGCAGCAGGTTGGGTGCGGCGCTGCCGAGGAACGGCACAAGGCTGTCGTACCGATAGATGACCGTCACGACGACCTCGAAGCAGCCCTTGTAATGCGGACTCGAGTATTCGGCTCCGCGCGATCCAAGATCACCGGGCATCGGGTCCCGGCCGAGCGCGCTCCTCGCCGTGCTGCAGCTCGCGTAGTTCCCCGGGGCGCCCGTCTCAGACGGCCAGATGCACACCTCGGTCGTACCGGCGACCGGCGTGGGGCAGGCGGAGGGGGAGGCCTCGACCATCGAGGAGCTGCGGCTGAAGATTCCCATCACCGTGTCGACCGTTTCGTCGATCCGGCTGTCAGTCAGGCACCCCGACCCGTTGGCCGACGGAGTGAGCGCCACGCCGGAGCAGCTGCCCGTCGGCGCACCGAAAGCGTTGTCCGTCGCCACCTCGTTGGCCACCGCCTGGCGCGCAGCCTGACGTGCAGCCTCGGCCACCGTCGATGTCACCCAGTCGACGCGGAACGCGTCGAGGGACAGGGCAAGGATGAAGAACAGGATCGGAAATACAAGCGCGAACTCGACGAGCGCCTGGCCGGTACTTTTGCGCCTCAATACTCCGACCTCTGGGAGGACGTCACCCGGATCGGAAACGACCCGCCCGTGATCGGCCACAACAGCGGCGTGATCACCGACATCGATTGGGTGATCGTTGCGGTGATGGAATCGGAGCCGGGATCGGCGGGTCCATTGCCGTTGGTGGTTGCGTTGGTGACAGCGGCGCCGTTCAAGCAGTGGAAGGTGACGCTGAGCGTCGCGCCGGCGATCACCGAACCAGCCGGTGTGCCGTCCTTCGAGCTTTCGAGCGCCGCCTGGTTCGCGATGGTCACGATCGATCCGCCCGATGGCGGTATCGCCGAGGTCACGGTGACCGCGACCGGGCCCCCGCTGGTGCTCGCGCACACATTGTTCGCGGTGCTCTGCTGATACGAAGACACCGCGATGCGCAGCGCCTGGCGCGCGGAGTTGGTCACGGCCTCGCGGTAGTAGAAGGAGCGGCCGAGGTCGGTCACTCCCAATGCAAGGAGCAGCACGATCGGCAGCGTGATCGCCGCTTCGACAAGCGACTGGCCGCGTGACTTTTTCATCGCGGTCCCATCTTGCATGTGGGACTTAGAACGGCGTGAAATCTGGGCTCTTGCCAAACCGCCGGAGCCTTAAGAGAGTCCGCGTGCGCAGGCTTAAGAAGTGACCTGTGTCGAATTTGATCTAACTTACGTGGCGTGGCGATCATCGTCTGCCCGCAACCCCAGGCTGCGGAGATCGGGCTCGATGTCATGAGGAGAGGGGGCAACGCGGTGGACGCGGCCGTCACCTGCGCGTTCGTGCAGGGCGTCATCGACCCGCAGATGTGCGGCATCGGCGGCTGCGGCGCGATGCTGGTGCACAGCCCGCAGGCCGGTGACGCGCTGATCGAGTTCTACGGCACCGCGGGCTCGCGTGTCCGGGAGGACCAGTGGGAACGGCTCTTCATCCGCGAGGCGGCCGATCGTTATGGATACGTCCTCCAGGGTTGGGTCAACGACGTGGGATACCAATCGGTCGCGGTCCCGGGCACTGTGGCAGGGCTCTACGAAGCGCTCACGCGCTTCGGATCGATCTCCTGGGCGGAGGCGATCGAGCCCGCGATTCCGCTGGCGCGGCAAGGCTTCCCGGTCGCCGGTTTCATGCACGGCTACTGGACGACCGACTATGGGCCGGATGTCGTGCCCAATACCCAGCGCATCCAGATCACGCCGGCCGCGAAGTCGATCTACACGCACGACGGCGCGCTCTACGCGATCGGTGAGGTCATGGTTCAGACGGATCTGGCCCGCACTCTCGAGCGGCTGGCGAGCGAGGGACCGGACGTTTTTTACAGAGGCGACGTCGCCCGCGCCATCGCTGCGGACTTCGCTGTCAACCATGGCTTCATCACCATGGAGGACCTCGAGTCCTACAAGGTAAACGTGACCGAGCCGATTCGCGGAACATACCGAGGGCTGGAGGTTGCGGCGGCCGGCCCGCCGGCTGGCGGCCTGACGCTGCTCCAGATGCTGAACTTCCTCGAGGGTTACGACCTCGGCGCGCACGGATGGCCGAGCACAGAGGCGGCGCGCCTCCTTGTCGAGTCGATGGCCTGGGCCGTGGCCGACCGGGAGCTGCACATCGCCGACCCGCGGTTTGTGGAGATTCCGACGGGTGCGCTCGCCGACAAGAAGTACGCCGCCAAGGCGCGCCAGGTGGTGGCGAACGGCGCCAGGGCGCACGACCGCGCCGACACGACCCACGTCTGCGTCGTCGACGACGGCGGCAACGCGGTATCGCTCTCGCATACGCTGGGCTCGGCGAGCGGAGTGGTCACGCCTGGCCTGGGCTTCGGCTACAACGACTACATGAATTGCTTCGATCCGCGACCCGGCCGGCCCAACTCACTGCACCCGGGAAAGACGCGCGTGACGATGATGACGCCGACGATGGTCTTCGACGCGCAGAAGCTGCGCGTGTGCGTAGGTGCACCGGGCGGGACGAAGATCGTGAGCTCGGTCCTCCAGGTCCTGGTCAACGTGCTAGACCATCAGATGTCGCCGGTCGAAGCGGTGAGCGCGCCACGCGTGGACTTCCAGGGCGAGGTCGTACAGGCGGAGGCTCGAATCCCGCGGACCGTCTGCGACGGGCTCGAGAGGCTTGGCTACACCGTCAACCGGCGCACGCTCAACTACGACTCCTACTTCGCGCGGCCGCAGGTGATCGTGGCCGAGAAGGACGGCTTTCTGTCCGGCGCTTCAGATCCGCGTAAGGACGGCGGCGCCGCGTACGACACAGAGACGACATGAGATTCAAGGACCGCATCGTCCTGGTCACCGGCGGGGGAAGGGGCATCGGTGCGGCGACCGCTGAACGTTTCGCCCAGGAAGGCGCTCGGGTCGTGATCTCGGACATGGACGTCGGGCCGGCGGAAGAGGTGGCGCGGCCGCTCAAGGGCCTGGCCATCGCCTGCGACGTCACTGATCGCGAGCAGGTCGACTCAATGGTGGTGCGGGCGGTGAAAGAGCTGGGACGGCTCGACGTGCTGGTGTGCTGCGCCGGCATCATCCGGGACAACATGTTGTTCAAGATGACCGACGACGACTGGGACTCGGTCATCGACACCCACCTGAAGGGGACTTTCCTCTGCGCGCGCGCCGCGCAGAGACCGATGGTCGAGCAGAAGTACGGCAAGATGGTCTTTCTCTCCTCGACCTCGGCCCTCGGCAATCGCGGCCAGACCAACTACTCGACCGCCAAGGCCGGCTTGCAGGGTATGGCCAGGACTCTGGCCATCGAGCTGGGGCCCTTCAACGTCAACGTCAACACCGTCGCGCCTGGCTTTGTGGAGACTCGGATGACCCGCGCCACAGCGGAGCGGATGGGTGTCGATTTCGACGCTTTCAAGATCGGCGCCGCCTCCCAGATCCCGCTGGGGCGGATTGGCCAGCCGGAGGACATCGCGAGCGTGATCGCGTTCCTCTGCAGCGACGAGTCGAGCTTCATCTCCGGCCAGACGATCTACGTCCGGGGAGGGCCTTAGCCGTCCAAGCACGGGCCAGCAAGGAGCGAGCTCGAACCGCGTTGAGCGTTGTTAATGAACCGGCTACTCGGGCAGGTCAGGCGACGCTTCGGCGGGCGAACTAGTGTTCGGCGTCGGGGCCTTTGGCGGCCAAGCCCTCTGCTTCGGATTGAGTTCGGGTCGGGTGGCTGGATGGCGCCGGTCCCGCTTCCGATAAGTAGCCGTTCGGGGTTGACCGGCCCGACAAAGGTCTGTTAGGGTGGCTGGGTCTTCTGGGGGACTCGTCCACCGCCGGCCGAGTTCACTAATTTAGGGGTAGGCATTGCGAGTTAATCGTTACCTGACCCATGCCGTCGTACTTGGAATAGCGGTAGCGATGTCGAGCTATGC
>Ga0209160_1000878_pt1 | contig 25145 bp, 24 predicted proteins | sample GraSoiAngelo_153_FD_186167 | JGI IMG/M metagenome (GOLD analysis project Ga0209160, IMG submission 186167) | Grasslands soil microbial communities from the Angelo Coastal Reserve, California, USA - 14_1009_12_40cm (SPAdes) (version 2) | ecosystem: Environmental > Terrestrial > Soil > Grasslands ...
TACACTGGAGGCGAAAGCCTCCTGCTGGCACAGCGTGGCTTTCGGGTTGTGGGTGTCGATCTCTCACCAAAGATGATCGAACTCTCAAGGGCCAAGGCAAAGCGGTGGCACTTGGCCGACCGAACGCGGTTCCTGGTTGGCCGCGCAAGTGACCTCTCTCCTGTCGTGGATCTGGGGGTCGGGCCTTTCGACGCTGCGTATTCGGTCTACGGAACGCTCAACCTTGAACCGCAACTACACCTGTTCAAACGCTCCCTGCACCCTCTCTTGAAGTCGCGAGGCAAGCTCATTATCGGCTTGCTCAATCCGATTGCCCTCTATGAGCTCCTTTTCAGCCCGCTCCTACTGAAGTTTGACGGATATCGTAAGCTCGCGAGGCGTCACGTTCGAACGAGAATTGGCATCGGAAACGAGCAGGTATTTGCATTCTTGTACTCAGTGCGCGAGTTCAGCGGTCTCCTTGCGCCAGAGTTTTGTCTCGAACGGGTTTTGGGCGTTCACATCCTCTACAAACCTCCTGGTCCAAGGAAAGGGGATGGTGAGGGTCTTTGGTGGGTCGCGCGTGCGATGGACCGCATTGAGCGGCGTTTGGAAGAACGCGCTCCCTTTTCGAACTTGGGTTTCTTCTCGATCATGATTTTTCGGACAGAACCGCTCGTTTGACGATGAAGGCTGCTTCGTCAAAACGCCGGGAGAACCCGACATCTTCTTCTCGGCGGCGCCAGACGTGCATCGCTCCTAGGAAGCCAGCACGCGCCGCCCAGTCTAACGCAGGTCGAAGCACCTCCGTCGGGCCAAGATGACGAAGAATGGGTATCCTTGTCGGTGCCCGGCCGAAGCTCCAAGATTTCATTGGCTCGAAACCAACTTCCGCTGCGAGTCGCCGTAGGGCTTCTCGGCTGAAGAAGTTCAGGTGGATTGGAGGCTGGAGGTAGGTCCACGTCTTCAAGTTCAGACGCGCACGGATCGAATCGACATCCCCCGTCTGGAGCAGGAGGATTCCGCGTGGTTTCAAGATGCGGTGGATCACACCGAGCGTCCTCCGAGGATTGAACAGGTGTTCCAAGGTTTCGACTGCGCTTACGACATCGAAGAAGTTTTCCGGGAACGCCGCGTCCTCGAGTCGTCCGTGGAAAACGTTGAACACTTGCGCGTCGGGGCGTAAGCGAGGAACGAGGTCTACACCGAAGACGTCGAAGTCGCGACTCGCAGCGAGTAGGAAGTCGCCGTGTCCGCAGCCAACATCGAGAAGACGGCCTGCCGTAGCGAACTCGCGGAGGCGGCGGAGCCGGTACTCGGCTTCCAAAAGCCCCTCCACTGGGTCGTCAATCAGTTGCCCTTCCCTGCCGCCACTGAGCTGGGGAAAGCGCTGATAGATTCCAACGAGACGGTCCTCGGCGGGCCGGGCCCTAACAAAGAGGCATCGACAACTTCGGCAGCGGACGACGGGGAAGCCGTTCCGCACCACAATGTCGTCAAAGGCGCCGTTACCACAGGCGGGGCAAGGGACTTCGTGAACGGGTATCTGGCTCGCAATTCGGACCAGCTCGTCGCCGAGTCTTGCCATGTCGACTGAGGCCTTGAATCGCTTGCGGCGCGAACCGGTCCGGAGTGGCGTTTCCTCTCGGGTCGTGCGAGCCGATCGATGAAATGACGGATTAGCTTGCGCATTCGGCAAAGCCCCGATTGGAGCGGAAACGATCGTTGGGGCCGAGTTCCTCAAGATATCAGATGAGTCCACGAACATGCCGCCGGGCGAGGGCCCGGCTAGTCCTGAAACACCTCGTATGGAAACTTAACTTGCCGCAAGAACTCCATTCGGGCGACCGCTCTCGGGCTGACGCGTCGTGATCGCTGCACATATCGATATAGCATCCAAGCGATCTTGCGGCTGGTTCCCTCTAGCCAGCGGAGCAGCTTGGGACTCCGACCGATTCCCTGGAGGATTCGGCCAACGATGCTCGACGGCGCGTTCGCTTCACTCGGCCACTCGCGCCTGTATGCCTGGGGGAAGTAGTCTCGGAGCCAAAGATTGCTCTCCAGAGCGGCCTTGAACGCCTGAGCGCCGTAGAGAGGTTCGCAGCGCAAGAGCTCAAAGGCCATGTTCTCATCACGCCTCACAAACGGTTTGGCTTGATCCTCCGGCCAGACGACGTTGACGCAGGTGATCTTCGGAAACAGCGGTGTTCGGTGAACTTCGTCGAGACGGAGATGCCGGTACCTCCAGCTGAATCTCAGGCCGACGAGGTGGGCGAGAAGATAGCAGATGTACTTCGTCCCAGGCTGAACGAGAAGATCGAAGTCGATGTCGTCCTGCGGACCGTATCCGCCCGCGGCCAGAGAGCCTGAAAGTGCGATGCATTCGACCATCGGACATGCACTTGCTAGATCTCTTGCGAAATCTCGTGCGATCGCAAGGGCACCCGCTTGAAAGCTCTGGTGCGAGTCAATGCGCCGTTGCGACTTGCGGATGAGATGCGCGTACCCCTTCAGACTGACGAATCCGTCCTGGACGACGAGATCAGGGCGAGTCTCGAGTTCCCGATGTAGCTGCTCAGCGGTTGTCGGCCCGCCCAGAAGTTGCTCTGAGAGGACCTCGATTCGAGGAGCATAGCCCCACCGGTGCATGAGCTTCAGTGTTTCTCCTGCCCGGTCGGCGAGACCTCCGTGGGATTCCTGAGCTTCAAAAGGCTGGGCTAACAAGGTGCCTTCCTTCTTCGATCCCGAGTTACTATTTGAATAGTATAAATGGTTTTTCCCATCTTACGGAGTCCTTCGGAGGGACACCGCCGGCCATCGTCTATGCTTCTTTTGGGGCCGTGGACGACGCCGCGAATCCCGAGCGTGCTCGGCTAGAATCGCAATCTCGCGATGGCCGATAGGAATCTCAGCGGTTGGCCAAGTGTAATTTGGGTGCGAACCGTTGCGTGTTCGGGGCTCAGAGGGCTTATCCACGCGATTTGAGTTTATCAAGAGAGGCAAGCTCGCAGACGAATCGGTCCTCGTGGTGCTCGACCGCGGTTCGCAAAGCTCGCGAGGCCTCTGGTTTCATATCCTGGCATTGGCGGCGGTCGTCTCCGTGACTGTGGCCGCCACATCCTATGGACTCTGGTGGAGCGCGCCGTCGCCTTCCTCGGCCGTGCGGTCCCTCGTCCCGGGTGCAACTCCGGTCCGGCGTGTTATCGTCATCATGAAAGAAAACCACGCCTTCGACAATTACTTTGGAACCTTCCCTGGGGCGGACGGTATTCCCGAGAATACATCTCTCCTTGACGGCACGGGTGGCACGGCATACCCCCACTGGCTGAACGCGTCCTGGACCTTCGATCTCCCCCACACGCGGGTGGACATGCTCCAGGCGTTCGATGGCGGTAAGAATGACATGTTTGCGGCGGTTGCCGAACATGTCTTCCCTGGATTGGGGAACACCTCCGTGGGATACTACGACGACCGGCAAGTCCCCTTCTACTGGTCTCTTGCGCGAAATTTCACCTTGGCGGATCGTTACTTTTCTTCGATGCTCGGCCCAACGGACCCGAATCGACTCTATTCGATTGCAGGATTCGCCGGAGGACTCGTCAACAATCCGCTGTTTGGATCCGGAATCGACGTCCCCACAATTTTCGATCAACTCGAGGGGCGGGGAATCTCTTGGCGCTACTACGGAATCACAAACGACCTCGAGACGACAACGCCCTTGCAGCTTCCGCACATCGTTGAGAGCCGTGTGATGTCCTCGAACGTGGTCCACTTGGACACCGTGGCCGCCGACATCGGCTCAGGCAGCCTTCCTTCGGTCACGTATATCGACCCCAACGGCTTCTTGGCCGACTCCCTCAAGATCAGCGAACATCCACCGGGAGACGTTACGGTGGGCCAGGACTGGACTGCGGGCATCATCACGTCCATCATGGCGAGCCCGATGTGGCCCGATTGCGCTATTTTTCTTACGTGGGACGAGTCGGGTGGGTTCTACGATCATGTGCCTCCGCCGCAAGTCGATGAGTGGGGCTATGGCTTTCGAGTCCCGATGATTATCGTCTCGCCTTTTTCGAAGCCGGGCGTTGTTGACCACGAGGTGATGGACCACACGTCGATTCTGAAGTTCATCGCCGCGAATTGGGACTTACCCTCCCTGACGCCGAGGGAAGCGAATGCGAGTGACATGATGTCCGCCTTCGCATTTCCCGAAGGAGGGAGGAAGCAGATGGATCCCTACCCGCGCGCGACGGTCTCGAGGACTCCAATCTATTTGCTTTCACTCGGAGTGTTCGCTGAAGATCTAACCCGGATCAAGGATGCCGCGCGAGTTCGGTTTGCCCGCGTGCATCTGTCGGCTTGAACTCACGTATCATCGGGTCGCGAGCAAATCGGACAGGAGCAGGAGTCGGTGCACACGCTCGTCGATCGGTGGGTATCGGCTGAAGAGGCCGCGTCCCGGAGCGTAGATGCTCAGGCCCCACGTGGCTTTCGTCGGCGCCCCTCGGTCCACGATCTTCAGGAGAGCGGACGCCAAGGCCGCGGGTTTTCCGGTCGATCGGGCGCTCGTCTCGTCCGCGAGATATTCACGCTCGCGGTGCACCGCGGGATCGAAGAACTTGCTGAACGGGTCGAAGAACAGTATCCGGGACAGGACCTTAGAGAAGACTTTGAATTCGGCATCGTGGTGCTTGAGGTGCATCACTTCGTGGGCAACGACCGTCTCGAGTTCGTCAGGATCAAGGAAGCTCGTCAAACCTTGCGAAACCAAGATGTGCGGCTCTTTCCCGCCGATGGCCATCGCCAAGGCCTCGTCGGACTCGACAATTCGTAGGCGGACTCCCCGTAATCCTTCGAACCGCGCAAGCAAACTCAGATACTCCCCGATCCAGCCCTCCTCCGCTCGCAGGTCTCGAAGAGGGAACCTGCGGAGCACGGCTTTGTTGCCAAAGTGCCAGACCAGGAACGAAATCAGAGTCGATGCCGTCAATCCTCCCGCGACCGCGCCAAATACCGCGACCGGGACTCCGAACCGGGCGTACGCAATCATTCGGGCCTGCGAAACGCAAAGCACCAGGCTCGCCGCGATGAAGGCCCAGAAGAAGATGGAAAGAGCGTACAGACCGGTCAGCAAGCTCACGCGCAGTTTTGCGTTCTGAGCATTCGTCACGAACACGTAGAGGAGGGTGCCGATCGAAGCCCCGCAGACCGCAAGAACGCTCAAGGAAAGCGGCGAAAACCAGTACGCCTGGAGCGCTTCGCCGATCACCTCGAATAGACTAGGCATCCCGCTTCTCCTTGGCCCGGCGTTTGTCGACTTGCATCTTCAGGTCCGCAATCTGCGCCCCTATTGCGGATCCGGGGTTGCCGAGGAGATATGAGACGGCCGCGCCACCGAACGTGTCGACCACACGGTCGATCATCGAGGCCATCGCTTTCCGGTACGCCCGGCCCTCCTTGAGACGATAGTAGACCTTCTTTTCGCTTGCCTTTCGCATTGCGATGAGGTCCTTGTCCACGAGGCGGTAGAGCGTCGTCGTCACGCTGGTGTATGCGACGTCTCGCGTCTTTCGGACCTCTGCGTAGATCGCTCCCGATGTCGCCGGCCCGAGGTTACGGACTGCCCGCAAAACTGCCAGCTCAAGCTCGCCAAGTTCCATACGACTACTACAAGGATAGTAATCTAATTAAAACTTGTCCAAAGGAAGTGAACGACCGGACGCTGACGTATCAAGCGAGGGCGGTCGCCTGTGTCGCAAGTTCGGAGAATCGCTTCGCAAGAATGTCGAGCGACGCGAGGAGGACCGCCTTCGCGCTCAGCGACCCGTCCGTCTCGAATTCCAAGACGATCCGCGTCGGATCGTTCCCCGCCTTCACAGAGTCGACCTTGTACTGGTCCATGAATTTCTTGCACATCACGCAGTCCGACGAGAGTTCGAGCGTCTCCTCCTCTTCCGTCGAGGTGGACTGCATGTGGCTCTCGCAGAACGGGACGCTCGGATCGAGGGCGTCCAACGTCTTGCTCCCGGCCTTCAGGATCGGGTAGTACCGATAGCCGACGCCATGCGTCGACTGCCACTTCGCATGGTCTTTCCCCGAGCCCAGGACGGCGGTCGCATAGATCAGCATCGCTTGGCCGTCCCCGAGCTTGACGATCGGGATCTTCGAATCCTTCGGCCGGAGCTTCGCGTCTCCAATGGGCTCCAGGTCCGCAGACGTGACAATCCCGGGACCGCGCTTGTTCACCGAGTAGATGATCGTGCAGTTCGGGCACCCTTCGCCGTGGCACGTCGGGCAATCCTCCCGGCGGTTGTACAGCGCGAGGTCCGTCGGAATCGGGACGAGACCGAGGCGGTGGGCGATCATCTCGTCGAACAACGGGCCGACGCTCTCGTACTCCTTCCCGTCGTCCGCCCGGATCGGCCCGAGGTGGAACTCGACGTCCTCGATGGCCATCTTCGGCACGTCGGACACGAGCACGCGGCGCAATGCGTTCGCGTACGCGGGCTCCACTTCCTCGAGCAGCAGGCGCATCGAGTCCTCGGCGCTCGCAAGGACCTTGACCTTCATCTAGACCCGCCTCCCCCGTCGACCGCCCTTCGCCTTCGTGCCGTCGTGCGGCACCGGCGTGACTTCTTCGATCCGACCGATCCGCAGGCCCGCTCGCGACAACGCCCGGATCGCAGCCTGGGCCCCCGGCCCCGGAGACTTCGACTTGTTCCCGCCCGGCGCGCGCACCCGCACATGGATCGAGTCGATGCCCTTCTCCTTCGCGGCATCGGCCACGCGCTCGGCCGCCTTCATCGCGGCGTACGGCGAGGCCTCGTCCTTCGCGGCCTTCACGACCATGCCGCCCGTCGCCTTCGTGATCGTCTCCGATCCGGTGACGTCGGTGAGGGTGATGATGATGTTGTTGTACGACGCGTAGATGTGGGCGATGCCCCAGCGCGGCATGATCAGTCCTCCTTCGGCGCGGAACCGGGCCCGGGTGCCGCCGGCTCGTTGCCGGAGAGGTCGGGTCCTTCCTCGTCCTCGCCGCCTTCCGCGGGGGGCGGCGTCGGGATTTGGCCCGTCTGCCGGACCGGGTGCAGGTCGCTCGAGATTACGGAGCGCTCGTCGTATGAAATGCCGTTCTCCTCCGTGCGGCTCACGAGGACCCCGGGGATCGTCACGCGCCGTCCCGCGATTGAGACGTGGCCATGGACGATGAATTGCCGCGCTTGACGGGGCGTGAATGCGAGTCCCTTCAGGAACGTCAGCGTCTGGAGTCGCCGGGACAGGATCGCCTCGACGTCCAGGGCGAGGACGTCGTCGAGCGTCGTGCCTTCGAGCGGCAAGAGTCCGAGTCGGCCGAGTCGACGCAGGAGCTGTTCGCGTTCCTTCTCCGCCTGCTTGTCGCCCGTCCGCACGCGGGCCTGCAGTTCCCGCGCCCGCTGCCGGAACCGCCTCAGCGTGTACTGCGAGCGCCACAGCTCCTTCTTGTTCTTCAACCCGTATTTCTTCAGGAGCTCGTTCTCCGCTTTGATCCGCTCTGCTTCCCACGGATGTGACGGCCGCTCGAACTTCGCACGGGAGAACTTCGGATCGCCCAATGGCTCACTCCTTCTTCTCCGCCGGCTTCTTCTCTTCTTTCTTTTCTTCCTTCTTCGGGGCCGCTTCTTCCGCCTTCTTCGCCTTCGCGGCCTCGAGGGCGGCTTTCTTCGTCACACCGACCGTCAGGCCCGTGCGGCCGTTCGACCGAGTGCGCTGCCCGCGGACCTTTTGGCCCGTCTCGTGGCGCACGCCCTTGTACGACCGGATCATCTTCATCAGGTTGATGTCGTCCCGGAGGCGGACTTCGACCTCCGAGCCGACCAGGTGCAGATCGAGCCCGGATTCCCAATCTTTCGGGCGGTTCACCATCCACGGCGGGAACAGCTCGCCGAGGTTGCCCAGGGTCGCCTCGATCTTGTCCGTCTGCTCCTCCGACAGATTGCCGAGACGCTCGGACCGGGAAACGCCGGCAAGGTCGGCGACCGCCTCGGCCACCCGGATCCCGACGCCGGGGATCGCGGTCAGGGCGATCCCGACGGATCGCGTGCCGTCTAGGTCCGAGTTCGCCATGCGGACGATGTAGCGGAAGTCCTCTTTCACGCCCTCGAGTTTCTTCGGCGCCCGCGGCGCCTTGGGCTCCTCCTTCTCCTCGTCCTTCTTCTTCGACGGCCGGGCCGCCTTCTCCGGCGGCGCCGGGGCGGGCGGGCCTTCTTTTTCAGGTGTGGGTTTCTCGTCCGGCATTCGGTTCCCTGAGAGAGGGGTGCTCCAAACTCTGAGCGCTATTTAAGGATTAAGGAGTCGGGCTCGGCTACGGCATCCCGAGACCACCCGCCCTCGTACCGCGTGACGAGGCCCAGGTCGTCGACCTCGAGATCGGTCGCAAAGTCGCGGCTGGCGTATCGATATCGGTTCGTGCCGGTCCGCGCGTACCGTTGATGCAACGGCTCGACCGTCAACCCGGGGAACCGGACCCAGGCCGCGCTGACCTCAGACTCCTTTCCGATTCCCAGGTTCAGACGGCGGATCGGGATCGTGTTCGTGGAGGGCGAGATTTCCAGATCGATGTCCGTGCATCGGCGAAGGCGGGCATCCTCCTCGCCCTCGACCCACCAACGCCCGTCCTCCCGGACCGTGATATGGAGTTCCCGCTGCCCGCCCGCGCGTTCCTGAGAGATCTGCGCGGAAAGCGCGCGCCAACTCGGATCGCACACGACCCGGTATCGGACATGCGCTGGCTCGCGATCTAACAGGGCCACCACATTTCCCTCGAGGTGCCAACCCGTGTCATCGCGCGAGAGCAGGAAGCTCTCGGTTCCGGTCGCGTCCACCCGCCGCCAGAGGACCGATCGCCGGGGAGCGCGGATTTTCCGTGGGCTACCTGTCTTGGTGGCTCCGACGGACTTCTTCATCGCGAGGGCGTGGTCTTCGAATCCAACGGCGCGGTAGAACGATTGCGCCTCCACGTTCTTCAGACCCGTCGTCAGGATGAGGCGGTCCGCGCCTCGCTCGCGGGCACGCTGTTCGATGAACCCCAACAGACCACGTCCCACGCCTTGACGACGATACGGTTCCGCGACGAAGAGGTCCGAAAGCTCGGCGTACGGGGTCAGATCGAGCGACGGCACCAGGCGCAGGCTCGCGAATCCCAAGAGCTTCCCCTCGCGCTCGGCGACCACGAAGGTCTCGATGCTGCGGGCCTGGTCGATTCGTCGATGGACCGCGCTCGTGGTCACCGGTTCACCGAACCATTGCCCGTAGAACGCCTCGAAGAGCGGCACCAGTTTCGGCGCGTCGTCTTTCTGGACTTCGCGGTAGTCGACGGCGTGGGACATCACGCCGCCTCTTTCGTGGCGCGGAGCACCTTGAATCCGCTGCCGCGTTTCACGATCTCGGCCGTTCCGAAGGCGTGGGCCATCCGCTGCCGCAAGGAGTCGGCTCCTTGGCGCGTGCGGGCGACCATCCACAACCTCCCTCCCTCGAGCAAGTGGGTCGGTGCTTCCGCCACGATCCGGTCCACGACCCCACGGCCGGCGCGGATCGGCGGATTGCAGAGGATGTGATCGAAGGCCAACCCGGCCACGGGCTCGTACAGACTGCCCGAACGAACCTCGGCGTTCGCGACTCCGTTCGCGGCGACGTTCTTCCGCGCGAGCGCGACGGCCCGTTCGTTCACGTCCGTTAGGATGACGTGACCGCCTTCTGACAATCGTGCGGCGACAATTCCGATGACGCCGTAGCCGCATCCTAGGTCCACAATGAGTTCGCACGGTCCGATCTCGAGCGCATCGACAAGGAGTTCCGTCCCTCGGTCGATCTCGCCGCCTGAGAAGACGCCCGCATCCGTGCGGAACGTGAACGCGTGGCCCCGAACCTCGACCTCAATCTCCGCCGGACGCCGCCTCGATTTCGGTCGTGCCGCGAAGTATTGCTCACCCATTCGGACGAAGAGAACCGCGGACTCGGCTTAAGTGCGCCGCTCACTTCTTTCCGGTTGGCGCTCGCATGAATTGGTCCAGGAGGACTGTCGCGATCCGCAGGTCCTCGCTCGATCCGACAAAGTTCCCGTTCTGGAATTCGCGCTCGGCGCGCGTCAGGACTTCCTGGATGTCCGGGAGAAACGAGAGTCCGCTCCCGCGGAGGAACTGCGCGCGTTTCCGCGCCTCCTCGATCGCCCGCGCGAGCGCCTCCCGCGCATTCGTCCGGCGCGCGAACGCATGCAATGCCCGCTCGAGGAACTCGACCGCCCGCGCGTAGTTCCCCTCCCGGACCGACCGCTTTGCGTCACGCAGGGCGACCTCGGCCTCGTACGAGTGGAATCCCTCGCGCTGCAGACGCCCGTAGAGGATCTCCGCGTCCGCGATGCCGGTCGTCGCCTTCCGGTAGGCGTTGCCGATGACCTCGAGCTCGCCTTGGATGCGGATGGCGGCTGCGTTCGACCCTTCGATCAACCCTTTGTCGAGCATGCCGCGCGCGCTCTTGAGGTCGGCCTCCGCGCCGTTCGTCAGGACGCCCTCGCCTCGCAGGTACGTGATTTGAGCCTCCGTCGCGTCGAGGGATCTCGTCGAATCGAGGTAGAGGTCCTTGAGGCGCGTGGCGTTCGCTTCGATGTCCTTCGCGACCTTCGTGGCCCCTTCCGTGTCGCCGAGGGCAAGCTGCCGCGTCGCCTCGTGGAGCGATTCTCCGAGTTCGGAGGCCGCGCCGTCGGCGAACATTTCCGGATTAGCCGGTCCCTTCATTTCTCCGAGCGACTCGATCGCGAGTTCCGCCAGGAAGATGGCGTTCGATGCCTGCTCGGCGCGCTCCTGGAACGCGCGGCCCTCTGCCTCTGCGCGTTCGACGAGGACCCGCGCCTCGAGGTAGTTCGGGACGAATGCCCCGGTGTCCCAGATCCCCGAGAGGACCTTCTTCTCCGCGCGGGAGAGGAGCGTCTCGAGCTCTTCCGTCCGCAGGCCGAGTCGGCGCATCGAATCGATCCGGGACTGCAGCGCCTTCGCGGCCTTCTGATATCCGCCGAAGCGTTCGTCGAGGGTGATCGCGAGGGACTCCGCCTTCTTCGCCGCGTGAAAGGCCTTCGCGAACTGGTTCGAATCGAAGAATCGTTTCGCGATTTGCAGCGCGTCTTCGGCCGGCTTGATGTCGGCCTGCGTGAGGCGGAGGACCGTCAGGAGACCTTCCGATTGACCGATCGCTTCCTCGGCATTCCGCACCTTCGAAGATTTGAGGAAGCCGACGCTCGTCCCTCGCCCGTTGTCCATGGAAACGCCCCCGCGCTGCGACCCGCTCGGGCAAGGCGCCGGAAGAAATTCCGCGCCAGACCGGTGGGTTATGGAATAGATGGAAAGGACCGGGGATAATGGTTCCGATGACCGCCTCGACAGTCCCGTTCTCGATATCGGAAATGGACAGGATTATTACAAGACGAACGGTACGCCGCGGTCGTGGCCGGAATCCTGCGTCTCGCGCGGCCCCTCAACTGCCTCATGTCCGCCGTCGGCGTGGGGATCGGCGGCATCGTGGGGGTCGGGTCGGGGGCGTGGGGCGTGCTCGCCGGCCCGCTGGTCTTTGCCGCGGCCGCCGCGGCGGCCTTCACGGCGGGCGGGAACGGGCTGAACGACATCTTCGACCGCGAGACGGACCGCATCAACCATCCGGACCGGCCGCTGGCATCCGGTCGACTCACGCTCGGCGCAGCGCGGATCTTCGTGGTGTTGGGGTTCGCGATCGCTGCCCTCTTGGCGCTGCTCATCAACGGTCCCGCCCTCGCGATCGTCGCGCTCAACGTGCTCCTCATGGTCTCGTACGAGGCCTGGCTGAAGGCCCGCGGTGCCGTCGGGAACCTCGTCATCGCGTACCTGGTCGGCTCGTTGTTCCTCTTCGCGGGCGTCTCCGTGTTCGGATCCGCGTTCGATCCGTTGATCCGGACGGGGATCCTCGCCGCGCTGGCGTTCCTCGCGACGTTGGGTCGCGAGATCACGAAGGACATCGAGGATATGCGCGGCGATGTCGATCGGCGCACGTTGCCGCAACTGATCGGCGCGAAGCGCGCGGGAGCGATCGCCGCAATCGTCCTCGTCCTGTGTGTAGCGCTGAGCGCGCTGCCGCTCTACCTCGGCGTCCTCGGGATCGGCTATGCGATCCTCGTGGTCCCCGCGGACGGAATGTTTATCTACGCCGCCCTCCACTCGGCGGCAAATCCGGCGCGCTCCCAGCGCGTCACGAAGTATGCGATGATCGTGGCCCTCGCGGCGTTCCTCGCCGGTGCGTTCCTGTGAACGTGTACGAGTCGATCTTGGAGCGTCGCCGCGCGGGCCGGCTTCACATGACGCTCCTGGACCCGGACAAACAGACTGCGAAGGAGGCGGCGGGCCTCGCCGCGGACGCGGGCCGGGCGGGCACCGACGCGATCATGGTGGGCGGTTCGACCGGGGTGACGCAGGACAAGGTCGACGGCACCGTGCTGGCGATCAAAGAGGCGATCCACGTCCCGGTCATCTTGTTCCCTGCGAGCGCCGCGAACCTCTCGCCCCACGCGGACGCGTTGTACTTCATGAGCCTCCTGAACAGCCGGGACCCGCGGCTGATCGTCGGCGAGCAGCGCCTCGCCGCGCCGATCGTCAAGGCGTGGGGCCTCGAGACGATCCCGATGGCGTACCTCGTCGTCGAGCCGGGGATGCGCGCGGGGGAGATCGGCGATGCAGAGCTCATCTCCCGCAAGACTCCGACCGTCGCCGTCCAGTACGCGCTCGCGGCGCAGATGCTCGGGATGAAGCTCGTTTATCTCGAGGCGGGGAGTGGCGCCCCCGAGCCCGTGCCCGCGAAGGTGATCCGCGCCGTGCGCGAAGCGATTGACATCCCGGTCGTCGTGGGCGGTGGCATCCGCACCCCGGAAGACGCGAAGGCCGTCGCCGCGGCCGGGGCCGATGTCGTCGTCACGGGGACGATCGTCGAGGTGGCCCGCGAGGGCGATGCCTTGCGCCGGATCATCGAAGCGGTGAAGGCGGCCTGATGCACGTCCTCCGTCCAAAGACGGTCGCGGAAAGCCACGCGGAGACGACGCGGATGGCCCGCCGGCTGTTCGTCTCCCCGCCGGCGCAGCGCATGGTCTTGCCGATCCTGGCGTTCTCGCTAATGGAGTCGTTCTTGCTCGTGTATCCAGCGCTCGACGGCTTGCGGGTCGTTTGGGGAGCCATCGCGATTGCCGTCCCGGCGTACGTCGCGGCCTACGCGACCGTCCCGCTCGCGGAACGCCTGGGCGGTCGGATGAATTTCCGGCGGTCGTTCCTCCTCGTCTTCGTCAGCCTGATCATGGTGGGTGCGATCGAACTGGCCGTCGTCGCGGCTCTCACCTTGTATTCGGTCCTCGGCACGACGACGTACGCGTTTCGGATCGACCGCGCCGTGGTCCTCGGATATGGGGCGGTCCTCTGGATCCGCGCGGTCATCTTGACCGCCACCTCGAACTCGAGGTACGTTCGGACCCTTCCCGCCGCGGCCCTCCACCCGGTCCTCGGCCTCGTCGGCCTCGCGGTCTTCGCCCACCTGGGCGTCTGGGACATCGTCATGGCCTTCGCGGTCTACGTCTTGTTCTTCCTGAGCGCGGTCGCGTACACGGAGATCGCGAAGCGCCCGCTCCTCCGGTCCTTCGGCGCGGATGGCCTGAAGCTCCTCCGATCGACGCTCGACCAGTACGGCGAGCAGGAGGAGGCCGGCATTGCCGAGCTGGAGACGTTCTTCGATTCGATCAGCGTCCGCGCGCGCGTCCGCGTGGCGGGGCTCTCCTTCCGAACGGCCAAGGGGATCAAGGCGATCCTCATCGCACCGGCCGTGCACCCGGGCCCGATGGGATTCGTCAGCGGGAGCGATCTTCCGTCGAAAATCGCGCGAGGCCTCACGGACCTGACGCCGAACGTGCTGGTGGCCCACGGCCCCACGACCCACGACGAGAACCCCGCGACGAGCGCGGAGGTGAAGAAGGTCTCCGAGGCGGTCCGCGAGATGGTCGGCGCCGCCGCCTTCGGCCCCAAGGTCGGGAGCGCGTGCCGGGTCACGTTCGCACGGGCGAGCGCTCTCGCTCAGGCCTTCGGGGATGTCGTCCTGATCGTGGCCTCGTTCGCGCCGAACCCGACGGACGACATCGACAGCGCGACGGGCCACGCCGCCGTCCAGGAGGCCCGACTCGTGGGGGCGCGGGACGCGATCTTCGTCGACGCGCACAACTGCCACGAACCGGGGGTGGGCCTCACGCTCTTTGGGAGCGAACGGAGTCACGAGATCATTCAGGCGGCGAAGGCCGCCACGCAAGCGGCCCTGAAGGCGCCCAAGGACCGAGCGCGGGTGGGCTACGCCGCCCGACGCGGCTTTGCGACGCCGGATCAGGGCATCGGGGCGCGCGGCATCGAGGCCCTCGTGGTTGAGACGGGAGGGGTGCGGACCGCCTACGTCCTGTTTGATGGGAACAACATGGTCCCCGGGATTCGAGACGAGATCCGATTACGCCTCGCCGGACTCGTGCAGGAGTCCGAGGCAATGACGAGCGACAATCACTCCGTGAACCTGTCGATGGACGGATTCAACGCGGTCGGTGCGGCCCTGGATCAACAGACGATCCTCGCGCAAGCGGAGGGCGCGGTCCGGGAAGCGATCGCGAACCTGGAGGAAGCGGAGGTCGCCGCGTTTGCGACGGAGATCGCAAACTTCCGGATCTTCGGGCCGCAGTCCGCGTCCCGTTTGACGACCTCGATCAATTCAACGATGGCGGTCCTCCGTCCAGCGCTATACGTCACACTCAGCGGCGCGATCGCGCTCGGCGCCCTCGTCATCGTCCTGTTCTAGACGAGGTCCAGGAACCACCGATGGATCCGCAGGTCCCCGCTCAACTCCGGGTGGAATGCCGACGCGATCAGATGTCCCTGGCGTGCCAGGACAATTCGGCCCTTGTACCGCGAGATCGGAGTGCATTCGCCCCATGCGCGGAGGATCGCCGGCGCGCGGATGAAGACGCAGTGGAACGGGGTGTCGAGGCCCGCGACCTCGAGGTCGGCCTCGAACGACTCGCGCTGTCGGCCGAAGGCGTTGCGATCCACCGCCATGTCCATGAGCCCGAGCAGCCGCGTTTTCGTCCTCTCCGCCTGCGTGCCCGCGTCTTTCGAAAGGAGGATGCACCCGGCGCACGTACCCATGATCGGCATTCCCTCTTCACTCGCGCGGCGCACGATCTCATCGAACAGGCCGAGCTTCACGAGCAGCTTCGAAATGGTCGTGCTCTCCCCGCCCGGAATCGTGAGGCCGTCGACGCGCGCGAGGTCCTCCGGTCGGCGGACGGCGATCGCCTCGCCTTGCTTGCCGTACTCCTTCATCGCCCGGACGACTGCGTCGACATGCTCGCTCACGTCACCTTGGACGCCGACGACCCCGATCCGCATCAGTGGACCTACGGCGGCGTCCGATAAAAACCATGTCGACTGGATTCACGATTGGCGAACCGACGAGCCGTTCAGCTGTTCTCTGGTTCCGGATCCCGACGGGTGCGGAATAGCTCCTTCAGGATCTCCGCGAACGCATCGGAATCGAGGCGCCCGAGGCGCTGGCTTGCGACGCTGCTGATGACGACGTCATCGCCGGCGTGGGGCGACTCCCGCGGGCGGAACACGTCGTCGCCCTCGGGGAACACGGCCTCGCCCATCGGGGACCGCCGCAGCGCTTCCGGATGACGTTCGTCGAGAGGGACGACCTCGAAGAATCGATCGAGGAGGAAGGGCCGCCGCACCCGCCCGAGGACCGTGACCCGGACCCGGTCCATCGACGGATCGAGCGACGTGTTCGTCTCGAGCGCCTCGCGGTTGATGCCCACCTGGAACGGCTCGAGCTCGACCGACATGCCGCCGAACGGCGTCACGTACCAATGCCGCAACGTCTCGACCGGGAAGGTGGGTGCGAGGTTGCCCGGCCCACCGCGCTTGCGTTCCACGAATGAAAAATCGTTTGCGCGGTATTTGTAATCTAAGTCTCGAAAATCCGACCTGAGAGTAGGTTGTGCCGGGATTATTCCAACCGGCGGATTTCGAGTTTTGTCGGCGTGCTCGATATCCTTATCTACGGCACGGATGTACGCAGAAAACGAGAGGGACCTTCACGGCCATTGGGTTCGTCTTGATCGACATCGAACCGACGCGGGAGAAGGAAGTCTACCAGAAGCTCTTGAAGATCAAGGACATCGTCGAGCTCTATCCGCTCTTCGGGGAGTACGACCTGATCGCGAAGGTCGAAGCCGACTCGTACGACGCGATCGGGAAGCTGGTCGTGTCAAAAATTCGGTCGATCGAGGGCGTGAAGGCGACGAAGACGCTTGCCCGTGTGGCGTTCTGAGAAATTGACTACGGCCCGACTAAAGGGGGTCCATCGCCCTACAGGGCCCCAGTCCGGCGACGTGCGACGATTTTGTCCACCCATCGGCCATCACCCCAAATCGCTCGATACGCGAGGAGCGCAATCGTCCCGATAGCGATCCAAGCTAGGACCGCAAAGAGGATGACTACCCAGACGTCGAAAATTGGCGGAGCGTCGCTTGGCAACCAAGAAAGTTCCATTTGGAGGGGAACGAAGATGAACAATCCGAGAATCACGATGCCGAATAGGTATCGAAGCAGCTCGCGGAATGTCCATTCATACCATCCCGTGTTAGCGTGTCGCTCGACGCTCGGACGAAGACGATAGGCCGCGGGATCGTCGGGGATTTCTCGTCTGCGCGTCGTCTCTACGGACGGCATGGGGTCTAGCCATGACTCACGCACGATAAGGACCCTTGCGATCGTCTCCCGATCATCGCTGTGGAAGCTTCGCACTGCGAACTTCCGGACACAAACGTACGTTCTCCGCTTCGATGAGAAACCGCAGGCGAAACAACCCACGTTTCGAGTCGTGAGCCAAAACACGCTAATACGGGTGCTCGCATGCCTCCGGACAGGTTAGGAGGGGAAGGATGGAATCATCCGGGTCTTCCGCGCCGGAGGCGCAGCCGCTCGTCGAACCGAAGAAGCCTGGAGGGTCGCGGGCCCTTCTCGTGGTTCTGATCGCAATCATCATCGTGCTCGCCGGCGCTCTTGCGTACACGAGTCTGAAGCTGCTCGCGCAGCCCACACCCACACCATCGGGCGGTACGTTCTCCGTTCAATCCGCTCAGCCCACGGGGGTCCAAGGACAGCCGTTGCGCTTCGTTGTTTCAAACTTGAAGCAGGGAGCCAAGGCGCGGATCTCCTTCGGTGACGGCCAAGTCCTGGAGACAACCGATTCCACGTTCAACTACTCGTATAGCATCCCCGGAAACTACCTCGTTTGGGTGCAGCAAATCTATGCATCGAACGGGACAGTGGTGAATGACTATTCGGCTTCACTTTTCAAAGTGACAATCGTCCCGGACATTCCGTTCGAATTGTCTCAGTTCGTCTCGGTTCCGACGATCTATTTCAACACGACGCAAAACCCGACAGCGCCGATTTTCGCCGTGAACTCCCCCGTCTACGTTTACGGAAACTACACCGAGATTTCTCAGCTGCTCACAAGGTCCACCTCGCATCACGATAACACGACCAACATCACCGACACCGAGACCCTGACCGTCGCCGTCGATCACTATGATTGGGACTTCGGGAACGGACAAACGCTGACGGTCGCCGCGGATCCGGCCACGTCCTACCCGGTGACGAATCCGATCGCAGTGCGGTATTCCCCATCCGGGATGTACGCGGCGACGCTGACTCTATTCACCTTCGAAACCCTCACAACGCAGATCTACAATGGCACGTCAAACATCACGCTCACGAACACGGACAAGGTTAACTCCTACAGTGTGACACTCGGCACCTCGATTGCCGTCGGGAACTTCGGGATTTCCAAATTCCGGGGTGTCGTGCCCTCTCCTGGCGTGATTACCGAGCTCGTCAATTCGCCCGGCGGGCCCTTCTCGTTCGATCCGCAGATCGACTACGAAACGACCGGCTTTGAGGTCGTCGTGAACACGCAGGCCACGCTCCTCTTCTACAACTCAAACAGCACGACGGTTTGGTTCCCGTATCTCGCCTCCGACGTGCCGACGGTCGCGAATGGAGGGATCACCGGCAACTTCCAGACGTACACATTCCATCTTCGGCCCGATGTCGCATTCTCGAACGGAGACCCGGTCACCGCGTATGACGTATGGTATTCGACGATCCGCTCCATCCTGTTCCAAGGGGGCCGTCCCGGCACGGCGGACTGGATCATCAGTCAGTATCTCCTTTCGCGGAGCGCTCCGATTCTCTTCAGCCCGTTCACCCCCGTCGTGAACGATACGAATAAGGCGGCGGCCTTCACCGCGATCACGCAAGCGGTCACCTACGACAACCCCACGAACAATGTGACCTTCCACCTCGCGACCCCCATACCGCCGTCCCTGTTCTTCACGGCGATCTCCGATCCGCTCGGAATGGGCGTCCTCGATGCGGCCTGGCTCAAGACCGTGGGGGCGGACATCACCTTCACTCCGGATGGATTCCTCGCATACGAGGAGCAGGCGAAAGAGGGGAACTACAACACCCAGGTCCAGTTCCACCCGGTGGCATCCGGGCCGTTCGAAATCAACACGTATGTGCCGAGCACCGCTGTGGTCCTGACGCCCAACCCCTACTTCCCCGGGATTGCCAACATCCCGAAGCAAAACAACACAATCATCTTGCAATGGGTGTCGTCCCCCGCGGTCGCGTATCAGCTGTTCGTCAGCGGCCAAGGGGACATCGTCACCCTCTTGCCGCCCCCGTACTACAAAGCGCTGGACCCCCTCGTGACGGCTGGCCAGGCCGTGATCCACGGTCCCTTCCCGTCGATCACCGAGTTCTTCGACGTGTTCAACGTGAACATCACGACCTCGCTGATCGCGACTGACATCGGTCCCGGATACACCATCCCGTCGGACTACTTCGCGAACCCCCTCGTCCGGGAAGCGTTCGCGTACGCGTTCAACTACACGAATTACGTGGATAACATCCTAGGGAACGCGAAGTACGGGTACAACTTCGGCAGTCCGTACTGTGGCGTCATCGTGAAGGGCCTGCCCTATTACGTTCCCCCCACGAGTCTGACGGGCTGTCCGAACTACGATCTCACCCGGGCAAAGTCCCTTCTGTACCTGTCGGGAATGTACAACGTGTCCGTGAACTTCCCGATCGTCATCCCGTCGGGTGACTCGACCGACTTCACCGCCTCGATCGTGTTCGCGCAGGCCTTGTCTTCCATCGATCCGAACATCGTCATGTCGCCGGTCTTCCTGGACTTCGACACGATCATCGGGCTCTCCGTCCCGGGTGCCAACCCCATGCCGATTTATTACCTCGGATGGATCGCGGACTATCCGTATCCCTCGGACTACACCGACGCGATGTATCTCGAAGGCGGAACGTACCCCGGACCGAACGGCTGGGACCGCACGTTTTTGAACGGCCTGGCCGCCGTCCATCCCACACAGGCCGCGCTCTACAACGCCCAGGCTTCCGCCTTCCGGAATCTGACTGCGCAGATTACCGCGGCGGACACCCAGCCCAATCCGACGCTCGCGGCGCAGGAGTATGCCACGGCCGAGCAGACCGCGATCAGCCTGTACATGTACGTGTACGCGTTCCAACAGACCGGCTTCTGGATCGTGAAGCCGTACATCTCGCCATACCAGGGTGACTGGGGCTATCAGACGAACCCGACCATCGGCGCCGGCGCCGATTCGTGCTTCTTCTGGTGGGTTAAGGGGTAACCTTTTTCTACCCCTCCGGTGGTCTTTCGGAGCGACCCCCGTGAAGCTCTGGGTCTATGTCATCCGACGGCTGGTCCTTCTTCTCCCGACGATTATCGGCCTGACGTTCCTTGTCTTCGCGCTTGAGCACCTCGGCGGGAACACGTTGTTCCTCGCGCAATACATCAATCCGCATCTCACCGGCACCGCACGGGAGAAGCTGGTCGAGGAGCTCACGGCAAAGTTCCACTTGAACGATCCCGTCTACATCCAGTACTTCTACTGGCTCGCCGCCGTGTTCCAAGGGGACCTGGGGACGTCCACGACGCTTGGGCAACCCGTGGCGACCGGGTTCGTTTGGTTCATGCCGAACACCATCATGCTCACGTTGGTCGCCTCGGTCCTCACGTGGATCATCTCCATCCCGATCGGCGTCTATTCGGCCGCTCGGCGGGATTCGATCCTCGATCAAGGCGTCCGCGTCGCGACCTTTACGCTATACTCGATGCCCGTGTTCCTCATCGGATTCGCGCTGTTCATCGCGCTGGGGACGGCCTGGCACGCCCTCCCAGATCAGGGCAACATCGATCCGGTCCTCCTCCCCACGATTCCGGACGCGTGGTTCGATCACACGAACGCGGTCTCCTATCCGACGCACATCCTTCCGCTCGATGCGTTCCTGCACGGCGACTGGACGATCGCTTGGAACTCGTTCCTCCATGTCATCCTGCCCGCCGTGGCGCTCACGCTCGCGCTCTTGGCGGGCATCATCCGGATTCTCCGGGCGTCGATGCTCGAGGTGCTGGAGCAAGACTATGTCCGACTCGCGCGGGCGAAAGGAGTCCCGGAGCGGATGGTCCAGAACTTTCACGCGAAGAAGAATGCGCTCCTGCCCACGGTTACCTCGTATGGCTACCTCGTGTCGGGGCTCTTCGGCGGCGCGGTGGTCATCGAGGACATCTTCGCGTTCAAGGGCATCGGCTGGTGGACGACGGACGCGTTCCTCAACGGGGATGTAGGCGTCGTCATGGGATCGACCCTGGTCTTTGGACTCATCCTGGTCGTCACGACGCTCATCCTCGACATCCTCTACGCCTTCCTCGATCCTCGGATTCGGTACGAGTGAGAAGCCATGGCGACGGTCACTGAGAGCAAAGCCCGTTTTGACGAGCTGAGGCTCTCCGGGAAAGTGTTCCTCTCGAACAAGACCGCCGTCGTCGGCCTGGCGATTTTCCTGGTGTTCATCGGGGACGCGTTCCTGGTCCAGGTTGCCCCAGGGGTCCTCGGGGTCCAATATCCGGATTCGGTCGTTCCGCCGCAGTTCACGCAGACGAATCCTGAGTGTGTCGGGACCGCACCCGAGGCTCCGTCGTTCAACCACCTCTTCGGCACGATCCAGTACGGGCTCTCGGGGATCGGCTGTCTGGACCTGCTCCAGCTCGTGATGAAGGCGATTCGGATCGACGTGGCGATCTCGTTCTTCATCGTTTTGGTCGGCGCCGCGATCGGCACGGTCGTCGGGGTGGTCTCGGGCTACTTTGGCAGGTGGCTGGACGAGGCCATGATGAGGGTCACGGACGTCTTCTTCTCAGTTCCCTTCCTGATCCTTGCACTGGCCGTCGGCTTCGTCATCGGCCGGACCCTGGTCAACATGGCGCTCGCGTTGATCATCATCTGGTGGCCTCTGTATGCGCGATACGGACGGAGCCTCACGCTCTCGACGAAGGAGGCGACCTTCATCGAGAGTGCGCGAGCGGCAGGTTCCGGACGCCTCAAGATCATCTTCCGGCACATCATGCCGAACGTCCTTCCGCCGGTCCTCGTCCAGATTTCCCTCGACGTCGGGACGGTCATCCTCATCTTTTCAACGTTGGCGTTCATCGGTTTCCTCCCAAGCAACGCCCTCGTCCCCGAACTCGGAGCCATCGCGAGCATCGGACTCGACTTCGTTGCTCTGGGAGATTGGTGGCCCGTGATCATCCCCGGAGCCGTCATCACGATGTTCTCGCTCGCGGTAAACCTAATGGGGGACGGCCTCCGAGACGTCATCGACCCCCGGAGGCGGAGCTAGTGTGTCGGACGCTCTGGAGATTCGAGACCTTCACGTCCGGTTCCACACCCGCCGAGGATTGTACCGGGCGCTGAACGGGGTCAACCTGCGGCTCGCCCGAGGCGAGGTCCTCGGGATCGCCGGTGAAAGCGGATGCGGGAAAACCACGATGGGGCTCGGCGTGATGTCACTCCTGCCTCGGAACGCGTCGTATCCCCAAGGTCAGGTCGTCTTCGACAACAAGGATCTCGTGAACCTCCCGCGCGAGTATTCGGAGCGGGTTGGCGATCGGTTCAGTCCGAAACAGAACGAGCGGATCCTACGTCGAGTGAGCAAGGCAATGGCCCCGATTCGCGGTCGGCGGATTTCGATGGTGTTCCAGGAGCCAATGACCAGCCTGAATCCGGTGCTGCCCATCGGTTTCCAGGTCGGCGAGAGCATCTACGTCCACGATCCGGCGCAATTGGCCCGTCGCGTCCTCGCACGCTCGAAGGCGACTCCCGAGCTCACGCGTGAACTCGTCTCGCTCCTCGCGGCGACGCATGGCGACGAAACCTCGGTGAGGCAGTTCGCCTCGGAGCACGATCTCGCCGGAATCGAGGAGCAGGCCCTATTCGTATGGAGTCGTGGGGACATTCACATTTCTCGCAAGGAAAAAGCGATTCGAGCTCTGAGCGGCCAGCCAATGAACTTCGTCGAGCGGTGGATCATCGACACGGTCGTGCGGGCCCGGTCGATCCCTTGGTATCTCTCCCGCATCCCGATTCTTTCGAGGATTGTCCGCCGCGTCCTGATGAGAGAGGGAAATCGAAAGGCCCGAGAGCTCCTCACGTCGTTGGGGATTCATCATGCGGAGCGCGTCGTGAGGATGTTCCCTCACGAGCTTTCCGGCGGCATGCGCCAGCGTGTGGTCATCGCAATCGCGCTGGCAAACAATCCGGAAATCGTCATCATGGACGAACCGACGAGCGCCGTCGATGTGACCGTCCAGGCCCAGATTCTCGAACTGGTCAAGCGCATTCGAACCTCCGTGAGCGCTTCCTTCATCGTAATCTCTCACGATCTCGCTGTGCTCGCCGAGGTCTGCGACCGGATCGCGATCATGTACGCCGGCCGCATCGTGGAGGTCGCTCCGACGGACGAGATTCTCCACAAACCCCTGCATCCGTACACGCAGATGCTGATCTCCGCGATCCCGACGCTGGAAGGGAAGCCGGTCGAGGGTATCCAAGGAGACGTCCCGGACATGCGGGCCGTGCCTTCGGGATGCGCCTTTCACCCCCGTTGTCCCTTCGCGTTTGAGAAATGTCGCGAAGTCATCCCGACCGACCTGCCGCACGGGAGCGATCAACTCGTCGCGTGCTGGCTCTACGAGGGGAAATAGCATGATGATTGCGGCCTACGGGCTGAGCAAGTTCTTCCCCATCCGCGGAGCGTTTCGATCCACCGCATCGCTCAAAGCAGTCGATGACGTCGGTCTGAAAATCCAGAACGAACAGGTCGTCGGCCTCGTCGGAGAGAGCGGATCGGGCAAGAGCACCGTCGGGCGCTGCCTCATCCGACTTTTGAACCCCACGGACGGCGAGGTCCTTTTCGACATTCCGGACTCCGAGCTTGCCGAATACGAGAAGGCCCGTGCCGCAGCGGCCACGGAGCGGCTCGATGCCATCGCGGACCGATTTTCCCTTCTGCGTAGGTCCTCTTCCGAGCTCCGGCCTCTGCGTCGACTCGCGAACATCGTATTCCAGGATCCATATTCTTCTCTCAATCCAAGAATGAGGCTCGCGGATATCATTTCGGAGCCGATGCTCTCGACCCAATTCTGTTCCCGCGCGGAAGCCGGGATTCGCGCTCGGGAGCTCCTCCACGAGGTCGGCCTTCCCGGGTTCTTCGAGGACCGATACCCGCACGAACTTTCGGGGGGCCAGCGGCAGCGCGTTGCCATCGCCCGGGCCATCTCAACGAACCCGAAGCTGCTGATCCTTGACGAACCGACGTCCGCCCTGGACGTGTCCGTCCAAGCGCAAATTCTGAACCTGCTCCGGGGGCTTCAGCAGAAGTACGGAATCAGCATGCTCCTGATTACACACAACATCGCCGTGGTCGCGTACCTCGCTGAATACGTGTACGTCATGTATGCCGGCAAGATCATGGAGTGGGGTGACAAACGGAAGGTGCTGAGAGACCCTCAACACCCGTACACGAAAGCGCTCATGTCTTCGGTCCCAGTCATCGGCGAGACGATGACGCGGACGGTCTTGAGGGGCGACCCACCGAATCTTGTGGTCCCCCCGCTGGCGTGTCGATTCCACCCTAGGTGCCCCGTGGCGTTTGAGGTGTGCGGATGGAGTGCCGACGAGGTCGTCGAGGACCTCGAGTACCTCCTCGCGGGCAAGTACTACGGCACATTCGGTGACGGTGTGCATGTTGCAACTGAGGGAGACCGGACGATTGTCGTGCAGGGCACGACCGACGCCCAACGAATCTCGGAGCTCGTCGCTCGGGAACAGGAAGAGATCCGGAGCTTGAAGGGCATCAAGGCCGTTGACGTGACGGCGGATGCCACGCTCATCCACCTCCATGAGCCGATCGAGCCGGACATGTATCCGTCGACTGACGGGAGGGAGGTAAAGTGCCTTCTCTTCCGGACGGGCGCCTTGGTCCCGGCAGCAACCTCGTGACGTTCTAGTCCGTTTCAGGCCCTTCCAGATTTCCCGATCTGGGTACGGCCCTGCGAGAGGCTCAGCCGAGCGGTTACTCTTCTTGCTTTGGCTCGTAGACCGCGACGGCCTCGATAGCAACTTTCAGACCCGGACTCGCGATTCCCAGTTTCGCGGTCGACCGTGCGGGCGGCTCCACCGGGAAGAATGCCTTGTAGGCGTCGTTCATGGCCTGGAAGTCTGCGGGGTCCACGAGGAAGACCGTCGTCTTTACGACGGAGCCCATCGAGAGCCCGAGTTCTTCGAGGATTGCAGCGATGTTCGTCAGCGATTGCCGCGTCTGGCCCGTGATGTCCGTCGTCGCCCATTCGCCAGACTTGGCCCCGGGCAAAATCGGCGCCTGCGCCGAGATGAACACGAAGCCGTTCGCGACGACGCAATGAGAGTACGGCCCGAGGGGCTTCGTGTGGTTCGGGAGATCGGGGACGGCTCTCACGTCGTTCCGGGTCGGGAATGGTCCGATGACCAAAAGGATTGCGACGAGGCGAGAGTATATTCCGTCCCACTGCCAGTCCGAATCTAGTCAGGTCGAGATGACTGCAACAATGCGAACCTCGGCTGTGCTCCGGATCGGGGCGGGCCTCGGCGTCCTAGGAGGCACCGCTGCGCT
>Ga0209160_1000883_pt1 | contig 25000 bp, 27 predicted proteins | sample GraSoiAngelo_153_FD_186167 | JGI IMG/M metagenome (GOLD analysis project Ga0209160, IMG submission 186167) | Grasslands soil microbial communities from the Angelo Coastal Reserve, California, USA - 14_1009_12_40cm (SPAdes) (version 2) | ecosystem: Environmental > Terrestrial > Soil > Grasslands ...
ATGCTTGCGTAGTTTCGCGTTCCCCTGTTCCTGCGTTGCCCCGTTCCCGTCTTTGTCCAAGATGAAGGCGTTCACGAAACTTCTCACACCCCAAGAGGCCCGGGATGTCTACGCCCGGGCCTACGCTCCGTCACCACTTGGGACGGAACGCGTCCCCCTGGCGCAGGCGCTGCGGCGCGTGCTGGCGCAGGAAGTGCGGGCCTCGACCGATCTGCCGGCATTTGATCGGTCCACGGTGGACGGCTATGCGGTCCGTGCAGAGGATACCGGCCGGGCCTCCTCGGGGACCCCGCTGCATCTGCAGGTGGTCGGAGAGGTGTTGATGGGGGAGCCGGTGCGGTTTGCCGTTGGCGCGGGGCAGGCGGCGCGGATCCCGACTGGGGGAATGCTCCCGGAGGGCACCGACGCGGTCGTCATGCAGGAGCATACCGTGAGAACGGATGGGACGGTGTCGGTGGAACGACCCGTCAAGGTGTATGAGAACGTCCTCCCCCGTGGCGCAGACGTCAGATCGGGGGAGGTGATCGTCCGGCCCGGGCGCCGCCTCAGACCGCAGGATCTGGGCCTGCTCGCGGGGCTGGACATTCCGGAGGTGACCGTGTACCGGCGACCCCGCGTCGCGATCATCGTTACAGGTGATGAACTGGTCCCTCCCGGCAGATCGCTGCGCGGCAGCCAGATCCATGACATGAACACCTACACGCTGTCGGGGCTGATCGATGAGAGTGGAGGCATCGCCAAACCCTACGGGATTGTGCAGGACAACCTGGCGTTGCTGGTCGAGCGGACCAAGCTGGCGCACCGCGAGTGCGAGATGGTGATTCTGGCAGGCGGCAGCTCTGTCGGCGAAAAAGACGTCGTCGCGGACGCGATTGCTGCCGTGGGAGAGCCCGGAATCATCGTCCACGGGATCGCGATCCGTCCCGGCAAGCCTACCATCCTCGCCGTCGCCGGCGGCAAGCCGGTGTTTGGGCTTCCGGGCAATGTGGTGTCGGCGATGGTGATCTTCGAGCAGTTTGTGCGGTCGGTGCTCAACGCGATGGCCGGATTGCGCGAACCGCCGCGACCCGGCACTACGCTGCGGGCCCGGCTGACCAGGACCGTGGCGATCGGCGACCGCGAAGACCACATCCGGGTCTCGCTGGCGGAGCGCACCGGGGCGCTGTGGGCGGCGCCGCTCCCCGGCGGGTCGGCGATCCTCACCTCGATGGTCCGGGCGGATGGCCTGGTGACCATCCCGGCGAATACCACGCTGGAGGAAGGTACAGAGGTCGAGGTGCGCCTGCTTGGCTAAGAGGATGACAACAGGGAACAAGGGAACGAGGGAACAAGGGAACAAGGAGACAAAGAAAACTCGGAAAAACCATGGGGGGTCTCCTCGTTCCCTCGATCCCTCGATCCCGCGTTCCCGCGATTTGACGCACGTCGACGCCCACGGCCGCGTCCAGATGGTGAACGTGTCCGACAAGCCCGCCACCCTGCGTCAGGCGGTGGCCCGCGGGGAAGTACGCATGACCCCCCAGGCGCTGGGCAAGATCAAGGCCAATGCGATCGCCAAAGGCGATGTGCTGGCCGTCGCGCACGTGGCGGCGGTGATGGCGGCCAAGCGAACGGACGAGCTCATCCCGCTTGCGCATCCCCTACCGTTGACCGGTGTCGACGTGTCCTTCGTCCTCAAAGAGGAGGCGAGCACTGTCGAAATTGCCGCGGTCGTCAGCACCGTGGCGCCCACCGGCGTGGAGATGGAAGCCCTGGCCGCCGTGTCCGCCGCGGCCCTGACCATCTACGATATGTGCAAGGCCGTGGACCGCGGCATGACCATCGAGCGCATCCGCCTGGTCAGTAAGATCGGAGGCCGCAGCGGCGACTACCGGCGGGCGGGGGAGTTGTGAGCAGAGCGGAGCTTGATGGGGCGCGGATCGCCGTGCTCACGCTCAGCGATTCTATCGCCCGGGGAGAGCAGACCGACACCAGCGGTGACTTCATCGCCAAGGCGGTGGGGGCGCTCGGCGCGGACGTGATCGCCAGAGACGTGCTGCCGGACGACGCGGAACGCATCAGCTCGCGTCTGCGGGCCTACGCCGATGAGCTGCGTGTTGATCTCGTCCTGACCTCCGGCGGCAGTGGCGTAGCGCCGCGGGACGTGACCCCGGAGGCCACCCTGCGGGTGGTCGATCGGCTTGTCCCGGGGCTCGCGGAGGCCGCTCGTTCCCGGACGTTCACCCAAACGCCGCTGGCGATCCTCTCTCGGGGTGTCGCCGGCATCCGCGGGCGGACCCTGATCGTGAATCTGCCCGGTAGCCCGAAGGGTGTGCAAGAGTGGCTCGATGTCATCCTGCCGGTGCTCGGGCACGCGATCGATCTGCTCAAAGAGAAGCCCCGGGAATGGGGGACACCGCACGGCCGCAAGCCAACGACGTCTACTTAAAGCCAACTACGTCTACTTAGTCTACTTGGTCTACTTAGTCTTCTTAGTCTAAGGACTCAGAAACTTCAAATTGTTTGCGGAACGGGAGGGTGCATGTAGACCAAGAAGACCAAGGAGACCAAGAAGACTAAGGAGACTGGGTTTCGCATGAGAGCTGCGAATCGGTGCTTCGTGTGCGGGCAGGACAACCCGATCGGGCTGAAGTTAAAGTTCTCGCGGGTTGGGGAGGGGGTATGGGCGGAGTTTACCCCGTCCGACCTGCACGCGGGCTATGAAGGTCTGGTGCACGGTGGCATCCTGGCTGCGCTGATTGATGATGCGATGGCGAACGTCTGGGCTGCGAACGGGCGGGAGGCAGTGACCGCGAAGATTGAGGTGCGGTTCCGCCAGGAGGCCAAGCCTGGGGAGAAGCTGCTCGTGCGTGCGGAGCCCGCCGGTTCGAAGGGTGGGCTTCGGATCGCACGGGCGACGGTGACGCGGGCAGATGGGGCACTCGTCGCTGAGGGTTCGGGGTTCGTGTCTGTGAAGTGACGACCGCCGGGGCCTTCGCCCGCCTGGTCTGGGGAGCAGTTGCTGCCATAGGACTGGGCGTGATCATTGCGCACCACGTCAGGTATTTTCGCAAGCGGCGCCCGCTGTCGTTCGGTGCATTTCTGGAGACCACGGGATGGATCATTATCACGTCGTGCGCGATTGGGGCGCTCGGCGGGGGACTGGCCCGTGCTGGCACGCGAGCGGTGGAGACAGCGGCGGCGATTGTCGGCCTCGCGTTTTTGATCATCGGTGGACAGTTCAGATAACTACGTCTTCTTAGTCTCCTTAGTCTACTTGGTCTTCTTGGTCTAGGTAGCTCCGTTTGTGTCAGATTGTCTCGTTCGAAATCTTGCAGACAAAGTAGACTAAGTAGACAAAGGAGACCAAGTAGACGTCGTTTTGGCCAAAACAATGACCGAATCAGAGATGATCGTCGCCACAAACCGCCGTGCGCGTTTTGAGTATCACCTGGAAGATACGTACGAGGCGGGGGTGGTCTTGACGGGAACGGAAGTGAAGTCGCTGCGCGCCGGACGCGCCAGTCTGGCCGACGCGTTTGCCCGCATCGAAAATGGGGAAGTCTGGTTGTACCATCTGCACATTCCGCCCTACGAAGCGGGGAACATCTTCAATCACGATCCGCTGCGCAAGCGCAAGCTGCTCCTTCACCACGGCGAGATCCGCCGGTTGTTCGGCAAAGCGCAGGTGAAGGGATACACGCTGGTCCCGCTGCGGCTGTACTTCAAGCATGGTATCGTCAAAGTGGAGCTCGCGGTGGCGCGGGGGAAACGGCAATACGACAAGCGCGCGGCCATCGAGAAACGGGAAGCCCAGCGGCGGATGGAGCAGGCTCTGCGGCGGCGACGATAGGAATCAAGCGCATCTATCTTTCACGTCATTCCCTCGAAAAATTCCTTCGCTGAATCTCCGGGATTCTCCGCCGCAGAGTTTCGGGACTCTCCGACTACCGGCGCGGTGGGTCGTGTGCTATCAAGATTGACGAAGCGGACGGCCACGACATCGGGGAGGAGCCATGCCGCAGACGCCGTTTAAGAACCACTCCTTGCCCGGCCGCATCGAAGTCGGCGACTTCGACGAAGGTGGGGAAGGCGTCGGTTACCATGACCTGACGCCCGAGACGGGAAACGACTATCGGCCCGGTACGGCTATCGATTTGAAGCCCCGCCCCGGCGGCCAGTGGGCCACAGTGGATACGCAGGCTGGCGAATGGACCGCCTATACAGTGCGTGTTCCGTTCGGCGGCGTGTACCGCTGCGAGGTGCTGGTCAGCAACGACAGAAGCCCAGGGGCGTTCCGGGTGCAGGTGGACGGGGTTGACGCTGTCCCGATTATGCCTGCGCCGAACACGGGCTCGCGGGACGTGTACGTATGGGTTGGCGTGCCCGGTATCCGGCTCAGGTCTGGCGCGCATGTCGTGAAACTGCTGACCGAGCGCGAGTCGATCAGCGTCGAGGCCATGAGGTTTTTGGCCGAGGTGTTCGATCCGGCCCCGCCAGCAGGGGAAGTAGTCACCACCTTGTCATCGGGTTTATATCGCGTTCCGTAAACTGGTAAGAGCGCGCGGGACGCGCTCCTCGGAGGGGCTATCCCCTCCGAATCCTCCCCTTACCACCTGGAGGCGGCGGGAATCTGGAACCCTCGTCCAGCGCTCGCACTCGCCCTATCGGGCGGCTCGCGCTTCAGGGGGGACTAATCCCCCCTGATCGCGCGCACAGTAATGGATTCCAGATGTCCGGGGAGCCGAACTGGTGCGCGCTGCCCCCCTTTACCACGCGGGGGAGTACCTCCCCCGCAACCCCCTCAGGACGCGGGTTCAATCCTACCATGAACCAGAAATGGAAACGGACCCCACAGAACAGGGTCCGTTTCCATTTCTGGTGGAGGCGGCGGGAATTGAACCCGCGTCCTAGGATCGCGAGGGCGGGGCGTCTACGAGTGTATCTCAGGCTTTGGATCTCGCGTCTCGAAGCTCCCCTGAGCTGGATCCTCAAAACGCCAGCCCGTTAGGATTCCCGACCGGCGCCCGGGCGGTGCGCCGTGCGGTAGCCGGCTGTTGACGTCCATCCCGGGCCACCGGCCCTCCCGGGTGAACGTACGCTGCTACTTAGGCAGCGTATGCGTACTGTGTATTGGCGGTTATTCGCCGTCCAGGTGTTTTACGAGGGCCCGGACCACCTCGACGCGCAGCCTCGCTTCTGCCATCCCAGTCGAAACCGTTCGCCCCCACGCGTCATTTGAATTATAGCATGGCGCGCGGTCTTTAGAGTCTCCCCAGTCTTCAGTCTCCCCAGTCTTCTCAGTCCAAAGCACTCAACCGCAATCGCCTCGTCGGTTCGAGCCGTAATGGAAAGCCAGCGTCCTGAGACTGGGAAGACCGGGAAGACAGGGGAGACTGGGAAGACTTTAGGTTGCCAGAAGTGCTGATCCTTTGACGGCGTCAAACTGCAGCTCGTCGGCGGGCGACGTGCGCACACGGCCGAACGCGGCCCGGCGGCGTTTTTCGATCCGCACGCGTGCGGCCAGACAGATGGGGCACTGATGGATGGCGATCCGCACCCACGACCGCTCATAGGGAGCGACCTTCCCTGTGCGCACCCGAGCCAGCAGCGCGCGCGCCTCTATCGGCCGCCGCTGGTTGATCGCCATCTCCCACTCCCGGACCGCGCCGACGTTTGAACTTTCGACAACGTCCTTCAGCTCGTAGAACCGCCGGTTTCTCCAGCAGAATGGCACGCCCGTGAGATAGGAGATCGCCCAGCCGGTGGCGACGACGGTGCCGAGAACCTCAATGAAAAGCCTGACCACCCCAAGCCACACGGCCACCCCGGGAGGGAACTTGATGCTCTCAGGCAACTGCGCGGTGATCGACGCCGCCCCCTGTTCAACGAGGACCCGGACGTAGTTGAGCACCGTCAACGCATCCGGGACCGCGACGGCCCTGTGCCCACGCATCTCCCCCGCCACGTAGTCAAGCAGCATGGCCCCCAGATAGGCCGTGACGCCGCCCAGCTGCGCGAACATGCGGAACCCAGCGACGTCGTAGTTCGAGGTCAGTCTGACGGCCATCGCCACTCCCGTAGCCGCGGCTGTCCCGATGAGCACCGAACCAACCGGGATGCCGCCCAGCAGGTGAAAGTGCGGCAGGGAAATGAGATGAGCCACGTACGCGGTGATGACGCTTGAGAGGGTCGCGAGCACAACTGTCAAGGTGGCGGACACGCTCATCCCCTCCTCCCTAAGAGCTTACCCACGCGCGCTGGGGTTCCAGACCCTCCGATAGCGATCACGTGTACGACGGAAGAGACAATGAGCAGGTAGTAGTGCATCCAGAGACGACTTTTACATCCAAAGGCAGGATTTACAAAAGACGAGGATTACATAACCGGTATCCCGAAACACGAAACCGGGCGCGGGGCGCCCACACCCACAGGAGGGAAGAACATGCGCGGAATGTTGGTAGCAGTAGTGCTGGCTTTGCTATTGGCTCTTCTCGGCGGAAGTGCAGTGCAGGTTGCAGGTGATACCGGGCCTGGACAGAACGGTTCAGTCCCGACCCTGATGGACGTTGCAGGGGACACGGGGCCAGGACAGAACGGGTAGGCTCTGAAACATCTGCAAGGACGGTATAGTCAGGCGATCCCCGCGCCCAGTCCTTGCGGGAAATGGTCAAGTTTTGGTATGCTTTTTGATTAGCGTACGGGTCAGGCGGGTTCCTCCGCCGAAGGGTGGCTGAACATGTCGTTGGGACTGCGCATACGGCAGCTTCGCCAGTCGCGGGGGCTGACACAGCAGCAGCTGGGAAGTCCTGATCTCTCAAAGAGCTTCATCAGTCTCGTGGAACGCGACCGAACGAGGCCATCGGTGGCGACGCTCGCATTCCTGGCCCGACGGTTAGGAACGTCCGTGGATGCCCTGCTCGGTCAGGAAGGTCACATGCCCGAAACGGCGGCGGCGAGCCTGCTGGCTCTCAGCGATGACGCCACCCGAAAGCGCGACGTGGCCACGGCCGCTAAGCTGCTGGACGCCGCTGAGTTCCTCGGTGAAAAGTTTGCGCTGGAGGAGACCAAACGGGAGGCAGCCCTGCAGAGGGCCCAGGTTGCGTTCGAGCAGCAGGCGTTTGAGGATGCCTGGGCGCGGCTGGCCGCCTCGAAAGACGACGCTGAATCCGCACGCGACCACTGGCGTCAGGGTCGCGCGCTCGTCTTGATGGGTCGGATCAAGATCCGCGCCCGCGACTATCGCGAAGCGGCTGACCTGCTGGAACGCGCGCTTGCTGTGCTGCGTACGGCGAGGGCAAGCCGAGATCCGGTGCGTGCGCACGCCCTCATTTTCCTGGGGACGAGCCTGGTCTGGCTCAACCGGCTGGAAGACGCGTTGCGCCGATACCGAGAAGCCGCAGCGTCGGACGTTGCGAAGCGGGATCCCGCAGTGCGGGGCCGCGCAGAGTGGGGGATTGGATGGGTCCAGCGCAAGCTGGGGCGATTGGATGAGGCGCGGACTTCATTACTGCATGCCAGAGAGTCTTTCGAAGCCGCAGAGGAACTCGAGGACCTGCTCCGCGTCCTCCAGAACATCGGCCAGCTCGACCATGAGGAAGGACGCCCGCGCGAGGCGCTGCGGCACTTTCACCACGCCCTGCGGGTTATGGAGCGCCTACAACGCCCGCTCGATCGGGCGGCCATCCTCACTGAGATCGGCCGCGCCCACCTCACGCTGGGGGAGCTCGAAGACGCGGAGCAATTCGCCGCGCAGGCGCTGGAAGAGACACAGCGGACCGGCGATCCGGTAGAGGCGGCAGAAGCCCAAGTCGTGCTGGGCCGCGTGCGGCTCGCCCGCGGCGAGGTGAAGCCGGCCGTGGAAGGCGTCCGGCGGGCGTTGAGCACCTTCCGCGAGCGTGGGTTGGCAGGGAGGGAGATGCAGGTGGCGCGGGAGTTCGGCCTGGCGCTCAAGGAGCGGGGTGCACATCCGGAGGCCAGTGAATTTCTCGCGCTGGTTGCAGAAAGCGCCCTCGTCGCCCCTGCCGCCGCAGCGTCGTCCCGCGTACGGAACTGAGCTCATGTAAAACGGGACGGCACTGTGCCGTCCCGTTCATCATTGGTTCTATCGCGTGTGTTGTGCGTCGTTACCCGCGAGTGTTCACCAGCTCAGGTTCGCGCGCTCCAACCACATCTTCAAGCGTCACCGGCTCCATCCGCACCGGGCCCCGGCCGGCCCTGGTATCCGTGCTGGTCGAGCACAGGTCATAGACGGCGAGGATCTCCCCGAATTGCGGTTCCAACGTGGCGATCGACCCGCACCGCGGACATCGCCAGACTCCCATCACCGGCCTCCTCCCTGAGCCCCGCAGACCTTGCCGGTCGGCTCCCTCATGAGTAAACGTACCCACCTAGTCGCAGGTTCAGCCCTTCAGTTATATTCTTGAGCAAGACTCTTGCCAAGGGTGAGGGCCCCCAGAGGGGGGATGAGATGAAGGCGGTGAGGATTCACACCCATGGTGGACCGGATGTCATGCGCGTGGAGGAGGTTCCCGCTCCAGAGCCGGGGCCTGGCGAAGCTCGCGTGCGTCTGGCGGCGTGCGGGGTCAACTTTGTCGACATCTACCAGCGGCTCGGGCAGTACCGGCTCACCCTGCCTGTCACACTCGGCCAGGAGGGCGCCGGGACCGTCGACGCCGTCGGCCCGCAGGTCTCCGAGGTGAGGGTAGGGGATCACGTTGCCTTCGCCAACGTGATGGGCAGTTACGCAGCCTATGTCGTGGCGCCGGCCTGGCGGCTGGTTCCGGTGCCGTCCGGCTTGGACGACCGCATCGCCGCTGCGGTGATGCTGCAGGGCATGACCGCGCATTATCTGGCCCACGCGACCTATCCACTGAAACCGGGTGATGCTGCGCTGATTCACGCTGGAGCCGGGGGCGTGGGTCAGCTGTTGGTGCAGATGGCGAAGCGGAAGGGGGCCCGCGCGATCGCCACCGTCTCGACTGACGAGAAAGCTGAGATCGCGCGTTCGGTGGGGGCCGATGACACCGTTCTGTACTCACGAACAGACTTCGAGGTGGAAGTGAAGCGGTTGACCGCAGAGCGCGGCGTGAACGTGGTGTACGACTCCGTCGGGAAGGACACCTTTGAGAAGAGTCTGGGGTGCCTGGCGCGGCGTGGCATGATGGTGCTTTACGGTCAGTCCAGCGGCCCCGTCCCTCCTGTCGATCCGCAGGTTCTGAATGCGAAGGGCTCGCTGTTTCTCACTAGGCCCACCCTGCACCACCATATCCACACGCGGGAGGAGTTACTGGCGCGGGCCGGAGACGTGCTGTCCTGGGTGCGTTCCGGTGCGCTGCGCCTGCGTATCGACCGCGACTTCCCGCTGGCACACGCGGCCGATGCCCACCGGTATCTGCAGGACCGGCAGACCAAGGGGAAGGTGCTCCTCATTCCTTGAGGTTTCTGGGGGTGAGCCAGCCGCCTGAGGGGGGAAAATTTTAGAGGGGATCGTTGACAACAATTGAGGGACTCGATGGCTGAACCTCTGCCGCGGCGGAAGGTATCCGGCGCTGGCAAGAGGATGGTTCAGCGGGCAAGTCCGTCTCCTTCACTCGGCACCTGGATCTCCGCCTCTGATAACCACGCGCTGGCTCACCGGGCGGTTTTGCGCCTGACATACGGGATTACACCCGCCGTGGTCGCGATGTCTATTCAGTTACATCGCGATGTTCTTTCTGGTGGCGTTCGTCAGCGCGGCGTTGCGCGGCCAGGTGCGTGAGATCTTCCGCGAGGCGCAAACCGATGCGCTGACGGGGCTCCTCAACCGGCGCGCGTTGCGGGAGGTTCTCGACGCGCAGGTCGATCGCATGGCGATGCACGGGATTCCTTGTGTCATCGTGGAACTCGAGATTGACCACTTCAAGCGGATTAACGACCGGTTCGGGCACCTGGAGGGCGACTCCGCGCTCAGCCGGACCGCAGCGATCCTGCGCCGTGTCTGCCGCGCCACGGACGCGCTGGCGCGGTGCGGGGGAGACGAATTTGTCATCGTCATGCCCCAGACGACGATCATGGAAGCGCAGGTCGTCGTCGAACGCGTCCAGCGGGCTGTCGCCGGCGATTCCACCCTGCGGCGTCTCGGCCTCCCGCTCAGCGCAGGACTGGCAGCGTTTCCCGACCGCGGCCTGACGTCGCACGGACTGCTGGAGGCCGCGGATCGGGCGATGTACCGCGTCAAGCGCCGCGGCGGCAACAACATCGCCGTCGCCTGACGGCGCCTCTCAGCTCCAGTCGCTCTGCAGCTCCTCCACCCGCCCCACCCGGATTAGATCATGGAAGTCGGCCCTGCTTGCCGCCGGGAATCGTCTCAGAATGCAACCTGATGCAACTGGGACTGTGCGTTCCCTTGACATGGAGTGGGTGCGCCCCGTAGAGTAGGGCGGAGAGATAATGAAAATCATTTTCATTTGGAGGGCGCCTCATGGTGCGGGACGGATCGGCGGCCGAACGCCGGTTTGAGGGACGGCTCCGCAGCCTGCGGAGCGCCGGACATCGGATCACGGCGCAGCGGAGGGCGGTGCTGCGCGCGCTGGCCATGATGGGCTGCGCCTGCGGCGCGGAGGATGTCCACGCCCGGGCACGACGCATCTACCCGCGTCTCGGTCTGGTCACCGTCTACCGCACGCTTGCCGCGCTGGTGCGGGAAGGGCTGGCCCAGACCGTGCAGCTGGACGACGGCCGCGTCCGGTACGAGCTGCGTGACGACGGCCGGCATCATCACCACCTGGTCTGCCTGTCGTGTGGTTCGATCGCCAGACTCGAGGCATGCGCGCTTGGACGCCTGCAGTCGGCCGGCCTGCGCCGGGGATTCAGGGTGACTGCCCACCGGCTCGAACTCTTCGGATACTGTGAAGACTGCCAACCATCGGGGGGCCGGCATGAGGCACGATGAGCGCGTGGGTCGCCTCTGGCGACCGCTGGTGGCGGCCGGCGCGGTCATTGCCGCGTTGGGCTGTGCAGGGACTCCGCGCGCGGAGGGAACCCTGCCGGTGGTGGTGACATTCTACCCCTTGCAGGAGTTCGCCCAGCGAGTCGGCGGCGACCGTATCCAGGTGCGGACGCTGGTGCCGCCGGGGGCGGAACCGCATGACTATGAGCCCCGCCCGCAGGACATCACGGCGCTGCACGCAGCCCGGGTGGTTATTTACAATGGGGCGGGACTTGAAACGTGGCTCGAAAAACTCCGGCCGGAGTTCCCGGCGCGTGGGATCATCGTGAACGCCAGTGATGGATTGCCCCTGGCCAAGGGGATCGACGAGCAGGAGGGTGGCGCCCAAGGTGAGCCTCCCGCACGCTTCGACCCTCACGTGTGGTTGGATCCACAGCTCGCGGCTCGGATGGTGACCAATGTCGCCGGGGGACTCCAGGAGGCTGACCCACAGGGCAGCGAGAGTTACCAGGCGCGCGCCTCGTCCTTGCGGGAACAGCTGCTCACGCTGCACAACGAGTTTGCTGCGAGGCTGCGAAGCTGTCGCCAGAAGGAATTCATCACTACCCATGCGGCGTTCGGATACCTGGCACGCCGTTATGGGCTGGTGCAGCTGCCCATCAGCGGGCTGTCACCCGAGGCCGAGCCAGCGCCCGCCCGGCTGCGTGAGCTTGTGCATCTGGCCAGAGCGCATCATATCAAGGTCGTGTATTATGAGACCCTGGTAAGCCCGAAGGTGGCCGAGACGCTGGCACGCGAAGTGGGCGCGCGGGTCCTGGCACTCGATCCACTCGAAGGACTGACGAGCGAAGAGCTGCGTCAGGGCCGGAACTATTTTTCGGTGATGCATGAAAACCTCAATCATCTTGCCGACGGGCTCGACTGTCACTAGCGGCGATCCAGTGGTCGAGCTGGAGCACGTCAGCTTCGACCACGGGAGCGAGCGCGTGCTCGACGAGGTCAGCCTGCGCATCGGTCGCGGGGACTTCCTGGGCATCATTGGTCCGAATGGGTCAGGGAAAACAACACTCCTGAAAGTGCTCCTTGGGCTGCTGCGGCCGGCATCTGGCCAGATCACACTGTTTGGCTCAGGCGTGCGGGTCTTTCGGGAATGGGCGCGGATCGGCTATGTCCCGCAAAAGGCGACCGCGTTCGACGCCCGGTTCCCCGCAAGTGTGTTGGAGGTGGTGCTCAGCGGGCGATCCGGCGTCGCGGGAATGGGGCGCAGATTCGGTGAGCGCGACCGCGCGGCAGCCGAGGACGCGTTGGAAACCGTGGGCATGCTGGAGCTCCGGGCCCGCCCCATCGGCCGGCTGTCGGCCGGGCAGCAACAACGGGTCTTCATCGCGCGGGCGCTGGCCAGCCGCCCGGAGTTGCTTCTGCTCGACGAACCCACCGTCGGAGTAGACGTGGATGCGCAGGAGCAGTTCTACAGTCTGCTGCGCCGGTTGAACCGCGAGTTCGGGACGACGCTGGTGCTGGTGTCCCACGACGTCAGTGTCGTGGCGGGGGAGGTCACCCACCTGGCGTGCCTCAACCGCCGGCTGGTGTTTCACGGCAGCCCGGAGGAGGCCATGCGCTCCGGGGCACTGGCTCAGCTCTACCGCGCGGAGAGCCTGGTGGTGGCGCATCACCACTAGGAAACTACGTCTGCTTGGTCTACTTAGTCTACTTGGTCTTCTTGGTCCGACTCCGGTAGAAAACTAAATGGATCATGGAGACTAAGTAGACCAAGGAGACCAAGTAGACCAGGTAGACGCGGTGGGATCAAGCAAATGCCCGAGATCTTTCAGTACAGTTTCATGGTACGCGCGCTGGCCGCAGGGCTGATGATCGGCACCATCGCCCCGACGATCGGCGTGTTCCTGGTGCTGCGCAGGCTCAGCCTGATTGCCGACACGCTGGCTCACGTGGCCCTGGCCGGTGTCGCGCTCGCGCTCCTGACAGGGATTCCCCCGGTGGCGGGCGCACTCGGCGTGGGGTTGCTCGGCGCGGTGGGGGTCGAGCGGTTGCGGGTCTCAGGCCGCCTGTACGGAGACGCCGCGCTGGCCATCTTCCTCTCCGGCGGCCTCGCGTTGGCCGTCGTGCTGATCGGTCTGTCCGGTGGCTTTACCGTAGATGTGTTCTCCTACTTGTTCGGCAGCATCACCGTTGTGCAGCCGCGCGATCTGTGGGTCATCCTGGTGCTGGGAATGGTGGTGCTGGGTACCGTGGCGCTGCTGTACAAGGAACTGTTCGCAATTACCTTCGACGAAGAAGCTGCCCGGGTTCAGGGTGTGCCGGTAGATAGCCTGAATCTCCTCGTGACGGTCCTGGTGGCGACGACCGTGGTCGTTGCCATGCGAGTGGTGGGCGTTCTGTTGACGAGCGCGCTGGTGGTGATTCCGGCCGCCACATCGTTGCGCCTGGCCCGGAACTTCCGCGGCGCGCTGCTGATCGCCGTACTGGCCGCTCTGACCTCCGTCGTTGCGGGCATCGTGCTGGCGTTTTATTTGAACATTGCCGCCGGCGGGGCCATCGTGGCCTGCGCCATTCTCCTGTTCGCGGCGAGCGCACCGCTGGTGCGGCGGCCATGATCGCGGCGCACACGCCCCGGACCGTGTCGGCCGCACTCCTCGTTGCTGCCCTTGTGTTCGGAGGGACGCGCGTGGTCTCAGCGCAAGAACCGACCGAGGCTGTGCCGCCGGATCAGTTCTTCCGCGGTACAGTGGTTGAGGTGCTGGAGGAACGCGTCGGCGAGGTCGTGGGCGCTCCCCAGCTGCAACAGGTGGTCGTGGTGGAGCTCGCTGTAGGTGGTGGGACGAAACAGCGGGTCCGCGCGGAGTTTGCCGCCGTGGCGGCCGCAGGCACCGGGCAAGCTCTGCGCGTGGGTGACGCCGTCATCGCTGTCAAATCTCCGCCCCCTGACCAGAGTTACTTTGTCGTGGACCGCGATCGCAGCCGGCCCCTCATCTTTCTCGCCGTTGCGTTCTTTGCGCTCGCCGTCCTGCTGGGCCGCCTGCGAGGGGCGACATCGTTGCTGGGGTTGGCAATCACGGTGGCGGTGATCGTAGGGTTCGTGGTCCCCAGTATCGTGGCGGGTGCCAGTCCGTTGTTCGTCAGCATCTTAGGGGCGCTGGCGATCGCGGTCGCGTCTATCTACCTCGCCCACGGGTTCAGCAGGAGGACCACGATCGCCGTCGCCAGCACCCTGATCACCCTGACACTGTCAGCCTTTCTGGCCGCCGCGGCGGTGTCACTGGCGCGGCTCTTCGGCTCCGGAACGGAGGAGGCGTCGTACCTGCAGCTAGGTTTGCTGAAGCAGGTCAACCTGCGCGGGCTTCTGCTGGGCGGCATCATTCTTGGGGCGGTGGGTGTGCTGGATGATATCACCACCGGTCAGGCTGCCGCCGTTGATGAGATCCACAAAGCGAACCCAGCGCTGCCGGTCCGGGAATTATACTGGCGCGGGCGTTCTGTGGGAACGGAGCACATCACCTCGCTCGTCAACACCCTGTTCCTGGCTTACGCCGGCGCCTCCCTTCCACTGTTCATTCTCTTTACCGTCAACGGAGCCCAGCCGCTGTGGGTCACGCTGAGCAGCGAGTTTATCGCGGAAGAAATCGTCCGGACGATCGTCGGCAGCATTGCACTGATCCTCGGTGTGCCCATCACAACCCTGATGGCGGCGTACGTGCTCGGGCGTCAGTGAGCGCGAACGTCACCTACTGCCGCAGGTACCGTCCGAACCAGGCCACCGCGCGCTGCCAGGCGTCTTTCGCCGACACGTCGTGGTATCGCTCACCGGTGTCATTGAAGAAGGCGTGGTTGGCGCCGGGATAGATGACGATCTCGTGGGTGATGCCGGCGCGCTGCATCGCCTCGCGAATCGCCGGGATGCCCGCATCGATGCGTGTGTCCAGCTCGCCGTAGATCGCCAGCACCGCCGCTTTGATCTTCGGCACGTCCTCAAGCGGCGGGTTCGGTCCGTAGAACGGAACCGCCGCACGGAGGCTCGGGTTGCTGGTGGCCAGCCGCCAGGTCATTCCGCCGCCGAAGCAAAAGCCCACCGCGCCGATGCGGTCCCTGCGCACGCTGGGCAGGCCCTGCAGATAGGTGACGCCGGCGTTGAGCATGGCCACGAGTTGCTCGGGCGGGGTGCGGCCCAGGATGGCGGTCACCTGCGCCAGGTCGGAGTATTTTGCGGTGCCGCCTTCGGCAGAGGCCAGATCCACGGCCAGGGCGACGTAGCTCAGTTTGGCCAGCCGCCGGCACACATCTTTGAAGTGTTCCAGCAGCCCGCGGTTTTCATGGATGACAATGATCCCAGCCGCCGGGCCCTTCAACTTAGGGCGCGCCAGGTAGGCGGAGATGGTCACGGTACCCATCGGGAACGTCACCATCCCCCCTTCCAGCGCGGGATCGTCGGGAGGGACCGTTACGCCCAACGCCTGCGCGACGGCACTCCGCCCTGAGCCGCCCGGGCCGGCCTGGGGAACCGGTGTGCCCGCGGAAGCCGCTGCGACCTCCTGCAGTGTCGCGGTGACGCCCAACTGGCTCAGGACGGGCAGAGCCACAGCCGTCCCGCCGGCCATCAGCGCGACGCGCCGGAGAAACTCCCGCCGGTTTAGCCGTCCATCCTCGTAGTCCTCCGCCCATTCTTCGACGATGTAGCGTTCGAGGTCACCCATGCGACACGCTCCTCTCTGCGATTCGCCTGGCGCAGATGTACCTGAGGCCTGTCACAATTCGGTCTCCACGTCCGCTGTGGCGGGTGATCCGGGCCGTTTGGGTACAATGGTGAGAGAAGATGGTGGAGGTGAAGTACCCGTGCCGGCCGTGGGCCGTCTGACGACCTCCGATTTGCAGTTTATTGTCACAACGCTGCTGCCCGATGTCGATCCCTCTGTGGCCGTGACGGTGCTGCGCCGTGACCCGGACCGGGTGGAGGAGCTGCTCGACGACGAGCGGCTCTTCAAGCGCCTCCGGTCCGAGGACGCGCTGGTGAGGGTCTCCCCCTGGCTGCTGTTCACCGTGCTGCTCCGCCGGGTGCGCCGGGAACTGAGGGCCCTGCCGTACACCGTGGAACAGCGGGGCGGGGAACGCGTGGCTGTGTTCGACGCGGAGCGTGCCGGTGCCCTGCTGGGCGACCGGGAGATCCAAGACTACCTGATCGAGCTTCTGGTCTCATTCACGCGGACGGATAGCCTCTCCCTCGAGGTCGAGGAGGCCGGGCGCCTCCGCCGACGCCGTTTCAGCGATCTGAGCAGCGAGGACATGATCGCCCTGGCGGCGCTGATGCCCGAGGACCTGCGGTTTCCCATTCTGCGCCGCGTCGCCGACATCGCGCTGTTCGTGACCGGGATCTTTCCCGAACATGCCGAGCCGTTCCACCGGCAGCCGGGATCGCCTTCGTCCCCCGGGCTTCGATGGCGGTTCCGCCGGTCGCTGGAAGAGTACGAGGATGAGGGCCGCCGCTTCTACCGGCTGGCCGCACGGCACGAGGTCGCCCGGCGCACCGGCATGACGCGTGCCCTGGATGCTCTGGCAGAAATGTTCCCCGTGGCCCGCAAGCCGCTCAATGTGCTGGCCTCGCAGTACATCAGCACCAGCCGGCTGCTGCTGTTCAGCGACGCCTTCTGACACTGTTCCCGTCCCGCCCGCGGTGGGCGCACCGCCGTCTGTACGAGATCTGGGACCTCGTCTGGCGCATCATACATGATATAGGCACCCACTCGCAGACGCCTGCAGCCGGCGGTCGGGCTCGCAGGAGGAGCGGGTTCTCGCGCGGAACAGGGTGGGTCCGGGAGAGGTGGTATAGGGAAGGCACTCCACGGGAACGGCAGGTGGTGGACGTACGTTGAGGTAGCGCATGAAACTCGTCGCGGCCGCTCTCGTGGCGGTGGCCGCGTCCTGGATGCTGGCGGGCTCTGCCGCCGGCCAGGCCGCGGAAGTCAGGGTTGTCGTCAACGGCGTCGACGTTCCCCTCGCCGTGCCTGCCGTTGTCTTCAATGGGCAGGTCATGGCTCCCATGTCCGGGCTCTTTGAGCCCATGGGGGCCATTGCCGCGTACTACGAAACCGATCGCTCCATCGTGGTCACCAACCGCGTGCGGACCACCCTCGTTCTCTGGCTGAACGAGACGGCGGTGCTTGTCAACGGCCAGCCCCAGTCTCTCCCGGTGGCTCCGGCCCTGCTCGGGTCGGAGGTGTTCGTCCCGGTGCAGGCGACGTTCGCCTTGCTGGGAGCGTGGGCCAGATTCGACGAGGCCGAGCGCGCCGTGTTTGTCAACTCCCAGATCACGGGGATCACCCCGCAGGTCGCCTCCGGCGCCCTGCAGGTCTCCGTGGACGCCACCGGCCCCGTGCAGGTCGAGACGAACGTGCTCAGCAATCCCGACCGGCTGGTCGTAGACTTCATCAATGCCACCTTGCGCACGCAGGGACGGCAGTACGCGGTCGGCGAAGCCGGCGTGGACCGCATCCGCACCGCGCAGTTCCAGGTCAAGCCGTTCATCTCGCGGATGGTCTTCGATTTGAACCAGCCCGTGGAGATCAGCATCACCTCCGCGCCGACCAGTTATCTCGTTACGCTCCAGGTGCGGCCGAGAGGCGCTGCGCCATGGCAGGCCGCCGGGAACGGGCCGAACGCCTCCCCGCTCACCCCCGCTGGCCCGGTGAAGGTGACGGCCGTCGGTTTCCAGTCCGATGGCCAGGCGGGCCGCATTACCGTGGACAGCACCGGCCTGATGGAGTACAAGATTCGGGAGTTTGCGTTCCCCGACCGCCTGGCTATCGACATGCAGAATGCCGTGTTCATTCCCGTCAAGCGCGAGATCAGCGTCGATGGGACATCGGTCGTGTCGATCCGCGCGGCGCAGTTTACCGCCCGGCCGCCGGTGACCCGCATCGTGGTCACCCTGAAACGAAAACTCAACTACGTCGTCAACCGGTCGGCGGGCCAGCTGACCGTTGACCTGAACACGAATATGGCCGCCCGCGGGCACCTGGTGGCGATCGATCCAGGACACGGCGGCCAGGATCCAGGCGCGATCGGGCCGAGTGGATTGCGCGAGGCCGACGTGGTACTCGACATCGCGATGCGCGTGCGCGATCTCCTCGCCCGCGACGGGATCCGCGTGCTGCTGCTTCGCGACAGCGACGCGACCGTGGATCTGGAGGACCGGCCGCGCCTGGCCCGCGAGGGCGGCGCCACACTCTACGTGAGTATTCATGCCAATGCCTCGCCGCGCGCGGCCGTCAACGGCACGGAGACGTTTTACCTGACCCCGCAAAGCCTCGTGCTGGCACAGATGATCCAGGATGAACTCGGTGTGGTTCTGGGGATTCCCAGCCGGGGCATTAAGACCGCGAACTTTGTGGTCCTCCGCGACAACGAGATGCCGGCGGTGCTGGTGGAGACGGCATTCATCTCCCATGCCGACGACGAACTCCGGCTGCGCGACCAGGCCTTCCGCCAGCATGTGGCCGAGGCCGTGCATCACGGCATCGCCCGGTTCCTGGCGATCTACCCGGTGCCCCAGCAAGCCCCTTGAAGCTCACCATCCTTGGTAAGTGGTCTCCGTATCCGCCCGCCGGCGGCGCCTGCCCTGGCTACCTGGTCGAGGCAGACGGCGTGCGGATCCTGCTGGATTGCGGCTCCGGGACCGTCAGCAGCCTGCATCGCGTCGGCACGGCGTTCGATCTCAACGCGATTGTGATTTCCCACCTGCACCCAGATCACTTCACCGACATCTACCCGCTGCGCAACGAGCTGGCCTACGGCCGGCTGCCCGATCCGCCGGCGCCCTCCGTGCCGCTGTTCGCGCCGGCCGGTGCGGCCGGGTATCTGGCTGCCTGTTTGCCGAAGCCGGAGTCACGCCAGGAGTTCACCGCCGGGTTTTCGTTCCGCCCCCTGGAAGACGGCGTTGGCGCCGTCGGCCAGGTCCGGTTGCGGTTTGTGATGACGTCCCATCCGATGCCCTGCCACGGAGTCGAGGTCAGCGCCGGCGGCCGGCGTCTGGTGTACAGTGCCGACACCGGACCGTGCGAGGCGCTGGAGCGTCTCGCCGCCGGGTGCGACCTGTTCCTCTGCGAATCCACACTGCTGGAAGGCGATGAGCACCTCGCCGGGCGGCTCGGCCACCTCAGCGGCGGCATGGCCGGTGCCGCCGCCCAGCGCGCGGGTGTCAAACGCCTGCTGCTGACTCACTTTTTCACACCCCGGCATGCGGTCAAGGAGTCGTCCGCGGCAGCAGCGAAACTGTTCGGCGACGTCCGGGTTGCCGATGAAGGTGTCACCTACGAGGTGTGAGCGGGATGCCCCGCCCAGATGGTCGCCGGCCGGATGAACTCCGGCCGGTCAAGATTACTCGCCGCTATCTGAAATACGCCGAGGGATCGGTCCTCATCGAGTTAGGGGATACCCGCGTGGTCTGCGCCGCGAGCATCGAAGAGCGGGTGCCACAGTGGCTGCGGGGGGCGGGGCAGGGGTGGATCACGGCAGAATACGGGATGATTCCTCGATCCACGCAGGAGCGCAATCCCCGCGATGTGCACAGGTCGGGGGGCCGGGTGCAAGAGATCCAACGTCTGGTCGGGCGCTCGCTGCGGGCGGCCGTCGACATGGAGAAACTCGGTGAGCGGACGATCTGGATCGATTGCGACGTCATCCAGGCAGATGGGGGCACGCGGACCGCGGCGATTACCGGCGCGTTCGTGGCGCTGGTCGATGCGCTGCATGTGTTGCGCTCCACCGGGATGATTACCGTCTGGCCGGTGCGGGAGTTTCTCGCCGCCACCAGCGCAGGGTTCGTGGAGGGGCAGGCGGTCCTGGACCTCAGTTTTGCCGAAGACTCCCGCGCCCGTGTGGACATGAATGTGGTGATGACAGAGATGGGGCGGATCGTCGAAGTGCAGGGGACGGCAGAAGGGTTGCCCTTCACCCGCGACGAGATGCTGCAGCTGCTGGGTCTTGCCGAGCAGGGGATCCGCCGGCTGATCACCCTCCAGAAAGACGCTCTTCAAGACATTCCCTCAGCCGTCAGACGCTAACTGCGCGGGAGCGCCGACCGACGTGGCCAGAACGTCCCGCAGAGTTCGGCCCGCTCGTGCGCGCACCCGGCGCGCCAGACCGTCGCGCGTCCATGCCATTCCGCCGACGCCGGCCCCCAGCATGCTGGAGGTGGTCCTGGCGACCCGCAATCCAGGCAAAGTGCGCGAGCTTCTCGATCTGCTGCGGGATCTTCCGCTGCAGGTGTACACGCTGCAGGCCTTCCCCCAGATCCGGGACCTGCAGGAAGATGGGTTGACCTACACGGAGAACGCGATCAGCAAGGCCCTGACCGTGGCGCGCCTGACACGCCGCGTGGCGGTGGCCGACGACTCAGGGATCGAGATCGACGCGTTGCAGGGAGCTCCGGGGCCGCACTCTCGGCGGTTCCTGGGCGAGGGGATCTCGGATACGGCCCGCAACGCGCGGATCCTGAAACTCATCGCGGGGGTGCCGGCGAAGTCACGCACCGCCCGGTACCGTGCGGTGGTGGCCGTGGCCACACCGGAGGGCACGGCGCGTACGTTTGAAGGGATCTGTGAAGGGCAGATCGCCGCCGCCCCGCGCGGATCGCACGGCTTCGGGTACGATCCCATCTTTCTTGTCCCGGAGTACGGCAAGACGATGGCCCAACTTCCCATGACGATTAAGAATCGGATCAGCCATCGCGCCCAGGCTATGGCCGCCGCGCGGGTCTATCTCCGGCAGCTAGCGAACCCGGAGCGACAGACGATCTTGGATCCTGGATCTTAGAGGCGTCGCTCGAGGAGTTGTGGTTTCGCCAGGAGCTCGCGCCAGGCATCCTTCCGTGTTCGCATCAGCACGGGAACGGTCGTCAGGTTGAACTCTAAAGGATCCACCTTGTGCCCAAGCTCCTTCCACGTCAGCGGCAGGGAGACGGTAGCCTCCGGTGTCGGCCGCACGCTGTACGCGCTGGCCAGCGTCGCCCCCAGCCGGTTCTGATTGTAGTCGAGGAAGACCTTGCCCACCCGCTGCTCGGCCGCCCACGCGGTCGTGACCTTGCCTGGGTGGAGGCCTTCCAGATACTGCGTGACGGTTTTGGCGAAGGCGTGGGTCTGCTCGAACGTGTACCGCCGCACGATCGGGACGAACAGGTGCAGGCCGGTCTTCCCTGACGTCTTCACGAATCCGTCCAGCTTGAGCCGTTTCAACACGTCTCGCAACAGGAGCGCGGCCTCCACGGCCGCGTCGAACCCGCGCCGGGAGTAGTCAGGGTCCTTCTCTCCTTTGCGCTGCGGCAGTTTGTTGTCGGGGAAGAGGTACGGATCGATGTCGAAGACCACGTAGTCTGGGCGGTTCAGCGTGCTGTCGCGCAGCGCCTGCTCTGAAGCGGCGAACGCGGTTCCCGCCGTACCGGCACGCTCCGCGCGCCTGATCGGGGTGGCGCGGCTGAACCAGGTGTGAACCTCGATGTTGGCGAGCTGTGCCAGCCAGGCCAGCGTGTCCGGATTGTTACAGAGGGGGGCGACCAGCGTTTTCTTCTCGCTCTCAGTCCAGATGCGAACCGTCTCCACAAATGGCAGGGCGTCTGGGTAGTCTTTCTGGTAAAAGCTCTCGCCGGTGATGCCGTTGGGGAAACGGCGCAGGGTGACGGGTCGGTCGCGCAGGTGCGGGAGGATGTGGGGGCCCACCTCCAAGTAGTAGCGGATCAGGTCCCCTTTGGTGTACCCGCGCTGCGGCCAGAAGATTTTTTCCAGGTTGGTGAGCTCGACGCCGGCCGGTGCGCCGGGGAGCTGGTCCGCGGACTCCCGGCTCTCCGGCCTCGGACCCGGAGGCTGGGGCGCCCGCGCCGGCGCGATGATGGCGCGATCCGGCACTTCGCGCCTGACGTCGCGGGCCGGCTTGTCCATCCGCCGCCCCTTGTACACGGGCACCCGCAACAGCCCGTCATTCGTCCATCCCGCATACTCCACTTCCACGACCAGCTCGGGGCGGACCCAGGTCACCGCCTCATTGGATGGAGGAACCTGGGCGAACGGGCACGCCGTTTCCAGTCGCGCCTGCAGCAGGGGCATCAACCGCCGGAGCTCGGCGTCGGTGAAGCCACCGCCGCAGTGCCCGATGTATTGGAGACGGCCGCCCCCATCGTACACCCCAAGCAGCACCGCGCCGAAGGTGTTCGCCCGCGCCCCCCGGCCGCGGGTGAATCCTCCGACCACGGCCTCCATCCGCTGCGTGACTTTGATCTTGAGCCAGCTCTTCGCCCGCTCGCCCGGCCGGTAGGGCGCGTCGCGGCGCTTGGCCATGATGCCCTCCACGCCCAATTCTTGCGCAGCTCGATAGAACGCCACCCCGTGCTCGGCCACGACCTCCGACATGCGGATCACCGCGGTGGGACGGAGCACCGCGTCGAACAGCAGACGGCGGTCGGTGAGCGGCCGGTCGAGCATCCGGTGGCCGTCGAAGTACAGGATATCGAAGGCGTAGTAGGCGATGACCGGCGCCCGGTCGGGCCCGCGTCCATTCACTTCCTGGAGGCGAGATTGCAGCAGCTGGAAGTGTGCCCGCCCAGCGTCGTCCAGGGCGACGATTTCCCCGTCCAGGATCGCGTCTGGCAGATCCTGCGCGTAGAGGGCTTCCACGACCTCCGGGAACTGGGCGTTGAGCGTCATCCCGCCCCTGCTGCGGAGCGTGACTTCGCGCCGTGGACCGTTGCGGCGAAGGAACGCGATCGCGCGCACGCCGTCCCATTTGATTTCGAACAGCCACGCCGGATCGTCAAACGCCGCGTCGACCAGGGTGGCCAGCATGGGCTTCATGTCGCGCGGGTATGGATCCTTTCCCGGCTTGTCGAGCTTCAGGGCTTTACGCGCAGTTCGAGCCGCGCGAACTCGATGTGCGCTCTTCGTGGCGCTCTTACTCTCTTTCTGCGATCCCTTGTTCCCTGACTGCCACTGGGCTTGTCCATCTGCTCGAATTTGCTCGATGCTGCGCCCCGTTTTCACCGAGGTGGAGGGTTCCGGGAGGGTCCAGCCCTCGACCGCGTCGGGGTCGCGTTTCTTGAACATCAACCACTGGACCTCGCCGCCCATTCTGGTCCGGACCAGGTGGAACTCGCCACGCAGTCTGCGCCCCCGCAGGATGAGGGTGAGCTTCCCGTTCGCGTAGGCCTGTTCGGGATCGCCTTCGAGCACGTCGTACGTGCCCAGATCCCAGACCATGACCGCCCCCGCGCCGTAGTTCCCCTCAGGGATGACTCCCTCGAACTCCATGTACTCCAGCGGGTGGTCTTCGACCGGAACCGCAAGCCGTTTCTCGCTGGGGTCATATGTTGGGCCTTTCGGAACCGCCCACGACTTCAACACCCCGCCCATCTCTAACCGGAAGTCCCAGTGCCGCCTGGTGGCGTGATGCTCCTGGACGACAAATCGCAGGACCTGGGCGCGCGGTCCCCTCCGGGGCGGCTTGGGACGGCCCGCGGGCTCCGGGGTCTGCTGGAATTTGCGCTTGCGTTGGTATTCTTCCAGGCTCATGCGCACAAGGGACTGCGGCGTTGCCGGCCAAGGAAGTAGTTCGCGACTCCTCGCACGACCATACTCAGGAGGGTACGATGACGCCGCAGCTGACCCTCTCTCAGATCGGTCAGATCAGCGTCTCCGTGAAGGACGTTGAGCGGGCCACGGCCTTCTATCGCGACCGGCTCGGCATGCGGCATCAGTTCACAGCGCCGCCTGGGCTGTCGTTCTTCGACTGCAGCGGGGTCCGGCTCATGCTGAGCCGGCCGGAGGGCCCGGCGCATGGGACCTCCATCCTGTACTTTCGTGTGCCCGACATCCAGTCCGCGCACCGCACCCTGACCGGGCGAGGCGTCCGGTTTCACGACGCGCCGCACCTCATCGCCGAGATGGATACCTACGACCTCTGGATGGCGTTCTTCTACGACTCGGAAGACAACATGATGGGTCTCATGAGCGAGGTGCCGAAGCCGTCAGCTGGATGAGCTGCCTGGCGTACTCCGTGGCCGGCGCCCCGTCCTCGTGCGTGAAGTAAGCAAAGACGTCGCGCCCCTCAGCGGTGCGGTCGCCGATCCAGCCGGCCCACCGGCGCAGGTCTTCGTCCGCATAGCGCGACCTGTGGAGCCGGAGATAGGAGGCTGGCCCCACCACCTCAGCGGGTTGTGCTTCTTCGTCGGTCTCCGCCACGCACAGCGCCACGCGGTGGGTCTCCAGCAGGCGGTAGACGGCCTCGTTCCGCCAGCTTTGATGGCGGAACTCGACCACGGTTTGGGCGCCCGGGCGCAGCGTGGCCAGAAACGATTCCAGCAGGCCGAGGTCGAGCCGCAGCGATGGCGGAAGTTGAAAGAGAATTGAGCCCAGCCGGCCCTCCAGGCGCCGGATCCGCTCAAAAAGAAAGGCGATATCCCCGTCCACGTCGACCAATCGCTTGTTGTGCGTGATCCGGCGATGCGCTTTCACCGAGAAGCGGAACTCCGCCGGTACGGATGCCGCCCATTGCATCAGGGTATCCTCGCCGGGGTAGCGGTAGAAGGTGTTGTTGAGTTCAACGGTGGGAAACACCTGTCCGTAGAATCGCAGCATCTCACCGGTGGGCAAATCGGCTGGGTAGAAGGACCCTTTCCACTCGGGATAGCTGAAGCCGGACGTTCCGATGTAGGCGCGCGCCATCACAATCTACACGATCTACACAATCTACACAATCTACACAATCTACACGATCATCGCGATCGATAATAGAGTTCGGGTGATTGTGTAGGTTGTGTGGGTTGTGTAGATTCGCGTCAGCGGTGCCGTTCGCGCATGGCCGCAGCCCGGGGCGAGGAGCCCTGTCCTGAGGCTGGTCGAAGGGCTCTCGGCCGGCGGCCCGGTAGCTTCTCTTTGCGGGTCATTTGCAGGCTGCGGCGCAGGGCGTCCATGAGGTCGACCACCTTCTCGGGCTTTCGCACCGGGATGCCGACCACGGCCTCGCCATCGACCTTGGCGGCGATGACCTTCTGCAACGCTTCGCGATAGTCGTCCTTGTACTCCGCGGCATTGAATGGGG
>Ga0209160_1000884_pt1 | contig 24999 bp, 21 predicted proteins | sample GraSoiAngelo_153_FD_186167 | JGI IMG/M metagenome (GOLD analysis project Ga0209160, IMG submission 186167) | Grasslands soil microbial communities from the Angelo Coastal Reserve, California, USA - 14_1009_12_40cm (SPAdes) (version 2) | ecosystem: Environmental > Terrestrial > Soil > Grasslands ...
GCGTTCGCGCATGCGCTCGCGGCAATGACCCTCTATCGGCCGGGACATCCCGCCCGCGAGCGCGCGATCGACGACGCGCATCGGGAGCTGAGCGACCTGCAGGCGACCGAGTCACGGCCGCTGTTCACGTTCCTGGGCGATGAGATCGTATTCGGGCGGCTGCCGCTGCGCGAGCTCAAGGCCTGGGACTGGGGGCAGCGGCTGGCGCTCGCGGGGATCCAGCGCCTGGAGTTTTCCGATCCAGTGAGCCGGGAGGAGTTCGAGCAGTTCCTCGACGAAGTGCTCGCCCGGCTCACGCTCTCCGCGATCGACACCACCGAGGCGCGCCAGATGCGCCGCTCCAGCATCCGGTTCGGTGCCGTGGGCGTGCGGGGCGGGGATGAGCAGTCCGGTGCCGCGATCCCGACCGCAACGATCACCTATTCCCTCAGCGAAGAAGCGGATACCGTGCGCTGGGTCCAGGAGGAAGTGCAGGCTCGGGGGACGCTGCCGCTCACGGAAGCGGAGGCCGTAGTCCGCTCGCTGTCGATCGCCATGCACGGCGGTCGGCAAATCGTGATCCCCTTGCTGCAGCTCAAGGAGTTCGATCAGTACACGACGACCCATTCGATGAACGTCGCCGTCCTGACGATGGCCCTCGCCGAGTCCCGCGGGCTGTCGGCGCGCGACGTACGGTCCTTCGGCGTCGCCGGACTGCTCCACGATATCGGCAAGGTGAAGATCCCGATCGAGGTCCTCACCAAGCCGGGACGCTTCTCCGATTCGGAGCGGGCCTTGATGAACCGGCATCCCGCGGAGGGCGCCCGCCTCATCCTGCGCGCCGAGGAAGACCTGGATCTCGCCGCGGTGGTCGCGTACGAGCACCACATCATGCTGAACGGGGACGGTTATCCCACATTCCAGTTCCGGCGCGACTGCCACGAAGGGAGCAAGCTCGTCCACGTGTGCGACGTGTACGACGCGCTCCGCACCAACCGGCCCTACCGCGAAGCGTGGCCGCAGTCGAAGACCTTGTCGTACATCGAGGATCGGGCCGGCACGGAGTTCGATCCGGAGCTGGCGGGTGCGTTCGTGCGGATGATGCGGCAATTCGAGCCGCAGGTGGCGGTGCTGACTGACGAGCGCGCCCCGGTGCCCGGGGAGCCCGTGGACCAGCCGCCGCCCCCCCCTCCGGGGTAGGTATCTTGTATCCAAGATGCCGCCAGTCTCCCGTATCCTCGTCTTGCTGCTCGGGATCGCTCCCGGTCTCCCCGCCCAGACGGCCCATTCCGGCGCAGGCCCGCGCGCCCGCCTCGAAGGAAAATGGCAGGCCAAGACCGAAGACGAGATTCGCAACATCATCGTGCGGAGCGACAGCTCCGCGCAATTCGGCGATCAGGTGGCTCGCTGGCGCGTGGTGGACGATAGCTTGTGGCTGACGCTGGGGGACGGCGTGTGGCAGGTGTACCGCATGAAGCTCGATGCCGACAAGCTCACCCTCTCGGGGGGTGACCTGGAGAAGCCCGTGACACTGCGCCGAGTAGGGCCGCCCCCCGCGCGTGCCGATTCCGTGGCCATCCCGGCGCCGCCACCTCCGACCGAGCGCGCCTGGGACTGACCGAGGGAGCCCTCAGGGCGCCTCGCGGATGTTCGCGACACGCCATCCGTTCGGCGTCCGGGTAAAAAGGATCACCTGACGGAGGCGCGTCTCCCGCTGGGCTCCGCCACCCGCCGGCACGTACAGGTAGACGGTCCGCACGGTGGCGTGCGCGGTGTCGGCGCGCGAGCTCAGCTGGTCGAGGGTGTATCGAGCGGTGAGCCGCGTGTAGCGCTGAAAAAACCCTTGCCACGCGGCCACATCCTTGTCGGCCATACCCGGCATCAGCACCTGCAGGTTCCCGACGCGCTCGCTGGAGACCGCGCGCTCGAGATCCTGCAGCAGCACGGCGATCGCCGCGCGCGCCTCAGGGGGTTGCGGGGAGGGGGGAGCGACGCCGGCAGCCACGCCGACCTGCTCGGCGTCGAGCGCCGCCAGCCTGGAGACGAGGTAGTCCATCGCTGTGTAGAGCGAGTCCGCGCGCGCCAGCGACGTGGCGGCGCGCCCCGCTTCGGGGCGGGTCGCCAGCGCGTGTACCACGGGTGTGGCGCGGGCGATGGCTCGCTCCGCGTCGCGCCGCAACGTCTCGGCTTCGGCCTGGGCCTTGGCGTACTGTGGCATGGCGCTCCAGTACCCGCTTGACGCCCGCGCCAGGTCGCCGGTGCGCAAGGCGCGCTCGGCGTTCTGCACGACGGTCTCGGCGAGGATGAGCGATGACACATTGTTCTTCATCGCCCCCGCCCGCCGCGCCCGCTCGCGGGCCGCGAGCGCCGAGTCGCGCTGCGCGACCAGCGCCGCGTTGAGATGTACAGGCACCGGATACGTCAGCAGCTGGTCCAGCGTGGCGCTCGTGAGCTCGGCGTCGGGCGGCGCCGCGACGGGGGAGGGGGAGCGCGACACGTAGAGGAGCACCAGCGCCGTCACCATCAAGGCCGTCAGCGCCGCCGCCCGCCACTTGATGGGCGCGTGCGTGACGAGGCGAAGGACCGCGGACGGGATCGGCGTCCAGCGCAGGCTCAGCCGCTCGGTGGTGTCGGTCGCTCCGGAGAGCCCGGCGCGGATGCTGAACAGCGCCGACTGCATCTGGCGCGCCGTCTCGTACCGCTCTTCGGGCACCTTGTTGAGGGCCTTCCCCACGACGCGCTCGAGCGCCGCTGGGATCGACGGCGCCATGGTGCGGAGCGGCTTCGGGTCAGTCGTGAGCACCTGGTACAGCACGCCGTGGACCGTCTCCGCTTCGAACGGCTTGTGGTACCCTAGCAGCTCGTACAGGAGGCAGCCGACGGCGAAGACGTCAGTGGCCGGCGTGATCGCGCCGTTCGTGATCTGCTCCGGAGCCATGTAGGTCGGCGTGCCGACGATCGCGCCCGAGCCGGTCACGTCGGCGGACTGGAGGCGGGCGATCCCGAAGTCCATGATCTTCACCGAGCCGTCGGAGGCGATCCGGACATTGGACGGTTTGACGTCGCGGTGAATGACGCCGCGCTCGTGCGCGTAGGACAACCCCTGCAGCACTTCGATCACGATGTCGAGCTTGCGCTCGAGCGCGAGCGGCTCGCTCACCGCGATCAGCGCGCTCAGGTCTCGCCCATCGACCAGCTCCATGGCGATGAACAGCTGTTCGTCCGACTCGCCGAGGTCGTAGACCGTGACGATGTTGGGGTGTTGCAGCGCCCCAGCGGCGCGCGCCTCCCGCATGAAACGATCTTGCGCGTCGGCCGAGCGGCCCGCGCGGGACAGCAGCTTGAGGGCCACGAAGCGCCGAATGACGGAGTCGTACGCCCGCCACACGGCGCCCATGGCTCCCTCGCCGATGATCTCGTGGAGCTCGAACTTACCGACACGTCGGTATTGCTCGGTTTGCGGCATCGCTGGTGTGTCCACCGGAACTGAACAATGTGCGCGTTGGCTGGCCGGGGAGCAACGGCCCGAGCACGAAACTCAGCGCGTAGCCCAGTCGTAAATCCGCTCCAGCACGGCGCGGGTGGCGTCGTCCACCACGACGTCGCGCCGCGGCAGTACCCGCCCCGCGATCTTGAGGAACCCGTCCCGGCTCATGCGGGCGCCGCCCGCGCCACCCCAGGCGAATGGGGGGATGTACTTGGGCGGCCGCACGTCGTCGAAGACGTTCGCGCCGGTGCCGATCACGGTCCCGGTGCCGAGCAGCGTGCCGATCGCCGTCTTCGCATGGTCGCCGATCAGGCTGCCGAGCAGCTGCAGACCGGTCTCGAGACGCGTCCCCGCGATCTCGAGACGCACGCGACCGTATGTGTTCTTCAAGTTCGACGTGATCGTGCCGGCGCCGAGGTTCGCCCAGCGGCCGATCACGCAATGGCCGACGAAGCCGTCGTGCGCCTTGTTCGCGTACCCCAGGAAGACGCAGCTCGACAGCTCGCCGCGCGCGTTCGTTCGCGGGCCGATCGCCGACGCGCGCACCGGTCCGCCCAGCACGTGGGCGTTCGCGCCGACCCACAAGGGCCCCTCCAGCCGGGCCCCGGCGCGCACCTCGGCGCCGCTTTCGAGTACGACCGGACCGTTCCGTACATCGAAGACGACGCCAGGTTCCACGGCGGCGTCGCGCAGCGCAATCGCGGCGGGATCGCCGAGCACGGCGCTCCCCGGGGGGAGCGGGTCACTGTCACCGAGCAAGGCGCGAAGGTCGTCCGGGAGCAGCTGCTCGAGCGCCGGCACCAGGTCGTACACGCCGCGGAGCACGACTCCCGGCACCTCGATGGCCGCGGCGTGCGGCTGGGGGCCGTCCCACGTGGCTCCCGGTCCGACCCCCCATCCCACCGTGACGCCGCCGCTCGTGAGGCGGAAGGCGCCGTTCGGGAGCGCGGGGGCCAGCCCGCGCGGCGCGAAGGTCGAGGAGCCGATCACGGCCGGCCCGGGGACGGGGCGACGCGCGGCCACCAGGGGGACACCCACCTCGGCGAACCCGGCGAGGTGAGGGAGAGCGAAGATCGCAGCCGTCTCCGCGCCGACGAACGTCTCCCACCGCTCACGGATCAGGTGCGCGCCGGCCCGCAGCTCGCACAACGGGCGTGCTCCGACGAACGGCGCCCACGCGGGGGCGGGGTCCGGATCGAGCAGGTAGAGGGCGTGGGTCACAGCCGTTGCACGAGCTCCTTCAAGCGCTCGGCGCGGCCGGTGGGCATCACGAGCGTGTGGCCGTTGGCCCGCACGACCACCATATCTTCCAGACCGACCACGGCAACGTGCTCGCTCTCGGACCAGATCACCGAGCGGCGCACGTCGTCCGCCACCGTCGCCTTTCCGACCACCACGTTGCCGTGCGCGTCCGGCTTGCGAATGCGCAACAGGGCGTCCCAGGAGCCGATGTCGTCCCAGCCAAACGTCCCGGCAACGACCGCGAGCCGTTTGGTCCGCTCCAACACGGCCACGTCCACCGCCACGGGCCGGACGGCGGCGAAGAAGCCCGCGACGTCGCCCGCCGTGAGCGCGGGCCAGCCGGGCTTGAGCTCGCGCGCGTAGGCGCCCGCTTCGCCCAGGAAGCGGGCCACGCCCCAGGCGAACAGCCCCGTGTTCCAGAGCGCGCCCTGGCGGCGCAGCAGGGCCGCGCGGGCGGGGGAGGGCTTCTCGAGGAAGCGCCGCACGGTGCGCGCTCCGCCCAGCGGCTTCGCCGGGATGATGTACCCGTAACCCGTCTCGTTGCGCGTCGGCTTCACGCCCACGGTGACGAGCACGTCGTACTCGGCCGCTGCACCGAGCGCCTGGCGCCCGGCCGCGCGGAACGCACGGTCATCGCTCACCGCCCAGTCGGCGTGCAACGAGAGCATCTGGGCTCCGGGGTCGCGCTGCGAGATCCAGTGCGCGGCCCAGGTGATGGCCGGTGCCGTGGACGCCGCGCGCGGCTCGGCGAAGATCTGCGCCCGGGGGATCTGCGGCACCACGCGGGCCACCTGATCGACCAGGAACGGTCCGGTGAGGATGAGGATCCGCTCGGGCGGGACCAGTCCGTCGAGCCGCTCGACCGCCTGGACCAGGAGCGGCCGGTCGCCGGCGAGCGGCAGCAGCTGCTTGGGACGCTCGGGCGTCGACAGCGGCCAGAATCGGGTTCCTGCCCCACCGGCCAGGATGGCGGCCCAGACGCTCATCGCGTGTCCCGGGGAACCGACGATGGGGGCGGGGGTGGGGGAGGCGAGTCACCCAGCATTGCGGCGATGCGCGCCGTGAGCTTGCTCGGGCTGAACGGCTTGGTGAGCAACCCGGCGCCCAGGCCCTCCGCTTCTCCCAGAATGCGGTCTTCGCCCTCGGCGGTGAGGACGATGACGGGAAACGCGCGGGTCGCCGCGGCGGACCGGAGCTCGCGCAGGAGCTCGAGGCCGGAGCCGTCGGGCAAATGGAGATCGAGCAGCATGGCGTCGAATGGCCCGTCGCCGCCCTGCAACGCCCGGCGCGCTTCGGCGAGCGTGCGGGCGAGAGTCACGACGTAGCCGAGGCGCTCGAGGTGCGGGCGGAGCAGCAACCCGATATGCGGCTCGTCATCGACGACGAGGAGGTGCCGCCGGACGGGCGACAAGGCGGGCGACTCGGGGTCAGAGCAGGCCGGCGATCGCCGAACGGTGGCGGCGCAGGTCGTAGAGCAGGGCGCCCACGTTGGTGGACGGCCGCACCAGAACGATCAGCAAGGCGTCGGCGTTGAGGACGGAGACGACGGCGAGGCCGGAGCCGAACTCGAGCACCCCGGTGCCGAATGGCCCGCGCCCTCCCGCTTCGCCCAGCTGGGCCAACCCGTTGATGACCGACGGCAGCAGTGCGGCTACGTTGTCTGCGTCGACTCCGTTGGCCGCGCGGGCGTCAATCGGCAACCCGTCACGCCCCACGACCACCACGGCGTCCACGCCGCCGCGGCGGGCGAGTGCCTCGACCACATCCCGGATTGTCGCCATACGGCGGCCAAGCTAGGAATGGAAACTAGCGAAGTCAAGCAGCCACCGTGGGTTGACCCACTTGGACGCCGCGGGGTATCTTCCCCGCACCGAATGCCTCCCCACCGCAGAATTGCCGCGCGCGAGGTCGCGCTGACCGGGCTCGTGTTGCTCGTCGTCGGATGCACCGACACGAATGGCCTCCCGGCGCCGTTCTTCGCCAGTGAAGTCGACACGGTGTCGCTGTACGCGCTGCGAGGAACGGCCCTCACCCTGCCGTCGGCCTACACGCTCCTGGGCGCACAGGCCGTGCGGACGGACCTGACTACGGCGCTCGATTTCGCGTTCGACTTCGACTCACTGGATGCGCCCGCATTGTATCCCACCGGAGCGATCAATCTGGGCCAGCTGTCCGGTGTGCAGACCTCCACGACGCCGTTCGCCGCGATCAAGCTCGCGCCGACCGGCGGCTACATCTTCGACAAGCCGATTACGCTCGACACGGGGACCGTCGTGCTGGTCCGCTCACGGCCCACGCTATGCTCGTTCGGCGTGTCGCTCCCGCTCTACGCCAAGCTGCGCGTGCTGGCCGTGGACACCACGGCGCGGCGGTTGAACTTCGAGATCCTCGTCGACCAGAACTGCGGCTACCGCGGTCTCGAGCTCGGACTCCCGCAGCAGTAGCGGCGTGATCGATCTCAAGCTTCTACGCGCCTCGCCCCAGCAGGTGCGCGCCGCGCTCGCCCGGCGCGGCGATCCGACCGTCACACGGCTGCTCGACGAGCTCGAGGCGCTGGACATGCGCCGCCGGGCGCTCACTGGCCAGCTCGACCAGCTCAAGGCGGAGCGCAACGAGGCCGCGAAGGCCGATGCCCGCCTGATGAAGGAGAAGGGGTCGCTGCCGCCGGACGTCCGCGAGTCGCGCCGCGCGCTGGGCGAGCGGATCGACCGGCTCGAGGCGGAGCTGAAGGGTGTCGAGGAGGCGCTCGACGAGAAGCTGCTCTACGTCCCGAACCTGCCGCTGCCGGACGTGCCGGACGGCGACGCGTCGCACAACAAGATCGTGCGGACATGGGGCGAGCCGGCTCCGAAGGGCGGCAAGCCGCACTGGGAGATCGGCGAACAACTAGGGCTGCTCGACCTCGCGCGCGGCGCGAAGATATCGGGATCCGGGTTCCCGGTCTTTATGGGCCCCGGATCGAAGCTCGTGCGCGCCCTCATCAACTTCATGCTCGACCTGCACACCCGGGAGCACGGCTACGTGGAGGTAGAGCCGCCGTTCGTCGTGAAGCGCGCGACGATGCAGGGCACGGGCCAGGTCCCCAAGTTCGCCGACGACGCATACAAGACGGCACCCGACGATCTCTTCCTCGTTCCGACGGCTGAGGTGCCCGTCACGAACCTGCATCGCGACGAGATCCTGGACGGCGGAAAGCTGCCGCTGAGCTACACCGCCTACACGCCGTGCTTCCGGCGGGAAGCGGGTGCCGCCGGGCGGGACACGCGTGGACTGCTGCGGGTGCATCAGTTCGACAAGGTCGAGCTGGTTCGGTTCGCGCGGCCCCCCGATTCACCGACCGAGCACGAGCGGATGACCGGGCACGCCGAGGCCGTGTTGCAACGGCTCGAGCTCCCGTACCGCGTCGTGCTGCTCGCGGCTGGCGACCTGGGGTTCGCCAGCGCCAAGACGTACGACCTCGAAGTCTGGGCGCCGGGCGTCGGCCAATGGCTCGAGGTCTCGAGCTCGAGCACCTTCACCGACTTCCAGGCGCGGCGTGCCAACATCCGCTACCGCGCGTCGTCGGGCGCGAAGCCCGAGCTGGCGCATACGCTCAACGCGTCGGGGGTGGCGCTGCCACGCACCATCGCGGCGCTCCTCGAGACGAGGCAGCAGCCCGACGGCTCCGTGACGGTTCCGGCGGCGCTCGTCCCGTACCTCGGAATGGAGCGCCTCGTGCCGTCCTCCGCCGATGGCGCGTAACGCCGCACTCCGCCGCGCGGGTCCTCCCGTCGTGGCGGGGCTGGCGCTGCTGCTCGGTGGGATCACGGTCTGGTACGCGTGGGTGGTGGCGCGCCACCTGCGCGACGACGCGCGTCAGACGAGCACGCTGCTCGGCCGCGTGTTTGCCGGCCTGAACGATCCGCGACCGGACGCCGCGACCGATGCGCTGCTCGACCTCGCGCGCCAGGTCCGCTCCCTCGGGATCGCCATCGTCGTGATGGATACCGCCGGTCACATCACCGCGCTCGACAACGCGCCTCCCGAGATCGGGGCCGATACGGCGCAGCTGCGCGCGTGGATCTCCGAGCTCGACGTCGAGAATCCTCCGCTGGTCCAGCCCGGCGTGGGCACCATCCACTACGGTACCGGAACCGCGGCGCGCCGGTTCGCGAGTATCGCCGCGCTCGAAGGCGCGGTGCTGCTGTGCCTGGCGCTGCTCGCCGGGTGGGCCTACCGCTCGCAGGTCGCCGCCGCGCGCGACCGGTTGTGGGTCGCCATGGCTCGGGAGTCGGCCCACCAGCTCGGCACGCCCCTCATGAGCCTCACGGGATGGATTGCCTACCTGCGGGAAAATCCGGGTACCACGGGGGTCGAGCTGGCAGAGCATCTTCAGGCCGATGCCGAGCGGCTCGAGCGGGTGGCCAAGCGGTTCGAGCGCATCGGCCGGCCGGCACGCCGGGAGCCGGTGGGGCTGGGCGCCCTGGCGGAGCGCGTGGTGAGCTACTTCCGGCCGCGGCTCCCCACGCTCGCGAGCCCGGTGACGCTCACACTGCGCGCGACCGGACCCGGCCCCACCGCGCTCGGCGATCCCGTGCTGCTCGAATGGGCGCTCGAGGCCGTGATCAAGAACGCGATCGACGCGCTCTCGGGACGGGGCGGGCGGATCGACGTGGCCGTGGAAGCGGCCGCCCGCACCGCCCGGCTGAGCGTGATCGACGACGGGCCCGGCGTGCCGCTGGAGGTGCGGGCCCAGCTGTTCGAGCCGGGCGTCTCGACCAAGCCGGGGGGGTGGGGCATCGGCCTGGCCCTGGCGCGGCGCATCGTCGAGCAACAGCACGGTGGCCGCTTGGTGTACCGGCCGGCCCCGACCGGAGAGGGAGCCGAATTCGTGCTCGAATTCCCGCTCGTGAGTGCAACGTGACCCTCGCGCTCAATCCCCAGCAGGATGCCGCCGTCCGCCATCCCGGCGGCCCGCTCCTGGTGCTGGCCGGCGCGGGGTCGGGCAAGACGCGCGTCCTCACGGCCCGGATCGCGCATCTCATCCGCGAGCGCGGCGTGGCGCCGTCGCGGATCTTCGCCGTCACGTTCACGAACAAGGCGGCGGGGGAGATGCGCGCGCGTGTGGCCGCGCTGCTCGGCGCCGACCCGCGCGGCCTGTGGATCGGGACCTTCCACTCGCTGTCCGCGCGCCTGCTGCGGCGCGAGGCCGCCCTGCTGGGCTTCGGGCCGAACTTCACGATCTACGATCAGGACGACTCGGAGTCCTTCATCAAGCGCCTGCTGGAGCAGCGCGGGCACTCCCCCAAGGCGAATCCCCCGCGCGCGATCCACGCCATCATTTCGGGCGCGAAGAACCGCATGGTGCTCCCGGAGGAGCTGGGCGCGAGCGCCGACGGCCCGCTCGAGCGAGTGGCGGCGGAGATCTATGCGGGCCTCGGCCCGGCGCTCCGCCAGGCCAACGCCATGGACTTCGACGACCTCCTGCTGTTTCCGCTCACGCTGTTCGCGGAGCATCCGGAGCGTCTCGCATACTGGCAGCGCCGTTTCGATCACGTGCTGGTGGACGAATTCCAGGATACCAACGCCGCCCAGTACCGGCTCGTGAAGCAGCTAGCCATGGAACACCGGAACCTCTGCGTGGTGGGCGACGACGACCAGGCGATCTACGGGTGGCGCGGCGCGGACGTGCGGCACATGCTCTCGTTTCAGCAGGACTTCCCCGGTACGACCCTCATCAAGCTCGAGCAGAACTACCGCTCCACCCAGGTGATCCTCGACGCGGCGAACGGCGTCATCGCGGAAAACGCCCGCCGGCTCGGCAAGACGCTGTTCACCGCGAAGCAGGGCGGGGAGCCCGTCACGCTGCTCACCGCGGCGGACGAGCGGGACGAGGCGGAGTGGCTCGCCGGCGAGTTGAGTCGCCGGGCGGCCGACGGCGACATGGCATACGAGGGGATGGCGATCCTGTACCGCACCAATGCACAGTCGCGACCGCTCGAGGAAGCGTTCCGCTTCCGGGGGATCCCCTACCGTCTGGTCGGCGCCGTCAGCTTCTACGAGCGCCGCGAAGTGAAGGACGTGCTCGCGTACCTCCGACTCATTGCCAATCCCGCGGACGACGAGGCGTTCGCCCGCATCGTGAACGTGCCGCGGCGGCGGATCGGCGACGCGTCGTTCACGCCGCTCGTGCGCGCGGCGATGCAGTGGGGGAAGCCGCTGCTCGAAACCGCCCGGGCGGCCGAGCGGATCCCCGACTTGCGCCCCAATGTGCCGGCGGCGTTCGCCGGCGTGGCCGCGCTGATCGACGATCTGCGGGCCAGGCATGGCGAGGCCGATCCCGCCACGGCGCTGGAACAGGTGGTGGCGGCGGTGGGCTACGCCCAGTACCTGGCGGACGAGGGCCCCGAGGGCGTCGAGCGGCTCGAGAACGTGCAGGAGCTGATCGCGGGGGCGGCGGCGTGGGCGGAGACGGCGGAGGACGACGGGGATGAGGCCGGGGAAGGGGGAGTGGCGACGGGCCCGACCCTCATCGAGCGCTATCTCACGCAAGCCGCCCTCGTGGCGTCGGCCGACCAGAGCACAGGCGACCCGACCGGGGTCACGTTGATGACGGTGCACATGGCGAAGGGGCTCGAATGGCCGGTCGTGACGCTCGCCGGGCTCGAGGATGGTCTGTTCCCATTGGCGCGATCGGCGAGCGAGCCGGGGGGGCTCGAGGAGGAGCGACGGCTGTGCTACGTGGGACTCACGCGCGCGCGCGAAAAATTGTATCTCTCATGGGCGCGCACGCGGTACCGCACCGGGCGCCTCGAGCTGTCGGAGCCATCGCGCTTCCTCGAGGCCTTGCCGGCGGGCGCGCTCGAAGAGCGGAGCACGACGCCGCTGTGGGACCGCGGCGCACGCGGCATGCGCGGCGCGGCGCGCGGTGGTCGCGTGCAGCGCCCGGCGCCGGCGGAGCTGGATTGGGAGGTCGAGGCTTCGCAGGACGCGCCGCGCTACGCGACCGGTGAGCGGGTGCGACACCGCAAGTTCGGGGGCGGGGTGGTGCGCGCGGTGTCGGGCTCGGGCCGCGAGCTCAAGGTCACCGTGGAATTCGACGATCAGGAGATCGGGACCAAGCAGCTGCTCGTAGCCTACGCCGGGCTCGAGCGCGAGTGGGAGAGCGCATGAGCGTCACGCATGACGAAGTCCGGAGGATCGCGCGGCTCGCGGAGCTCGACGTAAGCGACGAGGCGCTGCCGCTCCTGGCCGAGCAGATGTCCCGGATCCTCGAGTACGTCGCCCAGATCAACGCGGTAGCGGCGAGTGAGGCAGTGAAGCCGTTCGTGCCGGGCCCGGATGCGGTGCGGTTCCGCCGCGACGAAGTGAAGCCCTGGCCCCTCGCGTTCGGACCCGCCGAGCTCGCGCCTGCCTTCCGAGACGGCTTCTTCCTGGTGCCCAAGCTCGGGCAGTTCGAGGACGCCGGAGCGTGATCGATCCCAGCGAAGCGCTGGCAAGCGCCAAGGCGGCGGCCGACCGCATCGTCAAAGTCAAGCGGCTGAACGCCTGTCTCACGCCCATCAAGGAGCTGCGCAAGTCGCTGGCGGCACAGGCGTCGGCGGCGCATCCATCGGGCGTGTTGTACGGGATGCCGGTCGCGGTGAAGGACAACATCTGCACGCTCGAGTTCACCACGAGCTGCGGGTCGAAGATCCTCGAGGGCTACCGCTCGCCGTACGAGGCGACCGCCGTGGCGAAGCTGAAAGCGGCGGGCGCGCTGATCGCCGGGAAGACGAATTGCGACGAGTTCGGCATGGGCTCGTCCACGGAGCACTCGGCGTACGGCCGGTCGCTCCACCCGTTCGACAAGACGCGCGTGCCGGGCGGCTCATCGGGTGGCTCGGCGGCGCTCGTGGCCGCGGGCGCCGTGCCCGCCGCGCTGGGCTCGGAGACGGGCGGCTCGGTGCGTCAGCCGGCGTCGCTGTGCGGTGTGGTGGGGATCAAGCCCACCTATGGGCGGGTGAGCCGCTCCGGCCTGGTGGCGTTCGGCTCCTCGCTCGACCAGATCGGCGTCCTGGGCCGGAGCGTGCACGACGCCGCGCGCGTCCTCTCGGTGATCAGCGGGCGCGATCCCAAAGACTCGACCTGTGAAGAGCGCGACTCGCTGCGCCTGCCCACCGTGCCGGAGTCGCTTCAAGGCTTCGTGATCGGCGTGCCGAAGGAATACTTCCCGCAGGACCTGGATCCGGCGGTGCGCCGCGCCTCGGACCGCGCGATCCGCCTGCTGCGCGAGCTGGGCGCGGCGGTGCGCGAGGTCTCGCTGCCCCACACGGCGTACGCGGTCGCGACCTACTACATCATCGCGCCCGCCGAGGCATCGTCCAACCTGGCGCGCTACGACGGCGCCCGGTACGGGCCGCGCTTCAACGGATCGGAAGACGTGCGCGCCCTGTACCGCACGACGCGCGGCGAAGGGTTCGGCCCCGAGGTGCGGCGTCGCGTGCTCGTCGGAACGTACGTGCTGTCGTCGGGCTACTACGACGCGTACTACCGGAAGGCTCAGCAGATGCGCGCGCTGATCGCGCAGGACTTCCGCAACGTCTTCGATCGCGGCGTGGATCTGCTGTTCACTCCCACCACGCCGACGCCGGCGTTCAAGGCGGGGGAGAAGCTCAACGACCCGGTGGCGATGTACCTCTCCGACATCTTCACGGTGACGGCGAACCTCGCGGGCCTGCCTGCGATCTCCATGCCGATCGGTCGCATCAAGGGCCTGCCGATCGGCGGCCAGCTCATCGGGCAGGCGTTCCTCGAGGACGAGATGCTCGAGGCGGCCTACGCGCTCGAGCGGGCCGTGCCGGCCGGCGAGGAAGCGTAATGGCGGGCGCCTGGGAGACGGTGATCGGGCTCGAGACGCACGTGCAGCTGCGCACGCTGTCGAAGATGTTCTGCGGCTGCTCGGCTGCCTTCGGGGCCCCGCCCAACACCAACGTCTGCCCGGTATGCCTCGGCTTGCCGGGAGCCCTTCCGGTGCCGAACGAGCAGGCGCTGAGGCTCGCGGTGCGCGCGGCGCTGGGAGTCGGATGCAGCGTTCATCCGCGGAGCATTTTCGCGCGCAAGAACTACTTCTACCCCGATCTACCGAAGGGCTACCAGATCTCCCAGTTCGAGCAGCCGCTCGCGACCAACGGGTCGCTGTCGTATCTGTCGCCGGACCGCGGGATCGCCACCGCCACGATCCAGCGCCTGCACGTCGAGGAGGATGCGGGGAAGTCGCTGCACGACCGCTTCCCGAAACAGACGGCGATCGACCTGAACCGCTGCGGCGTGCCGCTCATCGAAATCGTCACGGGCCCCGACTTCCGGTCGCCCCACGAGGCCCGCACCTATCTCCTCACCCTCAAGCAGGTGCTCGAGTACGCCGGGATCTCCGACTGCGACATGGAAAAGGGGAGCCTGCGGGTGGACGCGAACGTGTCCGTGCGCCGCCCCGGCGACACCGCGCTCGGCACCAAGACCGAGGTCAAGAACATCAACTCCTTCGCCTACGTCGAGAAGGCCCTGACCGTGGAGCGGGATCGCCAGATCGCCGTGCTCGAGAGCGGGGGCACGGTCGCGCAGCAGACCATGCTGTACGACTCGAAGACCAACAACGTGCGGCCGCAGCGCAGCAAGGAAGAAAGCCACGACTATCGCTATTTCCCGGACCCCGACCTGCCGCCGCTGGTGCTCACCGAGGAGTTCATCGCCGAGCAGCAGACGCTCTTGCCGGAGCTGCCGACGAAGAAGCGCGAGCGCTTCGTCGAGAAATACGCCCTCAGCGTCACGGACGCCGCGGTGCTCACGGCCGATCGCGCGGTGGCGGACTACTACGAAGCCGTGGTCCACGCGGGAGCGGAACCCAAGACGGCGGCCAACTGGGTGATGACGGAGGTGCTCGAGGACGCGAAGGATCACGGCGACGGCCTGCGCGTACCGCCCGGTGCGCTGGCGAATCTGATCGGGCTGGTACGGGGCGGAACCGTCAGCCATCAGGCGGCGAAGCGTGTGTTCGCCGAGGTCGCCGAGCGCGGCGGTGAGCCGCGCAATGTCGCCGAGGCGCTGGGCGTCATGCAGGTGGGCGACGCGGGCGTCTTGGCCGCGTGGGTGAACGAGGTGCTCGGCGCCCACACCACCGAGGTGGCGCGCTACAAGCAGGGCGAGACGAAACTGCTGCAGTTCTTCGTGGGGCAGGTGATGAAAGCGTCCCGCGGCAAGGCGGACCCGAAGCTGGCCCAGCGAGTGCTGGAGGAGAAACTGGCGTCGTAAGGGTCCCTAAACACCTGCGATAGAACGAATTACCGAGGCGCCAGGCAACTCCTGGCGTCTTCGTTTTTCGTGAACTTGACTTTAGTTATTATATCAATAATATTGATGTCGAAGTAAATATACTGAAAGGCGTGGGCACGTGGCTAAACCGTGGATTGAGCACCTGAGCGAGGAGGATCTTGGCTTCCTGAAGCGATTCCTGCTGGCCGGGGGGACGCTGAAGGACCTCGCCGCCCAGTACGGGATCTCGTACCCCACGGTGCGCCTGCGGCTGGATCGGCTGATCGAGAAGGTCAAGCTGGTCGACGCAGCGCCGGAAGCCGGTCCGTTCGAGCTGCGGCTCCGTGCCGCGTACGCGGACGGGCTGCTCAACGCCGAGACGTTCCACACGCTCCTGGAAGCTCATCGCAAGGAGCAGGAGGATCGACATGAGACGCGTGCTCGCTAGCGCCGGAACAGTGCTCCTGGTAGCCACCAGTGCGGTGGCCGCACAGGACCTGACGATCGACTGGTCGCGGACGGTCGTGACCGCGGGTGTGGTGCGGACCGGCGAGGGACCGGGCGCCACGCCGGCGCTCGAGCTCCGTACCACGGCCACGGGCCCGACGTCCTTTCATCTCGTCACCATCGATCACCCGCAGATCGCGGGTCCGCGCTACGTCGTCTCCGGCGAGGTTCGCTACCAGGATGTAGAGGGGCAGGGCTACCTCGAGATGTGGACAGTGTTCCCCGACGGCCAGCGGTTTTTCAGTCGCACGCTTGCCGCGCAGGGCCCGCGGGCCGCGCTGCACGGCGAGTCGAGCTGGCGGCGATTCGAGCTTCCCTTCGACATCAGCGGCGCGTCACAGGCCCCGAGCCGCTTGGAGATCAACCTGATGTTGCCCGGGCGGGGTGCGGTTTGGCTCGGGCCGATGCACCTCCAGCGGGCGACTGCCCAGGCCGAAGCGGCGCAGGGTGGATGGTGGAGCGCGCGGTCAGGGACGCTGCTCGGGGCGATGATGGGCAGCCTCGTGGGCGTCGTTGGCGCGATCATCGGCGTGCTGGGCGGTCGCGGCAGGGCGCGTGGCCTCGTGCTCGGCCTGTTGGTTGGGATGATCACGGTCGGCGCCTGCTTGGCACTGGTCGGGGTGGCGGCCGCGTTGAGCTCCCAGCCGCGGCACGTGTGGTACCCCTTGCTGGTGATCGGTGGCGCCACGGGCCTCATCGGGCTCGTGATTCTGCCTGCGCTGCGGCGCCGGTTCGCGGCGGACGAGCTTCGCCGCATCGAGGCGATGGATGCCGGCGCGCGTTCCTAGCCGCTGTCGCGGTCCCGCCACGGGCGCTGCGCCTGGGATTGCTTCCAGTAGGCGAGCGAGGGTGTGGGCAGTCCAAAGTGGTCTTCGGCGGTCTCGAGCATCCGTTCGGGATCCTCGCGACCGCCCTCGTGGAGCGCCTGGCGCCGCATCCGCTTCGCGAGCTTGAGCGCCTGGTCGCCGGCCGGATCGAGCCGTCGCGCTGCGGCGTCCGTCTGTCCCAACATCTCCATCACGTACTCGAACGCCACCGCCATGTGACGCTCCACGTCGGCGTCGGGCAGGTCCCAGCGCGTGTTCTCGAGGATGATCTGGAACGCCCAGCGCCAGCTCTCGCTCTCGGTGAGATGCACCATGCCGCGGAACAGCCGCCGGCTCGTGCCCACACTGAAGAGCGTGGGCGAGATGATCGTGTCGAGGTGGGTATCGCTCGGCGTATGATCCTGGAGGATGAGCTCTTTCGCCGTGCTCGCGTAGGCGGGCCCGAGATGGGTCTCGAACCGGCTCTCCCAGTAGCTGTGGCCCAACGCCGCCGTGCCAGAGGTGAGCAGGAGCTGGCGCGGCACGAAGAAGTTGTGCGCCACCGCGTCCGCGGCCAGGTGGGACAGATAGCCGAGGCCGAAGGCGCGCAGCGGATCGGTATGAGCCAGGTCGAAAATCTCCTGGCCCACGTGCCAGGCGTGACAATGTCGACCCACGGGCGCGTACTTCTTGGCCATCGAGGTGTCGGCGGCGATGTTGCCGTAGAGGAAATCGTAGGGGAATGCGCGCAGCAGGTCGGCTACGGCACTCGTCAGCTGGTGCAGGTTCGCGAGGACCGACTCGCCCAGGTAGACATGCGTGCCGGGCGTCCAGGCGTACGCAGCGGCGGGGAACAGGCCTACCCCGACCAGGCCGGCCGCGGCCGCCGCGAGCAGCTGGGTCCTCGTCAGGGCTTCTTCCGCCGCTTGAGCGTGCGGCGGCCCCACTCGAGGAGCGAGATCCCGCGCCGCACGCTGCGCATGGTGGCCGCCACGTCGAGCACCGTCGCCTCCACTTCCTCCTGGACCACCTCGAACACGGCGTCCAGCTCGGCGAGCCGGGCCTCGGCCGCATCCGCGGCGCTGACGATCCGCTGTCGCAGCTCGCGCGACGTGCCGGCCAACCCCTCGGCCTCGGCACGGATCGTCGCCACGAGTGCCCGCACATCCCCCACGGCGGGGCCCGCCAGCTCGTGCAGCATCCGCAGGAACCCCCGCACGCCGAGCGCCGCGACCACCGACGCGGCCGCGATCACGATGGCCGCGAGCGCCAGAATCGCGAGGGAAATCCCGGTCACCACCGCCACCCAGGTCGGGATCATCGCGGCCAGTCCGCAGTAGCGTTGGCACTAAGCTCGGCCGGCGCCGCCGCCGGTGTCAACGGCGCGGGCGCCACGGGGCTCGCGACGGTCGTCCGGAGGGCGAGCGCCATGAGCGGCGGCGCGGCGAGCTGCGCCACCGCAACCCCGAGCACGATGGTCGTGAGGAGCGCGCCGCTCGGACCCGTGGCCTCGCCCCCGTACGTGATGAAGAAGTTCAGACCCATCGCGATGGCGGCACCGCCTTGGGCAATGGTGCCAAGTCCAGCGCGGGGCGGGGCCCCGACCAGCGAGAGCGCGACGCTGCCGGAGCGCACCGCGACCCACTTGGCGGCCGCGCGCGCGGCCACGAGCAGCGGTACTGCGATCAGGACCCACGGCGTGGGGAGCGTGAGCAGCGCCCCGGCGAATACCAGGAAGATCGCGTAGATGGGATGCTCCCAGTCGGTGAGCACCTGGCGTATGGCCTGCCGCCGGGGCGATGCGTTGACGATCAGCGCCGACGCGAGTGCGCACACCAGGAAAGGCGAAAGGTCCACGGCGTAGCCGACGCCGGCGCCGAACAGCAGCGTCGCGAGCAGCACAAAGCCTACATCGGCCCGCTCCGACCGCTGTCGAGTGAGGGCGAGGAACACCGTCCCGACCAGCGCGCCGCTCGCCACCGCGAAGACCAGCCACGCGAGCCAACCCACCGCGACGTGGCCCCCGAGCGGGTGAGCGCGGTGCAGCGCGAGCGGCAGCGTAAAGGCGAGCGCGCCGCCGGCAGTCTCGAGTGCCGCGGCCACTGAAAACGCCCGCGTCACGCTCTTCCTGACCCCAACCGCCCGGGCGACCAGAGTCACGGCCCCCGGCCCGGAGGCGGCGGCCACCGCCCCGAGAGTCAACAGGGCCGGCAGGCGCGGCGTCCACGCGGCGGAGAGAGAGGGGACGACCCGGGTGAGCAGCCATGCGCCCAGCGCGACGACCGCGAAAGCCGCGACGGCGGAGAGCGCGGCCAGGAGCCACGTGCCGCGTCCGATGCGCCGCACGTAGCGCCACTCGAACCGAGCGCCGAGGGCGGCGCCGATCCAGCCAATGGCGAGCGCCGCGACCGGCGGCAGCGCGCCGAGCACCGCTCGATTGATGAAGTCGATCCCGGGCCCGAGCACGAGACCCAACAATACGAGGGGGCCGCCGGCGGCGAGGATCGGGTCGAGGGTGGTCAGGTGGCGCCACCGGACGGGCGGCAGCCGCGTCGCGAGCAAGCCGATCGCGGCCAGGCCCGCGAGCGCGAGAACCGGACTCACGTTCACGTCGCGAACATTCGCGAACGCTTGACGCCGGCGCAAGCCGCCGCATAGCTTGGCTGACCCATGCCTCCCTCCTTTTCGGTCACGGGCGGCCGCGCCTTGAAAGGCACGATCCGCCCAGCCGGCAACAAGAACGCGGCCCTTCCGATCCTCGCGGCGACGCTGCTCGCCGACGGGCCCTGCCGGATCGACAACGTGCCGCACATCCGCGACGTCGAGACGATGCTCGCCTTGCTGGTGCATCTCGGCGCCGACGTACGCTGGCTGGGGCCGAACAGCGTGGAGGTGAACACCGCGCGCGCCGAGCCGCGGGAGCTCGATCCTGCGCTGTGCGCCCGCATCCGCGCCTCGATCCTCCTCGCGGGCCCCATGCTGGCGCGCTTCGGCCGCGTGAGTCTCCCGCCCCCGGGTGGCGATGTGATCGGCCGGCGGCGCGTGGATACGCATTTCCTCGCCCTCGAGCGGCTCGGGGCGGAAGTCACCATCGGCGCCGCCTACCAGCTCGAAGCGAAGAGCCTCACCGGGGCCGATATTTTTCTCGACGAAACGAGTGTCACGGCGACCGAAAACGCCCTGATGGCGGCGGTCGCCGCCCGCGGCACGACCACGCTGCGCAACGCCGCCTGCGAGCCGCACGTTCAGGATCTGGCGCGCTTTCTGTCGGATCTGGGCGCGAAGGTCCAGGGCGTGGGGACGAACACGCTCACCATCGAAGGCGGATCGGCCCTCACGGCCGCCGCCTGCACGGTGGGACCGGACCACATCGAGATCGGCTCGTTCATCGGGCTCGCCGCCGTCACCAACGGCGCGATCACGATCGACGGCGTGCGCAGCGAGGATCTCCGCAGTATCCTGTTGGGGTTCGAGCGGCTGGGCGTGCGACCGCGCCTCGATGGCACCCAGCTGATCGTGGATGCCGGCCAGGAGCGCCGCATCCGTCCCGACCTGGGCGGGCACGTCCCGAAGCTGGAGGACGGCCCGTGGCCCGCCTTTCCCGCCGACCTCATGTCGATCGCGATCGTGGTCGCGTCGCAGTGCGAAGGGATCCTGCTGATCTTCGAGAAGCTGTTCGAGTCGCGACTCTTCTTCGTGGACAAGCTGATCGGCATGGGCGCACGCATTGTGCTGTGCGATCCGCACCGGGCGGTGATCGCCGGGCCCGCGCCGCTCCACGGCGGCGTGGTGGACAGCCCGGACATCCGGGCCGGCATGGCGATGCTCCTGGCGGCGCTGGCGGCCCAGGGCGACTCCGTGATCCACAACATCGGCCAGATCGACCGGGGCTACGAGCGCATCGATGAGCGGCTGCGGGCGGTGGGAGCGCAGATCGAGCGAAACGACGGCGGTCAGGTGGCCGGGCGGACGGGCGGTCAGTGAAGCCCCACGTGACGTCCCGTACCCCGGACCGCCCGTCCGCCAGTCCGCCCCTGCTCCGAGAAGTGTCTATCGGTGATTCCGCTGTGCCTCGCATGGAACTCGCCGAGTGGGCCGCCCGCTACGGTGTCGTCGCCGGCATCACCACCCGCGGGCACGGGTTCTCGCTCGGCTTGTGGAGCGAAGAGAACGTCGGCCAGGTGATGTCGCGCTGGCGCGCCGTCGGCGCGGCGGTCCGTCCGCGCTTTCCCGGCGTGGTCCTGGCCCATCAGGTGCACGGCACCACGGTGCAGTGGCATCCCTCAGCCAGCGATGGGTGGCTGATCGTGGACGGGGTGGACGGGCACGCGACCGGAGCTCGGGGGCTTCTGCTTACGGTCACCGTCGCCGACTGCATCCCGGTCTACCTCGCGGTGCCGCAGAAGCACGTAGTCGCGCTGCTGCACTCCGGGTGGCGGGGGACGGCGGCGGGCATCCTGGAGCGCGGCGTGGAGCTCGTGAAGCGGATGGCGTTTGTGCGATCGAGCGATATCGTAATGCATTGTGGAGTAGGCGTTTGTGGTGAGTGTTATGAAGTAGGCTCTGATGTGCTCAGTCGGTTCACGGGACGCGCCGAGACAGGGCCCGGGCAGGTGGACCTCCGGGCCGCGTTGGCGCGGCAGGGCCAAGCCCTCGGCCTCGGAGAGGTCACCGTCTCCGCCTGGTGCAGCGCGCACGACCGCGAGCACTTCTTCTCGCACCGCGCTTCTGGTGGGCGCGACGGCAGGATGATCGCCTACGCGGGATTCCCGCTCGCTTGACAGCCGCCTCCGGGCGGCTAGATTCCGGCCGGTGAAGCGGGCGAAGTTGGGCCCGCGCTTTTTTTTATGCTCTCCGACAGCCTCGTCGAGTCGTTTCGGGCCCGCTTGGACGCGTTGGGCCTCGAACTGGCCGACCTCCGCATCGGCGGCACGCAGCACCGGCCGCTCGTTCAAGTGCGCATCGAATGGCCGCCCAGCGAGCCGCCGCGACGTGTGACGGTGGACGATTGTGGGACGGCGAGCCGGGCGCTCGAGGCGTGGCTCGACGCGGACGGTCCGCTGGGACGCCGCTACATGCTCGAGGTGTCGAGCCCGGGGCTCGAACGACCCGTGCGCTGGCATCGGCATTGGGTGCGGTTCGTGGGCCGCGAGGTCCAGGCGACGGTGGCGGGGCTCGGGCGCGTGCGGGCGCGCATCGTGGCCGTTCCCGACGAGGCGACGGTCGTGCTCGAGCCCCAAGGGGGAGCGCCGCGGCCGGTGCCGCTGGCCGGAATTCGCGACGCGCGTTTGGCGGTGGATTGGTGACGAGGAACCCATGACGACGAATACCAGTGATGTAGTCTCCGCGATTCGTGAGCTGACGAACACCAAGCAGCTCGAGCGGACGGAGCTGCTCGACCTGCTCAAGGACGGGCTGCACGCCGCCCTCGTGAAGCGCTACGGTCCCAACGTGCGGGCCGAGATCGGCATCGACGAGCTCAAAGGCACGATCCGGATCGCGGTGCTCCGCACGGTGGTGGAGGCCGTGGAGGACCCGGGCTCGCAGGTGACGCTCGAGGAAGCGCGCTTCGAGGATTCGGACTTCCAGGTGGGAGATGTGCTGGAAGAGGACGTGCCGTTCGAGGCCTTCGGCCGCACGGCGGTACAGGCCGCGAAGCAGCGCATCATCCAGCGCGTCCGCGAGGGCGAGCGGGCCCGCATCCGGGAAGAGTTCTCCGACAAGGTCGGCGAGCTCCTATCGGGCGAAGTACAGCAAATCGAGCGTGGCAAGATCGTCGTCATGCTCGCGAAGTTCCGTGAAGCCGAAGCGATCATTCCGTACCGCGAGCAGAACCACCGCGAGCACTTTCACCAGGGGGACACGATCCGCGCCGTGCTGAAGCGGATCGAGGAGACGCCCAAGGGTCCGCGGCTCATTCTGTCGCGTGCCGACCCGCTGTTCGTCAAGGCCCTGTTCAAGCTCGAGGTGCCGGAGATCCAGCAGCAGATCGTCGAGATCCGCGCCACCGCGCGCGAGGCGGGCAGCCGCACCAAGATCGCCGTCTCGTCGCGCGACGATTCGATCGACCCGGTGGGCGCGTGCGTCGGGCTCAAGGGCTCACGCGTGCAGGCGGTGGTGAACGAGCTGAACGGCGAGCGCATCGACATCGTGCCCTGGTCCCCCGATCCCGAGCGGTTCGCGAAGCTCGCCCTCGCCCCGGCGCGGGTCGCGCGCGTGTTCTCGGACCCCGAGACCAAGACGATCCAGGCGATCGTGGACGAAGATCAGCTGTCGCTCGCCATCGGGCGCAACGGCCAGAATGTCCGGCTCGCGTCCGAGCTCACCGGCTGGAAGATCGACCTGTACTCGAGTCGCGAGTGGTTGGAGCGCGGCGGCGAGGGGCCGCTCTTTGCGCCGCTTCCCCCGGTGGAGGACGAGGCGGCGACCAAGGTCTCGCTGCGGGAGCTGAAGGGTCTGCCGGTCGAGCTGGTGGACGTGCTGGAGCGCGCCGGGCACAAGACGCTGCAGGATATCCTCGACTTGGAGCGCGAAGACGTCGACAAGATCACCGACATGACGCCCGAGATCGCCGACAAGCTCATGGCCTTCCTCAACGAAATGACCGAAGAGGGCGGCGACGACGAGGCAGCGCCCGGCAGGGTGGGTGACACGACCGGTGCGAGTGAGGGGAGTGGAGCGGGTGGTGGAAGCGACGCGGGCAGCGGGGGCGGTGGGGGCGGTGGGGGCGAGGGGGGCGGGGGGGGCGCGCCGGCGCCCGCGGCGTGAACGATCGGCTGGTCCGGTTGCTGGGCCTGGGCTCCCGCGGTGGTGGCGGGCGCGTGGTGATCGGGGTGAGCGGCGTGCGGGCGCAGCTGCAACGGGACGCCCTGTCGTGCGTCGTGCTCGCGGCGGACGCGAGCCCGCGCACCCGAGAGAAGGTCGAGCGCCTGGCGCGGGCACGGCGCGTGCCGGTGCTGATGGGTCCGGTGGCGGAGCGGTTGGGGGCGGGGCTGGGACGGCCGCCGGTGCAGGCCGTCGGCGTGGCGGATGCCGCGCTGGCGCGTGGGTTGGTCGGGCCTTTGGAGGAGTGAGTGACGACGACGCGGATTCACGATCTGGCGGCTGAATTCGGCATCTCCTCTGAGCAGCTCATGGGCATGCTCAAGGAGCTGGACATCTTCGTGCGCAGCCACCTCTCGCCGCTCAAGCCCGAGCAGGTTGCGCTGATGCGGGCGCGCTGGGAGCGCGAGAAGCGGAAGCAGAAGGACGCGCCCGCGCCTCCCAAGCGGCGCCGCGTCGTCAAGGCGGCCGAGCCGGTGGTTGCCGCGGCGCCCGAGGCGCGGCCCAAGCGTCGTCGCCGCACGGCGGCCGAGATGGCCGCGGTCGATGCCGAGGCCCAGGCCGAAGCGGCGATCGAGGCGGAGCGCGAGCTGAAGGCGCGCGAGGCGCTCGAGGCGGCGAAAGCCGTGGACGAAGAGGAGAAGCCCTCGCTCGAGGAGCGCGCCGCGGCGCTGTTCAAGGAGCTCCCGGTGGCCGAGGAGGCCAGGGTGGAGTCGGCGAACGTGGCTCCGGCCGCGGCCCACGCCGCCGCGCCGTTCACCGCGTCCCCCCTGCCGCCCGCCGCGGCCCGGCCCGTGATCCCGACTCCTGTGCGGCCCAAACCGGTGGCGAGCGCCACGCCCGGCGGCGCGGTGCCCGCTCCTCCCCGACCCGTCGCCTCGGCGGCGCCGGGCGCGATTCCGCTGGAGGAGCGGCGGCGCGAGAAGGGGAAGAAGCGCAAGAAGGGCAAGAAATCGCTGGTGGATCAGGAAGCCGTGGCCCAGAACATCTCGCGCACCCTGGCGTCGATCAAAGGGCCCGTGGCGAAGAAGGGCGCGCACCGCCGCGAGGAAGGTCCGAGCTTCCGCGAGGTCGAGGAGCAGAAGCGGCGCGACGAGAAGGAGCGCGAGAAGACGCTGGTGCGGGTGACCGAGTTCATCACGGTCTCCGAGCTCGCCAACATCCTGAAGGTGCCCGCCAAAGAGATCGTCGGGTTCGCCTTCAAGGAGCTCGGGCAGATGGTGACGATCAACCAGCGCCTCGATTTCGACATGATCGAGCTGATCGCCTCGGCCTTCGGCTTCCAGGCGCAGCGCGAGGAGGAATATGCCCTCGCTGCGTCCGAAGAGCCGCCCAAGGAAGAGGCGGGCGATCTCAAGCCGCGCGCGCCGGTGGTCACGGTCATGGGTCACGTCGACCACGGCAAGACCTCGCTGCTCGACTACGTCCGCAAGGCCAATGTCGTGGCGGGCGAGGCGGGTGGCATCACGCAGCACATCGGCGCCTACCAGGTCACGCTGAAAGACGGGCGCTCGATCACGTTCCTGGACACGCCGGGCCACGAAGCCTTCACGGCCATGCGCGCCCGCGGCGCGCAGGTGACGGACATCGTGGTCCTGGTGGTCGCGGCCGACGACGCCATCATGCCTCAGACGATCGAGGCGATCTCGCACGCCAAGAACGCGGGCGTCCCGCTGGTCGTGGCGATCAACAAGATCGATCTGCCCACCGCCAACGTGCAGAAAGTGAAGCAGGACCTGCTGGCGCACGGTGTGGTGCTGGAGGAGTTCGGCGGCACGACGCTGGCCACGGCGATCTCCGCCAAGACGGGCAAGAACGTGCAGGAGCTGCTCGACCAGATTCTGCTGCAGGCCGAGCTGCTCGACCTGAAGGCGAACCCCGACCGCC
>Ga0209160_1000887_pt1 | contig 24975 bp, 23 predicted proteins | sample GraSoiAngelo_153_FD_186167 | JGI IMG/M metagenome (GOLD analysis project Ga0209160, IMG submission 186167) | Grasslands soil microbial communities from the Angelo Coastal Reserve, California, USA - 14_1009_12_40cm (SPAdes) (version 2) | ecosystem: Environmental > Terrestrial > Soil > Grasslands ...
GGCGACCAGGCATGCTGTGCTGCAACGCCGGATTAGCGAGCTGAAGCTCGATGGAGTGGTCCGTCTTCTCGGATTCCGACGCGATATCCCTCAACTGCTTGCTGCCGCCGATATCTGCGTGCTGCCGGCCGATGCTGAAGCCTGCGGTCGTGTTCTTTTCGAGGCCATGGCGATGACCAAACCCATCGTGGCAACGGCTTCTGGAGGAACACCGGAGATTGTACTGGACGCAGTCACCGGCGTGTTGGTTCCACCGAAGGATTCCCGCGCCTTGGCAGAGACCCTCGTTGCCTTGCTCAAAGATCCGGCTCGTCGACATGCTATGGGCGCCGCCGGGCGCGAACGGGTTACCAAGCATTTCAGTATCGAGGCTCACGTTCAGAAGACGATGGGGGTGTATGCCGAGGCACTCGCTTCTCGAGGGATCAGCTGATCATCGTTGCGAATATTCTGACGTAATAGCCTTGGCTGATCCCTGGCTCCAGTCTTCTATAAGGAAACCCGGGGGTGTGTTCACTGAGTGAGGGCAACTCCTGAGGAACGTCGATCTGGCACCGATCTTGATACCCTGTCGCGACAGAGATTGTGGCCGGTTGTGAACACTGCACCGACCGGACATGCCGGTATGGACTACGATCGCGAGCGGGAGAGACGTGCTCGATGGCGGATGAGTATTGGGCTGTTGATGGCCTCTTTGGTGCTGTATCACCTAAGCGCCATCGTACAGTTCGCGCTCGCAGACCAGTTCTTTGATTTCGCTCACTATTACCTGTACGCCAGAAACCTGGTTGACGGGCACAACTTTTCTGATATTGAGGCCACACAGCGGCTGGCGCATGAGATAGGTCTTCAGCAGTATGCCAATTTCCAGCCCGTCTATCCTCCTGCGTTCTATTTCATGATGAGTCCGCTGGCCTTGCTCCCCTACCATCTGGCGTCGATCGTCTGGCTTCTCTTGAATGAGTTGTTGTTGGTGGCCGCCCTCATATGGCGTGGGGCTGGAAGGCTGTACCATAGTCCGACCAGAATGGCGACCCTCTGCCTTGTGGTTTTGGCCTTCCAGCCGCTCTATGAGACGCTGGCTCTCGGCCAAGCCAATCTCCTATTGCTGGCAGGCATCACGCTGACGGTACGTCTGTGGGCGCTCAACTCGATCTGGAGTGGAATCGTCCTGGGGCTGATGGTGATGGTAAAGCCCCAGTTTGCTCTGCTGGGCTTGCTGTGGATCCGTCCGACCGAGTGGCGGTATCTCGGAATGGCGGCCGCGACGATAGGGGGCTTGGAGCTCGGCTCCCTCGCTGTGGTCGGCTTGGATGATTGGCTCGTCCACGGGCGCTATATGCGCGATTTGCCCTGCGGGATCAGCTTGTGGGCGGTGAACATTTCGATACGAGGGTTCCTCTTCCGTTTGCATGGATCGTGCTTCGCCGACGGGTTTGGCGATCCTATGGCGATCGTTGCCGCACTGATAGGGACGGCGGCGCTCTCCACGCTTACCTGGTATCTCTGGACCAATCCTCCCATTGATAGACAAGGACGATTCCGTGCGGCGAGTCTCATCCTCTGCGTGGTATACCTAGTGTCTCCCTATACTCAGGAACACCACCTGACGGTGCTGCTCATTGCGTTCGCGGGTCTTGCGCTTGATATCGAACGTCCGCTGGAGGGCATTCAACGGTGGGGATGGGTAGGGGCCTATCTCCTCCTGGCGACCGCCTATTCCCTGGTGCAGTTTCCCGCTGTGCATCTTGGGCCGCCGTCTGTTCTGCTGTTCGGCAAAGGGCTAGGGGTGATCCTTCTGGGTGTGCTTCTGGCGACAAGCCCTAGGCCCGGACGGCCTTCCGGGCGCGCGCTGCTTCCTCTCTTGCTCGCAACTGTAGGTGTGGCACGGGCAGCCCACGCGATCCTCAAAGTGTTCCTTCTGGGGCAACTCGGCTTTGCAGGACTGCTTGAAATCTGTCTCGCATCGGTGTTGCTCTTTGTCTGGTCAACGCTGCGGATGGTCCGTCTGGTGAAGGCATAGGATGAAGAGATGGCACGATTCATGGAGCCTGCCTGCCTGGAGCGCGCTCCTTGTGATAGTGGCCTGCATCGGGCTCAATTGGGGCGCTGACTGGCTGCCTCTGGCCACCCCGTACAAGCGGCATCTGGCTGCGGCGACGCTACAGTTCGTCTTTTTGACGCTGGCATGTGGTGTCTTGACGGGGTGGTGGGTGGGGCGCACGAACCGGCCGATCGGCGCGGTGTCGCCCCGCGCAATGTGGATTGCGGTCCTCGCTGGGATCACGGTCTATGCCGGCGGGCTTTCCTATCTCAGCGTCTTCCGTCATCAGGCGCTGCTGACCGGCATCTATGACCTAGGCTACTACGCGCAACTGACCTGGGAGCTGTCCAAGCTGCAGATCCCGCGTAGCTCGGTCTGGTATGATTCGGTGTGGGGGAACCATGCCACGTTCATTTTGGCGGTTGTGGCGCCGTTCCTATGGCTGTTGCCGAATCCGGCCACCCTCCTCGTGATTCAAAGCCTGGTGCTGGCCCTGGGAGCCGTACCGGCCTATTGCCTGGGACGCCGGGTGTGGGATCATCCGGTTGCCGGTGCCGTATCGGCTGGGGCGTATCTGCTATATCCCCCGCTTCAGTTCGCCAATCTGTTCGACTTTCACGCGGACACCTTTGCCACTCCGATTTTGCTGGCCGCCTTTGCTTCTATTTTTGCAGGAAGAACTCGCTGGGCGTTGGCGTGGGCCGGCCTGCTTATGCTGGTCAAGGAGGACATGGCGCTCGTTGCGCTCACCTTCGGCCTGTACGTTGCGGCCGTGCATCGTCGCCCCAGCGGCCTTGGACTGGCGGCGACCGCGGCCGTGGCATTCGTGCTGTTGATCGTGGTCGTCATCCCGAGCTGGACGCAGTCTCCCTATTTTTCTGTGTTCAACCGCTGGCGCCATCTGGGGAACACACCGTGGGAACTCATTGCGTCTCCCGTGTTACGCCCGGGCGTCTTCTTTAGCACAGTCCTGCAACCCGAGCGCCTCGGCTATCTCGTGTTGCTGGTGATCCCGCTGGCAGGGCTGCCGCTGCTGGCTCCGGAAGTCATGGCCGTCGGGCTGCCGCCGCTGGTGTCCAATCTCTTGTCCTCATCCGAGATGCAGTACACGATCCGGGGGCACTATACTGCGGCTCTCACGCCGATCCTGATCGCGGCGGCTGTAGTTGGGAGTCGCCGGGCCGCGGTGTGGATCGAAGGGCTAGGCTGTCGTCCTCGCGCCGTGCTGGCGGCCATGGCGACCACGAGTGTGATCGCGAGTGTGACGTTCAGCCCGCTGCCCTGGTCCCAAGACCCATTCGCGCGAAAACAGTTCTGGGATGTGAATCCACGCATAGCTTTGGCCACATTCACTTCGCAAATTCCCCCTGACGCGACTGTCTCGGCGGCGAATCACCTGGGCGCGCACTTTTCTTTCCGAAAAGAGATAGACATTTATCCGTCCGGATTCGACACTGCGGACTTCGTCCTGGTAGATCTCAGCGGCTTGGACTACGTTGGCCGTGCTCCGAATCCCGAGGCCTTCAGGCCGCTCCTCCGCCGGTTGGTGGAAGCAAGGCCGCTTGTCGCGTTTGAAGATGACCTGGCGCTGTTTGGTCAAGGGGTTCCCTCTCAAGCGACAGTTGCCAAATTGATCAACCTTCGCCCTACACCGGCCTCTAACGCTCGGCCAGTTGGGGAGTTTATGCTCATTGGTGTTTCTCTAGCCCCATCCCGCTTAGCGCCACGCGAGTATCTCCGCGCTCGTTACACTTGGGCCGCGAGGCGCGCGGGTCATGGGGTGCCGTGCATCGCCGAAAGTCTCGTCCCTCCAGGAGGAGTACCAGTGTGGGAAGGTACTAGGCCCTTGTTCCATGCTTTGTTGTCGGGTGAGCAGTGGCAGACGGGATGGGCTGCGAATGATGCAACCGTCACTGTGTTGCCTGAAACGGTACTGCCTGGGCGATACGCATGGGGCGTGTTGACCTGGGATGATACTGAAGGGACAGGGTGCCGAAACAAACCTCATGACATGACAGGGTCAGCTGTCGGCGAGGTGACTGTGCTTCCGTGGTAAGTGGCGACAGGCGCTCTTGTGCCTCATGGGTTGGCTTGCTACGGTTCGTCTGCGGCGTATTCACAGACTGGTCGTCTGAGAAGGGTTCTTGGGATAGCTGCCCATGAGCGATCTGTTGAAGGTTCTGGCACTCAGTGTAATTGCTGTCGGCCTCATCCTGCGTCTGCTCTTGTCCGCTCATCCCCTCCTGCTTGACACTGATGAAGTTGCCATTGTGGATCACGCCTTGAGGATGTTCAATGAAGGTCCCAACCCGCGATATTTCATCTATCCGACTTTATTTATCTACCTGGTGGCTTTCTCGGAGGGGGTATTGTTCGGAGTGTGCTGGCTATTGGGCATCACCCCGACTACTGCGTCGTTTGCTGACTGGTACTTCACTGACCCTCGCTACGTCTATTGGACGGCCCGACTTTGGTCAGTGGCGGCGGGAAGCGCAACACTTGTCCTCGTTTTCTATTTGGGCAGGCGGCTTTCGTCAACCGAAGCTGGTCTGTGGGCCGCGGTGTTTTTAGCCGCATCACCGATGCACATCTATTATTCGGCGATAGCCAAAACGGATGCGGCTATGGTGTTAGCCATGCAGTGGGCGGTGCTGTTGGCTGTCAGATACCACTTAGAGCGACGGTTAGGCCTGCCGGTGGGCTCGGCTGCGTTAAGTGGGTGCAGTGCGTCGTTGAAGTATCCAGGCGGCATGGCTCTGTTCGGAACAGCAGTTGCCCTGTTGCTGAATCCTGCTTCCCATGTCCGGAGTCTCGGGCTTCGTCTGAGGGACCTGGGTCTCATTGGTGTGATTGCGACCGCCGTCTTTTTCGCCGGCTCGCCATTTGTGCTTCTCGATCCTGAGAAGTTCCGCCTTGACATGATGATACATTTACATATTGGCACCCATCGCCTGCCGGGTACGGAGGGCGATATGGTGGGGGCGCTGTATTGGGGTCGATACCTGCCAGATGCGCTGTCTTTCCCGATTCTCGGCTTGGCTATGTGGGGGGCGGTGTGTATGTTTCGGCAGGATTGGAGGACGACGGTCATCGTGCTAGTGCCCATTGCCGTCTATATCATCCCGGTGTTTGTCGCAGCATATGCGCGCGCTGGCTATCTGTTACCGTTGTTGCCCACTCTGTGCGTCTGCGCCGGGATAGGGCTTGAACGGTGCCGCGTCGAAGTCAGTGGGACACTCCGTTTTCAGCCTGTCCTCCGAGGGGGACTGGCCATTCTTTGTGTTTCGTCCTCCCTGTATGCTGCGATCTGTAGCCAAATACGTGTCACACGGGGGACGACGCCGGAACAGACCGCTGGTTGGATCCGAGAGCATTTGCCGCCAGGCTCGCGTATTTTCGGCACCGCCGCCGGCATGACTTTGCCTTTGACTGACGAACGACTTGCTGAACTGCTGGCTGAATCGACGAAGGATCGCCCGGCCGGGGGCGCCCGAATGCGATTTTTGCAGCGGACTACCCCTACCGGGACTGGGTATGCCTTTTATGATATGGACAAATATGTAGTTACATCGAGGACCGTGGAGCTGCGGCACTTGGAATTAAATCCGGAATGGATCATGATGAAGGGCATTCAGTATGTGGTGATCCGCGAGGAGAGTTTAAGGGGGTTTCTGATGGCTCCTGATCGCCATCCTGGGCCAATGCAGTTTCTGAGATGGGTGGAGGACCACGGCAAACTTCTTTTTACGACCCATCCCGGTTCTCATGGGTACACGGATTGGAGGGGCGAGCCGGCCCCAGCACGTGCGCTCGAACCACGCTGCGGATGGATGGGTGGTGAGCTACGCGTCTATCAAATCAAGACTAGCTCTTGACGAAATGAGCTCACACTCGGACACGGATTCCGCCTCTTCGCGGTTGGCTGTTGTAATTCCTGCGTTGAACGAGCGAGAGAACCTTGATCTCCTGATTCCGGCCGTGAAGGAAGTGGTGGCGGCCATCGGTCTCACTATCGAAATTCTGGTGGTGGACGGTGGTTCTACTGATGGGACTCCTCAAGCTGCAACGCGATGGGGGGCACGCGTGGTGGTCCAGAGGGAGCGCGGATATGGAGGCGCGCTGCTTGCGGGTTTTGCGGATACCACTGCGCCGTATATCGTGACGATGGACGCGGATCTTTCGCACCGGCCGGTGTTTCTGGAAGAGTTCTGGCGGCGGCGCGACCAGGCGGAGGTCCTGATCGCGTCTCGCTATGTGGCGGGAGGACGCGCGGATATGGGGCGATTCCGCCGGCTGCTCAGCCACGTTTTGAACCGGACGTACAGCCGGGTGCTCTCCCTTCCATTCCATGATTTATCCAGCGGGTTTCGCATGTACCACCGGAAAGTGCTGACTGGGGTGACGCTCGTGGCGCGGGATTTCGATTTACTGGAAGAACTCTTGATTCGGGTGCATGCCGAGGGATGGCAGATTCTGGAGGTGCCTTTCCACTACATGTCCCGTGGCACCGGCCGCTCCCACGTGCGGCTCTTCAAATTCGGTGTGGCGTTCCTGAAGACGCTGGTACGTATGTGGAGGTTGAGGAACTCTGTCGCTTCTGCCGATTATGATCACCGAGCATTTGACAGTCCGATTTGGCTGCAGCGGTATTGGCAACGGTCGCGACATCGGGTCGTCTTCGGCTTTCTGGAAGACCGCAAGAGCGTCCTGGACATCGGCTGCGGATCCGGCCGGATCATCCAGGACCTGCCAGACGCGGTCGGGCTGGACATCCTCCGACCCAAACTGCGGTGGCTCAAGCCGCGCCATCGCTTGCTGGTCCAGGCAAGCTGCGACCGGCTCCCGTTCCGAACTGGCAGCTTTGCGTCGGTGATCAACTCCGAAGTGATCGAGCATATCCCCGACTCTCCTGACATCTGGTCGGAGATGTGTCGGGTCCTTCGGCCTGGCGGGATTCTGGTGCTAGGCACGCCGGATTACGGCCGCTGGCTCTGGTGGGTACTTGAGTGGATCTATGGAAAAGTCCTGCCCGGCGGGTATGCTGATGAGCATATCACGCACTTCACCAATGAGGAGTTGACCACGCGGCTTCGGGCCGCCGGATATGAGATCCTGGACTGCCAGTATGTGGGGTTCTGTGAGATGATCCTCAAGGCGCGGAAGCCAGAAGAGGCCGTTTACATGTGCGATCTCTCGAGTAGGCCTGATGCGCTTGTTCGAAGCCGTCTATCATCGGATGCATGAGCTTGTGGATCGTATGAACCGCCATTTAGAATGCGGGAATCAGCCTCCGAGAGAAGTCCGACACCACTGTCATTAGTGGAGGTCATGAAGCTGACATGATTCCTGTGTGTGAGCCATTCTTTGAAGGAAATGAAAAGAAGTATGTGCAGGACTGTCTTGACACGAATTGGGTGTCATCCCTCGGCAAATATGTCGTTCGTTTTGAGGAAGCATTCAGTCATTATTGTGGTGCACGCCACGGAATAGCCTGCAGCAATGGGACGGGGGCGCTGCATTTGGGCTTGGTGGCCTTGGGCATAGGAGATGGTGATGAAGTGATCATTCCAGACTTTACGCTCATTGTGACTGCCAACGTAGTGATTCTCGCAGGTGCACGGCCAGTCTTGGTAGATGTGGATCTAAAAACATGGTGTATCGATCCAACGAAAATAGAAGAGAAAATCACTCCGAGAACGAAAGCGATCATGGCTGTGCATATGTATGGGCATCCTTGCGATATGACAGCCATCATGAAGATCGCCCGGCGCCATAATCTATACGTCATCGAAGATTGTGCCATTGCTCACGGTGCCGAAGTTAACGGACAAAAAGTCGGCACCTTCGGGGATGTTGCTGGCTTTAGCTTCTACGGGAACAAGATTGTGACAACGGGCGAGGGCGGCATGGTGCTTTGCAATGACGACAAACTTTCTGAGCGCCTACGACTTTTGCAGGATCAGGGTTTCGAGGAACCACGATTCGTGCACCGAGTGATGGGCTTTAACTATCGCTTGACCAACATCCAAGCAGCGATTGGTCTTGCGCAAACGGAAAAAGTGAAGGAGAAGGTTGCCCGTAAGCGTGAGATTGCTCTGATGTACAATGAGTTGCTCCAGGGTCAGCCGGATATGACGCTCCCCTGGGAAGCTCCCTGGGCCAGGAATGTCTATGGGATGTACGGGGTCCTCATCGGGAATGCTTTTGGCATGAACCGGGACGAGGTGATACGCAAGTTGGGCGAAAAAGGCATTGAAACACGGGCGTTTTTCTATCCCATGCATCGTCAGCCTGTTTATCAAGGTAACGACCACCGCTTCCCGGACACCTCGGGGAGTTATCCAGTTTCCGATGATTTGGCTCGCCGCGGACTTTACCTCCCGTCAGGCTTAGGGCTTAGGACTACGCAGATTCAGGAGGTGGTCAGCAAGCTCTTAGAGTGCAGGCGGTGATCTACTCATACCTTTGCCAATGAATCAGGATCCTCGCGTTTCTATTATTCTCGCGACTTATAACGAGCGAGAGAACATCTGCGCCACCGTTCAAGACATTTTCCAACATGTCTCCGATTCGGTGGAAGTGATTGTTGTTGATGACGATTCCCCCGACAATACATGGCTCGTCGCCAACAGCTTAGAGGACCGGCGTGTAAAGGTGATCCGCCGGATCGGTACGCGTGGATTAGCCACAGCCTTCAATAGGGGCATTATTGAATCAAGAGGTGAGATTGTAGGGTGGATGGATGCCGATATGTCCATGCCTCCACGTTTACTTCCCCAGATGATTGAGAAACTCAAAGATTACGATATTGTCATCGGCTCACGCTATGTCGAAGGGGCCAAAGATGATCGTCACTACCTACGAGTGTATGCAAGCTGGTTAATTAATCGTTTTGCTGGAATAGTCCTTGGTTATGGAATTAGGGATTATGATAGTGGCTTTGTGGTATTGCGGCGAAAGGTGTTTGACAAGGTCTCAATTATCCCGACCGGTTACGGCGCCTATTTTATGGAGTTCCTCTACACCTGTCGCAAAAAAGGACTTACGGTTTACGAAGTTCCCTATGTGTTCAAAGACCGCGCTAAAGGAATATCGAAAACTGCGGTTAGCCTATTCAGGTTTCTGAAGATCGGTCTGCAGTACGTCGTCCGCATTGGTGTAGCCCGTTTGCGACACATTGACTGAACAGACCTGCGTTCGCTCTATGGTCAGTTATCTTATGGTAGAGAATAATATGGACAAAGAGATTCTAAACCGAGTTTTCGCCGAACAGATGAGCGGGGCACGTTCCTAGAGGTTCTGAACAACGGACATTGGGAATCATTGATCTATGGACAGATGCATAGCGGCGCGGTCATCGGGAATCATTATCATCGTAAAACGGAAATCTTTTTCTTTCTCACTAAGGGCTCTGCACGGATTGACATAATTCACGTGGAAAAGGGTCAGCAGCGGCGATTATCTCTAGAAGCCAACCATGGAGTTCTCCTGAAACCCTTCGAGTCACACGCCGTCCATTTCTTGGAAGAATCTGAGTTTATCATGCTGAAGTCTTTGCGCTACGATCCAGACGATCCTGATACCTTTCAGTATCCCGTTCCAGTCTCAGAATAGCCGACAGCGTGGAGCCCTACGAGTATCAGACCCTGTTTGAGTGCGAAGGCTCGTATTGGTGGTATCAGGGACTCCATGCGGTCTTGTTGGATGTCTTGAAACAGGAAGGGGTGACCAGCACCTCCCGAGTGCTGGATGCCGGCTGCGGAACAGGACAAAATCTGGTCAATATATCCAAATGCATCAGTGAACACACGTTTGGTGTAGATCTCTCATCCCATGTGACGCCATATTGGAGGCGGCGAGGTTTAAAGCGAGTAAGTCTGGCTTCAGTGAACCACCTGCCATGGCCAGATTGCATTTTTGATGTTATTGTCAGCACCGACGTCCTAGAATGCGATGAGGTGGAAGAGAAGGCGGCGTATGGTGAACTCTGGCGGGTGGCTCGTCATGATGGTGTGATTGTTGTGGTTGTTCCAGCGTATGACTGGCTGTTGAGCAAAGAGCACCATCAGGCAGTGCACGCCTCCAGGCGGTACACGAAAAACAGCTTGCTGGCATTGCTTCAGAGTCGTCCAATCCATCTTAGTCGCATCACTTATCTTTTCACGCTGCTTTTTCCAGCGATCGCCAGTTATAGGCTGAGCCGAAGATTATTGGTGGATGGCAAGTCTGAACAGCCGAGGTCCGAGCTTCGACCGCTTCCTGGCTTTTTGAACCATACGCTTTATCGCATCATGTTACTGGAGCGTCTACTTCTGAGAGCCATGAATCTGCCTTTTGGCAGTTCCCTGCTCGCGGTAGTCAGGAAGAATATTGTGCCCCAATCAAGATTTGGACAGGTATAATGGGTCGGCATTTCCCTGACTCACTGGACATATGGTGAGAAATGTGGCGCATCGTCCGTCCAAGCGGGAGCCTGGTGCTAGGCACGCCAGGCTATGGCCGCTGGCTCTGCCGGGTGCTCAAGCGGATCTACGGAAAAGCCCTGCCCGGCGTGTATGTGCATGAACATATCACGCGCTATACGCGGGACGAACTCGCCGGTCGATTGCGTGCTGCTGGTTATGAAATCCTGGACTGCCAGTATGTGAGGTTCTGTGAGATGATTGTCAAAGCCCGCAAACCACTCACGTCTGGTCCTAGAAGAGCGTGATACGGGTAGGGATAGATGGCCGCGAGTTAGCGGCCGGCGTGCGTACCGGAATCGGTCGGTACCTGATCGAGGTGCTGCGTGCGGCGTCGCAGAGTGAAGTGGAATGCATCGTCTACGGCGATCTCAACACCAGGCTTCCCATCACGCTGCCGAAAGTCACGCTTCAGACGATCGAGAGTCGCTGGACTCAGTGGTGGGATCAGGTGAGCCTGCCTCTCCGGCTCGCGCGAGACCGCACCTCCGTATTGCTGTCCCCCTACTATAAAGGACCGTTGTTTTCCCCCTGCCGGGTGGTTCTTACGATCCATGACCTGTACTTCATTCAATACCCGAGGAAGAGGTGGCCAGCCTATGGAGCCCTGACGACTAGACTGGCTCGGCTTTATGCCAGTCGTGCGGCTGCTATTATCACGGATTCAGAGTATTCGAAGCGGTCCATCGTGGAGCGGCTTGGCGTGAGCCCTGGAAAAGTGACTGTGATCCCGGTGGCCCTTGGGCCGGAGTTCAAGCCAGAGCCGTTCACGGAATCGGTGGCTACGAGATATGGAATTGTGTCTCCGTACATCCTCTATGTGGGGAATTTCCGACCACATAAAAATCTCCCACGGCTGATTCGGGCTTTTGCGAACCTCAGCAAAGCACTCCGGGATACTCACCAACTGGTTTTGGCTGGGGGTGATCGGGAGCATCGGCAGACGCTCGAAGGTCTCGTGCGTGATCTTGGAATCAGTGACCGTGTCTGTTTCCCGGGACTTATCGAGGATTCGCATCTCCCGGCTTTGTACAGCGGTTGCACGCTGTTTGTGCTGCCATCCCTTGAGGAGGGTTTTGGACTGCCGGCATTGGAGGCCATGGCATGCGGGGCTCCTGTGGTCGCAGGGAACAGGGCGGCGATTCCTGAATTAGTGGACAAGGCGGCGATTCTCATCGACCCAGAGAACGTACCGGCGATGTCCGAAGCGATGGCGCAAGTTCTCACTAGAGGCCATCTGAGGGGAACGTTGCGGCAAAGTGGACTTGCACGGGCGCGGGAGTTCTCCTCAGGCCGAACTTCGGGGCGCGTGTTGGGGTTGCTCTATGAAGTATGTCGGGCGTGATGACCATGGCTCTGTGCGCACTTGCCGATACTGTTCCATGCCCATGCGGATGTGCCTCGGCCTCGGTGGTGCATGTTGGAAACGGGCAGGAATTGCTTCGGTGTCGACAGTGCAGTCTTTTGGCGCGAGCCAAGATGCCGACCGAGGAAGAAGCGGTGAGTTTCTATCGGGATGAGTATTGGGTGCATTTCCGGATGGAGCAGATAGGGCGAGGAAGGGCCAACGTTTATGTGCAGGCTTTGAGCTGGCTGACAGACCGTCATCCCGCTGCCGGTATGCTGGTAGACGTAGGTTGTGGAGGGGGAGCCTTCCTTCGCCACTGCCGCGAACGTGGGTGGAGCGCGATCGGCTTTGATCCTTCCGTCCAGGCAGTGGCGTATGCGCGGGAGCATGGTCTCGAAGCCTACGCGGAAAAGTGGCCGCCATGCTCCCTCCCCGACGAATCAGCCGACGCGGTGACGTTGATCAATGTCCTCGATCATCTGCGTGACCCGTTCGGCGTGCTTGGGGAGGCATGGCGGATACTCCGCCCTGGTGGTGTGCTGTACATTCGAGTGCCCAATGGGCCCGTTCACATGAATCTCAAGCGGGCGCTCAACTCCATTGGATTGGGGCAACTTGCCGTGTTTCATCTCTACGGCTTCAGCCGTGACGCTTTCCTTCATCATCTGCCTCGTCTGGGGTTTACTAGCGTGGCAGTACGAATGGCTATGCCAAGTCAAGAGGACGAGTATGGGCGGACGGAGGGAGTGGGACCCATCTTTCGGAGGATCTTGAAGCTGGCCGACCGGATGGGATATCGCTTGTTCAGAATCTTCGGCCTCGATCAAAAGGCCTGGGCTCCGGCCATAGAGGTTATGGCGTGCAAAGCTTCTCTTGGAACGACACGATGACGATGCCTGGAAGACTGAGTAGTACGGGTTAGCGAGGCTTGACGATCATGTGCGGGATCTGCGGGTTTGCTGGATTTCGGGACGACGAGCGCTTGACCCGGATGGTCAGAAGCCTGGTCCATCGTGGGCCTGACGACGAGGGGCGGTATGTCGAAGACGCGGTCAGCCTGGCTATGCGCCGTCTGAGCGTCATTGATGTGGCTGGGGGACGCCAGCCGATCTGGAACGAGAGCAGAACGATCGGCGTGGTGATGAACGGAGAGATCTACAATTTCCAGGAACTGCGGAATGCTCTCATCACGAAGGGGCACCGGTTTGAGACAAAATGCGACACCGAAGTCCTGGTGCATCTGTACGAGGATTACGGCGAGGCTTGCGTCGAGCATCTGCGCGGCATGTTCGCGTTCGCGCTCTGGGACCGAGACCGACAGGTCCTCCTCTTGGCTCGCGATCGGCTGGGGATCAAACCCTTGTTCTACGCGCACGTGGGCGGCCGGTTCTGGTTCGCCTCGGAGATCAAGGCGCTGCTCGCAGGGGGCTTAGAGCGGACAGTTGATGCGCAGGCGCTCCGGCAGTACCTGACCTTCCTGTATGTGCCCTCGCCCAGGACGATCTTTGAAGGCATCCGTCAACTGCCACCTGGTCATATACTGACTCTTACACGAGGCGAGACGCGCGTCCGCCGGTACTGGTCGCTGAGGCCTGATCCAGAAGCGATTGGTCTGGGCGCGGAAGAGGCAGAAGAACGACTGCTCGCTCACTTGAAAGAGGCGATCCGCCTTCACTTGATCAGCGACGTCCCGCTCGGGGTATTCCTCTCTGGCGGGATGGACTCCACCACCCTGGTGGCTCTAATGCGGACGGTCTCCGACAGCCGGATCCGGACCTTCACAATCGGGTATGGAGGTGCGGACGAGACCTATAATGAGCTGACGTTTGCGCGTCTGGTCGCGGAGCGGTTTGGCACGGACCATCATGAAGAGATCCTCGAGCCCCACGCAGTCGATTTGTTGCCGCGCATCATTCAGGCCTTCGACGAACCGTTTGCCGACTCCTCCGCGATTCCCAATTACCTGGTCTCTCAGGTCGCGCGACGGACCGTCACCGTGGCTCTGGCGGGGCACGGTGGGGACGAGCTGTTCGGCGGGTATCCACGATACTTGGGGCAGCGCGCGGGAACGCTGTATGACCGGCTTCCTTCGAGCCTCCGTCGTGGCCTGGCTTCAGCCAGCCGTTGGATCCCGGAATCTGTTCACTCCCACAACTGGCCGGGCCGGATCCGCCGGTTTCTGGAAGCGGGAAGCCTTCCTGCAGATGAACGCTACCTTCGCTGGATTACCTTTCTCCCGTCGGAATGGGGTGAGGAGGCGCTGACGCCGGACACCCGCGCACGTGCGGGACCGAACAGGCCTGAGCAGGTCTATGGACAACTGTACCGGGCCTGGGAGAGCTCCGATCCGGCTGAACGCGCGATGGCGCTGGACGTTCAGACGTATCTACCTGGCGATCTCCTGGTATTGGGAGACCGCATGAGCATGGCCCATTCGCTGGAGGTCCGGGTCCCGTTTTGCGACCACGTCGTGGCGCAGTTTGCCTTGGGTCTTTCGGCGCACGATCGGTTCCGCAATGGACGGTTGAAGTCCTTTCTGAAGAAAACCCTCGCGCCTTTCCTTCCGGTGGAAATTTTGACGCGGTCCAAACAGGGATTCAAGGTTCCGCTGGCGCGCTGGTTCAATGCCGATCTGAAGGAGATGGTGCGCGAGCTTCTCTCGGAGGAAACTGTGCGTCAGCGAGGATACGTCAGCTATTCCTATGTTCACTGGTTACTGGAGGAGCACGAGTCGGGCCGGAGGAACTTGACAGACCAGATCTACGCTCTTCTGGTCTTAGAAATTTGGCAGCGAGCCTACGTGGAGGGTCGGCCGGTGTGACGACCTGCGCGGAATCTCCCACGCACAATATGGACAACCGACTTCTGCGAGCACACATGTGGAACCGATAGAGTACTTGCGTGGCTGCACACGTGGAGTCCTCGTACAACTTGCAGGGTTTGGTGATTTAATTCTGGCGTTGCCTGCCATTGACAACCTCAGAGCTTTTTTCCCTGCTATACGGTGGACAGTCGTCACACGATTTCCCAATCGTGCAATCCTCAGAAACCGAGTGGAGGACGTCAGGACATTGCCTTGGCCTCCGGACGTGTTTCATTTCCCTACCTTAGTCAAAGAGGTTTTGCGACTTCGCCGGGATCGGTTTGATTGTGCCCTTCACTTGTACAATATCCCCAGTTTCCGCGGCGCCATCGCCATGAAGACGTTTTTTATGTCGATGCGTCCCGGCCTCTCAATCGGACGTGTTTCACCTTACCGGTGTTCACCTTTCGACATTGGCTGGGACGAGACCCAAAGTGTCTCTCCGCATGAAATTGATCTGAACCTCGGCATGCTACGGAGTCTAGGCGTACGAAGTCTTGTCAACGTGCCAAGTGTATCCCCTGACGGGGACCTCGTCATGCAAATGTCGCTCCTGCTGAAAAAACAATTTCCTTCCGTCACGCAAGTCGTGGCCATATTCCCCGGAGGGACCCAGGCTGTTAACCGTTGGGCGGTAACCAACTACGGAACTTTGGCGATGATGCTAAGTCAAGAGGGTCTGGGAGTGTGCGTTCTTGGTGGTCAAGCCGAAGAGCATGCCGCACGTAAGATTGTCGAAATGGCTGGGAAGAATGCAGTGAGTCTCGCCGGACACCTGTCGCTTGAGGAAGTGATGGCCTTGTTGTCCGTCGTGTCGATTTATGTCGGTAATTCCTCTGGACCAACCCACTTGGCAGCTGCATTAGGAATCCCTTGCATTGGACTGTTCCGCGCTGGTGATGTTCATCGCTTTCGTCCACGTGGTCCAGGGCTGATTCGTGTTCTGCATTCGCGAGTTGAGTGCACAGCCTGCAAAGGTATAAACAAAGGTCGCCACATATGTTTGGAAACGCTTCCCATCGAGGTTGTGTTTAAAGCACTGATGGATATGAGGTCGGCGTCTCCACGAAACTAAACGTAAGCGCACATGTCATGAGACGCGACGCTTTACACTGGATGAATGAAATGGAAGGAGAACGGCGATATGTGCTGCACCTAATTACACGCATGGATGGCGGAGGGTCTGCCCGCAACACGTTCCTCACTGCAATCGGCCACGATCGGAAACAGTTTCGTGTCGGCCTGATACACGGACGGCCGGTGCCCTTGACGGCTGAGGAGGCTGCGGTGATGAAAGCCGACCTGAAGCTGCTCTCCCAAGCAGGTGTGAGGGTATTTGAAGTGCCTGCATTGGTACGTGAGGTCAGACCAATCCTGGATGCGCGTGCGACTGTGGCGCTGTGGCGTCTGTTATGCCGCGAGCGCCCGGCGCTCGTGCACACGCATACCTCGAAGGCGGGTGTCGTGGGTCGTCTCGCTGCTTGGCTGGCCCGGGTGCCAGTCGTGATCCATACGCCGCACGGGCATATTTTTTATGGCTACTACGGAGCGGCTGCCAGTGCGCTCATTCGCCTGGTTGAGCGGCTTCTGGCCAAAATAACCGACCGGATTGTGACGCTGACGGATCGTGGAGCCGAGGAGCATGTCCGGCTTCATATCGCTGGGATGGAGAAATTCGTGACCATTCATAGTGGAATCGACCTTGCGCACTTTCGATCAGTGCAGGTGGACCCTGCAGTCAAACGGAAGGAATTGGGGCTTCCGCCAGACGGGGCGATTGTCGGGACGGTAGGTCGACTGGTTCCAATCAAAGGCCTGGAGTGGCTCCTGAAAGCCGCCCCGCAGGTCCTGGCTCAATTCCCGCAGGCTTGTTTCGTCATCATCGGCGATGGGCCGCTGCTCGGCGAGCTCAGGCAGTTGACCTCAAAATTGGGGATAGGCCTGCGGGTGGTGTTTTTGGGGGCGCGAGAGGACGTGCCCGAATGCCTGGCGGCCCTGGACCTCTTCGTCCTGCCTTCACTGAATGAGGGTATGGGACGGGTTTTGCTTGAAGCGATGGCGGTGGGCTGCCCCGTCGTTGCGACGCGTGTTGGCGGCATCCCGGACATCGTCGCGGACGGGACGACCGGCCTGTTGGTGCCGCCTCGGGACGAGCGGGCGCTGGCCGAAGCTATTCTCACCTTGCTGCGGGATCGGTCGCGCCGGGCCGCGTACGGTGAAGCGGCGAGGCGGCATATCGATGGACGATTTGACGTCGAAACAATGGTACGCAGCGTTGAACGGCTCTACGATGAGGTCTGGCGTGAAAAACACCCCGCGACGTAACATGCTTCGTCTCATCGGGTGTGTCGCGCTGGCCGGGTCACTCTGGAACGCGGCGGCGGAGGCTGACGAGCCCGGGCAAGCCTGGCGGCCGGTCACGACAGTGTTTCACGTCCACAGCGACATAAGTACAGGCAGTGACTCGCTGGAGTCGCTTGTCGCGCAGGCACGGTCCTATGGGATCGAGGCCATCATTCTGACCGATAACTTCCTCCTCCGCTTCGAGTACGGGCTTTCCCCCTTGCCCGGATTGATCCGCCGGACTGTGACGTTTCCATCGGTCCTGAGCTCCGGAGTCGATCGGTACCTCGAAGCGATCCGGGAGTCTAACCAACGCCATCGCGATGTGCTTCTGGTACCGGGCGTGGAAGTGGTGCCCCACTATTACTGGACCGGCTCGCTCCTAGGGAAGGACCTCACGATGCATGACTCACAGAAGAATATTCTGGTCGTCGGCCTGCCGTCAGAGACCGACTACAAACAGCTACCGGTAGCGGGCAACTACGCTTCGTACGAATACGGGTGGCCGACCGTGCTCTGGTTGTCCCCGGTCTTGCTGGTTGCCCCAGCGATCTGGTTACTGAACCGTCGGGTTGAACGGAAGGTACGGGTCGGGTGGACATTCATGGTCGTGCGAACACGACAAGGAGGCCTTGGTGTGGCTTTGCTGATCGTGGCCGGCCTCCTGTTGTTCAACAATTACCCATTCGGCCGGCCACCTTTTGATGTATACCAGGATGGGAACGGACTGCAGCCGTATCAGCGCCTGATCGAGTATGTCCGCGAGCGCGGCGGATTGACCGTGTGGTCCATGCCTGAAGTGAGGGATTCCCACCGATACAGCTTCGGGCGGCTGGGGATCGTTACGGTCAAGACTGATCCGTATCCTGATGTGCTCCTTCAAACACGCCACTACACGGCGTTCGGCGCGTTGTACGAGGACACCATCACCTCGACCGACTCGGGCGGTGTCTGGGATGCCGTACTGGGGGAATATGCGTCCGGCCGGCGGGCGACGCCGGTGTGGGGTATGGGCGAGTCAGTGTTTCACAGCCGGGGGCAAGCCGGCAAGGAGCTGTTCGATGTGGAGACAATCCTCTGGGTGCGGGAGCGCACCGAGCCAGCGTTGCTGGACGCGATGGCCAAAGGGCGGATGTATACCGTGCTGCGGTCCAAGGAGTATGGATTGGTTTTGGACGAGTTTGCGCTCCTCTCCGAGGCGACAGGGGAACCGGCGATATCGGGGCAGACTGTACGGGCCCCTGCGTTGACACCTGTCCTGGTTCACCTGGCCGTCTCCAGCGACGATGGCCGTTCGCACCAGATCCCTGTCCAGGTCATACGGTCCGGCCGGCTTATGAAAACGGGGACCGAATCGGTGCCCTTTACGTTGACACTTCGAGACACGGCGCCGTCGGCTGGCGAGCAGTCCTACTATCGGCTGATGATCGGAACAGGTCAGCATAGGATCGTCAGCAATCCGATTTTCATCCGCGGAGAGTGACCTTTTCTGTGAAGGGCAGACCAGTGCGCGTGGCAATCCATCAACCCCAGTATTTGCCCTGGTTGGGCTATCTTGATAAACTGGAGCGGGCGGATGTCTTTGTGTTCCTGGATACGGTCCAGTTCAAGAAGAACGAATGGCAGAACCGCAATCGCATCAGAACGGCGCAGGGCTGGCAGTATCTGACCGTGCCGGTCCTCCACGAGTTTCCCCAGCGCCTGGACCAGGTCCGGATCAACAACCAGACCGACTGGCGTCGCAAGCACCTGACCGCGCTGGAGACCCACTACCGAAAGGCGCCGCACTATGATCGGTATGCGCCGGCGCTTCGCGCCCTTTACAGCCGCGACTGGGAGCGCTTGGCTCCGCTCAACATCGAGGTCATCCGCGTGTTGACCGAGGCCTTCGGAATTACGACAGAGCTTGTCGAGGCCGGCCGGTTCACGGTCCGGGACGACCAGACGGGCCGGTTGGTGGATCTGTGCAGGGTGCTCGGTGCTGATCGCTACCTCGCCGGGGACGGCGCGCGCGCTTACATGAACCTGACCGAATTTGAAGCGGCCGGGATCACGGTGGAGTTCCAAGAGTTCGCGCACCCCGAGTACGCGCAGGTTTATGAGCCCTTCATCGCCGGGATGTCGGCCATCGACCTGCTGTTCAATTACGGGCGCGATGGGATTGAGCTGCTGAGAAAATCGCGCAGGAGCCGGTTATGAACATATTAGCCTTGGGCGCCCATCCGGATGATATCGAAATCGGCTGCGGGGGGACCCTGCTAAAATATGCTAGAGCGGGCCACGGGGTCTACCTGATGGTCCTGACGGATGGAGCCCAGGGGGGAAGCGCGAAAGTGCGGAGGGATGAGCAGCTCGCGTCATGCCGCATTCTCGGCGCCAAGGAGGTCTTCTGGGGAGGATACCAGGACACCGAAGTCCCCCTGACCCGGCAGGTCATCCAGCAGATCGAGGACGTCGTCAAGAAAATCGAGCCAGCGTTCATCTTCGTGAATTACTTTGACGACACCCACCAAGACCATCGCCACCTGGCCACCGCCACCGTGACCGCCACCCGCTACACACGCAACGTCTTGTTCTATGAGACCGCCACGACCCAGGATTTTTCTCCGACGGTCTATGTCAACATTGACGGGGTCCTAGAGGACAAGGTGCGGTCCCTGGAAGCGCATGCGTCACAGGTTCTGAAGACCAACATCGAAGGGCTCAGCATCCTGGAATTCGCGCGTGCCTCCGCCCATTTCCGCGGTGTTCAGGGACGAGTCAGGGCTGCTGAGGCATTCGTTCCGCTCCGACTGTTCATCAATATAGGCGCTGAGCGCGTGTGAACGAGCCGTTCATCCCCCATTCCCGCCCGGCGCTCGGCGAGGCCGAAGCCAAGGCTGTGGCCGAGGTCGTTCGCGGTGGGTGGGTCGCCCAGGGCCGCCAGGTGGCAGCCTTCGAGCAAGCTATGGCGAAGGTCACGGGGCAGGCGCAGGGCGTAGCTGTCAGTTCGGGCACAGCGGCGCTCTACGTGGCACTCATGGCGCTGGGGATCGGCGCCGGCGACGAGGTGGTGATCCCTTCGTACGTGTGTACCGCGCTGTGGCATGCGGTACGCCTGACCGGCGCGACGCCGATCCTGGTGGACATCGAGCCGGCCACGTATGATCCTTCCCCGCAGGCAGTGACGCGGGTCCTCACCCGACATACCAAGGCGGTGATCGTCCCGCACATGTTCGGGCTCCCTGCCGATATTGAGACCTTGAAGAGCCACGGGGTTCCCGTCATCGAAGACTGCGCTCAGACCCTGGGGGTCACTGTACGCGGTACATCGGTCGGCGGCACGGGAAAGCTGGTGATCTGCTCGTTCTACGCCACAAAACTGCTGACGGCTGGGGAGGGTGGCATGGTCCTGGGGCGCGATGAATCGCTGATGAGCCGCGTCCAGACTCTACGCCAGTACGATGAGGAGGACGCACTTGTGTGCGCCTTCAACTACAAAATGACAGACATGCAGGCCGCCCTCGGCCTGTGCCAGGTGGCCCGTTTGGAGGATTTCCTGGCCCGGCGTGGAACAATCGCCGCCCGCTATCATGAGGCCGTCCGTGAGGCAGGTCTGACGCCGCCGTGGGTGCCGGCCGGGCTGGAGCACGGGTACTTTCGCTACGTCGTGCGGCTACCCAAGCCGGTCGACCCGGCGTTGGAGCGTGCCCGCACACTTGGCATCGGATGCAGCCGTCCGGTCTTCCGTCCCATTCACCGCTATTTGGACTTGTCAGGTTTCCCTGAGTCAGACGCCGCGTGGGAGCGGGTGCTCTCCATTCCGCTCTATCCCGCATTAACCGATCATGAAGTCGATCGTATTGTCGGCGCCTTGCCGGCGATCCTGGCTGGATAATGCTAGATGGTGATCGGCCAGGATAGTGCGAGGAGGGACAACCTGTGAAGACTGGCAAGCTCGTGTCCGCGATCGCATTTCTGAGCGCTACCTTCTTGCTGCTACCACCGGTCCAGACCCAGTTTTACACGGCTGGCGTTCGCTGGCTCTATGTGCTGCTAGTTTCATACGTGGTGGCGGTGGCTCTGACGCCGCTTATCCGACACATGGCCGTCCGGATCGGCGCCGTGGACCATCCCTCCTCGCGCAAGATCCATGAGTCCTCCACGCCGCTGCTAGGCGGGGTGGCCGTGTATTTTGCCTTTCTCGTCGCGGTCCTGGCCAACACTGCGGGTCTGGCGGCCCCATTGGTTTTGAACGAAGGCATGCTGGGAGTGCTTGCCGGGGGCACGTTGCTCCTCCTGGTCGGCATATGGGACGATGTCCGGGAGGTCCCGGCCTTGACCAAGCTGGTGGTTCAGATCGTCGGGGCGGCGATCGTCATCTGGTCCGGTAAACTCCTGACCTTTTTCCCGCATGGACTCTGGGGCGACCTGCTCAACGTCCTGATGACGGTGCTGTGGATTGTGGGCATTACCAACGCGTTCAATTTCTTCGATGGGATGGACGGACTGGCCCCGGGCCTGGCTATCATCATCGCCTTTTTTCTCGGGATCGTCGCGTTCCAAACCAACCAGCCCGCCCTAGGATGGGTCGCCGTCGCCCTGGTCGGGGCCGGCTTGGGCTTTCTTCCCTATAACTTCAGACCCAAGGGTTTTGCAACGATCTTTCTGGGAGATGCCGGCAGCACGTTCCTGGGCTTCACCCTTGCTTGCTTGGCCGTTAAAGGGAAGTGGGCCGATCAGAATCCCATTGTGTCCGTCACTACACCCATCTTGATTTTCGGCGTCCTCATCTACGATATGGTCCATACCACGGTCGAGCGGATTTATCTGGGCAGGGTGAGGACGGTGAAGGAGTACTTGGAGTACGTCGGGAAAGACCACATGCACCATCGCCTGGAGCGGGTTTTGGGCAGCCGCACGGAGACGGTGTTCATGATCTTCCTGCTGAGCATTGCCCTCGGCCTGGCCGGGGTCGTCCTACGCAACGCCCGCACCGTGGACGCGCTGTTCCTGCTGCTCCAGGCCACGATCATCGTGGTGGTCGTGTCGATTCTGGAGCGCCGCGGACGGAACGCATGAGCCGGATGCCGCCGCCGCGGGTCATCTTCTTCGATGCGGCCGACACCCTCTTCCACGTGAAAGGGTCGGTCGGCGAGGTGTACGTCAGCCTGGCCCGCAAATACGGCGTCACCACCGACCGTGACACGATCCAGCAGGCCTTCGTCAAGGCGTTCGACGCCGCCCCGCCGCCGGTGTTTGCGGCGCAGGACCCGCAGGAGATCAAGTCGTGCGAGCGGCTCTGGTGGTTCGACGTGGTGCATTACGTCTTCTATCGGGTAGGGATGTTCGAAGGCTTCGACGAGTACTTCGAGGAGGTGTTCGCCTATTTCTCGAGACCAGACGCGTGGGCGCTGTACCCGGAGACGGTTTCCACGCTGGCCACGTTGGACGGGTGGGACCTCGCACTCGGCATCGTGTCGAACTTCGACTCGCGACTCTACGGGATCCTCATCGGTCTGGGGATCGACCGCTTCTTCGAGAGCGTGACCATCTCGAGTTTCGCTGGCGCTGCCAAACCGTCACCCAAGATCTTCCAACGCGCGCTGCAAAAGCACGGGGTGACGGCAGGGGAGGCGCTGCACGTCGGGAACAGCTTGCGGGATGATGTCGGGGCCGCCACTGCGGCGGGCCTCGGGGGTGTGCTCTTGGACCGTCATGGTAGGGAGGCAATCCCACCGGAGGTGGTGGCGATCAAGAGCCTGAGCGATGTGCTGACGCTCGTGGGCCAACGGCCAGCCGGCTAGCGACCGCCTTGCACCGACCGGCGAGTTTGGGCATGATGGAGTGGGCTTTTTAGGGGGCGCGTGCGTCAGATGAAAGTCCTGATCGTCGGAGCAGGAGCGGTGGGGGGTTACTTCGGGGCCCGCCTGGTGAGGGCTGGCGTGGACTGCGTGTTCCTGTTGCGCCCCAGGACGCTTGCCGCGGTCAAGCAGAAGGGCTTGACCGTCCATAGCGTGGATGAATCCTTCACCGTTCATCCGGTCGCCAGCAGCGATCCCCGCGCTCTGCCAAAGGCCAGTCTCGTGATCCTTTCCGTCAAGCGCTATGATCTGGACGAAGTCATCGAGCAACTCCGGCCGATTCATTTCGCCAACGCGACCGTGCTCACCTTGCAGAACGGGGTTGACGCGGAAGCGCGTATCTTGGAACTCGTGCCCAATGCCCAACTGGTCGGCGGGGTCGCCTATATTTATGCCAGGATCGCCGAACCTGGCGTCATCGAGCATTATAAAAGAGGAAGCGTGGCGATCGGAGCGTGGCGGCAGACGGCGGTTCCGGGCCCTCCGCAGAAAGAAGAACCCGAAATCCAGTCTGCGCCGGCAAAGGGCCCGTTTGCCAAGCTCGGCGAGATGCTGCGACAGACGGACCGCGTGACCCCGCCGGTTGACCCGACGCCGAGAGGCGCTACCCTGGCGGACATCAAAGTCCTCTTCGATCAGGCAGGCATTCCCTGCCAGGTCGTCGAGGACATCCAGCGGACGAAGTGGGAAAAGATGTGCTGGAATGTGGCCTTTAACCCCCTGACGGTCCTGCTCAACGACCGCGTCTCGAAGGCCCTTGCACATCCGGAGATGCGCGCCATGATCAAGCTGCTCCTCAAGGAAGCGGTCTCGGTTGCCCGGGCCGACGGGGTGGAGCTCGAGCCAGACATCGCGGACAAGGTCGTTCAGTGGTCCGAGGAGATTCGCGACATTCACACTTCAATGTATGACGACTGGAAAGCGGGCCGGCGCACGGAGATCGACTTCCTCAACGGCTATCTCGTCCGGCGGGGGAGGGAACTGGGTGTTCCGACGCCGGTCAACGAGGCGGTGCGCGCCTTGATCAAGACCATCACCGAACCGGCCCCCCTTGGGTCGGCGCTTCTGTGGATCGAGGGCGCGGTCATCCAGCCGCTCGTCTTTGATCTCGACGCGCTCTCCAAACTCCCGGCGAGTGACCAGGTGCGGGACGTGTCGGTCGAGGATCCCAGAGTGCGGGGCCAGGGCGTGCGGATCCGGGCGCTGTTGAATGTGGCGACCTGCCAGATCGGTGCGGACCATGTGACCTTTCACTCAGCCGATGGTCAGTACTCCGCCAGCCTCCATCTCAAGGAGGCCTCCGAGTCGGGCATCCTGATTTACAAACTGGATGGGCGCCCGTTGCCCAGGGAGGAGGGGGGACCGTTCCGCCTGGTCACCCCCTCTCTGGGCGACTGGGGTGCCAGCGTGAAGGGCCTGGCGCGCATCGAGTTTACCGTCGGGCCCGGCAAAGACACGCGCCCCGCTGTCTTATGATCCCTCCCAAAGAGCGCGGGGTGGGCCCCTACCGTATTCTCTTTATCTGCACCGGGAATTCCTGCCGGAGTCCCATGGCTGAGGGCATCGCCCGTCATTATGGGATGGGCCGTGTTCAAGTCGTGAGCGCTGGCGTCACGCCGTCTCCTCTCAACCCGCGGGCCGTCCAAGTAATGGCCGAAAAGGATATCGATATCTCCAAGCACGTTCCCAAAGGCTTGAACGAAGTTGTCATGGATGAAATAGACCTCGTCGTCACACTCTGCGACTTCGCCCAGACGCGTTGCCCGAGCGGGCTTCTCGCTCAACACCGCCTTCACTGGAGCATCAAGGATCCCACCGGAATGTGGGGGCCAGAGTGGCTTGTGCTGCGAGCCTACCGGAAGGTGAGAGACGAGTTGGACCAGCGCATCCGCAGTTTATTGTCCGTTCTTCAAACACAGGCCAAGGGACTGTGAAACCAAGGGATTTCCCTTGACTTACCCGAAAGACCTACTTATAAGTAGGCCTGTGTATCTGTTTGTGACTGAGTGCCTTGCCTTAACCCTGAGGCTTTGATCTTGCGAGGGGCTCTAGCGTGTGGGACCGTTGTCTCT
>Ga0209160_1000893_pt1 | contig 24872 bp, 30 predicted proteins | sample GraSoiAngelo_153_FD_186167 | JGI IMG/M metagenome (GOLD analysis project Ga0209160, IMG submission 186167) | Grasslands soil microbial communities from the Angelo Coastal Reserve, California, USA - 14_1009_12_40cm (SPAdes) (version 2) | ecosystem: Environmental > Terrestrial > Soil > Grasslands ...
TTCCGCACGACCGTAACATCGAAATCAGTTACCACCGATACCCCATCCAGCAAGATTCCATATCAATTGAACGGCGAGCGACCTGTTCCCGCTCATCATCCAGAAAACCTAGGACTCCCGCGCTTTAGTTTGCTAGAATCTCGCTCGCTCTCAGCAGAGCGGCGGGAGAGTGAGACAACACGGAATCGGCTCAGGCCATTGGCAAGCACAAGAAAGAGTTGTTTAAGTGCTAAGAGAGGCTGCTGTGTTTTGTAGCAAGTGCGGCACGAATCTACCCGATGGTTCAGAGTTTTGTCTAAAGTGCGGACAGGCGATTCAAGTCACGGCGGGTGTGCCCTCCGCAATTGCTCTGTCCTGTAGCAAATGCAGTACTGAGCTGCCCGATGAATCACAATTCTGCCTCAGGTGTGGGCAGCCGGTAACAACACCGGGTGCGGGGACTGGGCTTGCCGTAGCCGGAAACAGCGCAGCCGCCGCGGCACCGGCACCCGTGCCGATTCTCAAGCTCGTCCGGAGACGCTCCAAGCCAAAGACTGCAATCTGGATCGCAGTACTTATGCTGCCGGCAATCGCTTGGGTTGTTCTCAGCAACAACACCGCCGCCCAAGAGCTTCGCGAATTCATCACCATGTCGCACACGGAAACTATCACTGAGGGCGACTTTTCGGTGAGACCGCGCAGTTTCTCCAGCTTCAAATTCACAGTTCCGCCAGGCGCCATCCATGTCTCTGTAAACGGCCAGTTCAGCGCAGCGGGAGGATCAAGCAATGAAAACGATGTGGAGGCCTTTTTGCTGACCGACGAAGCTTTTGCGGCTTGGCAGAGCGGGTACTCAACGGATACGTACTATGAGAGTGGCAAAGCCAGCCAGGGTGAGATTAATGCCGCGCTTCCGTCTGGTGGCGGTGCGTACTATCTTCTGTTCAAGAACGACTCCTCTTCGCAGACCGTCAAGGAAGTCCATGCAGTTGTGAGCTTGCACTATAACAGGTGGTTTCCGGAGTGGCTTCTGCGCCTTAGATAAAAACTTTGGCGTGGGGCACAGCCCTTGGAGTAGCAGGCCTCGCCAAGTTCTTCTGAACCTTGACTGTTAAGTTCCCCAAGCTGCTCCGTCTTGCGATCCGGTCACAACTCTGAAAGTGGGGCTCGCAAGCTGGAGCCCTCGGTCAAGATGACCGAACGCTCGATAAAGTTCTCCAACTGTCGGACGTTGCCGGGCCAATGATAATTGAGCATAGCATCCATAGTTTCTGGAGGGATGCTTTCGATGTGTTTGTTCATACGGCGCGCGAACTTCTGCACGAAGTAATGCACGAGTGGCGGAATATCTTCCCGTCTTTCGCGCAGCGGCGGAACCTGGATTAGGGATGCGCTGAATTGATGGTACAAATCCTCGCGGAATCGATTCTCCGCAACCAACTTTCCCGGATCTTGTCTGGTCGCTGCAATCAAGCGTACATTGACGCGGATGGTGCGCGTGCTGCCTAATCGTTCAAACTCACCCTGTTTCAGCGCGCGGAGCAGCTTAGGCTGAAGGTCCAGCGGGAATTTGGTAATCTCATCCAGGAACAACGTTCCTTTGTTCGCCAGTTCCAGCCGGCCGGTCTTCTCGTGCGTGGTGCCATCGAATGCTCCTTTCTCATATCCGAATAGTTCGCCTTCCAGCTTGGCGCCAGGTATCGCACAATGAACTTTCACGAAACTCTCGTTCCTTCTAGCGCTCACGCGGTGGATGGCTCGTGCGACTGACTCCTTCCCTGATCCTGCTGCACCAACAAGCAGGACAGTAGTGTCGCTCAGGGCCAGCTTCTTTGCCTGCGCCAAGACTTGCTTCAATGCTGGACTCTCACCCACGATCTCTTCAGAGCCAGATCCTGGGCGAATCTCCTCTTGCACTTGCACCTTCTTCCCTAATCACACCACCGATTTCGCGCGGTCGTGCATAGTGTGTTCTCGTTCAGTGCCGTTCAGTGTTGCCTTTTCGCGAGAGCTCTCGTTGGAAGGCCACAACTCTGCTAAAGGAGCGTTTAGAACCGAGCCTTGGGAAAGAATCACGGAACGCTCGACAAAGTTTTCCAGTTCTCTCACGTTCCCCGGCCATCCCCAGCTCACCAATGCATTCATGGTTTCCGCAGGGATGCTCTCGATCTTCTTGTTCATGCGGCGAGCAAACTTCTGCACGAAATGCCGCACGAGCAGGGGGATATCTTCTTTGCGATCCCGCAAGGATGGCACTCGGATAGGAAAAACATGCAGACGGTAGTACAGGTCACTGCGGAACCGCCGTTCGGCTACAGCCCGCGGCAAGTCGCGGTTCGTGGCTGCGATCAGGCGTGCATCGACGTGGGTGACGTGGGTGCTGCCCAGCCGCTCGAACTCCTGATCTTGTAGCACTCGCAAAAGCTTTGGCTGAAGTTCAAGCGGGAGATCCCCGATTTCGTCCAGAAACAGCGTTCCGCCATGCGCCAGTTCCAGGCGTCCGATTTTTCTGCTGAACGCTCCGGTAAATGCGCCCTTTTCATGCCCAAAGAGCTCGCTTTCCAGCAGCCCAGTAGGAATCGCCGCACAGTTGAGCTTGATGAAACTGCCATCCTTTCGCAAACTCATACGGTGGATGGCGCGAGCGATGAGTTCCTTACCCGTACCCGTTTCCCCCAGAATCAATACAGTGGCATCACTTTGCGCCACTGTCCTGGCCAGTCTCAGCACTCGTTTTAGCGGTGCGCTCTCACCCACGAGATCTTCGGAGTTAAGTTCGGAGCGGATGTTGTCTTCCAAGACGGTTTCTCCTTCTCTACTTTGTAATCATTCCTCGGGGCTCAGCCCCAGGGCAGATCGAATTCCCTTAAGTAAAGCTTGCTCAGTGAATGGCTTGGGCAGAAAATCCACGGCTCCAGCGTCGAGGGCGCGTGCGCGGGTCCCCTCATTAGGGGAAGCAGTGATGAAAATAATCGGAATGCGGTACCCACGTTCGGCCAGATGACTCTGAAGTTGCAGACCGCTCATCCCCGGCAGTTGCACGTCGAGAACAAGGCACGATACTTCTTGCAAACGACTGGATTTCAAAAATTCCTCCGCGGAGCGGAAGAGTTCAACCGTAAAGTCCAGCGATCGCATAAATCTTCCTGTGGCTTCCCGAAGGGAATCATCATCGTCTACGACGGAAAGTAATCGAGCCGATGACAATTCAGCCCCCGTTTGCGAAACTAGCACCGCGCTTGATGGCGAATCTATTGTGCTTTCGGATAAAAGGCTAGACGTAGGTGAAGAGGAGCTTTACGAAGGTTTAGCTCTTCGAGGGGAATGCGTATCCCACATGCATTCTTTCAAGGCCACCTCTTGACAAGTGGAAATTTGGGTGTAGATTTGGCACCGCCATCCATGGGGGACGCTTCGCTCAGCTAAATGCACCAAGAGCTGAATTCAATTTCTGTTGTCGACCTGCCACAGGGGGGAAATGGCTCCGGAACCATGCCAGCATCCCAATAGAGTCAAAGGCGTGGTGGAGTTAGACTTTGCGCGCCAAGATGATTCCGGCGATCCTATCTACACCGCCCCGGTTTCCGTCGGTGTATGCGAAGACTGCGGACACGTTGAGCTGTACGCAATGTTTCACCAGTTACTGCGTGATTGGCTAAGAAAAAGTTGACGGCCAAGTTTTAGTTGCCGATTCTTGCTGTGAAGTTTGGAGTTCCTGCCAAACCGGCCCAGGGGGTCCGTTGTGATGATCTCCGCAAGCGCGGCCATGACTGGTTCCTACGATTACCTTCAGGTTGTCCTCTCGGTAGTAATAGCCATCTCGGCGTCGTACGCTGCGCTCGATCTTGGGGGACGTGTAACAGCCGCAAGCGGTTGGGTCCGCAGGGCCTGGCTGATCGGTGGGGCCACTGCGATGGGTTTTGGCATCTGGTCGATGCACTTCACCGGAATGCTGGCCTTTCGCTTGCCTGTGTTGGTGAGCTACTCCTGGCCGACCGTTCTGCTGTCGCTTTTGGTGGCTATCTCCGCCTCGGCTTTCGCGCTGTATGTAGTGAGCCGGCACGAACTGGGCATGGTTCGGGCGTTAGCCGGCAGCGTGATTATGGGCAGCGGTATTGCAGCCATGCATTACATCGGCATGGCGGCCATGCGTTTGGCTGCGGTATTCCGGTTTCATCCCCTCCTTGTGACCCTGTCCGTTGCGTTTGCGATCGCATTTTCTTTTGCCGCCCTGATACTCGTATTTGATCTTCGAGAGGAGACCAAAGGGACACCTTCGCGCAAGATTGCCAGCGCCGTCGTTATGGGTGCCGCCGTCTCCGCGATGCATTACACCGGCATGGCCTCGGCAAGCTTTATGCCCTCTACCGTAGCGCCCGGTTTGTCCCACGCTGCGAGTGTTTCCTCACTAGGGAACGCTGGAATTGTGATTGTCACGTTAATCGTCCTAGTCACGGTGGTGTTGACATCGGCAGTTGACCGACGGTTGGCCTCGCAGAGGGCAGAGCTAGAACGTGGCAGAGAGCTTGCAACCATCAACGAGGAACTGAGAAAGGAAATGCTCGAACGCCAGCGCGCCGAAGATGCCCTGCGGCGAAGCGAGGACCAGCTGCGGCTTGTAATCGACACAATTCCAGCGCTCGTCTGGAGCGCTTCACCTGACGGTTCCCTGGATTTCCTCAACCAACGCTGGCTGGAATATACAGGCATCTCTTCGGAGCGGGGACTGGGTTGGGCTTGGGCGGAAGAGCTTCATCCCGAAGACCGTGAAGGGTTCGTGAACGCGTGGCGCTCGGCCGTGGCCACTGGGGAACCGTTTGAGCATGACGTGCGCGTGCGGCGGGCGGACGGAGAATATCGCTGGTTTTCGAAGCGCGCTGTGCCGCTGCGCGACGAACTGGGGCACATTGTTAAATGGTACGGAACGACCACTGATATTGAAGATCGGAAACGAGCCGAATGTGCGTTGCAGGAAGCGCAGGCAGGGCTTTCTCATGTCACACGCGTGACGACAATGGGAGAACTGGCCGCCGCAATTGCCCATGAGGTCAACCAACCCCTCGCTGCAATCGTCACCAATGCCAATTTTTGCTTGCGCCAGCTCGCAAGTGCGACTCCGAACTCGGACAAATTGCGCGAGGCAATCTCGGAAATTGTGAATGATGGCACACGGGCGAGCGCCGTCATTTCAAGAATCCGCGCACTCTTGCAGAAGAGCCCTCCCGAGCGAGTTGCAGTGAATGTTAATCAGATTATTCAAGAGGTCACCATTCTGCTTCGCAATGAGATGACCCGGAACCGCGTTTCCCTGCGGACCGATCTTGCCGCGGATTTGCCACGCGTGAGCGGAGATCCCGTGCAATTGCAGCAGGTCCTGATCAACCTGGTCATGAACGGCATCGACGCCATGCGTTCGCTTGCGCATCGGCCACGCGAACTTCTCATCAAGTCAGCCAAGAACCATAATGAGGTGTCCATCCAAGTTCAAGACTCTGGAGCCGGGCTCGATCCGGAGCGAGCGGAGCACATCTTCGAACCATTCTTTACCACTAAGCCAGAAGGTATCGGAATGGGATTATCAATCAGCCGGTCTATTGTCGAATCCCACGGCGGGCGTTTGTGGGCTGAGTCAGATTCCAAGGGGGCCATGTTCCAATTTACTTTACCAACTAAGTAGTACATGAGTAACGTAGCTCCTGTCGTTTTCGTAGTGGATGACGACCCCTCGGTCCGTCGCGCCATACAGCGTCTCGTCGAATCTATAGGATTGCAAGTCGAACTATTCGCCTCAGCACAGGAGTTCCTTCGAAGCAAACGTCCGGATGCTCCCAGCTGCCTGGTACTAGATATCAGGCTACCCGGCATAAGTGGGCTCGATTTCCAGCGCCAACTGGCTGAAGCTAACATTCATATTCCTATCATTTTCATCACTGCCCATGGAGATATCCCCATGACTGTCCGCGCCATGAAGGCGGGAGCGGTCGAGTTCCTCACTAAGCCATTCCGCGATCAGGATCTGCTGGATGCGATTCAAATCGCGTTAGAGCGGGACCGTACCAGACGTGTACAAGAGACAGAAGTTGCAAAGCTGCGTGAGCGCTATGAATCGCTGACGCCTCGCGAACGAGAGGTGATGCCTCTGGTCGTTTCTGGTCTGCTCAACAAACAAATAGCCGCCGAAATTGGAGCTAGTGAGGCAACGGTGAAAGTCCATCGCAGCCAACTCATGCGAAAGATGGGCGCCGAATCAGTAGCTGACTTGGTGAGGATGGCCGCGGAAATGGGAATCCCTGCTGCAAAGCCCAAAGGTCCGTAACACCGATGATTGCTGTTCGGAAATCAGAGGTTCGCAATCCGTTCGTCAAATGATTATCCGTAGGCGCAACTTTAGGTTTTTTCAAAACGCTACCGCCACGCCGGATATTCAGCACGCGGTCCTCCCGTTCCGCTCCTTCGAATACGTCGCCAGATTTGAGGCAACCGTCGATCGCGGCCTCGTGAGGCATTCTCCATGCCAATCGGGCGAGCATACCCGAGCGTAAATATCACTGCTCGAAGATTATGTTTTTCCAGTACACCAGATATGCTGTTTGCACATCCAAGGTCGGCAATGAACTCAGCAACTGCGAGTGAGGTGCGCAAGACGCAATTGCTCACATTAGTGGTGATCGCCAGTAATGTCGTTGGCAACGTCTCTCTCAGCCACGGGATGCGCCAGGTGGGCAAAATTGTTTCCGCATCTCCGCTGGATTATGCGCGCGCGTTCGCGAACCCGTGGACAGTCGCGGGCGTGCTCGTCTTGGCGCTGTGGATGATCACCGACCTGGCCCTGCTCAGCCGCGCCGACCTCAGTTTCGTGCTGCCGGTCACGGCTAGCGCCTATGTGCTGATTGCCCTGGCGGGACATTTCCTGCTACACGAACGCATCTCCGCCCAGCGATGGGTCGCGATTGTTGTGATCACGCTCGGCGTTGTGCTGGCAGAAGAAACGCCGCCGCGCACCACCGAAGGTCCGCCGGAGCAACTGCTATGAGGTGGATCCTGGTGGGGATTATCGCTCTTTGCAACACCGTCGGCGATGTGCTCAATACCGCTGGCATGAAGCGTCAAGGCGAGGCGGAGCTGAATCCGCGGGCGGTTGCCCACATGGTGGCGCGAATTTTTCGCAATCCGCTGGTGCTGGCAGGGCTGGGAGCGTTGGCCGTGGCCTTCATCGCGCTGCTGTCTCTGCTTTCGATCTCGAATGTAAGTTTCGCTGTACCTGCCACCGCGATCAGCTATTTGCTCGAAACGCTGCTGGCCAAGTACGTGCTAAAGGAAAAAGTTACGTGGCGGCGCTGGGGCGCGGCATCGCTAGTGGCTTTCGGCGTTCTGATGCTCTCGTGGTAGCTGCGGAATCGCAGCCTTTGACGCTGTGATTCTCTCACCAGCCTTTGGGCATGTTCCTTCGAGTGTTCCTCCCGACGGGTTTCGCTTCCACAAAGTTCCTGCGCTTGGCATGATGTCAAAATGGTATTTGCTTTCCCTGATGAACGATGGCTGCCGAAGTCTGTCCTCTGCCTGCGTGATTACAATCTTAATAAGTTCGGGCATGACGTCATCGCCGGCATCACCGTCGGCCTGGTTGCTTTGCCACTCGCCATGGCGTTCTCCATCGCCTCGGGATTGACCCCGCAGGCCGGGATTTACTGCGCGATGGTGACGGGCTTTCTAATTTCTGCCCTCGGCGGGTCCAAAACACAAATCGGCGGGCCAACGGGGGCTTTTGTTGTTGTCGTTGCCGGCATTGTCGCCGCACATGGCGTGGACGGCTTGTTCATGTGCACGGTAATGGCCGGAATCCTGCTGGTTGTAATGGGCGCGACCGGCATGGGGACAGGAGTCAAGTTTATCCCGCGGCCAGTCGTGATCGGTTTCACCAACGGGATCGCAGTTCTGATTGCCAGCACACAGGTGAAAGACTTCTTCGGGCTGCATCTAGAGAAAGTCCCAGGCGTGTTCTGGCTACGAATGAAGGCGCTCGCCGCCAGCTTTCCAACCTGGTCACCGACGGCGACCATCCTCGCCGTCGCCACCGTTGCCACCATGCTGGTCTGCCGCATACTTTCCAAGCGCATTCCGGGACCGATTGTTGCCATGCTGGGAGCCACCGCCACGGCTTTTGTATTAAAGCTGCCCGTGGAGACTATCGGCACGCGCTTCGGCGGAATCCCCAGCGGCCTTCCCCACCTTGTAGTGCCTCGCTGGCATGCGGGGCTGGTTCATGGACTGCTCGGGCCGGCGTTCACCGTGGCGATGCTGGGTGCGATCGAGTCGCTGATGTCGGCGGTGGTCTCCGACCGCATGAGCAACGACCGTCACAATCCGAATGTGGAACTGATTGGCCAGGGAGTGGCGAACATCATGTCGCCAATGTTCGGCGGGCTGCCCGCCACGGGAGCGATTGCTCGCACTGCGACGAACATTCGCTCCGGGGCGCAGTCACCCGTTGCGGGAATGATTCATTCGCTGACGCTCTTATGCGTGCTGCTGTTTGCGGCGCCGCTGGCCAGCTACATTCCAATGGCCGCTCTGGCGGGCATTCTGATGATCGTCGCCTACAACATGGGTGAGTGGCGCGAAATTCCCCAGTTACTCCGGCTCACTAAGACCGATATCAGCATCTGGCTGGTTACGTTTGCGCTGACAGTGTTTGCAGATCTGACCGTCGCTGTAGAAGCGGGAATGATTCTGGCCGCGCTGCTGTTCATCAGCCGTGTTGCCGCAACCACAACCGTGTCGCAAGTGACCGACGACTACATCGAAGACGGGCGTGTTCACATTTTGCAAGATAAAGACATTCCCTACTACGCGACTATTTTCCGCATCCACGGGCCGTTTCTGTTTGGCGCGACCGACAAGATCTCCGCCGTTACTGAGAACATTCACAAGCTGCCACCGGTAGTGATCTTGCGCTTGCGCAACATGACGGCGCTCGACGCCACTGGCTTATTTGCGCTGGAGGAAATCGCCAGGCACTTGCATGCGACCAAGCGAACACTAATCCTCTGCGGCGCCCGCGAACAGCCCGCGCGGCTGATTCATCAGGCCGACTTTGAGGATGTGGTCGGAGCCGAGAACATCTGCGAAAACGTCCAGGAAGCCTTGCGTCGTGCCGAGGAAGTTTTCGAGCGACTAGAAGCCAAGTCTGCGGCCAGCGGGAAGTAGGCTTCATTCGGATCCAGCTCACGTGATCGAGCCAATCCTTGCATTAGATTCCTTGAACCGGGCTGTTATAATTTTGCGCTTTATTTACAACTATCGCTAAGAAACCCGAAAGATATGGATCACCCTCAGCGAATAGCCAGTGCGATTCTCGGGCTTGTACTGCTGACAATCGGAACGGCTTGCTCCCAAAAGGATATCGGCGATTCCGACTTGGGTAGCAAAACTGATACCGCTTCCCTCCATTCCCTGCGCCGTGAACTCGAACAGATTCGAAACCATTTCCCCGGCGACATGTCGATCTACATGAAGAATCTCTCGACTGCGGAGGAAATCGCTCTCGATTCGGACAAAGTGTACGAAACCTTCAGCGTTATCAAGCTGGCAATTGCCGCCGAACTCATGCACCAGGTGGAGTCGGGAAAACTTTCACTCTCCGATCGCATTATCACCAGGGCTGCAGATGAGAGGCTACCTTCGGGCGTGCTTTATGCGCTCGAACCGGGTTTGAGTCCCACCATCAAAGATTTGCTGACTTTGATGATTATCACCAGCGACAACGAAGCGACGGATTTGCTGGCAGACAAACTAGGCCGCGCGCAGGTCACCGCTTACATGCATGCCCTCGGGCTAGCCAACACCTCAATACAGTTCTCAGATTTAGATTGGGACCGTACGTGGTTAGGAACACTTGATGCCCGCTATCGAAATGCGCGCGGAGATCAGACGGTTAACTTCCCATTCAGCAAGTACAGTCAGGCTCAGGTCGAGCAAGCATTCGGGCATACCATCTATGATGCTGGCATTTTCTTCGGTCACAGCACGACCAAGGAGATCGGTCGGCTGTTGGAAATGATGGCTTCTGGCAAACTCGTGTCCAAAGATGCCAGCGAACTAATCTTAAATATCATGGAGAAGCAACAGGTCAACGACCGCTTTCCCCGATATCTAAAGGACGTGCGAATCGCACATAAGACCGGCGATGGTCAGCCATTCATTGCGAATGATGTTGGAATCATCTGGGTAAAGGATCAGCCGATTGTCCTGGTCGTCTTCACCGGACACCATCGCGGAGGAACGGCAGCATTACACAACGACGTTGCACGCGTAGCGGCATTGGTGGTGAGGCATTATGGCGGAGAATTGTCGTCTGACTTTGAATAGTCTGCTTCAAAGCGCGCCGAGCCACAGCCCGACATCGCTGCTTCAATCAAGCGACAATGGGGTGGGAGATGGGAATCGAATCTTCCACCAAGCGTATAACAAAGGACTTCGCAGCGCACGGAAAGCATTGTTTGTGCTCGTAAGTACATGAAAAATGAGGCAATGGATTTGTACGGATTTGTGTGCCGGTGAATCCCAACTTGTGGCAGAATGGTGCGCCATGGCGCCGGGTGCACCGCAAAAAGCTCTTTCAAGCTGGGATCCTTATTACGACCGTATCGTCGAGGCGGTAAAACGACGTATCCAGAGTTGAGCGCGGAGAGTCATGACGCGCTTTTAGCGTCGATCCGGAGCAATTTCCCTGAAACTTTCGTTGGGGACACCAAAGCGGTTCTCGGCTTGGTCATGCGTGTCGCGACACCGCTCATCGCAAACAAACGACGGCAACTATGGGAAGCCAATAAGGCGTCCATACTTCCAATGATCCGAGAGGCTATGCCTCCAGCCACTCGCGAGTTCGAACTTTATTACACCACTACGCTACTGAATCAGATTTTCGAGAGATTTCATCCGGAGACTTGGTCCACGGTGGATGAGATCCCAGAGAAGCTGAAGGGACTGGTAAAAGAAGTGGTCCCCACCGCAGTCGTTCAGATAATGACTGGAGATGGAGAGCTGCGCGACGAGGAATTGGTTCGGCTATACAAGTCAGGCTATGAGAAGTGCAAGACCATGCTGCTGGAACGGTACGCGACAAAGCTGCACGACCTAGCACCACGAATCATTTATGCGAAAAATCTTTGCCCTTCCATGGAGTATCCGCCGCAGTTCGCAAAAGATGTTGCGCAGGAGGTATCACTGAAGCTGTTGCAGAAGCTCGGTAGCTACAAATTCGACAGCAAGTTCGAAACTTGGGTGGGAAGTATCATCGAGAACGAAGCTAAAACACTAGGGGCAAGGAAGCAGTTCGGCCGCGCGAAGGCCGGGCCCAGGACATACATCTCGTTTGAAGATTTGGAGCGGGAACTCGCCGACCCCGTTATTCCCATCATTAAAATGCGCGAGCACCGAGAAATCCTGCGCAAAGTCCTGCAAAAGCATCGAGCCGGAAGCATTAAGGATGCGAATAGTACCGATGCCATCTTATTTAGATATGTCGAGGAATTGGAAACTTCCGAGATCGCGAAACGGATAGGAACAACGGATTCATACGTGGCCAGATTGTTTAGCGACGACTATCCCAAGCTTAGACAAGTCCTGACCGATGATTTTGGTCTTACGGGCACAGAATTATGACTGACTCTGCACATCCCGATGTCGTTCCCTTTGCTCAGGGTGATCCCATAAGCCCCGAGCAGCGAGCCGAAATCACGACTCATTTGCGAGAGTGCGGGGAGTGCCGCGATCTTGTTCTCTTTATTCGCAAAACGAATGCGACGTTGCGCTATGAAGGCAGAGTCTCACGTGTGGCCTGGGCCATGAGGATGAGCCAGGATGCTCTTGAACGCGAAATAGAATCGGGTACCAGCGTGGCTGACCTGCTCAAGCGGCCGCCTGAATCTCCGGTCAGTGCACATCCAGCGCCGACCCACCCACTGACGCCGGTCAAAAAATAATAACGCTATGATCGGCGGGCAATAACTCAGCGCAAGAAGCATATCGCTGAACGCCATGATCCTTGGACAGCCTATCTCGCGCTCTAGGGCTCAAGATTAAAAAAGGAGAGCACGAGGTACTCGGCTCTCCTTTCTTCTTGCTCTGGCTATTCTTCTTGCTCTGGCTATCCGGACTAAGCGGCCTTCTTCTGCTTCGCTCTCAGCTTCGCCCAGCGCGCCCGTTGAGATGCGGCAATTTTCCTGCGGGCTGCTGCCGACATGGTTCGTTTGCCAGGGTTCACTATGTTAGGTTGACTTTTCGCAGAATTCTCCGCTCGCAGTCTTGCCCACCGAGCCTTCTGCGCGAGCGAAACTTTTCTCCGCGCAGCTGCGGACAGAGTCCGACGCGGCCCACCCGCTCCGCCTTGCGCGGACGAAGTCTTAATTATTCCCGCTAGTGGCGTTAAGGCACCAATAGCCTGGTCCAAACGGTCTCGCTGCTGCTGAAGCTCCTTCACCATCTCGGCGATATTCGCCATCAGATCCCCCTCATGTGTATTTGCACCGTGCCTACAAAATACGCCGCTCCATACTACACACTGGGCCGACCTATTGGAAACGACCGCCCACACCATGCGTTGACAGCGCCGGCCACCTACTTATACTGAAAGTACAAGCCTTTCTAACCCGCCTTCCATGCCCAAATCAACAGCCATACACCCTAACAGTGAGCAATCGCCGATACTTCCGCAGATCGAGAAACTGCTGACGGAGCAAACATCCGTCATTTTGCAAGCCGTGGATGAGAAACTCTCCGCTCAGAATAAACGGATTGAAGAGGGCTTTGCCGCTCAGGACAAACGGATGGAGGAAAGGTTCATCGCACAAGAAATCAGAATCCTGGCTGCTGTCGACAAACGTCTGGCAAAGACGGAAGAACGCCTTGCCAAGAGTTTGGATGAATTGACCAAAACTCTCGACAAGTTCCTGAAGCGGCTTACAGACATCGAGGAAGAGTTCACCTTCATGAAAGAAGATCTCAAACGAGTTAAAGCTATCCTTCGCGAGAAACTCGGTGTTGCGCTGGATTAGGACCGCGCAACCTTGAGCCACAAGAGCCACCATCCGGTGGTCTTTTTTGTGTCCTGGAGTGCTTTGCTCTTCCCGAAAATGTTGATGCTAGTTACTAAGCGCGCTGAAAATCCCAATCCGTGGTTTGTTTCGATGGAATCCCTCCTCTTATCACAGGAACGATGAGTTTTATCGACAGATCAGAGTCCCCGAATCCTCACGCGATCAAGGTCTTTCGCCGAAATGTCCGGGTTACAAAATCGGGACTATTGCCTGATATTGGAAACAGTGATCCGTCGCCGCTGCCGCCGTGGAAATATCGCTTGACACTGCGGATGGACAGGTAGAAAGTGGCTGACCGAAATGGGGTTTCGTTCCAAGGAATTTCAGTCGCTCAGCGCCCTGGTCGGTTTCGCTCGTGCTCAGGCATAGGCATTCGGCGCCAATTTCGGGGGGTGGGCACAACACCGCTGTTTTGATTGCGTTTAACTGACGCGGTTCTCACCGGGAGGAGGACTCCCATGTTCTGCAAAAAAAAAATACTAGCTGAGCGGTGCTCGTTTGCGATAGTGGCACTGTACTTAACGATCGCCGGATCTGCTCGAGCGCAGGCGCCCGATATAGCCTTGGTCAGCATGCGCCCTGTGCAGGGAGTTTTTGGGGTCACACCACTGGTGCGGGATAAGCGCACGGTCTTAGAGCTTCAAATCACCAGCACTTTCTCTAGTGATGTCCAGGTACAGGTTAGCATTAATACCGATGACCCTACGGGCGCAAGAACGATGCAGACCTTTGATGACCCCATGTTGGCGCCGGTGATCTCGAAACCTCTTTTCAGTTCCGGCACTTTCATCACTATTCATCCCGGCTCCAATACGTATTACTGGCCGCCGCGGCTTGAAGGTATTCCGTCAGGCTTCTTCGACCTCATGCCTCCCGCTCCGCAGTGGTGTGCCCATGTTCAGCTCTTCCTTCCTGGCGATGGGGATGCTAGCAACAACAGTGCTCAGGCTTGCTATACGGTTAAGGGAACGAAACCATTCCGGATCCTGTATCTGCCTCTTACCACTCAAGGTGAGCAGACTCACACCCCACCTTTCAACGTCCCAACATGCGATGATGTGAAGCCGCTTGCTAGCCGGTCTCAGCTGTTCATGCGCCGCGCCTACCCGATGAGTGAGATAAAAGGCGGTCCGCTTCCAGGTGAGCGGCTGGTCGGCGGCCACACGGTTCGGGACGAAGATCTTTCCTTCGGTGACAATGTTCTCTGTGCGCCCGACGTCTACCCCGCCCCATATCCTTTGAATCAACTCGATTATCCGCGGCTCATGGCGCATCTGTCTGACCTTGCAGCAATGGGGAACTTTGCCGAAGCTATCGGAGTCGTTCGGAATGGCTTTATCGGTGGGAATCTGGGCATAGGAGGAGCGGTGGGAGTCGCCTCCATTGCTAGCCCTCCAGTCTTCAGCGCTCTTATTGAAGAAGCGCAACAGGGCTATTTGACGGCACAAGAGATGGCGCACAGCTACGGCTGGGTTCCCTCGGGAAATCCTCTCGAGTGCCAGAGCACGGTACCCACTGATAAGAACCACCTTTGCAACATACCTGCTCCCGGTTACTCCGTGGAGGAGAGAACAACAATTCCCGACAGCATCATCGACTTCATGCATCCGGTCGCGTCCCTTAGCGGGACGCGTTGGATCAGCAGTGCGACATACAACTACTTGTTAAGCAAGCTCAAGGACAATCCCGATCCTAAAGTAATCCTCTTAAGAGGCCTCATCTTTTCCGACGGACGGGCGGAGTTCGGTCCTTGGTACGAGCTTAACGGGGAGCCCCAGATCCAACTTGGACAAGCTGGCCAGCTAATGATCTCTTATTTGGACGCCTTCGGCACGGTAATTGGCAGCACTGGGACTGACCTAAATTTCGAACCTACCCACTTCTCTGAAACCGATTCAGTGGCCGCGGCACTCTCGCTGAAAATTCCGGAAGTTCCAGGAACAAGCAAAATTGTTCTGGAGCTGTCGGGCATATCCTTGCTCGAACGGATCGTGGCGGGGAATGCACCTCAAGTACAAGTAATCGCACCGAATGGAGGCGAGCTTAAGCTCGCCGGCGAAACAGTCGACGTTACGTGGCAGGGATCGATAGCGAACCCCGGAGACACGCTACACTACGCTGTATTGCTCAGCGCGGACGGTGGATTGACTTGGGCTCCCCTCGCGCTTGACCTCACCGATACGCATTTCAGTTTTGTAATGCCAAGCAACGTGATCTCTCATTCACTTCTGGTGAAGGTAGTGGCCACGGATGGAGTGAGAACATCCGAAGGCGTATCAAGCGCGACCTTTTCCTCCACCGATGACGTCAGCGCTCCCACGGTTACCGGAGTACCCGACAGATCACCGGACAGTCAGGCTGGGTGGTATAACCACCAGGTCACAATCTCCTGGATTGGCGATGATCACGGTGGAACCGGCGTAGCTTCTTGTGACGTGCCTGTAACCTACTCCGGTCCGGATACTACGTCAGCAATATTGACCAGGCATTGCACTGATGTAGCCGGGAACACCGGAGCGGGCACATTCTCGCTCAATTACGATGCAACGGTCCCGACAATAGCGTCGTCGGATGAAGGGCGCACCGTCATCTTGCATCAGTTCGGCGTGGCGCCGTCATTCCATTGTGCTGATGCAACATCGGGCATGCTGAAGTGCCTTGCGTCCGTGTCGGTCCTCGATACTGCGACAGTGGGCGCAAAATCGTACACGATTACGGCGCTAGATAATGCAAATAATCAGAGCACATTGGTGGTCCATTATCGTGTGGTGTATGTATTTGTCGGCATTTCACCTCCCTCCAGTGCGGTCAAGGTTAAACAGGGCAGCACGTTTCCTCTTAAGTTTGTCCTCTACGATGCGAACCGAACTGTAGTGAGTACTGCCACGGCGGCCGTTTATGTAGATGGTAGCCCGGGCGTCAGCAGCGGGGGGTCCACGATGGGCAACGCATTCCGATATGATCGGCTAGCGCAGCAATATGTCTTTGATTTGAGCCTGAAAGGGCTTACGCTCGGTGCTCATCAGATTGTCGTTCGGTTGGATGATGGCACCGACCATACATTCGCGTTGTCCATAACGAAATAGAGCGGCGTCCTGCTGAAATTTAGGAGAAACGCGGAGTGACTGCACTCGGTTGTTGCTTCTGCCACAGGCGAGACTATTGCGTGTGGGAAGCAGCAAACCGACTAGAGAAGGAAAGGTACCAGCAAACGCCATGATCCGTGGACACGCTCGCCACGATCATCGTCCTTGGAGACAACGCCTAATGAGGATAAAGTTAGCCAGGGAATGCTTAGTCTTAAAAAACCGATGTTGAAATCACTCCAAAAGAAGGCTCATATTTTTCAAGAACAACGGGGCTGAACGACTCCCTATGGAGCTCTTGCCGTTTACCAACTTGTTCAAACCAGGTGCAATACACGGTGACTTCTTCGTTTTCACCTGTCTTTCCCAGCCGCTCCACGGTCATCGGTGGGCCACCTGACTTCAGCTGGACAACATCTCCCGGCGTAAATTCCATCTGCTTCTCCCAATTTATTGCACAGTATAGCTCCGATTCGGCAACATTCAACACGATGTTATGCTATGCCGCATGGGAGACGAAAACGACAAGCTCGTGCCACGCGATTATGTCATAGAGTCCATCAAGGCAGAGATCGAGCTGTCCACCCCTTCACGAAGGCAAAGAATTTTTGAGGCCATCGCGCTTGCGGCACTGGGGAGTATCCCCTGGGTAGGAGGGGTAATCGCAGCCGCTTCGTCGGCCACTGGTAGGTTTAGAGACGGAGAGTCCCAAGGCCAGCGAGATGATCTGCTCAGGGAGTGGCTGCAGGAACATCAAGAGAAACTGCAAGAGTTGCGGAGGACGCTTGAGCAGATAGTGTTCAGACTTGAGAGTTTCGGCGAAGAAGTTGAGGCGAGAATTAACCAGTGAGCAATATCTCACGCTGGTTCGCAAAACGTTTCGGCAATGGGATGAGGCGGACACTGACGAAAAACGTCGGCTGCTCGTGCAGCTGATCACAAATGCGGCTGGCACGAGAGTTGCTGATGATGACATCGTCAGATTGTTTCTGAATTGGCTGGACACCTACCACGAAGCGCACTTAGCGGTCGTCCGTGAGATTTACAAAAATGAGGGGCCGACGAGGTACGACATTTGGGTGGCTGTTTATGGGGAACCTGTTCCACGAGATGATTCTGCCCAGGCGGACCTCTATAGAATGTTGATTCGAGATCTCTCAACGGGCGGAGTGATCCGGCAACCAAGGGAATCGGATGGCCTTGGAAGATTCATCAAGAAGAGGAGGCCGCCACGACGGACGGCTGCCTCCAACACTATGGAATCTGCGTTCGAGGACAGTAAGTCGTATGTGCTGACTGAACTGGGGTCGCAATTTGTGCACTACACCATGACCGAACTGGTTGCGCGGCTGAATCCGGGAGAATCGGACCCAAAAAGGTGATTCCGAAACGATCCACTCTTTGCTCGCAGCCTCAAGCTACGGAACACCATGATCCTTTGGATACCTAGATCGCGCAGCAGGGCTCAGGATTAAAAAAGGAGAGCACACGAGGTATTCCCGCTCTCCTTTCTTTTTGCTCTGGCTACCCGGACTACGCGGCCTTCTTCTGCCGCGCTCTCAGCTTTGCCCAGCGCGCCCGTTGTGTCGCCGCAATCTTCCTTCGGGCTGCTGCCGACATAGTTCGTTTGCCGGGGTTCACCGTGCTAGGTTGACCTTTCGCAGAGTTCTCCGCTCGCAGTCTTGCCCACCGAGCCTTCTGCGCGAGCGAAACTTTCCTCCGCGCAGCTATGGACAGAGTCCGACGCGGCCCACTCGCTCCGCCTCGTGCGGACGAAGTGTTACTTATTCCCGCTAGTTGCGCCAAGGCACCAATAGCCTGGTCCAACCGGTCTCGCTCCTGCTGAAGCTCCTTCACCATCTCGGCGATATTCGCCATCAGATCCCCCTCCACGTGTATTTGCACCGCACCTAAATATAGGCCGCTCCATACTACACACTTGGCCTACCTATGGGAAACGAGTGGCACACCATACGTTGACAGCCTCTACCATCCACCTATACTGAAGGTACAAGCCTTTCTAACCCGCTTTCCATGACCAAATCAACACCTATACATCGTAAGAAAGGGCAGTCGTCCATAATTCCGCAGATCGAGAAACTGCTGACGGAGCAGACATCCGTTATTTTGCAGGCCGTGGATGAGAAACTCTCCGGTCAGGATAAACGGATTGAAGAGGGCTTTGCCGCTCAGGACAAACGGATGGAGGAAAGATTCATCGCACAAGAAATCAGAATCCTGGCTGCTGTCGACAAACGCCTGGCAAAGACGGAAGAACGTTTTGCAAAGAGTCTGGATGAATTGACCAAAACTATCGACAAGTTCCTGAAGCGGCTGACAGACATCGAGGAAGAATTCACCTTCATGAAAGAAGATCTCAAACGCGTCAAAGCCGTTCTTCGCGAGAAACTTGGCGTTTCACTGGATTAGGACCACGCAACCTTGAGCCAAAGAGCCACCATCCGGTGGCTTTTTGATGTTCCGGAGCGCTTTGCTTTATCCGAAAATGTTGGTGCTAGTTACTAAGGCGGGAAAATGCTAATCGGGGCTTCTTTCGATGGAATCTCTCTTCTGGTCGCAGGAACGATGAGTTTCATTAATAGGCGAATGGGGCTCACGGGGAGTAGCCGATCAACCGTCCAGAACAACCCGTCCAGAACATCACCGCGAGACCGAAAAAGCCAACGCGCCCCTGAAGCTTGGCCGATACCTCGAAAAAATATCCGATCCTTGTCGATCTTCCGACCCCTCGCTCGACGAGTAAGTAGAGGCTAGCGACACGCCCTAAAGAGGAGGGTATGGCAATGCAACAGACATTCGGACGTACCAAATCAATCGCAGGAACAGCCCTCATTGGGCTCGGGATTTTTGTTTTCTATGAGAATCTGCATCAGGCCACAACCCAGTTGAGCCACCTCCTCGTTCCCAGGGAGGCGCTAGGTGTACTTCCCACCGTCATCCTGGCTGCCTCTCGAGTTTTGCAGGCATACGGCGCCGATCACCCTCAATCTCTGCCGGGTTGCCTTCTGCACATGTTGGCATCATCCTGGCTGCTGCTACTCGTCATCGTCGGAACGGCATTGTCGCGGGATTCCTCCACGGACAATATCAACGCCCTTCCTGAGAAAGATTGTTGACTTGTCGATCTGACTGCCGGTCGTTCGACGTCAGAGTAGAGGTCAGGTTAATCTCAACTCAAAAGGAGAATAACAATGCGGGTCATAGTGATGGTCAAGGCCAACAAGGACTCCGAAGCAGGTATTATGCCGAAGCAAAAGCTGCTAGCCGAAATGGGAAAGTTCAACGAAGAGCTGGTGAAAGCCGGCGTGCTGCTTGCCGCCGACGGGCTCCAGCCCAGTTCGAAAGGCAAGCGCGTCCGGTTCGCAGGAGCGACGCGGACCGTGATCGACGGGCCCTTCACCGAGACCAAGGAACTGATCGCGGGTTTCTGGCTGTGGCAGGTGAGGTCCATGGAAGAGGCTGTCGAGTGGGTCAAGCGCTGCCCCAATCCCCATGAAGGGGAAGCCGAGATTGAGATTCGCCAGGTCTTTGAGGCGGAAGACTTCGGTTCGGAGCTGACTCCCGAACTCAGGAAGCGGGAAGAACGCATGCGTGAGCAAGTTGCGAGGAAAAAATAGTCTGGGTCCATGTCGATTTTGTAGTCTCTCAATCGATGTCCTAATAGAGCAGGTTTCAAATTCGACCGAGACTGTCGGAGGATTCCCAGCTCACAACCTGAAATGAAAAAGGAGATATGACGATGCGATTCATGATGTTGGTCAAGCACGCTGAGAAATCGGGCCCACCGCCCAAGGAGTTCATGGACGCCATGGCGATACTCAGCGAAGAGGCGGTCAAAGCCGGAACCATTCGCGGGAGTGGTGGACTTGCTCCCACTGCGCAGAGCACCCGCGTCCGGCTTTCGGGCGGGCAAATCAAAGTGACCGACGGGCCTTTCACCGAGGCCAAGGAAGTTGTCGGCGGCTATGCGGAGTTTGAGCTGAAGTCGAAGGAGGAGGCGATCGAAGGAGCGGTGCGCTTCATGGAACTTCACAAAAAACACTGGCCGGGATGGGAGGGCGAGACCGAGATTCGCCAGATCTTCGGGCCGGAGGACTTCGCGCAACCTATAAAAGAGCGGTCGCGCATCGCGTAGAAATATGTTTCATCACACGGAGCGTCCGGGCTTGCGCGGGGGGATTGAAGATGGTGTGATGGGTGGCAGTGGCTACCGACACACATCGCGCCATCGACGCGGTCTGGAGGATCGAGTCTCCCAGGCTCGTCGCCGGTCTCACGCGGATCGTCCGCGACGTCGGCCTTGCCGAGGACCTCGCGCAGGATGCTCTCGTCGCCGCGCTCGAGCAGTGGCCGGAATCAGGCATCCCGGACAACCCGGGTGCCTGGCTCATGGCCACCGCCAAGCATCGCGCCATTGATCATTTCCGTCGAAACACACGGCTTGAGCGCAAGCATGAAGAACTTGGTCGCGAGTTCGAAAAGAAAGAGATGACTGTGCCGGATTTTGACGCGGCTCTCGACGACGACTTCGGCGACGACCTGCTGCGTCTCATATTCATCTCCTGTCATCCGGTGCTCTCGACCAAGGCGCGGGTTGCGCTTACGCTCCGTTTGCTCGGAGGCCTGACGACCGACGAGATCGCGCGCGCATTCCTCGTCCCCGAGCCGACCATCGCCCAGCGCATCGTACGGGCCAAACGCACGCTCGCCGAAAAGCGCGTCCCCTTTGAGGTCCCGCGCCCGGCCGAGCTTACCGGCCGTCTGTCGTCGGTGCTTGAGGTCATCTATCTCATCTTCAATGAGGGCTACTCAGCGACCACCGGTGAGGACTGGATGCGGCCTGCGCTCTGCGAAGAGGCGCTGCGACTCGGGCGCATCCTGGCCGAGCTCGCACCGCAGGAGCCGGAGGTCCACGGTCTTGTCGCGCTCATGGAAATCCAGGCGTCGCGTTCCAGGGCGCGTGTGGGCCCGTCGGGAGAGCCCATCCTGCTCTTCGATCAAAACCGCGCACACTGGGACCAACTTCTCATCCGACGTGGCCTCGCGGCGCTCACGCATGTCGAAAAGCTGGGCTGCGCGCAAGGTCAGTACGTATTGCAGGCCGAGATCGCGGCCTGTCATGCGCGAGCTCGCACTCCAGAAGAAACCAACTGGCCTCGCATTGTGACGCTCTACGCGGCACTCGCCCAGCTTGCTCCTTCTCCCGTCGTGGAGCTGAATCGTGCAGTCGCGGTCGCGGTGGCGTTCGGTCCAGCAGCCGGGCTTGAGCTGGTTGACGCGCTGACTGCGGAACGCTCACTCGAGAACTACCACCTGTTGCCAAGCGTGCGCGGCGATCTCCTCAAAAAGCTGAGCCGCCTCAACGAAGCCCGAGCGGAGTTCGAGCGCGCGGCGTCGCTAACCCGCAACGCACGCGAGCGCAAGCTGCTCCTCGATCGCGCCCAAGCGTGCGCGGTGAGCTCAATGCCGCCCGAGCCCTGGTGACGAGCCCTAATCGCGAGCGGGTGACGGTCAATCCGAAGTAAACCACCTAGACGAGGAACTTGCTTACCGGAAAATTAACACGGGGTGCCGTTTCCGAGGAACTCCCGCATGGGCTTCTCTTGTAGAAATGTATTAGCGTGCGACATGCGCTTGCAAAGAACACCCTGTTCCTCTCCGATGCCTTCTTTCCCAGTCGAGGCAAGAGAGGGTAAGCTCTTTGTAGGCAAGTGATCCATGAGCCGAGCGTCGGGAATTTTCTTCGCACAACATGAAGAAGATTCGCGTTCCCAAGAAGGATGATGTCCTAGACGTTCTCGGGCACAAAGTGGCAAGGTCTGGATTCTTCGGACAGGCTTCGAAGGCTGGGCGGCTTGTCCTCTCGGCACCAAATATCTCAACGAACTATCGTTTTGCAAAGTTTAAATGGACTTTGCTCGAACATGGACCGCAAGGTAGCCACGCGTTTGTTCTCGAAGATTGCCTCATCAATTTGTCCGTCGTCCCGAAAAAAGCCGGAACTACCACGGTCGCGGACTGCCACAGGCATAACCCGGTCCATTGATAAAGCGCTGGGCAGATCTAGCATTTGCCTCGGTTTGAGCAGTCTGTCGAACGGTTAGAGGCACCCAGGCTTGTGGCTGGTCCGCCACGTCGCATTGGAACTCAACTTCGACTTGATTTGGCGAATGGAACCGGTTCGCAGTTCCGTCTGTTTCCCACAGGGCTCCGAAGACGTACTCAGCGATACCATGAAAATAGAAATAATCACAACCGTTAATGGTGCAGTTTCCATTCCTACAGGAACCATCAGCCTGCATTTGGCATGGAAAATGGCCGCCGGCCGATCCTCCGTCCCAGTCATATTTGTCTTCCCAACCATGCCATCCTTCGTGCATCCAATCCCCGGCGCGCGCTCCTGGATTCCCGTAAAACGGCGACGGACTGAACATCGCGCAGGTAGTCTGGATTTCGTTTGGACCAATCACGTGATGAATGTACTTGCCTAGATTATTCGGATCGTCCTTGGGCGTATGGTAGAGCCTGTCGTGGAAATTACTGCCAGCTGCTTCGGCTGTCGCGCGGTAGTCAATCGTACCGTGGAAGGATTGATCATTATTGTCGAGCAATCCGTAAGTAACCAGAAAAGCGGCATTCCAGTGCTTGGGATACTCGAGATTCGCGTTGCAGGCATCATCCCATCCGCGTCCACTCCAATCGTCGCCTCGCATGTCATAGGCTCTGTATTGCCACAAGAAGAAGTCTTGCCAGCACATGCTGGTTCCAGAGATCCTGGTCGGCTTGGCTCGCACCCGACTGGTCACATAACGCAAAGCCGGCTATGGTGGCCAGGATAGCAATCATGGAGACCACACAAATTTTTTGTTTCATATGCATCCCTCCAGAGCTCCATTTTCGAACTGACCAAGGCCGCATGAAAGCTCTACACCGCCGTCGTCACCGCGCCGGCGCCTAGGCGTGACCAGCGCGAACAAACCCTTGGCGTAGCGGCGTATTAGTGTGGCAAGCACCACGCTTCTTTGATCTTGCAAAGCCGTGCAAGCATGTCTTCGTATTCCTTGGTGATTGCATCCCTTTCTGTCACGCCGCGAAACTGGACCATGTATCCATGCGGGCCATGCAGTATTAGGATTGGATACGGTGTTTCCGGCCACCGCCCATGCTGGCTGAAGTAAGCGAATTGTTCGGGCGTGGGGGTTGCCGCACCGACCTCTTGATTGGTTACGTTCGGGGCGTAGTACATCACGTGAGGGATGTTGGCGGTGGCTACATTCTCGCTTTCATCCGGATTCACGTAAGTCCTAAGGATCGGAGACAACATGTATGACACACCGGCCCGGTCTGGCGCCTTGTAGTAGTGTGTCCTGTAACGGTCCTGGATGATCCTCTTGAGTTCCTCGGGTGGAGTCCCCTTAGCCTGCATTTCTGCGGCATCAAAGAAAACCCGCATCTGCGCCTTGGCGCCGGCTTCGTCAAAGGAAATCGGGTAGAGAATGTCGTCTCGATATTCCTTCAGGGGCCAATTCCCCCTGAACGTGTCATCGCCCGTTCGAGCAACAAGGGCATGGAATCCATTCGTACCCTGGCGGGCGACCTCAAAGCCCTTGTCGGGATTCAAGACATATACGGTGGCATTGTCCCGGAGGTGTGGAGGAAGGGCGCTGAGCGCCAGCTGAATTTCCAGATCTCGCGGCAAGGGCTCGATTTTATTCTTGCCGGGAATCTGTTTATTTTCCGCGACCACTGTGATCGAGAACAGTAAAGCCATAATTATCGAAACCAGAACCTTTCTCATTTGGGCTCCTGTCATTTTCAACGTCGAATCAATCTTCAAGCATTTCTGCCCCTACGTAGGGACGGTCACGCAACTTTCAGCACGCTCTCCGGCGCGAAGGCTCTGAACTGGTACTCAAGCGTCTTGGTAACGCCGGTGCGCCAGCTATCAGCGATGGACGCTGACATGGGATCGGGAAAGATGTCCTCCTCGCCTTTCTCCACTCCATCGAAAATGGCTCGCACGACGGACTCGGGAGAGGCCTTCGGTATATCGAAGCCACGGGTCATATCGGTGTCCACCGGGCCAGCGAAAATGGCATGAACATTCACGCCGCGTCCGGCCCAAAGAGCGCGCAGCGATTGCGTCAGCGAGAAAGCGGCCGCCTTCGAGATCGAGTAGGCCGGACTGAATGGCACGCCCGCCAACGCCGCTAGCGACAGGACGTTGACGATGGCTCCCCGAGAATGAGCCAGCAACGGCAGGAACGCCTGAGTCACGCCGTGCGTGCCGAAGAGGTTGACTGCGAGGTGCCGTTCGATCCCTGCGCGATCGCTGAGGTCATCGTGAAGGTCCACGCCGGCGTTGTTGACCAGAATGTCGAGAGATTGGACATTCTCGACCGCTCCCTGAATTTGCGCCGCGCTGGTCACGTCCAGCGTCACTGGCGTCACACGCTCATCGGCATTCTGCAACGCTTCGCTGCGTGTTCCCGCATATACTCTCTTTGCACCCCGCCTAAGCGCCTCATCGACGAGCGCTCGGCCGATGCCTCGGTTCGCGCCTGTGATTAAGATTGTTTTGTTCTCGATGTTCATACCTTCTCCTTTCTATGGTTGTAGTTTCTGCTTGCAATTGCGCATCGCTTGCCGTGGGAGGATACGTCCCACAGCAGAGATTTTGCGTTTTACC
>Ga0209160_1000894_pt1 | contig 24852 bp, 14 predicted proteins | sample GraSoiAngelo_153_FD_186167 | JGI IMG/M metagenome (GOLD analysis project Ga0209160, IMG submission 186167) | Grasslands soil microbial communities from the Angelo Coastal Reserve, California, USA - 14_1009_12_40cm (SPAdes) (version 2) | ecosystem: Environmental > Terrestrial > Soil > Grasslands ...
GCACCGCCTTGGAGCGCCAAGGTGCGCTGGTTTTTCAAGCCAAGCAGTGTCACAACTGCCATTCGCTCGATGACCGAGGAGGTAAGCGCGGGCCTGCCTTGGACAGTGTTGCTCTGCGGCTCAACGAAGACCAACTCATCCGCCAGGTAATCCAGGGGGGCGGCAATATGCCCGCCTATGGAAAAAACTTGAGTCCGGCGGAGACCACGGCGCTAGTGGCGTTCCTTAAAACTTTGCATCCGGCGACTCAGGCGCCCGCGCGTGATGCTTCTCGCGCGATTGCGCTGGGCGCCGGCGAAACAGCCCACTAAGTACCTATGCCATTCGAAATCCACGCCCACGGGCAACACGGTTACTTCTCTTTGCTGACGACCCTTATTTTGGCGCTCCTAGTCTTCGTCTACTCGCGCGGCTGGTTTCGTCTTCGAAGTGCTTCCCCGATTTCGTTTCCCCCATGGCGGCTTGCAGCGTTCGTGGGTGGACTGTTTGCACTATGGATCGTTCTGGGATCCCCTCTCGCCGCACTTGATCATCAGCTGCTCACCATTCACATGATGAAGCATCTTCTGCTGATGGCAGTAGGTGCTCCTTTGATTCTATTGGGGGCACCGGCCCTGCTACTGCTGTGCGGGTTGCCGAAGTGGTTCATGCATCGCAGTCTGCTTCTCCGCAGCAGAACGCCGCGATTGCTCGGACATTTTCTCAGTAGCCCTGTTTTCTGCTGGCTCGCAGGCACGGCCGCGGTGATCGCCTGGCATGTTCCCGCGCTGTTCCAGTTGGGCTTGTCGTCGGAGGCTTGGCACATCGTAGAGGACGCATCCTTTCTCATCGCGGGCCTTCTGTTCTGGCGACCTATCGTTCGGACTGGGCCGCGTGATGCCAAAAGCCCCCAATGGTCCATGCCCTTGTACCTTTTTCTTGCCACCTTGCCCTGTGACATTCTTTCCGCGTTTCTCACATTCTGTGGCCGCGTTGTTTACCCCAGCTATGTATCTACGGCTCGCATCTTCAGTTTGTCTCCTCTACAGGACCAGGAGTGTGCCGGCGCTCTGATGTGGGTCTGCGTAACATTTGCATATCTCATCCCGGCAGTGGTGATCACCATGCAGATCCTCTCGCCCGGCGGTGCTCAGAGAGAAGCTCATGGCACTCTGTATGAATTTCCAACACCCGAACTGAGTGGCTCAGAAGCGGAGGTCGTCTAAAACATGGCAGCCGACCCCATCCTTATTAGTGTTCCCCAGACGCGGCTTGTACCCGCACGCGCTCAAGCGGGCGCAATCCGCTCCGCAGCGGCCGATTACTGGGCCCTCACCAAGCCAGAAGTCAATTTGCTGATCGCGATTGCAACCTTCACCGGCTTTTGTGTCGCTGTTCCAGGCCCACTTCGTGAGTTTCCATGGTTGCGGCTGGTTCACACCTTATTAGGTACGCTGCTGGTCGCCAGTGGTACCGGTACGCTGAATCAATACATCGAGCGACGATTTGATGCTCAGATGCGGCGGACCGCCCGGCGTCCGCTCGCTGCAGGGAGGCTGAAACCTGCCGCGGTTCTATGGTTCGGTATCGCGCTGGCGGCTATTGGTTGCATTTATCTTTCGACCGCGGTCAATGTGTTTGCGAGTCTGCTCGCGCTTCTTACGCTGTTGTCTTACTTGTTCCTTTACACTCCGCTCAAACGAAAAACATCTGTGTGCGTCCTGATCGGAGCGCTTCCGGGTGCTGTGCCTCCTCTGATCGGTTGGACTGCCGCATCGGGTAGGTTGAGCTTCGAGGCATGGATACTGTACGCGCTGCTTTTCCTGTGGCAGTTCCCCCATTTCATGGCAATCGCCTGGATGTATCGCGAAGACTACGATCGCGCCGGCTACTTAGTGCTTCCCTACGGCCGGGCAAGAGGTAGTTTCGTGGCTCTGCAAACCATATTGCCTCTCGTGGCTTTGGTGCCCTTGAGTCTGCTCCCAGCTTTGGCAGGCCAGCCCAGCATTTTCTACTTCACGGGAGCCTTGCTCCTCAGTTTGGGGTTTTCCTTCTACGGGGTACAATTCGTACTTCGTCGATCTAACGCGGCTGCTCGCCGTCTCTTGTTGGCATCCATCATCTATCTTCCATCGCTACTGGTGCTGATCGTGCTTCTTAGAGGCTGGCGGGCTCTATAGTGTCAACGACCGAAACCATTCCTGGCGCGTCACATGCCGGTGAACAACTCAGTAAATTCATTGTCGCCAGAGATAACCCCACGTCTCTGGTTCTGACGGCCCGAACCGCGGTGGCGGCAGTTGTTTCCTTCCTAATCGCCCGCTTATTTCGCTTGCCGGAAGCTTACTGGGCTCCGATCTCGACAGTTATAGGCATGCAGTCGACGCTCGGGGCTGCACTGCCAGTTTCCGTGCAGTATTTCGCGGGGACAGCGATTGGAGCGGCGGTTGGGGCAGTGACTGCTACCTACTTCAGTGAAAGTGTCTGGGCATTCGGCGTAGCCGTTCTTATCATTGGATTGCTTTGTGCGGTCTTGCGAGTTGAAAGAGGTGCGTACCGGTATGCGACTACTACGCTGGTGATTGTAATGCTCGTGACGCGATCCACCAGCGCATGGCGAATTGGAATTCACCGGTTCTTCGAAGTTTCGATAGGGATCGCGGTCGGCCTTGTGCTCTCCGCCCTCTGGCCCGAACGGCAGTCCGCGAGTTTCGATCATCAAGGTAAATCATGAAGCTGGAGTCCAATTGCGACTGTCGCGTCACCGAGGACTCTGCGAACCACCGGATCAGAGAGAAAAATATTCCGCAGAGGCTCCTCGGCGGGCAAGGAATTCGCTAGCTTCATGATTGTGTCGCGGCTAAGAGCCCGATGATATTCTGCCAGTTCCCTGTCGCCTGTGTGTTCGTGAAGTTCGGCCGCGGCGGCGTGAACGCGCCAGCTGGCCAGGGGCACTTCAAAACCCTCCATCGCCGCCAATCCTTTGGCAACCGAGTCTTGTGCTCTGGTGATGTCGAGTTCCTCCATAGCGACCCGGGCATTCATTTCCCAGGCCAGCGTCTGCCAATTCCGCTCTGCGGTCTGCTGCGTCAAATCCAGAAATTTGTCCGTCTCAGCTCGCGCTTGCTGCACATCCCCCTTTGCCAGCCAAAGTTCCACAAGGGCCCACTGCAGCATCATGCGGTGGATCCAGTCGTGTATCACTGTGTGGCGATCCATTTCATCGCGGACCGTGAATAAATGCTCCTGGGCAAGTACATAATTGCCCAACGCCCTATGCGCCGAGCCCAGCAGGACATGGCAGAACCGGCCCCAAGGTCGCCACGGCGGATCCGCGAGCGAAGGGAGAACTGAATCACAGATCTCCACAACCCCGGCGAAATCCATTGCCTGAAGATGGAGCCAAGCCTGGTAGAGACGTAATGTCTGCGCCCGGTAAGAGTCTCCGTTTCTGTCCGCCATCGCGATTCCTACCTTGATCTCCCGCAACATTTCGCCCCACTCACCTAGATACAGAAGACTCCAAGGCAAGATGAACTGACTTTGCCAATATGCCGTACTTAAGTAGGGGTTTTCCTCGACTTGGTTAAGCAAGATCGCAAGGCTCTCGACAGCGTTGCGTTGCGCCTCGCGGTATTCGGAGGAAACCCACTGGATAAAGTTGTAATCGATCAGATGCGACGCCAACAGCAGACGGTCACCGGCTTGACGGATTTCTGCGACAGCCCTGCGGCACTCATCCGCATCACCAGCGTTCCACCCTCCTGCCCAAATGCGCCGGACCAAACAGCTTGCGCGTGTTCTTGCCCGCATCAGCGGGTTTTTCTGCCTGCCGCTGAGTTCGAGTGCCCGTTCCAAGACCTTGAGACACCGCTCAGAACTGATCCACGACAAGGGGTAAGCCATATCAATAAGAGCCTGCACCTCTACGTCGATGAGACCATAGTGAGCAGCCCGCGCAGCCAGCGCTTCGCAGGTTTCGACGACGCGCATGTCGAAAGAGACAAGGTATATACCGGCCAGCTTTGTCAGAATCTCTGTCTCAATACCAGCGCGCTCCGTGTCAGGTAGCTTGCTCGACAAGTCAACAGCGTGCTGCAGAGCGGCCGCAGCTTCCCGAGGCGCGTAGCGGCGCCCAGCGGTTTCTGCCACAAGCCTCAGGTACTTGATGGCGCGCGACCGATCGCGGCCCTCTTCGAAATGATGAGCTAGCTCGGGCGCTACAGCTTCGCCGGAACCGGTTGAAAAAACCTTCTCCAAGTGCTCGCCGATGCGCTGGTGCAGGTTCGTCCTTCGGCCCAGCGCCAGTCGGCGATAGAAGGCGTCGCGATACAATGCGTGAGCAAACTCGTAGCGGCTCGAAGCGGTCCCATCCGGAAATTCCTGAGGCTCTGCCGAACGGACCAGTTGGTGCCGGTGCAGCACTCCTTCGCAGAAATGTTCAAGGTCCTCCACATCCATGTTCGCTGCGGCGGCGGTGACCACGGTGGAGAACAAAACACCGGCAACACTCCCTGCCTCCAAAGCTCGACGCTCTTCATCGCTCAATCGCTCGATCTGCGATTCGATCATCTGTTGCAGACTCTCCGGCGCAAGGACCTCGACTTCCTGTAGAGGTACCGTAAGTGTTAAGCCGGCGTTCTCCTGCGCGATGAGCCTTTGCGCTCTCATGTGTTTTAAAGTTGCGATCATGAAGAGTGGATTGCCTTCGGTGCGGCGATGAATTAATTCAGCCAAGCCTTCAGGCACAGCGGCGCCTTCCGACGCAGTCGCCAGGTACTCAGCTACCTCGGATGTCTCGAGGGGCTCCAAAGCGATCTCGTGGCCTAATTCATGAACCACCAGCTCCCGCTTCAGTGTCTTCAAGGGATGATCAGAAAGCGCGAGATCTGCGGGCCGGTATGTGCCGATCAGCATCAGTTTTGCTGACTGGCGGCGGCGGGCGAGCGCAGAGATGAGATCGACGGTGGAGTAATCCACCCAGTGCAGATCCTCAAACACCAGGAGGAGCGGCCTCTCGGATGCGATCGTCTCCAGGGCCTTGCTGATTTCACGCAGCATGCGCTGGCGAGTCGCGCCCAGAATCTCTTGTTGCAGCATTTCTCGATGTTCGGGTCTTACAAGTGCAGGGAACTGTACCAGTAACGTAGGCGCTTGTTTCTCCAGGATATGGACAAGTTCATCTCCTGCTGATCCACGGCACAACTGACCCAATGATTCGAGCAGGGGGTAGTAAGCCTCCTTGCCGCCATATCCCTCCACACATTGTCCGCGCGCGATTCGAACTCCAATGAGGTCGGCGACAAGCCGGTGTTGGAACTCGTCCACGAGCGCGGTTTTTCCGATTCCGGACTCGCCGGTGATGAAGACAATCTGACGCCGGCCAGTTAGAGTCTTCTGCAGGCTGTTGCCTAGGCAGTCCAATTCCGCCTTCCGACCAACCAGCTTCCCAGAGACCGGTTCAACAGAAATCGCCGATTCGGTCGAAACGTCGTTGACTGGAGCAATAAACCGGTAACCACGCCGGGGAAGAGTCTCGATGAACTGAGGATTTTTCGGACCGTCCCCCAAAGCAGTGCGGATGTCTAAGATGTGGCTCTTGATTACTTCCGGTTGGACGAACGTGTCGGGCCACAGAGCCTCAAGCAGTTCGTTTTGCGTGACCAGTCGTCCGGCGTGCTCAACCAGATATCGCAAGACGCCGAATGCCTTAGGTGTCAGGCGAATCCGATCATCGTCTCCATTGTCCCTGTGACGCCAGAGACACTGATTGACCGTATCCAGCCGGAACGGAGGAAATTCCTTCATGCTTGGCCTGCAATGCTGCGTCGGTCACTGCTTCCCCCGTATGATACATACAACCATCTCGGAGCGGTTGTCTCTCAAGGTAAATGACCGGTCTCGCACCGTTACAATGTTCGCAGGGTGCTCCTTGGTATGAGCGGGTTCCGCCGCTGATCGGTTGGCTATGAGCGAGGCGATTGCTTACCCCACTTTTTCGACAACCTGGGACAGCGCAAATTCTTCCAGGTGATGCGCGTCGCTGTTGAATTTGCGAATGCCTTCGGCGAGCTTTTCCGTCGCCATTGCGTCCTCGTTGTGCATCCAGCGGAAAGTCTTCTCGTCCAGGTGCGGTCGTTCTTCCTTGCTGGCCTGCGCTTTTGCCGGATCGAGTTTTCGATCCAGTATGCCCTCGGTTTGCTCCAACTGGTCGAGAAGTTCGGGACTGATGGTAAGTAAATCACACCCCGCTAGGCTGACGATCTGATTCATATTCCGGAAACTCGCTCCCATCACCTGTGTCTTGTATCCGTATTTCTTGTAGTAGTTGTAGATGCGAGTGACGGACACAACGCCGGGATCCTGGTCCGGAGGAATCTCCGCGCCGCCGCGCTCCTTTTTATGCCAATCGTAAATTCGGCCGACGAAAGGCGAAATCAGGGTTACTCCGGCTTCGGCGCAGGCCACGGCCTGGGCGAAGCTGAAGAGCAGTGTCAGATTACAGTGGGTGCCTTCTTTCTCAAGAAGCTCGGCTGCACGAATGCCCTCCCATGTGCTCGCGATCTTGATGAGAATACGTTCGCGAGCCACACCCTTCTTTTCATATAAATAGATGAGCTTGCGCGCCTTGGCAACCGTCCCCGCGGTATCGAAGCTCAAGCTAGCGGCTACCTCCGTAGAGACGCGACCGGGAACCACCTTGAGAATCTCCCACCCGAACAGGATGAAAAGACGATCAATGAACTCTGCCGCCATTTCTTCGTGGCGACCGCCGCGTTCAATGGCAAGGTCCGCAGCCTCTTCCACCAAGTGCCGGTACGACGGCATCTGAGCAGCGCGGTAAAGCAACGATGGGTTAGTGGTCGCGTCCTGTGGCCGGTGTCTCGCAATAGCTTCAATATCGCCAGTATCCGCCACTACGGTTGTGTACTTCTTTAGAGATTCAAGCAACGTCATCGTTATCTCCTATTTACTTACGCCCAACCCCTCAAGCTCCGGATGATCGTTCTTTGGGACAATCGCGCTATTTTCGAGTTGAGCGACCTTGGCCAGCCGGCGACGATGCCGCTCTGCACCGCTGAACTTGGCGTCAAGGAAGTTCTTCGTGCAATCCCACGCGAGTGCGATGCCCATGGTACGCCCGCCGAAGCAGACTATATTCATGTCATCGTCCTCCACACCTTGGCGAGCCGAAAAGTGGTCCTCGCAAAGCGCGGCGCGCACCCCATTCACCTTGTTTGCAGCCACAGAAGCACCCACCCCGCTGCCGCACACTAGGACGCCTCGTTTCACGTCTCCAGCCGCCACAGCGTGAGCAAGTGCGACCGCGAAGTCGGGATAGTCGTCGTCCACGTCATAAACTTTGTTGCCAAAATCAACCACCTCATGTCCTTCTGTCGCCAGGAACTTGGCCAGTTGCCGCTTCATCTCAAATCCGCCGTGATCTGCCGCTATCCCTACTTTCACTTCGTGCTCCGGTGCCGCGCAATCTGGTTCTTCGCTGCAGCTACGACGGTTTCGACATTAAAACCGAATTTCTTCAATAGCTGTTTCAGAGGCGCCGATGCCCCAAAGGTTTTGATACCGATGTTGTGCCCCTGGCGCCCAGTGTATTTGCTCCAGCCGAAATCGGATGCCTGTTCCACGGACACCCTTGCTTTCACATTCGACGGCAGAACCGATTCCCGGTAATCCTCATCCTGATCGTCAAACAACTCCCAAGACGGCATGCTGACTACCCGCGCCCGGACGCCTTCCTTGGTCAATTGCTCGTAGGCTTGTAAACACAGGGCAACCTCGCTTCCAGTACCGATGAGGATCACCTCGGGATCTGTGCCGGATGTATCCGTCAGAACGTAAGCCCCCCGAGTCAGGCCTGCGGCCGGACCGTACTTCGCACGATCGATCGTCGGCACAGATTGACGACACAGCACGAGCACCGCCGGCGCGTGGTGCAGCTGCAGTATTACCTTCCAGGCCTCCGTCACCTCGTTTGCATCCGCTGGCCGGATCACGATCAGACCCGGCATGGAGCGCATGTGAGCGAGATGTTCGATCGGCTGATGCGTTGGGCCATCCTCGCCAAGCCCAATGGAATCGTGGGTGAACACGTAAATGACAGGGAGTTCCATCAAGGCGCTTAGGCGGAGAGATCCCCGCATGTAATCGACGAAGGTGAAAAATCCCGAGCCGAAGGGCCGGACTTTCACCAGGCTCATTCCGTTCACGATGGCGCCCATGGCGTGTTCGCGGATGCCGAAATGGAAATTGCGGCCGGCATAATTCTCCGCCGAGAAATCGCCAGCGTCCTCGAACGTTAGTCTGGTCTTAGTGGATGGTGCAAGGTCCGCCGCTCCGCCAATGAACCAGGGAATGTTCTTGGCGACTGCATTCAGCACTTTAGCTGAGGACTCGCGAGTCGCCAGTCCCTTCGGGTCGGCAGGGAATTCAGGCAAATTACGGTCCCATCCTTCCGGCAGCTGGCGGTGCTGCATGCGGAATAGTTCTTCGGCGAGTTCGGGATAGTGCTTGCGATATTCCCCGATTTGGGTGAACCAATCGTCGCGCAACTGTTTGCCGCGCCTTCCGATGCCTTGACGAAAATGATCGTACACGCCGTCCGGCACGTAAAACTTCTTGTCTTCAGGCCAGCCGTAATTCCGTTTCGCGAGACGGATCTCGTCTTCGCCCAGGGCTTCGCCGTGGGCCCCGCTGGTATCTTGTTTGTTGGGCGCGCCGTATCCGATGTGACTGTCAACGATGATCAGCGTGGGGCGATCGTTGGTGCTCAGAAAAGTATCGAATGCACGGCATAGCATATCGAGGTCGTTCGCATCGCCGACGCGCGTTACGTTCCAGCCATAGCCAATAAAACGAGTAGCCACGTCATCGCTGAAAGCCAGGGAAGTGTTGCCTTCGATGGTGATGTGATTATTGTCATAAATCCAGCAAAGATTCGAAAGTCGCAGGTGTCCGGCGAGGGAGGCGGCCTCGTTGGAGATTCCTTCCATCATGCATCCATCTCCGCACATTGCGTAGACGTTGAAGTCGAACAGATTTTCGAAGCCTGGGCGGTTGTAGCGCGCTGCCAGCCACTGCCGAGCGCTCGCCATCCCTACACTCGTAGCGACGCCTTGGCCTAGTGGACCTGTGGTGGTCTCCACGCCCGACGTCCAGCGGTACTCCGGGTGTCCGGGACAGCGGCTATCCAATTGCCGGAACGATTTGATGGAGTCGAGCGGCACGGATACTTCGCCGGGAGTTTCGTAGTCTTTGTTGACAGCGCGGACTTCGGTCAAGTGAAGCAGGGAATACAGCAGCATGGACGCGTGCCCCATGGACAGCACGAAACGATCCCGATTCGGCCATACCGGATCTTGCGGATCGAAGCGAAGGAACTTCTGCCAGAGACAATAAGCTACAGGCGCCATCGCCATGGGGGTTCCCGGATGTCCCGAATCGGCCGCCTGCACCCCATCCATAGAAAGGGTACGGATAGTGTTGATGCTGGTCTGGTCCATGGTGTCGAGTGATTGGTAAACAGGGAAAGCAGTCGCTACGCTCATTCAAAATCCTTTCACGCCGTCGTTACCAGTCCACTCTGTACGAGGCTGGCCGGGACGGAGTGGGAACACTTTTTCATTTCGTTGCCACAGTTGATGCTTCTTGCCAAATCACAGGTGGCGAATCGCATAGGAGAGTGCAACGCTGAGGCCATTCGTAACAGTTTGAAAATGGAAACTGACTACCGGTTGCGGAGTGTCAAAGCCATAGCGAATGACAAGGGATTGGCGCTACGTGACTCAATCGCGCATCATTGCTTGAGTACGAAGATTTACGCGCACAGTCCGAGGCTTAGGGCGGCCGAACATCAGCAACAAATCCGCCGACGAATCCAACTACGATCACCGGGATGAGAGTATCTGTAACGGATGCGACCGTGGCGCCCGCTTTTCCGTTGGTCACGGCGATCTTGTAGCCTCACCGTGGTTACGACCTTCTCGCTCGGCAAGAGCCAACACTAATGGCTACTCGACAGGGCATTCAAAGTTCCGATTCGAAGCGGTCAGGTGCCATGAAGTCCATGTCGCTGTGCCTACAGTAGCTTAGGAATCACACTTCTAGGAACACAAGAGCCTTTCCGTCGCGCGGTGATGTGAAAAATGTCAAGAACTTAGCACGTGACAGCTACTGATCGTTGTGTAAGTGTCACGGATTGCCTTCCGTGCTACCCTAGCTGACAACTTTTAGCCTTGGGCTCGGGGCAAACGTTCGGCGGGCACAACCGCACAAGATCGCACTGTCAGCGGGATTCTCTGACCAAAGCCACCTTGCCAGGCACTTCCGGCGGATGACAGGTATGTCCCCAAGCGTCGTCCGTTGGGAACAGCGATAAATTTCTCCACTTCCCACCAAATCCGTCGTTACCGCTATCGAGTTATCTACCCATTGTCCATCCGGGGTACAAAAAAACATTCCATCTCGTGATGTGTTTCCGGTTCAAATTCGTCAGAGTTCCTTAAGAACCTCACAAAGGATCATGCCGGAGACGCAACGCCTGGCTTGGAGCCAACTGCCACGTCAGCGGCCAATCTTGTGCGCCGGATTCGAGGACAGGCCTGGGCTGGCTTGCCCGGATCGTAAGGAGAGGGCTGCGCGCAGAATGCAAGCGTTAGAGTATTCGGGGCTGACGAGAGACGCGAGTAGGCTAGTTCCCCCACAAATGAGCAAAAACGTCCGCACCGTAGCCAATTCCTCCAAGACTTGCCTCACACTTTTCTGACATCATCTGCCTTGTCCGCAGAGCACCAAATGGAAACTCAGTGCCTGTTGGGGAGTGTCAAAGCTATAGCAGATGACAAGCGATTGGCAGAACACCCATTGGTCTTCTGCAACCCAGGCCCCACCCCGAATGGAAAGACGCACTCCGAACCGGGTGTATTGCGGCGGGCCAAGCGTTTGGAAAGCGCCATCGCCTCGAATCTCCGCTGGCTGTAGAAAAATGCAGTGCAAAAACTATCACATCTGGGATTGTGACAAATCCTAATTGCATTCATTCTGGTGTCAGCCTGGTCAGGTGGATTGATCTAACTGGGTTCGTTCACGGTACGGAGGCCTGTTCACAAAGCAATAAAACGGAACGGGCACCCCTTTTCAACCAGAACATGACCGAAAGATCACGACATCGATTGTGCCTTCAACTAGTCTCGGTCTCCTAAGGATGTGTCGGCATAGAAGCAATACGAGGACGGAAGTACAGAGATTAACTTCCGAGAGTTTAGATCAGTGCGCCGCGGCGTCAACACCTATGCACCGCTGACCGAAGAGCTGACCGGAGATCGGTGACTTTACGTCGTTCCCGCACATTTGTTACTCAGAGAGGGAGGAATGCACCATGAGTGTCGCTGAGCTTGGACTGAGATCACGGACAACTATCATGAGCGCGCTACCGCAAACGCGATTGGAACCGCTGGCCTCACACTACGAAGCGTCTTACCACTTCCTCGAATCGGAGCTAGACCTAAAGAGTGCCCGGCTGCGGCTGCTGCTGGACCTCACTAACAGCATGATTGCCCACGTGGAACTCAATCATCTTCTGACAGCGGTGACGACCGGAACTCGGCAACTCATGCAATCAGAGTTTGCCATCCTGGGATTGCTGGATTTAGAGACTGGCCGATTGCGGGTGGATGCCGTCGAGTTTGCAGACGACACCTTGCTTGACGCGGAAGCAGTGAATTCTCTCGGGGAGACACTTGCCGCACATGTCTCCTCTACGGGTAAGCCATGGACCGGCTTTTCCACCGATCTTGCCGTCAATATCGATTTGAAGGACGATCTGAAATGGACGGCGGTGGGCTTCAAGAGGGTTTGCATCCTGCCGCTGGTGACTCGGGATCGAGTCCTGGGCATTCTGGCGGTGGGCAATCGTGAGGAAGCCGCATACACGCAGGACGAGGTCGAGTTCCTGACGCAGCTGTCCGGCCAGATGGCAATTGCGGTAGAAAACGCGCTTGTCCTTGGCGAACTGCGAAAGCTCAAGGACAATCTTAGCGAGGAAAGCGTATTCGACGATGAAATCCGCTGCGAGTTGAACTTTGAGGAGATCGTAGGCAGAAGCGGGGCCCTACAACGCGCGCTGCGACAAGTCGAGATCGTGGCACCAACCGATTCCGGTGTTCTTATCCAGGGAGAAACGGGCACCGGAAAAGAACTCATCGCCCGGGCCATTCACAACCTGAGTGCGCGACGCGGTCAGCCCTTTGTCAAATTGAACTGTGCCGCTATCCCGTCCGGCCTCTTAGAGAGCGAACTCTTTGGTCACGAGAAGGGCGCGTTCACCGGCGCCATCATGCGAAAGGCCGGTCGATTCGAGGTCGCAGACAAAGGAACTCTGTTTCTTGATGAAGTAGGCGACATTCCGCTCGAGTTGCAGCCGAAATTGTTACGGGTTCTGCAAGAACATGAATTCGAAAGATTGGGTAGCACGCGTACTCAGCAGGTAGATGTTCGCGTTATCGCGGCCACTCACCGGGATTTGAAACAGATGGTCGAAGACGGTGAGTTCAGAAGCGATTTGTTTTACCGCTTGCATGTGTTTCCTCTGCCGGTCCCTCCTTTGCGCGATCGTCGCGAGGACATACCTATCTTGGTGCGCCACTACGTGGACAAGTACTCCAGACGAATGAACCGGCGCATTGAAACCATTTCTTCCCAGGCCATGGAGGTGTTTGCCAGCTATCCGTGGCCGGGCAACGTGCGTGAATTGCAGAACTTTATTGAGCGGGCGGTAATACTCTCGCCGGGGACGACCCTGCGGCCTCCGCTTGCGGAACTGAAACAAGCAATAATGCAGAGTCCCAGCTCTAAGCTGAGTACTCTCGAAGAGGCCGAACGCGAACACGTGCTTCGCGCTATTCGAGAATCCAATTGGATCATTGGGGGGCCCAACGGCGCGGCGACACGGCTGGGGATGAAACGGACGACCTTGGCGTATCGAATACGCAAGTTGAAAATCCCGTGCCGACCGGAGTGATAACGCGATGATCTGGCGCATCACGTACAAGAGCTTTACGTTGCAAGAGTTCTTGATGATGGCCCGATGAACGTCATGGATGCAAGATCCTGTGCTAAGGCCTTTGGCCGTGCTGGTCCGGGGTGCGTTGCGACGAGCTTGCGGCCGGGCGCGTTGTGCGCGTGTTTCGTAAAGATTGATACGCCTATATTACCGTTCCAATTCCGCAAGCCTCTTTTTTCAGAAGAAGAAACCAATCGATCCGCATTGTCATTCGCCAAGTTGTTGGCACTCACTCTCGTCCGGAGACCCAGAAGCTCGGCGTCCGCGTTTTCGCTGGTCTGACGCTAAGTGGTTTCAGCGGCTTAGCGAGGTTGCCGCACTGAATTCCTCGCCGGATTGGAACCTTGAATGCTCTTGTGAAGGCACAGACTCTCGAATGATCTTCGCAGCATGAAAAACAGTTGGCCGTGAGAAATCCGGCGGCTCTTTCGCAAATCGAAGGCAGACGTAACATGAACAAACAACAGCTAACATACCGAATTACGTCAGCTTATCGAGTTACGGTTCTCCTGACATTAGGCGCGGCGATTTCTGCTAATGTCGCACTCGCAGATGACCGGCCCGATGCTCCTAGCGCGGTCTCCAGCCCACTTGTTCCGGCGGTAGCGCCCCTCCGCACAACTTCAAAGCCGCCTGCCCCAGAATTTCCGCCCATGACGCGTAGTGAGCGGTTCCGTAATTATCTGGTTAGGATAGCCGGTCCTCAGCCTTTCATAACCGCAGCGGCAGCGGCTGGAATCTCACAAGCGGAAGATACGCCGAAGGAATGGCGCGGTGGCGCAGAAAGGTACGGCAAGCGCATCGGAGACGCCTACGCTCAACAGTTTATTCGCGGAACTTTGGAGTACGGGATATCGGCCGCGCTACACGAGGACAATCGCTACTTTAAATCTGGTCAGACTGGTTTCTTGCGGCGCACCAAGTACGCGATAGTGAGCACGCTGTTCGCGCGTCACGACAATGGCAACACATATTTTTCCTTTTCGCGCATGGGTGGTGCTGCCGGTGCCGCCTTCATTTCGCGCGAATGGCAGCCGCGCAGCACCACCACCGCGGGAGATGGTGCGGTTAGCTTTGGAATTTCCATGGGCTCCGATGTCGGTTTCAACGTTGTTCGTGAGTTCTGGCCGGGCCTGAGACGCCACCGTCGATAGGTGCAACACGATGAGGACGACAGTAGCTGGCAATAGGCTGCGTTCGATTCGAGCTCACGATTTCTGAAGTTCAGATTCGCGTAAGTTCACGGAGGAGGTTCCACCATGGCCGCTGCTCCCATTTCTTCCGCTCCGGCCGCTCCGCCCCCGGCTCGGGGAGAACAGGCGACTTCGCGGCTCAAAACCAAGTGGCAGAAGTACGGCACTCCAGCCCTGGTGATTCTGCTGGCACTGGCGATCGTTTTCACGATCACGCACAACTGGAACTCCTGGGAGGGAGGAAGAATTGAGCAGATCACGAATGATGCCTACGTTCGCGGCGATCTCACTCCGCTGAGCACAAAAGTTGCGGGCCTGGTCCAAGAAGTGAAAGTTGGAGATTACCAGCAAGTTCGCAGGGGAGATGTGCTGGTTCAATTGGAGGACCAAGACTTCAAAGCTCAGGTGGCCCAGGCCACTGCAGCGGTCGAAGCTGCAAAAGCTGCAATCGAGAACAACCGCCGCCAGCGCGAGTTACAAGATTCTAAGATCCAGCGGGCGGTTGCCGGAATCGATCAGGCCAACGCACAGATTGCTGCGGCACAGGCGGGTAAGGAAGCAGCGGAGGCAGATGTTACACGCACGCGCGCGGAGCGCACCCGGCAGGAAGCTCTTCTCAAAGCGAACTCCGCGACTCAGCAAAAATTAGAGGCAGCAGTTGCCGACGAGCAACGTTTCGCGGCGCAAGCCGCCAGTCGTGAGACGGATCTGGTGCAGGCGCGGACGCTGCTGCGCAGCAATGAACTGGCAGTCGAAGCCGAGCGGCGCAGCAAGTCCGTTCTCGAATCTCAAGAATTGCAGTTGCTTGCTGACCTTCATGCCAAGCAAGCCGGACTAGTCGTTGCCCAGGTCAGCCTCGGCTACACGGTGATCACTGCTCCCGCTGATGGCAAGGTTGGCGAACGACAAGTCCGGCCAGGACAGCTGGTCTCCCCAGGGACACAAGTTGTGACCTTCATCGATCGCATGAGATGGGTGCAAGCCAACTTCCGCGAGACCCAATTGACCAATGTGAAGGTTGGCGACCCAGCAGAGATTCGTATAGATGTTTATCCGGGCCGTGTCATAACGGGAAGAGTACTTGAGATCGCACCGGCGAGCGGATCACAATTTGCGTTGCTGCCGCCGGACAATGCCACCGGCAATTTCACCAAAGTCGTGCAGCGAGTGCCAGTTAAGATCGCTCTTGACGACTCGGCCCTCACGTCGCAATTACGTCCGGGAATTTCTGCAGTAGTAACAGTGAGAACCAAGCAGTGAGAGAAGCCGAAGTAACAGAAATATGAGTGCTACGTTCATTACGCTCCCGGCAAATCGGCAGTCGGTTGGCCCTCCCCCGGGTCTGGCGGCGCTGCCGGTTGATCTGTCACATAGTCCACTGCTGGGAATTCTGGGTGTACTCCTCGGCGCAGGAATCGTAACTATTACGGGACGATTACTATCGCTGGGCTTAGCGGATCTCAAAGGGAATGTCGGGATTGGATTTGATGACGGTGCCTGGATCGGAAGCGCCTTCAACGTCGCCCTGATGTTCATCGGGCCATTCACCGTCTATTTAGGGGGATTGTTGGGACCGCGCCGAGTTCTGCTAGCAAGTGCGACCGTGTTTACTGTGATCTGCTGGTTTCTGCCGCTGGTCCACAGTTACAGTTTGTTAATTGTTTTGCTGGCGATTGCTGGGCTGGCCTCCGGCACATTTTATCCGCTGACATTGACCTTCGCTCTGCGGAATATACCTCTCCGCTATCTAGCGCTCGTTGTTGCTCTCTACGCGACCTGTATCGAAGCTGCAGTCAATTTTGCGCCATCCATTTTCGGGTTTTGCCGGAACCATGTTTCCTGGGAGTGGATGTTCTGGATCCCCGCATTAGCTACTCCGGTAATGATGACCTGTATTTACTTCGGAGTGGCTGAATCACCAAAGCCGCAAAGTAAAAAGCAGCCACCGAGCTTTGTGGGGTTCTTCTATCTGAGCTGTGGCTTTGCGTTGCTCTACGCTGCTCTCGATCAGGGGCAACGTCTCGACTGGTGGCGATCAGGAGTGTTCACCGGTTTGTTAGCGGGTGGCATGTTCTTATTACTGGGCTCCTTAGTGCGTCACTTGCGCAGTCCCAATTTTCTTGTGGACCTGCCTTACCTCCGCGAGTGGAACACAATCCTGCTCGCCGGTGCACTTTTCACATTCCGGTTCGTGCTGCTTGCAACCATCCTCATCATTCCCCAGTCATTATCGGTGCGCGGGCTTGATGCCGAGCAATTGGCGCCGGCAGTTGTTTGGACTGCGGTTTTCGAGCTTGTTCTTGCATTCGTCGGCGCTCTTCTGCTGTACAAGGGAATTGATTCGCGCTTGCTAATGGCCATCGGCTTCGCGGCGATAGCTTTAGCATGTCTAATAAACGCGGATTTCACCAGCGCCTGGTCCGCCGAAAATTATTTCCGGTCAGAATTGCTCATGGCCGTCGGGCAATCCTTCGCCATGATGGGGTTGGTCTGCTCGCTCCTGCTTCAGGCCGCCTTTTCCGGAGGATTGGATGCGCCGCAACGGATACTCACCTTCTCCGCATTCTTCCATACAGTGCGATTGCTGGGCGGAGAGACGGGTGTAGCCCTGATCGGGCGCTTCATTGCCGAGCGCGAAAAATTGCACTCATATCTTTTGGGATTACAAGTGCAATCGGGTGAATGGATCACTGAGAGCACAGTGCGACATCTGGCAGCCGGCTTGGCGTCGAAGTCCGGCGGGCTTGCGGTCGCTACTGAGCGCGCCTTGGGCATTATTGATAGCAAGCTCCGCTTGCAAGCCTACAGCCTGACATTCATTGATGCATTCCATCTGGTTGCCTGGGCCTGTGTAGCAATGCTGCTGGTTACCGCGCTTCTGCGCAAGGCCCCGTTGAGCTTCGCTCAGCTGCCCTCGTTACAACAGGGATCCACTTCGACGCAGGAGAGTAGGCCATGACTACGCAGCCTGGGTTGATAGCGGCTGTTCTGTTTCTGGGTCACGCGTGTGCGCTGGGACAGCAAACAGACTCTACTGCGCAGCGCACAATCAATCTTCACCAAGCCGTCGAACTGGCCCTAAAGCACAATCACATGGTGCGGATTGCCGGGTTCAAAGTCGAAGAGAATCAGCATGCCAAAGAGGTCGCAAGAAGCGCGTACTTTCCGGTTGTGAAGAACGACAGCATGTTTCTCCATGTAACTGACACCCAGTTCATTGAGATTCCTGCCGGGGGGCTCGGTGTTGTGGGAAGCAATCCGATTCCTGCGCGGCCATTGCTTCTCAATCAAGGAGGACACACTTTCGAGACCAGCGGGACCGGGCTCGTCCAACCACTCACTCAATTGCTGAAAATCAGGGCAGGGAATGATGTCGCGCGCGCGGAGTTGGAAGAGACGCGGGGCAAGGCGCGAGGGATAGAGAACGAGGTTGCTCTGACGGTTCATCAGCTCTACTACAAGATCCTGATTGCTGAACTGCGACGCAGCGCCATCCAGGCAAGAATTCAGGCATCTGAAGACCTGCAGAGCGAGCGGGTTCAACAAGTCAAGTATGGGAGCGCCCTTGATGCAGACCTCATCGAGAGCCGGGCGCAGTCGCTGCAGGCAAAGCAGGAGTTGCTGAGCACTGAGTTGCAGCTTTCCGATCTGCGCATGCAGTTCAACGATGTCGTCGGATTGCCTTTGGCAAGAACGGTGATGCTCGATCCGAGTGTTCTCGACGTGCCGATTAGCTGCGCAAAGGAAGAATGCGCAAGGCTCGCTCTCGCGTCTCACCCCGAGGTGGCGGAAGCGCGCGCGACGGTCGAGAAGGCCGCGTCAGCCGTTCGTCTCGCAAAGTATGAATACATACCGGACATGGAGGCACTTGCACGTTACAGCTACTCCAATGACGTCCCTTTCCTCGCCCGGAACTTTGGAACCTTTGGCATTCACCTAAGTTACGAACTCTTCGACGGAGGTAAGAAGCGCGCCACGCTTCGGGAGCGCGATGCTCAACTTGCGCAAGCAAAAGAGAACCTCGCCCGGATCAGCGATGAAGTCGAACTTCGAGTAGAAACTGCTTACAACAAACTAGATCGGACCCGGCAGATGGTTGCGGTTTCAGAGGAGCTGCTGAGCCTGCGGAAAGCATCCGGGCGTGTCGCCGCCGCGCAGCTGGTAAACGGTACTGTTCTCCGCTCGCAAGCTGAAGGAGCAGTCGCCCAGGAACTTGAGGCTAAAACCCTACTGCTGCAGTCGCGGCTGGATTATGTTCAAGCGCGCGACGAGTTGATCGAAGCAACAGGACAAGCTCCACAATGATCGCATTGTGGCCTATTCGAACTTTCGCTGCTACCGTCCGGCGGTGTCTGTACAAACGACATGGACTGATTGGCGGCTTTGCCGGAATGCCGTCGCCAAAAGATTCTTCCTTTAGCTGATTACGCACCCGTGCTCCCTATTGTCACAAGCCAACGTCTTGGCACTCACCTTGGCCCGAAACCCCGATGCATACCCTCTCGATTCCGCTGGCCTGAGCCTAAGTGCTTTTAGCAGAGGTTGGTGGTCTTGTGGCTCTCAACTCCTCGTCGGATTGGAACGTTGAATGCTCTTCTGAAGGAACAGATCAAGCATGGTGTATCGCTGCTGAGTGAGGAGAATCGCTGCCCATGACGGAGGTGCGCCTATCAGCGGTGACCTGCGTATTATTTGCAGCTCTATGCCAGATCCCGTTTGCGAAGGCGCAAACGAGTGGCGGAGCGGTACTCACGCTCGAAGAAGCGCTCCAGTTGGCTCGTTCCCACAATCGGGACCTCAAGGTGTCAGGACTTGACGTAGGCAAGCAACGTGAAACATTGGGCGAGGCAAAGACGCACTTGTATCCACGATTCGACACCTCCGTGCTTGGGGCCCAGTTGCTCGCGCCGCTAGACTTCACAATCAAGAAGGGACAACTGGGTTCTTTTTCAGCAACGGGGCCTATCCCTGGATCTAACACCGATCTACACACGCCCGCTCGTCCAATCGCGATTGCCTCCGTGACTGCGACCCAGCCGCTTACTCAATTGATTCGGATCCATCTATTTGTCGCGGAGCAGCAACTCATAGTCGATGCCTCACAGTTGTTGCTTAGCGAACGCGAGCAAAAACTAATCGACGATGTTCGCCAATCGTATTATCAAGTTCTCCAGTCGCAGATCCAGTACGAATCACAACAATCGGTAGTGAAGTATCTGGAGGAACTGCTGCAACTCACCGATCGACGCTTCAGCCAACATGCCGCACTTGAAGCTGACAGATTGGGTGTTAAGGCAGAAGTCGCCAAGGCGACCTATCAGCTGACCACGATCGAAGACGCGCTTTCGGATCGTAAAGAAGTCCTCAATCACCTCTTAGGACGCAGCCTTCAGACGGAGTTTACTGTGGAGCCCGTTCCCACGACACTTCCCGAACAAGACGACCTGTTTGCAGCCAGGGCGATTGCGCTCGAACATCGCCCCGAGATAAAACTGGCGGCCAATCGCGTGCGTCAGGCCCAGCTGGCAACCAAGAGTGAGAAGACGCATTACATCCCGGACGTCTCCATCCAAGCCAGCTACTTCACTCCAGCAAATATCAATTTTCTGCCGCAAAACATAGGCGCCGTTGGCGCCTTGCTTACCTGGCAGCCATGGGATTGGGGAGAGAAGCGCCATAAGGTTCAACAGGCTGCCCTTGCAGAGAAGCAGGCGGGCCTCTCTGCCGACGACTCGCGTGAACAGATTCTTCTGGAGGTGGACTCGAACTTTCGGCGTCTCCGAGAAGCGCGTGCGCACCTCGCAGTCACAGAGGCAATCCGCGATGCCGAGACAGAGAGATTACGGAACCAAAAGGAAGCATATTCCCAGCAATCGATTCTGCTCAGCGACTTGCTAAAGCAGCAGTCTGCCCTGGCAGATGCGGAGAGCCAATACCATCAGGCGGTTCTTGCCTATTGGAGTGCGCGCGCTGATTTTCAGAAAACGCTGGGTGAGGAGTAGAGCCATGAAGGCTTTCCTGATACCGGGGCACAGGTGGAACACGCCGTTCTCGCTCGTCTTGCTATCAGTCGCGGGAACGTTCGCCGGATGTCATCACGAATCCCAGACACCCTCGCAGCCGCCGAGGGCCGTCCGACTCGCGACCGTTTCAGCGCCGCAGATGACCGGAGAGACACTGCGTTACTCTGCGTCCATCCTTCCCTTTGCGCAAGTAGACCTCATGTTTCGCTCCTCCGGTTACGTCACGAATGTGAGGCAGGTGCGAGGAGAGGATGGACGAACTCGCGACATTGGAACCGGAGATTACGCGGAACAAAATCTCACTCTTGCACACATTCGCCGGGAAGATCTGCAGAATCAAGTGGCGCAGGCGCAAGCCCAACTCGATCAAGCTGTGGCGCAACACACCAAGGCCGATCAAGACTTCCAGCGAGCGAAGGCCCTCTATTCGACGCAAAGCCTCACCAAGCCAGACTACGAGCAATCTCAGGAAGCCTTCAATGCAACCCAGGCTGCTATGGACAATGCAAAGGCGGCGCTCCTTCAAACCCAGTTGCTTCTCGGAGACGCCGACTTGAAGGCTCCTTTCTCGGGATACATTCTGAGCCGGAATATCGATCTAGGGAGCTTGGTGTCTCCGTCCACGAATGCTTTTACGATCGCCGATATCGGTCGCGTAAAGGTAACGTTTGGCGCTCCGGACTATGTTCTCAGTCGAATACGTTTAGGGCAGGAACTGGCGATCCAGACAGAGAATAATGCCGCTCCTTTGAAGGGGCGGGTTACTAGCATTTCCCCGGCTGCCGACACACGAAATCGAATCTTTGCAGTTGAAGTGACCGTTAGCAATCGCGAGCGTCATTTAAGGCCAGGGATGATAGGTACGGTCGGTCTGGGTGAAATCCCACATTCGTCCATCTCGATCCCCCTTAGCGCCGTCGTGCCGTTCCCTTCGGAACCCGAGCACTTTGCGGTGATGGTAGCGCAAGAGCGCGCAGGTGCATTGGTTGCAAACTTGCGCAAGGTTCAGTTGGGGACGACCCACGACAATGCGGTTTCTGTTGATGGAGTCGAACCAGGGGAGCGAATTGTCTCTGTGGGCGCTCAACTTTTGAAAGATGGCGATGCCATCCAAGCGATCCCTTAAGTAGAGTTCATGGCATACAAAAGCGACCAGGACCGAATCGAGAAAACCCACAATGTTCCCCGCTTCTTTGTGGAGCACCCACAGGTCTCATGGGTGCTGCTCGTCGGTGTCCTCGCGTGGGGTTGGTTTGGCTATCACGGCATGCCCCAGCGCAAGGACCCCGACATTCCGGTCCGGGTGGCGGTGGCCTTTTGTTCTTGGCCCGGTGCCACGGCGCAACAGGTTGAGCAGCTTCTCACTCGTCCAATAGAAGACGCCGTAGCCGAGAACAAGACGATCCATCCCGGTACAGCCTCAGACTATGGAATTCGCTCTGTGTCTCTCCCCGGCGCCGGTTACGTCTACGTGCAGCTCGCCGAAAATATCTCGGACGTAAAGAGACAGTTCAGCGACATCAACCTCAAGCTGAACGCACTGAACAGCCAACTGCCCCAAGGTGCAGGCCCGATCTCTTTCCAGAGCGATTTTGGGGACACTGCTGCACTCATGCTGACGATAGCGAGTCCGAAGGCAGACCAGATTGAAATCGATGTTCGTGCGCAAGCCATTCAGTCTGCAATCCAATCCGTTCGGGCCAAGAGGAAATATACAGAACACGATGTGCCGGTCACGATCGTCTATTCATTCCCTCGATCCATTTCCGCAGGGACGATGCTCGACGCAGAGCAGATTTTCGAGCAACAGGCGAAAGAAGAGGGGGTCCTGCACGCTCCGCAGGTAATTGCAGGGAGTGGCTTTATCGCCGTGGATGGGATTTCGGATAAAGACGACGCGAGCATCAATCGCTTCGTAGAACCTTTCTTCGAGATGCAATTGCAGAGATCAGATTTGCCCCCGGACGGTTGGACGCCAATCATCATCCGTGATCCTCATGACGTTCTCGCCCGGCTGACTACTGTCGCTGGAGGGAAGTACAGCTATGCCGATCTCGACAATTTTTCTGACTTGATCGCGAGAACGGTTCAAGGGGCGCCGGAAACCTCAAAAGTGGAGAGGCGAGGTCTTTTGCCGCAAGTGGTCTACCTGGAGTATTCGCAAGACCGTTTAGCCGAGTACGGACTGCAACCAGCAGCACTCGGACAGGTCCTGCGCGCTCGCAACATTATTGCACCTGGCGGCGAATTCGAGACAGGCCAACGAGAGATCATTATCAATCCCTCGGGTCAGTTCGAGAGCAGAGAAGCAATTGGGAATGTTGCTGTAGGTAAGACTTCGACCGGAGCTCCTGTTTATCTCCGAGACCTGGTCAAGATTTTTCCCGGCTACCAGAGTCCTGCGAGGTATCTGAACTACTACACCTGGCAAGGCCCAACTGGACAATGGCAGCGTAGCCGTGCAGTTACCTTGGCAATCTACATGCGCGATCAAGAGCAGATCGCGAAGTTTGGTCAGTCAGTCGATGAGAAACTTGCACAGCTTAAGCAGATTCTTCCGCCCGATCTCATCATCGCGCATACTTCCGATCAGCCGCTACAGGTCAAGGAAAACATTCATCTATTCCTACGTGCCTTGATGGAAGCGATCATCTTGGTAGTAGGCGTGTCTCTGCTTGGATTTTGGGAATGGCGTCTGGCGCTCATCATGGCTTTGGCGATTCCTATCACACTCGCGATGACCTTCGGGGTTGCGTACATGTTGGGCATCGACCTGCAGCAAGTTTCGGTGGCGACGCTCATCATTGCATTAGGTTTGCTGGTCGATGTTCCTGTTGTAGCTGGTGATGGTATCAAGCGCGGTCTGGCGGCAGGACTGCCGCGACGCATAGCGGCCTGGCTGGGTCCGACCAAGTTGGCCACCGCCATCTTTTACGCAACTCTGACAAATATCATCGCCTATCTTCCGTTTCTGATGCTCACCGGCAATACCGGAGAGTTTCTTAAAAGCCTCCCCATCGTCATGACAACGGCGTTGCTCTGTGCATTGGTTGTTGCCATGACGTTCGTTCCGCTGCTGGGGTATTACATTCAGCGATCGCCAGCCAGGAAAGAACCTACCTTGGAAGAGAAGCGTCACCGGGGCTTTTATGGTTTCTATAACCGACTGGTGGGCCGGGCGATTCAACTCCGCTGGTCCGTTCTGCTCGGTTCGTTCGTGTTCTTGCTGATCGGCGGCTTCGCCGCTTCACACCTCAAATCCCAATTCTTTCCTGAAGATGTCCAATATTGGTTTTACCTCGACATCTGGTTGCCGAATGACGTTCCACTGAGCGCGACAAGCGATACTGCCATGAGGGCAGAGCAGGTGGTACGCGAGGTCATTGAAGGCGCTCCTAAATCGATGACAAAAGAGGCAGGAACAGATCACGTCCTGACTTCCATGACGAGTTTTATCGGCGGTGGCGGACCACGCTTTTGGTTTTCCATTTCTCCCGAAGCGACTCAGACCAATTATGCGCAGGTTATTGTGCAGGTGCGTGACAAGCAGGCTACTCCAAAGCTGATTGGACCTCTTCAAGATGAACTCAATAAGCAAGTCCCGGGAGCATGGATTACGGTGCGACAGTTGCAAACGAATCCCGTCGAAACTCCTGTTGAGGTCCTAATTTCAGGCCAGGCAGATAGCGACCCGCGAACGGAGGCCCAGGATATCCGATCCCTTCGGACCATCGCGTCCCAAGTCATGGATATTGTTCGCCGATCGCCTGGAATTGCCGTGTTGAGAGACGATTGGAGCCCCGACAGTCCACAGATGAAGGTAGAGATTGACCCAGATCGCGCTAACCTGGTCGGCATTACGAATGCCGATGTCGCGATATCCACCTCTGCCGCAATCAGTGGAGACCCGGTAGGCACTTACAAGGAGGGAAACAAGAACATCCCGATCGTTGTCCGCCTCCGGTCGCAGGATCGCGCACGGCTTTCGCAGATCGAAAATCTCTACGTCAACTCATCCCAAGAGAATGTGAAAGTCCCATTGCTGTCGGTGGCGACTTTAAAAAACATTCTTGAGACCGCACGGATTCGGCGGCGCGAGCATTTTCGCACTTTATCAATCTTGTGCTTTCCCGCCCCCGGCGTCCTGGCGTCGCAGGTACTCGCGCCGATCGAACCCAAACTGAATGCTCTCAAGAAAAGTCTTCCGCCAGGCTATCAATTGCAGATCGGTGGGGAAAAGGCAAAGCAAGTTGAGGGATTCACGAATCTCGCTGTCGTTCTTCTGATTTCTCTGGTCGGCATCTACTTGGCGTTGCTGGTTCAGTTCAATAACGCCGTCAAGCCATTGTTGGTCTTCGCGGCCGCTCCCTATGGAGCGATCGGAGCATTAATCGCTTTGGCAATCATGGGTACGCCTTTTGGCTTCATGGCTTTTCTTGGAGTAGCCAGCCTTATTGGAGTCATCGTAAGCCATGTCATCGTGCTGTTCGATTTCATTGAGGAGATGCACGAAAAGGGCGAGCCGCTGGAGCGTGCTCTTCCGGATGCCGGGATTGAGCGTATTCGACCCGTAATGATC
>Ga0209160_1000903_pt1 | contig 24768 bp, 22 predicted proteins | sample GraSoiAngelo_153_FD_186167 | JGI IMG/M metagenome (GOLD analysis project Ga0209160, IMG submission 186167) | Grasslands soil microbial communities from the Angelo Coastal Reserve, California, USA - 14_1009_12_40cm (SPAdes) (version 2) | ecosystem: Environmental > Terrestrial > Soil > Grasslands ...
GGCATACAGGGAGGCTACTCATGGCGCTGAAGCCGATCGCCTACGTCCAGGCCGCATGGCACACCGAGATCACCGACCACTGCCGGACGGCGTTCATGGCTGAAATGGCGAAGCACGGATACGGGGCGGCCGACGTTCGGCTGTTCACGGTGCCGGGCAGCCTCGAGATCCCGCTGATGGCGCAGAAGCTCGCCCAGACCGGCCGCTACGCGGCAGTCTGCGCCAGCGGCCTCGTTGTCGACGGTGGGATCTACCGGCACGACTTCGTGGCTCAGGCCGTCTTGCACGGGATCGTGCAGACCTCTTTGGAGACGGGGATCCCCGTGCTGTCCGCCGTGCTCGTGCGTGGCCATCATCGGCCAGCTCGCTGCCGTCGCCTGACGTCTACGGCGAGGCCGCGCGGCCGCCGGGGCCCTGGCCGCGCTTCACGACTCTTCCTCCTGCGGGGGCCGCGCGGCTCGCCGTAGACCTAGCCGCTCGAGCCGAGGGAGCACTTCAGCGGCGAAATACGGCAGCTCCTTCAGATAGTCCGCAAAGTTGATGGCGAGACCGTCGAGACCCGCGGTCTCGAGCCGCGCGAACTCCCGCGTGATCGCGTCAGGATCACCCACGACGCAGTACGACCCGCGGGCGAGGGCGCGGCGCGCCAGCGAATTGAGGCCGCTGTGCACCAGGCGCTGAGGATCCATCGGTCGGCGACCTTCCTTCGCATGCAGGTCGGCCAGATAGCCGATCGCGCCCCAGTCGGCGTGATCGACGACGTACTGGAGATAGTCGTCGGCTTCCTTCTGGGTCGGACGGCAGACGATGCCGACCGGTGTCCATACCTGGATCTCGCGGCCGCGCTCGCGTGCCAGTCGCTTGGTTTCCGCGATGCGCGCGGTGCTGGCTTCCGGCGTCTCCACGGCGTCGAAGTGCAGATCGGAGTGGCGGATCGCGAACCAGCGTCCCGTCTCTGAGCTGCCGGCGTTCATCATCAACGGGTCCGCGTTCCCGAAGGGCCGGGGCGCCCCCTCGACCCCATGGAGCTGGTAGTACGCGCCTTCGTAGTCGAACCGCGCTTCGCCGCCCCAGATCCGTTTGACGATGCTCCACCACTCTTCGCCCTGCGCGTAACGCGCGTCGTGCTCCTTCCGGGTCACGCCGAACATCTGAAACTCGTCCTCGTTCCAGCCGCAGACGATGTTCACGCCGAGACGTCCCCGGCCGATGTGATCACCGGTGGCCATCTGCTTGGCCGCCACGAGGGGGTGATGCAGGGGCACGTGGACCGTGCAGAACACGTGCAAGCGACGAGTGGCCGCCAGCAGACCGCACGCCCAGGCAATCGACTCGAAGCTGGACCCGTTCGGGTTGGACACGCCGCCATAGCCTCTCCAGCGCGCAATGGGCACCATGCACTCGATCCCGATCTCGTCTCCCATCTGCGCCAGCCGGAGATTGTTCTCCCAACTGGCTTCCCAGCGCTCGGGGAGCGCAGCGTAGGTTCGCCCACTCGAGCAATTGGCGCCGAAGAGTCCGAGTCGCAGACGGTTGCCGTTCAGGAGAGCGGCATTGCGTTGGAGCATCGGGGCCTCTCCTTGTCGCCGCTCGCTTCAGGCGGCGCAGAGGGAGGATAGCCCAGCTGGCGGGTCGCGCAAGTCCGCAACTCCTGGCTTGAGTGGCTCGGCGGAACGCGTAGAGTACGCGCATGGAGCTCGACTGATGGAACTGTACGACGTGCTGCGGTCGACCTTCGCCGCCAGAGAGTTCACGACCGATCCCCTGCCGGACGAAGCGCTGGCGCGGATTCTGGATCAGGCGCGCTTCGCGCCGAGCGGTGGCAACCGTCAGGGCTGGCGCGTGATCGTCGTCCGGGATCCCGCCACGAAGCGGGCGCTCGCCGATCTGAGCGCCTTCGCGGCGAGGCGCTACGCCGCCCAGTCGGCGAACGGGGAGAATCCCTGGAACGCCATCGACCCACCCCGCGTCGATGCCGCCACCATCGCGCGGACACCCGTTCCCCCGCGCCTCACGGAGTCCATCGCCGCCGCGCCCGTGGTGCTGGTCGTCTGCGTGGACCTGAAGGTCGTCGCCTCGATAGACCAGGACCTCGACCGCGTCGGGATCATCAGCGGGGCGTCGATCTACCCCTTCGCGTGGAACATCCTCCTGGCGTCGCGGCACGAGGGCTTTGCCGGCACCATCACCACGCTCGCCACCGCGCGGGAGGCGGACATCCAGGCGTTGCTGGGGATCCCGTCGCACATCGCCGTCTGCGCGGTCATGCCGCTCGGCCGGCCGGTGCGCCTGCTCTCCCGGCTCAAACGAAGACCCGTCGCCGAGTTCGCCCGCCGCGAGCGGTGGGATGGGCCGTCTTTCGGGACATCAACCGCCGGCTAGCGCCACGGGTACCCCGGCGCGTCTGGCGCGAATCGCTCAGCCGATGAGCTCGACTTCGACGAACACCAGCTCCCGGTCGAGGTCGTTGAACACGTCGTGCTCCACGCCGGCCGGCCGAAAGTAAGCGAGCCCGCTCGCCAGATCCGCCAAAGGCCTCCTTGCCGCCCTCCACGATCCGCATGCGGCCTCCGGATATCGGGACGACCACGTAGTCGTACTCATGGCGATGCCAGCCGGTGTGCGCACCCGGCGCCAGACTGTGACGCGTCACGCGCGTTCGCGCGTTTCGATCTGGCGATCGGCCTCTTCGAGCATGTGCACCTCGCTTCACAACAACTCCGCGAAGTCTAGCAGAGCTCGAAGAATAATCGGAACGCCCAATCGCCCTCGCCGGCCCGGGCGTTGGCTGAGAACAATAGATTCCGGAAAGGTTTTCTTCGACACCACCCCTTGTCAGAATTGAGACTCTCGTCTAAGAATAGATCCCCGACATTCATCGAGCGCGGAACGCAGAAGGGAACGGGCCATGCTGAACGGAGCGACGCTTCTCCACGACGTGAGCTCTTCCTCGAGGCCGCGCCGATCGACTCCGTCGACGTCGTCCGCTCGCATCGCCATCGCCGCGAGTCTCGCGTTGGCCACGCTGCTGCCCGTGGCGCTTCCGGTCGCGGCGCAGGAGCAAGAGCCCCTGGCCGCCCGGATCGCACGCGAGAATCTTCCCTCGGTCGTGACGCTGATCGCGCTCGACGAGCGTGACCAGCCGCTCGCGCTGGGCAGCGGCTTCTTCATCACGCGCGACGGAGTGCTCGTGACGAATGCGCATGTCGTCGGGGGCGCCGTCAAGGTCCTCGTGCGCTGGCGCGGCCAGAGTGGCGTCGCGCTCAAGATCCTGAACTTCGCGCGGAAGTACGATCTCGTCACGATTCAGACCTCGTTCACGGCCACGCCCGCGGTCCTGCTCGCCGACTCGGACACGGCGGCGGTCGGGCAAGACGTCATCGTGCTCGGGAGCCCGCAGGGGCTCGAGGGCACCGTCTCGACCGGGATCATCGGGGGGCTCCGCATCCTCAGCGGCGTCAAATTCTTGCAGATCACCGCACCGATCAGCCCGGGGAGCAGCGGTGGACCCGTCTTCAATTCCCAGGGGCGCGTGATCGGGATCTCGACGGCCACGTCGGCCAAGGGGCAGAACCTGAACTTCGCGCTCCCCGCGAACCTCCTGCGGGACGTGCCGCCGACGACGATCGCCTTCACCGCGGCCAAGCCGGCTCCGTTCGACATGCGCGACGGCGACCGGCTCAAGGACCTCGTGTACTTCAACAACATCATCGAGGAGTTCGGCGTCTTCGCCGAGGGCAGCACGCTCGCGGCGCTCACCGCGTCGCTGCAGAACCGGACGAGCGACACGATCTCGGATGTCCGGGTGCTGGTCGTGGTGAAGAGCCCGCGCGGCGAGGTCCTGGATTTCCATTTGCGCGACTTCCGGGGGACCGTGATTCCGCCCGGTCTCGCCAAGCAGGTCTCGATCCCGATCGCGACCCGGGGATTCAGGACGTGGGGGAGCGGGGTCGACTACGACCGCGGCACGTACGAGATCCGGTTGCTCGACTACAAGGTGGTCAGCAGCCGCGGCGACGATCCCATCAAGGGCCGGTAGGTCTCAGGGCCTCACTCGCCCTGCCAGCCGCGGAGGCTCATACACGCCTGGAAGAACAGCAGCCGGATTCCGGGATCGACCTGCCCGGCGTTCTGGAGCTGCGAGTCGGCGTCCGCTTCACACTCGCGCGCATCCCTGAGCAGCACGGTCTCGCGGTCACGCTCCGCGGTCGCGCAGGCGGTCAGCGACGCGAGGAGGACGAGCCCGGCTAGACGGCGCCTCATGCCCTGGGGCCGGAATTCGCGTCAGCGCGGGGTGAGCCGCGTGAGCCCGTCCATGTAGGGTCGAAGCGCCGGCGGGATGGTGACGGACCCGTCGCCTTCCTGGTAGTTCTCGATCACGGCCATCACCGTGCGGCCGACCGCGAGGCCGGAGCCGTTCAAGGTCGCGCAGTATTCCGGCCTGCCGCCGCCATCCGGGCGATAGCGGATATCGGCGCGCCGACCTCCGAACGCGTCGTAGCTCGAGCACGACGAGATCTCGCGGTAGCGCCCCTGCCCCGGCAGCCACACCTCGATGTCGTAGCCCTTCGCCGCGCTGAATCCGAGATCGCCGGTGCACCGCTCGACGACGCGGTAGGGGATCTCGAGACGCCGCAGCACCATCTCGGCGTTAGCCACCATCGACTCCAGCTCTTCGGAGGCCTGGGTGGGCGTCGCCAGCTTCACGAGCTCGACCTTGTCGAACTGATGCTGCCGGTAGATCCCCTTCATGTCCTTGCCGTAGGTACCGGCCTCGCGCCGGTAGCACGGCGTGAACGCGGTGTAGCGACGAGGGAGCGAGGCTTCGGTGAGCACCTCACCGGCGTGCAGGGCGGTCAGCGCCACTTCCGAGGTCGGAATGAGATAGAGCGCGCGGCCCTCGTCGGCCTCGACGGTCTTGAAGAGCTGTTCCTCGAACTTCGGCAGCTGGCCCGTCTTGAGCATCGTGTCGCCGTTCACCAGGTGCGGCACCCAGATCTCGGTGTAGCCGTGCTCCCGGGTGTGGAGATCGAGCATGAACTGGGCGAGCGCGCGCTCGAGCCGCGCCACTCCGCCCCAGAGGACCGCGAAGCGCGCCTTGGCGATCCGCGCGGCCCGCTCGAGGTCGAGCCCCAGCGCCGCGCCGACCTCCTCGTGGGGTTTCGGGGGAAAGGCGAACGTGCGCGGCTCGCTCCAGTGGCGAACCTCGACGTTGTCGTCCTCACCCTTGCCTTCGGGGACCGACGGATGGGGCAGGTTCGGCAGCTGGAGCAGGAGGGCCTCGAGGCGCTCGTCGACGGCCTTGAGCTCGGCGTCGAGCGTCTTGATACGCTCGCCCACCTCGCGCATGCGGGTCTGCTCGGCGCCGGCGTCCTCACCCCGGCGCTTGGCCTGACCGATCGCCTCGGAGGCTTTGTTGCGCAGGGCCTTGAGGTCTTCGCTCTCGCGGACGAGCCGACGGCGCTCGGTGTCGAGGGCGATCACCTCGGAGACGAGCTCGGCACCACCCTTGTTCGCGAGCCCACGCCGCACCGCCTCGGGTTGCTCGCGGATCTGCCGGACGTCAAGCACGGCGCTACTGGGCTTCGACCGGCGCGGTGCTCTCCGACTCGACCCGCGCGACCGAGCCGACCCGATCGTCGGCTTCGAGGTCGATGATGCGCACGCCCCACGTGTTGCGTCCTTGCGACGACACGTCGGAGACGTGGAAGCGGATCATCTTGCCCTTCGTCGTGACGACCAGGATGTCGTCGCTCTCGCGCACCTGGAGCATGGCGACCACGTTGCCGTTGCGGCCGCCGGTCTTGATGTCGATGATCCCCTTGCCGGCGCGGCCCTGCAGGCGATACTCGTCGAGCGGGGTGCGCTTGCCGAAGCCGCGTTCGGTGACGGTGAGGATGCTGACGCCCTCCAGGACGACGTCGGCGGCGATGACCTCATCGCCCTCGTCGAGCTCGATCCCCTTGACGCCGCCGGCACCCCGGCCCATCGGGCGCACCTCTTCTTCCGAGAAGCGGATGCTCATGCCGAGCTTGGTCGCGATCATGATCTCGCGCTGGCCGTCGGTGCGTCGGGCCGTCATCACCCGGTCGTCATCGTCAAGTCCGATCGCCTGGATCCCGCCGGCGCGCGGATGCGAGTACGCTTCGAGCTCGGTCTTCTTGACCGTGCCCTGCTTGGTCGCGAACAGGACGTAGCCGCCGGCGGAGAAATCGCGCACCGGCACACACGTCGCGACCACCTCGCCCTCACCGAGCGAGAGGAGATTCACCATGGCCTTGCCCTTGGCCTGACGTCCGCCCTCGGGAATCTCGTGCACCTTCAGCCAGTGGATCTTGCCGCGGTTCGTGAAGAAGAGGAGGTACGAGTGTGTCGACGCGACGAAGAGGTCCTCGACGATGTCCTCTTCCTTCGTCTCCATACCGGTCACGCCCTTGCCGCCGCGGCGCTGGCTCCGGTACGCCTCGACGTGGGTGCGCTTGATGTAGCCCGCGCGTGAGATGGTGACCACCATCTCCTCGTCGGCCAGCAGGTCCTCGATCGTGAGCTCGGTGGTCTCGGTCAGGATCTCGGTGCGCCGCGCGTCGCCGTACTCCTCCTTGATGGCCAGGAGCTCGGTCCTGATGATCGCCATCAGCTTCGAGTCGGAGGCGAGGATGCCCTTCAGCTCCTCGATGAGGGCGAGTGTCTGCTCGTGCTCCTCCACGACCTTGTGGCGCTCGAGCTGGGTCAGTCGCTGCAGCCGCATGTCGAGGATCGCTCGCGCCTGGATCTCCGAGAGGTCGAGCCGCGTCATCAAGGCCACGCGGGCGGCGTCGGGGCTCTCCGACTGTCGGATGAGCCGGATCACCTCGTCGAGATGCTCGACGGCCTTGCGCAGGCCCGCCAGGATGTGGGCGCGCTCCTCGGCCCGGGCCAGGTCGTAGCGCGTGCGTCGCGTGACGATCTCGCGGCGGAAGCGCACGAACGCATCGAGCATCTCCTTGAGGTTGACGATCTGCGGTCGGCGGTCGACCAGCGCCAGCATGATGATGCCGAAGGTCGTCTGCATCTGGGTGTGCTTGTAGAGCTGGTTCGTCACGATTTGTGGGATTTCGCCGCGGCCGAGCTCGAGCACGACCCGGATGCCTTCGCGGTTCGACTCGTCGCGGATCTCGGAGATGCCGGGGATCTTCTTTTCCGCCGAGAGCTCCGAGATCTTCTCGATGAGGGTCGCCTTGTTCACCTGGTAGGGCAGCTCGGTGATGATGATAGCCTCGCGGCCGCCCCGCATCTTCTCGGCGTGCGCCTTGGCCCTGAGCGTGATGGTGCCACGGCCCGTCGTGTACGCCTCGCGGATGCCGCCGGCGCCGTAGATGTAGCCGCGCGTCGGGAAGTCGGGGCCCTTGACGATCTTCAGCAGCTGCTCGATCGTCGTCTCCGGGCTATCGATCAACGTCACGAGACCATCGATGACCTCGGTGAGGTTGTGCGGCGGCACGTTGGTGGCCATGCCGACCGCGATGCCCGCCGAGCCGTTGATGAGGAGATTCGGGATACGCGTCGGCAGGACGACCGGCTCCTGCTCCGACTCATCGAAGTTGGGCACGAAGTCGACCGTGTCCCGATCGATGTCGGCCAGCATCTCGTGGGCGATCTTGGCCAGGCGCGCTTCGGTGTAGCGCATCGCCGCCGGCGGATCGCCGTCGACAGACCCATAGTTCCCCTGGCCATCGACCAGCGGATAGCGCAGCGAGAACTCTTGGACCATGCGGACGAGGGCTTCGTAGATCGGGGCGTCGCCGTGGGGATGGTACTTGCCCATGCAGTCGCCGATGACGCGCGCCGCCTTCTTGTAGGCGCGGTTCCAGTTGAGCCCGAGCCCCTGCATCGTATAGAGGACGCGGCGATGGACCGGCTTGAGGCCGTCGCGGATGTCCGGCAGCGCGCGGCCGACGATGACCGACATGGCGTAGTCCAGATAGGACTTCCGCATTTCCTCTTCGATCGGGACCGGAACCTGGCGCTCGTTCGGCATCGCGGGACTCCGTCACTGCTCAACGCCGGCGGCCGAGCCGCCGACGGGGTTAAATATCGAGGTTCGCGACGTCCAGCGCGTACTTCTCGATGAACTCGCGGCGAGGCTCGACGGCGTCGCCCATCAGCACCGTGAACATCTGATCGGCGCCGACGGCGTCTTCCATCGTGACCTTGAGAAGCGTGCGCGATTCGGCGTTCATCGTGGTGTCCGCCAGCTCCTCCGCGTTCATCTCGCCGAGGCCCTTGTACCGCTGGAACGTCGCGCCGGCCTTGGCGTGCTCGAGCGCGATCCGGTGCAGCTCGTCGAGCGACGACACCGCGGTCTCGCGATCGCCCTCGATGATCGCGGTCGGGCCCTTGGCCACCGGAGCGACCTTCTCCCACAGCTCGGCGAGGCTCGTGTAGTCGGGCGACTTGAAGAGATCCGTGCTGAACGAGCGCGCGGGGGTGCCCGCGATCGTCACGGTGTGCCCCTCGTTGGCCTCGCCGGCCTGGACGGTGATGTCGTATCCGTCGACCGCCGCCGCAGCATGCACCACCGCCTCGGCGATCTCGGCATGACCGATCCCGCGCTTGGTGCCCCGGAACTTCGAGCGCAGCAGCTCGCTCAGCACCGGGGCCGGCACGCCGCGCTTGGTGAACTTCGCGAACAGCGCCGCGACCTCGGACACCGAGCGCAGGAGCTCCCGGAGCGGCTCGCCGGTGATCGGGACCTTCGCTCCCGGCACCCTCACGCCCGCGTCCGCGACCCACGTCGTCAAGAAGAAGTCCTCGAACTCGCGGTCGGACATCAGGTACTTCTCGACCTTGCCCTTCTTCACCTTGAACAGTGGCGGCTGGGCGATGAAGAGATAGCCCGATTCGATGACCGACACCATGTGCCGGAAGAAGAAGGTCAGGAGCAAGGTCCGGATGTGGGCGCCATCCACGTCGGCATCGGTCATCAGGATGATCTTGTGGTACCGGAGCTTGTTGACGTCGAACTCCTCCGGACCGATGCCGGTGCCGAGCGCCGAGATGAGCAGCCGGATTTCATTGTGGGACAGGACCTTGTCGTAGCGTGCCTTCTCCGCGTTGATGATCTTGCCGCGCAGCGGCAGGACGGCCTGCGTGCGGCGGTCTCGTCCCTCCTTCGCCGAGCCGCCGGCCGATGCGCCCTCGACCAGGAACAGCTCGCGATACTGGGGGTCGCGTTCCGAGCACTCGGCGAGCTTCGCGGCCAGCCCCTCGTCGTCGATGCCCTTTTTGCGGGTCAGCTCGCGCGCCTTGCGGGCGGCCTCGCGCGCCTGAGCGGCCCGGACGCACTTGTCGGCGATCTTCCGCGCGGTGGTCGGGTCCTCCTCGAAAGCCTCGGCGAGCTTGTCATTTACGATCTGCTGGACCAGGCCTTTGATGTCGCTGTTGCCGAGCTTGGCCTTGGTCTGCCCCTCGAACTGCGGCTCCGGCAGCCGCACCGAGACGACCGCGGTGAGCCCCTCCCGGACGTCGTCGCCGCTGACGCCACCCTTGAAGTTCTTGAGGAAGCCGTTGGCCTGCGCGTAGGTCGAGAGCGTGCTGGTCAGCGCGGCGCGGAATCCGGTCAGATGCGTTCCGCCCTCGCGGGTGTTGATGTTGTTCGCGAACGAGAAGACGCTCTCCTGGTAGCCATCGTTGTACTGCAGCGCCACCTCGACCTCGATGTCGCCCTTCTTGCCCTCGAAGAACAGCACCTTTGGATGCAGCGGGGTCTTGTTCTGGTTCAGGTGCTTGATGAACTCGATGATCCCGCCCTTGTAGAGGAACGTATGGCTCCGCGTGTCGCGCTCGTCCTCGATGACGATCTTGAGGCCGCGGTTCAGGAACGCGAGCTCGCGCAGGCGGTTGCTGAGCGTGTCGAACGAGAAGGTCGTGTCCTCGAAGATCGCCGCCGCCGGCTTGAAGCGGATGATCGTCCCGGTCTTCTTCGTGGTCCCGGTCGCCGCGAGCGGACCGGTCGGGACACCGTTCTCGTAGCGCTGGGTCCACTCCCTACCGTCCCGGCGGATCTCGACCTCGAGCCACTCGCTGAGCGCGTTGACGACCGAGATGCCGACGCCGTGAAGACCGCCGGAGACCTTATAGGCGGAGTGCTCGAACTTGCCGCCGGCGTGCAGGACGGTCAGCACGACCTCGGCCGCCGACTTGCCGCTTTCCTTGTGGATGTCGACGGGGATGCCACGGCCGTTGTCGCCGACGGAGCAGGTGCCGTCGGAGTGCAGGATGACCTTGATGCTGTCGCAGTAACCGGCGAGCGCCTCGTCGACGGAGTTGTCGACCGCCTCGTACACGAGGTGGTGCAGACCGTACGCGCCCGTATCGCCGATGTACATCGCGGGGCGCTTGCGGACTGCCTCGAGCCCCTCGAGGACCTTGATGTCGCTGGCGGTGTAGGACTCGCCGCTCATGCGAGGCCGAGGCTCCCACCGTTGACGTGAAACACCGCGGCCCCGTCCACAGCCGCGATATCGGGCGTCGTCAGAAACACCTGCTCGGCGGATTGAATCTCGTGGAGGACGTGGCCTCTCACGGTCGGATCGAGCTCCGACAGCGCGTCGTCGAGGAGCAGGATCGGCGCGGTTCCCGCCGCCTCGGTCACCGGCAAGATTTCGGCGAGACGGAGCGCCAGCGCGGTGAGCCGTTGCTGACCTCGAGAGCCGAATGCGCGCGCGTCGACGCCGTCGATCTCGATCGCCAGATCATCACGGTGCGGACCCACCAGTGTCTGACCTCGACGAATCTCTTCGCGCTGACGCCGCTCGAGCGCCGCGAGAAGCGCCGTCGGCTCGGCCGCTTCGCCGAGCGCCGTTCGATAGCGAATCTCGATTTTGGACCTCGCCCCTGACAACGCAGCGTAGACTCGCGCGAGCTCGGTCTGAAACGCGGCGACCGCCTTCCGCCGCCGGCCCAAGAGCTCCATCCCGACCGTCGCGAGCTGCTCGTTCCATGGCCCGAGGCGCGCTGACAGTCCGGCGTCGACCGGGCGCTGCTGCAAAAGACGGTTCCGGCGCGCGAGTATCTGGCGATACCGAATGAGGGTTGGCACGTGGTTCACGTAGAGCCGCGCGGCGAACCCATCGATGAAGTTCCGGCGCGCGGCCGGCCCACCGTTCACGATCTCGAGATCCTGCCACCCGAACGCGATTGCTCGCGCCCACTCCGGGGATGCTTCGCCGGTCGTCTGCCACGTGCCGTCTTCGAGCTTGCTCAGCCCTCGACGGATCGTGCGCCGTGTCTCTGCCCGGATGAGGTCGCCCGAAAGGGTCGCCGCTTCCGTTCCCCAGCGCGCCAACTCAGCGCTCCGGGAGGTGCGGAAAGACCGCCCGGTGACGAGAAAACCGAGGGCCTCGAGGAGGTTGGTTTTGCCCTGGGCGTTAGGCCCGGTGACGACGTTCAGATGGGGTGCTGGCGACCACGATAGGGCGCGATAATTGCGAAATTCCAGCAACTGGACGCACCCTATCTGCAACCCTGTAAGCCTCTGTTTTTAAAGGATAAAACAACGTCTATATCCGCATTGGCATTATAACACAGCAGTAACCTTCGCCCTCGACGCTTTTAATCACGCCGGGACTCTGGGCATCCTTAATTTCGAGCACGACCTGGTCCTTCTCGAGAGCCGCCATGGCCTCGAGGAGATAGCGCGAGTTGAAGCCGATCACCATCTCTTCACCGGCGTACTCGACGTCGAGGATTTCCTCCGCCTCACCGAGCTCCTGACTGGATGCGCTCACCTTCAGTGACGCCGGGCTGAGCGCCAGTTTCACGGGCTTGTTGCGTTCCTCGGCCATCACCGCGACCCGTCGAAGCGCCGACGAAAGCGCGCCGCGGCTGGTCGTGAGCCGTGCGGGATGCGTGCGCGGGATCACCGCTTCGTAGTTTGGGAACTGACCTTCGATCAGGCGCGCCGTCATCACGAAGTTCGGCATCTGGAGCACGAATTGATTGTCGGTGATCGCGAGCTGGACCTCTTCACCCGCTCCGATGACACGCATGATCTCGGTGACGGCTTTCCGTGGAACGATGCCGGTCGCACTCGCGACGCCTTGACCGAGGCTCCGCATGGAAAGCGCCAGGCGATGTCCGTCGGTCGCCACCATGCGAACGTCTTTGCCCTGGAACGCGAACAAGACGCCGTTGAGCGCATAGCGTGTTTCGTCGTGCGACACCGCGAAGCTCGTCTGGGTGAGCATCTCGCGTAGCGTCTTGGCCTCGACGCTCACCCACGATTGCGGTGAAGCCGGTACGACCGGCGGAAAATCATCGGGCGCCAGACCGACCATCCGATAGGTCGCGCCACCGCAGCGCAGGCTCACCGTCACGTTGTCGGTCACTTTGAGCGCCACCGCCGCGGCCGGGAGCTCCTTCACGATCTCGGCGAGCTTCCGGGCCGACACCGTGATCGCGCCTTTCGACCCGACCTTCGCGGGAACCGAGACCCGTGCGCCGACCTCGAGATCGGTCGCCGTCAGCCGAACGCTCTCGCCGTCGGCTTCGAGCAAGACGTTGGCGAGGATCGGCAGCGTCTGACGCGGTTCGACGATGTTCTGGACCATCTGGAGGCCTTTGAGGAACGCGTCGCGATCAAGCACTACTTCCATGAGGTTCTCCAGTGTTGTCGTGAAAAAGAAAGAAACAACTTCGTAGCCGTAGTCACCGTCGAGCGGTGTGGATCGGGAGGATCTGCGAGAAACCACGACGACAGCGTCAGTTGGGCGACGCTCGTGACGGGGATAAGCGTGTGAAGATCGTGGGGGGCGATGTTGATCACAGGTTGACGCTCTGGACAAGCCCGTCGATCGTCTTGCGTAGTTTGGGATCATCCTGCAAGAGCGTCTGGATCTTGGCCACGGCGTGCAACACGGTCGTGTGATCCTTGCCGCCGAACGCGCGGCCGATCTCGGAGAGCGACGAGTGCGTCATCTGGCGGGCCAGATACATGGCGACCTGTCGAGGAAACGCGATGGCCTTGGTCCGGTTCTTGGCCTTCAGGTCAGACAGCTTGAGGCCGAAGAAGTCGCAAACCCGCCGCTGAATCTGATCGATCGTGATGATCTTCTCGTCCTCGCCCCACAGCTCGCCGAGGACTTCCTGGGCCAGGTCGACGGTCATCTCGCGGCCGGTGAGGGCGCAAAAGGCGATCATCCGCGTGAGCGAGCCTTCGAGCTCGCGGATGTTCGACTTGATCCGGCTCGCGATGAGATACGCGACGTCGTCGCCGAGGCGGATGCGCTCGAGCGCGGCCTTTTTCTTGAGGATGGCCACGCGCGTCTCGAAGTCCGGCGGCTGGATGTCGGCGATCAGTCCCCACTCGAATCGCGAGCGCAGACGCTCCTCGATCTCGGGAATGTCCTTCGGCGAAGAGTCGCTCGAGACGATGATCTGCTTGCGCGACTCGTACAGGTCGTTGAACGTGTGGAAGAATTCTTCCTGAGTCCGCTCCTTGCCCGAGATGAACTGGATGTCGTCGATCAGGAGCAGATCGATCGTGCGATAGCGCGCCCGGAACTCCGCGGTCCGATCGTAGCGGATCGCGTTGATGAGCTCGTTGGTGAAGCGCTCGGACGAGAGATACGCCACCGACATGCCGGGGAAGAGACGCACGCACTGGTGCCCGACCGCGTGCAGCAGGTGCGTCTTGCCGAGGCCGACTCCGCCGTAGATGAACAGCGGATTGTAGGCGCGCGACGGGAGCTCGGCGACCGCCTGACATGCGGCCTGCGCGAACTGGTTGGACGAGCCCACGACGAATGCGTCGAACGTGTATCGCGGATTGAGCCCCTCGACCGTGCCACCGCCGCCCACCGCGCGTTCTAGGCGCGGTGGCGGCGCCGACTCGACGGGGACGACCTCATCCACGATCAGCGTGATACGGGGATGTCCGCCAACCACCTCGCGGGCCGCCTGGTGGAGCGACTCGAGATAGTTCTGGGCCAGCCAGTCGCGCGAGAACTTGTTCGGTGCGCCGATTCGGAGGTGATCCCCTTCGACCGCGACGAGCCGACACGGGCGAATCCAGTTGTCGAGAACTGGCGTGGGGAGCGTCCGAGAGAGGGAGTCGACGAGTCGCGCCCAGAGGTCTTCTTCCAACACGGAGTCGCCCTCACTTACACACAGAGTTATCCACAGCTGTGGATAGCTCGGGGCATCGTGTACAGCCGAAGTATTGCGCCGCCAGGCGCGCACATCAGGACAAAACTCCTCGCGCCGATCCGTCGCACGATGGATGGCGGACTCTAGCACGACGGTGAAACGCGTCGCAAGGGGCTTCGCAAGGCGACAGCGAGTTGACTCACCTCTGAGCGATGTCTACACTTGGTCGATTCGACGACCTCAGGGGGAATACGGTTCATGAAGCGGACGTTTCAGCCGAATGTGCGCCGACGAAAGAAAACTCACGGCTTCCGCGAGCGGATGAAAACCAAGGGCGGGCGGAAGGTGCTCAAGCGTCGGCGCGCGAAGGGGCGGAAACGGCTGACCGTCTGACGGGCCGATTTCCTCGGCGCGAACGGTTGACCACCGGCGCTGATTTTCAAGCGCTCTTTCAGCGGGGCAAGCGGATTGACCGGCCGTCCATGATCGTACTCTGGCGTGCGACCGAAGAGCCGCGGCGCGCCGGGTTCGCCGTGAGTCGGCAAATTCGGGGCTCCGTGCAGCGGAATCGGGCGCGGCGGCGCCTGCGTGAGGCTTATCGCCTGATGCGAGGCGCGGCGCCGACTCGCACCGCCCTCGTGATCATCGGTCGGCCAGCCGCACTCCGACAGCCGTTCGCGGGGCTGGCGGGCGAGCTACACGATGCGCTCGCCGCCATCCCGGGGCCGCGCGCGTGAGCTCGGCGACGCGGCTCGCGCTCGGAGTCGTCGCGGCCTATCAATGGCTGATCTCCCCGCTCTTGCCGAGCGCCTGTCGCTTCGCGCCGACCTGTTCGGAGTATGCGCGGCTCGCGCTCGTCGAGCACGGCCCGGTGCGCGGCGTGGCGCTCGCGGTCTGGCGTCTGGCGCGCTGCCATCCGTTCCATCCCGGAGGATATGATCCGCCGCCGGCCAGGGTGCGTCGGACCTGACCATGGAAAAACGAGCGATTCTCGCGGCGGTTCTGATGGCGGCGGTCTTCATCGTCTACCAGACCTTCTTCTTCCCAGAGGCGCCGGCCCCGCAAAAGCCACCTGCACCGGCTGCGACGCAACCGGTAGCACCGGCCACACCGGTGGCCTCAGCTCCAGCGGCGGCTCCCGCCGTGCCCGCCGCACGTACGCCTCAGGCGCCCAGGCCGCCTCAGCGGCTCGCGACCGTCGAGACGCCCCTCTATCGCGATGTCGTCAGTAGCGAAGGAGGAAAGCTCCAGGAACTGGCGCTCCGGTATCGGGGGGAGAAACCGATGGTCATCGTCGGCGACCTCGGGCCGCAGGGGCTACTTCTTTCCGCCGACGGTAAGGGCCCAGGCGACGTCATCTCGATGAACATCGACAAGGAAGCGGTGACCGCGACGGACAAACCCGTCGACCTGGTTCTGACGGGCGAATCCGATGGGCTCAAGATCCGGCAGACGCTGAGGTTCCATCCAGGCGGGTACGCGATCGACGCGCTCCTGCGTGTCGAGAATGTGAGCGGAGCCTCGCGTACGATCGGGCTCAGCCTCCCATGGTTCACGCGTCAGGCGTGGCATACCGTGCCCGAGAAATTCCAGGGCCAGCACCCGACTGAGATCGTGTGGGCGGCGCACGGATCAGTCAATAGAATTGATGACTTGGGAGCCTCGACCAGCAGCATTGTCGACGGCGATTGGGTCGCCCTGGACAGCGTCTGGTATCTGGCTGCACTGGTCCCGAAGAGCCCGGGGTTCAAGCTCGTGATCGCTACCGAGGGCAAGGTGGCTGACCCCAAGAACGGCGACAAGACTCCAGCGGGCCGCGCGACCATTGCCGTGAGGACCACGCCCACGATAGCGCCCGGCCAGGCGTGGGAGGGCAACGTCACGCTCTACGCAGGACCGAAGGAGCACGAGCGGCTCAAGGCCTTGGGCCTCGAGGGCACGATCAACTTCGGTGGGTTTCCGTTGCCTCGAAAATGGGGCGGGCTGCCGATGGAGTGGCTCGGCGTACCGATCCTGTTGCTGATGAACTGGACGTACAAGCACGTCGGCAACTACGGCGTCGCGATCATCCTGCTCACGGTCGTGTCGAAGGTGCTGTTCTACCCCCTTACCGTCAAGAGCATGCGGTCGATGAAGGCGATGCAGGCGCTTCAGCCGCAGGTGAACGCGCTCCGCAGCAAGTATCAGAAGGACCCCCAGACACTCCAGCGCGAGACGCTCGCCCTCTACAAGAAGCATCGCGTGAATCCGATGGGCGGGTGCCTGCCGATGATCGCGCAAGTGCCGATCTTCTACGCCCTGTACCTGGCGCTGTCGGTGTCGGTCGAGCTCCAGAATTCGCCGTTCCTGTGCTTCGGACGGCTCTTCGGCGTCGACCTCTGGATCTGTGACCTGGCGGCTCACGATCCGACGTACGTGCTGCCAGTCCTCATGGGCATCACGATGTTCGTGCAGCAGAAGCTGACGCCGACGATGGGCGATCCCCGGCAGGCGAAGATGATGCTGTTCATGCCTATCATCTTTACGTTCATGTTCCTCAATCTTCCGTCCGGCCTCGTGCTCTACTGGACCGTCTCCAACGTGCTCCAGATCCTGCAGCAGAAGCTCATGGACCGACCCGCGCGCACGCGCGCGACGCGCGAGGCCAAAGACGCCGGCCGAGCCTGAACCCCCCCGCGCCGACGATACGATCGCCGCCATCGCGACGGCGATAGGTGAGAGCGCCATCGGGGTGATTCGCGTCAGCGGGCCGGACGCGGTCGCGATCGTCGGTCCCCTGCTCCAGAGCGCGATCCCGCTCGCGGAGTTCCCCGCGCACACACTTCGCCTGGTCGGCATCGTCGACGCGAAGAGCGGCGAGCGCGTCGACGAAGCGCTCTGCGCCGTCATGCGCGCGCCGCGCTCGTACACGGGCGAGGACGTCGTCGAGCTCTCGTGTCATGGCTCCCCCGCCTTGTTGCGGATGGTGACCCAATGGATCGTCGTCGGCGGCGCGCGGCTGGCGACGCCGGGCGAGTTCACCCGGCGGGCATTTCTCAACGGACGCCTCGATCTCGCCCAGGCCGAAGCCGTCGCCCTGATGATCGGCGCGCGGACCGATCGCGCCGTCGCGCTCGCGGCGCGCGCGCTCGCGGGCGGCCTGTCCGAACGGGCTGGGACTTGGCGCGATCAGATCGTCGAAGTCATTGCCGGCCTCGAAGTCGTACTGGACTTCCCGGACGAGCGCATCAGCCACGATCTCGAAGCGGCGCGCGCCGCGATCGCCCGCCTCGGTGCCGATGTCGAGCGGTGGCGCGCCTCGGCTCGTCACGGCCGCGTCGTCCACGACGGGATCACGGTGGCTCTCGTCGGCCCGCCGAACGCCGGCAAGTCGAGTCTGTTGAACGCACTGCTCGGGCGCGACCGCGCGATCGTTTCTCCGGTGCCCGGCACGACCCGGGACATTGTCGAAGGAACGATAGTGATCGCGGGTGTTCCCGTGCGACTGCTCGACACAGCGGGCCTGGACATCCCGCGAGATGCCATCGAGGCGGAAGGCATCCGGCGGAGTCGGCACGCGATCGTGGAAAGCGATCTCCTCCTCGTCGTCCTGGATGCGAGCATCCCTCCAGATCTCTGCGCTCTGGCCGAAACTGCGGGTCGCGCGCGGGTCCTCGTTAGGGCGAAGAGCGATCTCCCCGTTCACCCGACTGCTCTCGCACTGCCTGACGCCGTGGAAGTCTCGACGATCAGAGACGCGGGCGTCGAAGCATTAGTCGAGCGGTTGGCGCGGGAAGTCCACCTTCGAGCGGGCGCGGCTGGCGACGAGGGCGGCATCGTGGCGTCACTGCGCCAGCTCGAGCTGATCGACTCCCTTGCGGGCGCGCTCGCCGCGGGCGAGGCCGCGCTCGCGGACAGGCCGCTCGAGGCGGCGCTTGTCGACTTGAAGCACGCGCTCGATCATGCCGGCGCAATTCTGGGAGCAGACGTCGGTGAGGCCGTGCTCGACCGGATCTTCTCTACGTTCTGTCTAGGCAAGTGACACCGCTCGAGGCCCTGGCAAACGGGGCTGAGGCGATCCTCGGACGGGTCCTGGACGAGCTCGAACGGGAGAATTTCAGAAAATACCTGACGTTACTACTGAAATGGCAGAAGGCTCACAGGCTCGTCGGCTCTAACGACCCAATGTGGATCGTGGAACATCTCTTTCTGGACAGCCTTCTATTCCTCCGCCTCCTTCCCTCTTCGGCCCGAACTCTGTCAGACTTGGGCTCCGGGGCCGGCCTTCCGGGACTTCCGCTCAAGATCGTGCGCCGCGACATCGATGTCGTACTGATCGAGTCGCGTCGACGCCGCGCGATGTTCCTGACGAGCGCGGTCAGAGCGATGAGGCTCGAGGGTGTGCGCGTACTGGAAGGCCGAGTCGAGGACCTCGTAAGCGAGCTCAGAGGAACCTTCGACGCCGTCGTGATGCGCTGCGCCGGAGACATCGAAGTGATGATCCCGGTCGCCGCGGATCTGGTGTCCGATCACGGGATCGTCATCGCCTCGGGTCCACCGAACCCGAAGCCCTTATCGGTTGGCGACTGGGTCACTGTCCCAGGACTGAGACGAGGCATGTCCCGTCGGTTCGCGATCTATACCAAGCCTGCTCGCTCCTGAGCTTGCCGATTGGCTGACGGAGGAAGCGCTTGATACGCCTCGGTCCCCGGAGCCCCGGATCGGCATCCCGGATGAAGGCGCGCAATTTACGGAAAGTTTGACTGGACGCGCCGGACTGTGGAAAGTGTTGTTCGTGGAACTACGTAGCAACAGATCAACATATGGCGACAGCGAGGTGTGCCTCGTGGAACACTTCTCGAGCGAGGAACCAGGATAGGGGTGGCGAAGACTCTCGCGATCGTAAACCAGAAGGGCGGCGTCGGGAAGACCACGACCGCCGTCAACCTGGCCGCCGGACTCGCTCTAGCGGAGCGCCCGACCCTCCTGGTCGACCTCGATCCTCAGGGCAATGCGACGACGGGACTGGGTGTCCAGAAGAGCGGTCTCCATCCCACCATCTACCACGTGCTCCTTGGCGGGGAAGCGACCGAGAAGGCGATCAAGGTGACCGTCGTACCCGGATTGAGGGTGCTTCCGGCGGACATCGACCTGGTCGGAGCCGAGATCGAGCTGGTCGGCGTCGAGAGGCGTGAGCACCGACTCCGGGACGTGCTCGAAGCGGTCTCGGCCTCGTACGACTACATCGTCATCGACTGCCCGCCGTCGCTCGGCCTCCTCACGATCAACGCGCTCGTCGCGGCTGATCGCGTTGTCGTCCCGCTCCAGTGCGAGTTCTACGCGCTGGAAGGGCTGGCCTATCTGCTCAGGAAGACCGTGAAGCTCGTTCGGGAGAAGCTCAACCCCGGACTCGATCTGCTGGGGATCGTGCTCACGATGTTCGACGGCCGTACGAGCCTCGCCCTCCAGATCCGCGACGAGGTCAACCGATATTTCCCAGGGCAGGTCTTCGACACGGTCATTCCACGGAACGTTCGCCTCACGGAAGCGCCAAGCCACGGCAGGCCGGTCATGCTTCACGATCTCAAATCCAGTGGCTCCGCGGCATACCTCGAACTGACTCGGGAGGTGTTGAATCATGATTACTAAGCGCGGGCTCGGTCGTGGGCTTGGAGCACTCCTGGCCTCCGAGCCTACGGAAGCGGAAGCGCTGGTGGACGTGGCAATCGATCAGATCGAAGTCAATCCGAACCAGCCGAGGAAGGTCTTCGACTTCACGGCACTGGATGAGTTGGCGGCTTCGATCAAGGCATCGGGTGTGATCCAGCCGATCATCGTCCGTCGGGTCGGCGGCGCCTATCAGCTCATTGCGGGTGAGCGGCGCTGGCGGGCGGCTCGCCAGGCCGGCCTCGATCGGATTCCTGCGATCGTGCGCGAGGCCACGGATGCGCAGAGCATTGAGCTCGCACTCGTCGAGAATCTGCTGCGCGAAGACCTGAACCCGATCGAGGCGGCTCAGGCCTATCAAAAGCTCCTCGCCGAGTTCGCATGGACACAGGAGGAGCTAGCGCAGCGGATCGGAAAGGATCGCACTTCGATCGCGAACTGTCTTCGACTGTTGCGCCTCCCGGAGGAGATCCAGGCCGACCTTCGAAGCGGCCGGCTCACGATGGGTCACGCGCGCGCGCTGCTCGCGTTGCCGACCGTCTCCGAGCAGCTTCGACTTCGCGATGAGATCCTGACCCACGACTGGTCCGTCCGGACGACGGAGGATTCCATCCGCGCAAAGGAGTCGCTCGCCGAGGCCCGCGGATTGGCGCCGCGGAAGGGACGCCGGCGGTCGGTCGAGCTGGCGGCGCTGGAGGAAGCGCTTCAGCGCGGCTTGATGACGAGGGTCCGGATCATCGGCAACGAGCGAAAGGGTAAGATCGAAGTCAGCTACGCGACGGCGGACGAGCTCGAGCGTTTGTCCGACTTGCTCGGCGCACGGCACTAGAGCCCCACGTCCGAGATCGCGCGACACGAGAGGATCGCGACCCCCCACGCGAGATGGCTGAACGTATCGTCGTCGGCATGAGCGGTGGCGTCGACTCGTCGGTCGCCGCGGCCCTGCTGGTCGAGCAGGGATGCGACGTCGTCGGGATCACCATGCGCGTCTGGCCGCGGCAGGAGGCGGCGGAGGAGCCGACGAAGCGCTTCGGCAACTGCTGCGGCACCGAGGCGGTCGAGGATGCGCGCCAGGTCGCCCGCACCCTCGGGATCCCGCATTACCTCCTGAGCATGGACGAAGAATTTAACCAAAAGGTGATAGGCCAGTTCGTCGCTGCCTACGGGAAAGGGCAGACACCGATCCCGTGCGTGTCGTGCAATAGCGACCTAAAGTTCGGCTCGCTCCTCGGCCGCGCGCGCGCGTGGGATGCCGCCGCCGTGGCGACCGGGCACTATGCGCGAATCGAGCGCGATCGGACGACGGGGCGCTATCTGTTGCTGCGGGCGAGGGACACGCGGAAGGACCAGACCGACTTTCTGTGGCCGCTCACCCAGGCGCAGCTCGGCGCCGCCCGGTTTCCGGTCGGCGACCTCACTAAGGACGAGGTGCGCACCCAGGCGCGCCGACTCGGACTGGCCACGGCCGACAAGCCGGAGAGCCAGGACCTCTGCTTCGTCCCCGATGACGACTACCGAGGCTTTCTCCGGCGCCGAGTCCCCGACGTATTCCGGCCCGGCGCGATCGTGGACCGGCGCGGCAACACGCTCGGCGCCCACGGGGGCATCGCGGGGTTCACCGTCGGGCAGAAGCGCGGCCTCGGGCTCGCGACCGGCCGGCCGTTGTACGTGATCGACCTCGACCCCGAGCGCAACACGGTCAAGGTGGGCGAGGCGGCGGACCTCGAGCGGGGCCGGCTCGTCGCGACCTCCGTGAACTTCATCGCGTGCGCACCGCCGAGCTCACCGCTGCGCGTCGCGGCGAAGATCCGCCACAGCCACCAGCCCGCGGCGGCAACGGTGCGCGCACTGAACGGGGACACCGCCGAGGTCGTCTTCGACACGCCGCAGCGCGCCGTGAGTCCAGGCCAGTCGGTGGTGTTCTACGACGGCGACGTCGTGGTCGGCGGTGGGGTCATTGCGCGGACGCCATGCGAGTGAGCGCGGCGATTGACACCGAGCGGAATCGCGTGATAGTTTTCACAAACCTTCGTCGGGCACTTCGAGATCGAGGAGACCTCCGAATGCATCAGCGTGAACGGGAATGGATCGGCACCGTCGCGCGTATCGTCGTCCTGCTGATGCTGCTGGCGCCGGGCATCGCTCTGGCGGCGAGCGAGGGTGAGCACGAGGGCGGCGGCCTCATCAGCCTCGACAAATCGCTGATCATTCAGTTCCTGAACTTCATCATCCTGTTACTGATCCTCCAGCGGCTGCTGTACAAGCCGTTCCTCGCGAAGATGGCCGAGCGCACCCAGGCGATCCAGAAGTCACTCGACGAAGCGCAGGCGGCAAGGGCCGAGGCGGCGCGCCAGCAAGCGGAAAACGAGACGCGGCTACGCGCGGCGCACGCCGAGGCGGCATCGATTCGCGCCCAGGCGCTGAAGGACGCGGCCGAGGAGCAGAAGCGCCTGGTCGACGCCGCGCGCGCGGAGTCGCAGCGTCTCGTCGAGACCGCGAAGGCACAGATGGGCGCCGACGTGCGCCGCGCGCGCGACGAGCTTCGCCGCGAGGTCGCCGACCTGGCGACCGCGGTCGCCGAGAAGCTCGTTCGCCGCAGCCTTCGCGACGATGACCATCGGCGCATCGTCGCCGACGCGATCGCCAAGGTCGGCAACTAGGTGAAGGCCTCGCCCGGCGTCGCCCGCTCGTACGGGAAGGCGCTCTTCGAGCTGGCCCGCGAGCGCAACCAGGTGGACGTCATCGCGCGCGAGCTCGACGCCCTCGTGGCGCAGTTCGCGCGGGAGCCCGAGCTCCACGCGTTCTTCGCGCGCCCGTGGGTCAGCTCGGCGGCCAAGCGTAATGTCGCGGTCGAGATCGGGACCCGGCTCCAGGTCTCGAAGCTCGCGCGCGATTTTCTCGCGCTGGTGGCCGCGCAGGGACGCGCCGACCATCTGGAGGCGATCGTCGCGGCGTATCGCGAGCTCCACGACGAGGCGGAGGGCCGGGTCCGCGCTCGCGTGCGCACCACGGTCCCGCTCAGCGCCGCCGACCGCTCGGCGCTGGCGGGACGCCTGAGTCACGCGCTCGGCGGCAAGCAGGTCGTCCTCGAAGAGATCGCCGACCGGGAATTGCTCGGCGGCTTCGTGGCCGAGGTGGGAAGCCTGCTCGTCGACGCAAGCCTGGACGGTCAGCTCGCGCGAATGCACCGACGCCTCGCGCAAGGGTAGGGACAGGAGAGAGCGATGATCAAGGCCGGAGAGATCAGCGAAATCATCAAGCGCCAGCTGGCGGGCTACGAGGCGGAGGTCGACCTGCAGGAGGTCGGCCGCGTCATCGAGGTCGGCGACGGGATCGCGCGCGTGTACGGGCTCGAGAAGGCGATGGCGGGCGAGCTGCTCACGTTCCCGGGTGACGTCGTGGGCATGATCTTGAACCTCGAGCAGGACCAGGTCGGCGCGGTGCTCCTGGGCGACGACACGCTCATCAAGGAAGGCGACATCGTCAAGCGCACCAACCGCATCGCACAGGTGCCGGTCGGCGAGGCGCTGGTCGGGCGCGTCGTGAACGCGCTCGGTCAACCGGTGGACGGCAAGGGGGCGATCGCCACCACGGAGTTCCGGCCGATCGAGCGCTACGCGCCGGGTGTGGTCGACCGCCGATCGGTGAAGGAACCCCTCCAGACCGGGCTCAAGGCCATCGATGCCATGATCCCGATCGGGCGCGGCCAGCGCGAGCTGATCATCGGCGACCGGGGCACCGGCAAGACCGCGATCGGCGTCGATACGATCATCAACCAGAAGGGCCAGGACGTCTTCTGCTTCTACGTCGCGATCGGCCAGAAGCTCTCGACCATCGCGCAGGTCGTGAAGGTGCTCGAGGACGCCGGCGCGATGAAGTTCACGACGATCGTCGTGGCGTCCGCGTCGGAGCCGGCGCCGCTGCAGTACATCGCGCCGTATACGGGCGTCACGATGGGCGAGTACTTCCGGGACTCCAAGCGCCACGCGCTCTGCATCTACGACGACCTCTCGAAGCACGCCGCCGCGTATCGCCAGCTCTCGCTCCTGCTCCGGCGGCCGCCGGGTCGCGAGGCGTATCCCGGCGACGTGTTCTATCTGCACTCTCGGCTGCTCGAGCGGGCGGCCAAGCTCAACGATGACCTCGGCGGGGGATCGCTCACGGCGCTGCCGATCATCGAGACGCAGCTCGGCGACGTATCGGCGTACATCCCGACCAACGTCATCTCGATCACCGACGGACAGATCTATCTGGAGTCCGACCTCTTCTACGGCGGCATCCGGCCGGCCGTGAACGTCGGCCTGTCGGTCTCGCGAGTGGGTGGCTCCGCGCAGGTGCGGGCCATGCGCCAGGTCGCCGGCAAGCTGCGGCTCGACCTCGCGCAGTTCCGCGAGCTCGCGGCGTTCGCCCAGTTTGGCTCCGACCTCGACCGCGCGACGCAAGCTCAGCTGGCCCGTGGTCAGCGGATGGTCGAGCTCCTGAAGCAAGGGCAGTATCAGCCGCTCCCCGTCGAGAAGCAGGTCGTGATCATCTTCGCGGGCACGCAGGGCATGCTCGACGAGCTGCCGGTCGATGCGATTCGCGAGTTCGAGCCCTTCCTCTATGCGCATCTCGAGCGGCGCGCCCCGCAGATCCTCACCGAGATCCGCGACAAGAAGGAGATCTCGGACGCGTTGCGGGAGACGGTGGCGAAGGCGATCACCGACGCCAGGACGGAGTTCGTCGCGGCCAAGGGCATCAAGGCGGCCTAGAGTCCCGGCCCCATGGCGACCCTGCGCGACATCCAACGGCGGATCCGCTCCGTCCAGTCCACGCAGAAGATCACGCGGGCGATGAAGCTCGTCGCGGCGGCGAAGCTGCGGCGGGCTCAGGAGCGCATCCTCGCGGCGCGGCCCTACGCGGCCAAGATGGGCGAGCTGCTCGGCAATCTGGTCAGCGCCGCGTCGGGGAGCGACGGCGCGCAGCATCCGCTCCTCGAACAGCGGGAGGGGCCGC
>Ga0209160_1000908_pt1 | contig 24700 bp, 23 predicted proteins | sample GraSoiAngelo_153_FD_186167 | JGI IMG/M metagenome (GOLD analysis project Ga0209160, IMG submission 186167) | Grasslands soil microbial communities from the Angelo Coastal Reserve, California, USA - 14_1009_12_40cm (SPAdes) (version 2) | ecosystem: Environmental > Terrestrial > Soil > Grasslands ...
TCGCGGAGCGGGAAGCGCTCCCGGTCGAGCTCGTCCGTGACGAGGTCGCCCGCGGGCGCCTCATCATCCCCGCGAACGTGAACCACCTCGCGAAACGGCTCGATCCGATGGCGATCGGCAAGGTGGCTGGCGTGAAGATCAACGCCAACATCGGCAACTCGGCTGTCGAATCGAACATCGAGCAGGAGCTCGAGAAGCTGCACCATGCGGTGCACTACGGCGCCGACACGGTGATGGATCTGTCCACGGGCGGTGACATCGACGCGATCCGCCAGGCGATCATCGACGCCTCGCCGGTGCCGATCGGCACGGTCCCGATCTATCAGGCCGTGACCGGCGTGAAGCAGGTCGAGGATCTCACGGAGGACGACCTGCTCGACATGATCGAGCACCAGGCGCAGCAGGGGGTGGACTACGTCACGGTCCATTGCGGCATCCTGCGTGAGTACGTAGGGCTCGCGCTCGGCCGCGTGACCGGGATTGTGTCGCGGGGCGGGTCGCTGCACGCCTACTGGATGATGCATCATGACAAGCAGAACCCGTTCTACACGCGTTTCGACCGCATCCTCGAAATCGCGCGGAAGTACGACGTGACGCTCTCATTGGGTGACGCGCTGCGGCCCGGCTCGGTGGCGGACGCGAACGACCGTGCCCAGTTCGCCGAGCTCGAGACGCTGGGCGAGCTGACGACGCGGGCCTGGGCGCAGGACGTGCAGGTGATGATTGAGGGCCCGGGCCACATTCCGATGCACCTGATCGAGGAGAACGTTCGGAAAGAGAAAGTGATCTGCCACGAAGCGCCGTTTTACACGCTGGGACCGCTCGTCACCGACATCGCGCCGGGCTACGACCACATCACGTCGGCGATCGGCGCGGCGATGATCGGCTGGTACGGCGCCGACATGCTGTGCTACGTGACCCGCAAGGAGCACCTCGGCCTCCCGAACGCGGAGGAGGTGCGGGAGGGCGTGATCGCCTACAAGATCGCTGCGCACGCCGCCGACATCGCGCGCGGCCGCGCGGGGGCCCGCGACCGCGATGACGCCCTATCGCGCGCGCGCTATGCGTTCGACTGGAACGAGCAGTTCCGGCTGTCGCTCGATCCCGACCGCGCCCGCGAGCTGCACGACGAGGCGCTACCGGCCGAGTACTTCAAGAGCGCCGAGTTCTGCGCCATGTGCGGGCCGAAGTTCTGCTCGATGCACATCACGCGCGAGATCGAGCGGAAGGCGGGGCTGCGGGAGCCGCAGAAGCCGACACGCGAGGCCGTACCGGCGGACTGACGGATCTGTGTCACAGACCAGTCGCGCTGCGGCGCGGTCGCTGACTCTGGCCCGACGGCTGACGAGGGAACTCGTAGGTCAGCGCGGCGTCGACGACATGCAGCAGCCCACGCGTGGTATCTCCGACACGACGGGCCCGGCAAAGCGCCGGGCCCTCTGTCTTGTCGCTAGCGGTGTCGTTATGCTGCGCCCTTGCTGTCACTCCTCCAGAACCGCAAACGCCCGCACCGGAAAGCTCCCCATCCCCCGCACCTTGACCGGCACGGCGAAGAACCGGAACCCGGCGTCGGGCAACTCCCGCAAGCCGCACAAGTGCTCCACGATCGGGATGCCGGCGCCGAGCAGCAGCGTATGCGCGGGCCGGGCGCCGTCGCTCGCGTCGTCGATGTTGAGGGAGTCGATTCCGACGAGCGCCGCCCGCGCCGCGACGAGATGCTCCGCCGCGGCGCGCGTGAGGAAGGGATGCCCCGTGCCGTAGCGCTCGGTGCGCCAGTGGACGTCCCAGCCGGTGTGTACGAGCACCGCTTTCCCCTCCACGTCCCGCCCGCGGAACACGCCTGCGTCGAGCGCCCGGCCGGCGCGCTCAGTTGCCCGAACCACGATGCCCTCGAGGTTGGCCACGGCCTCGAGCGGATAATCGGCAACGTCCCTGCGGCCGTCGTACCGGTGGAACGGCGCGTCGATGTAGGTGCCGGTGTTGGCGAGCAACTCGATCTTGCCGATCTGGAACGTCGTGCCGGGGGCGTAGCGGGACTGGGACGCATCGCGCGACAACCAGTCGCTGATCGCTGGCGCGGGGAGACCGGGGTAGGTGACCATCCCGTGCTCGATCGTGTGGCTCACGTCGATCAGCCGCGTCGGTTTCATGGGTCGATGGACGGCGTTCGACGCGCGGGATCCTGCCGGTAGAACTCCCGCAGCTGCCCGTACAGTGCGGGATGCTCGCGCTCGAGCTGGACCGGTTTCTCGAAGAACGACTCTGTCGCAACGGCGAAGAACTCGGCCTTGTTGGTCGCCCCGTATTCATCGAGTGCCGACCCCCGATCCTGGGCGGTGTCCTGGCGCAACCGCTCGTACTCGTCCGACAGCACGCCGCCCCAGGTGCGCAGGGCGCCGGGCGGCAGGATCGGCGCGCCGTCCGAGACACCGTCTTCGGCATCCAGCTGGTGGGCGAACTCATGCAACACGACGTTGTCGCCGTCGACAGGATTGCGCGCCCCACGGATGGTGTCGTCCCACGAGATCACAACCACACCGTCGCCCCACGACTCGCCTATCAGACGCGCGGGGGGCCGGGCGATCTGGCCGGTCCCGGGAGACCGGGCGAGCTTGGGAACGAAGCCGTGCGGATACACGAGCACCGTCCGGAGCGTCGGATAGCATGGACCCTCGAGATGGAGCAGCAACAGGCACGCCCCGGCCGCGATCGTGACCTTCATCTCTTCGGTGAGGGTGAGTCCACCGCATCCCTCGAAGTGTTTTTCGGTCAGAAACACCTGCACCAACCGGAGCAAACGCTCCCGTTCGTCCGAGCTCAGGCCGCGAGCGAGTGGGACATTGTGTTCCACGATGCCGTCCCAGGTGTCCGGGATCGGACCGGTGGGCAGGCGGAGCGACGTCGCCGGAATGCGGCGCAACACGGCGGACACGCCGATGTATCCGACGACAATGAGCAAGAGGACCGCGCCGATGACCGCGAGCCCGTCCATCTAGTCCCACCAACAGTAGAGTCGTTGCGACTCCGAGAGCTCGCGCGCCAGCGCCGCGACCGTTTCCGTTCCCTGCTCCACGATGTCGGGACAGAACGCGTAGAAGCGTCGGGCCAACGCGTCCGCGTCGCCGATGGCGGAGCGGAACCGGCCCTCCACCCAATCGAACGCCATTCCGGTGAGGACGAAGGGGTGGTCGCGCTCGAGCGTTCGCAACCAGGCGATGACGCTGTCCGGGCCGATGTCGTAGTTCCAGCCGTTCGTCCCCACGAGTCGGAGAATCTCGTAGCGGTCGCTCCGCGGGAACAGCGCGACGCGGTCGGGGTGCCCCGCAATCCCGAAGTGCTGCTCCGAGCGAAACAGATAGAATCCCTTTTCGAGGAAGCGCGCCTGCGCGGCAGCCACGAGTCGCTCCGCGCGCGCCGGAGGGACGTTCACCGCGAAGCCCTCGGTGGCGACGGAGTCGCCGACCGAATCGATGCTGACAAGTGGCGTGGCTTTCCCGCCCGCGAGCTGCTCGAGCGCACGGACCGCGTCGGGGAAGGCGGCCGGCGCGGCGAAGTTGGACGGAAGCGTCCACGACGTGTGGCGCACGCGCGAGCCGAGCTGGGTGACGAGGAAGACGATGACGGCGGCCGCGGCCACCCACCCGAGCGAGACCCGGGTGCGCGGCTGCGCAATGGGACGGGGGTCGGGGCCGGCCATGTTCAACTCCTGCAAGATCGCCGACGCGCGCCGGCGGAGGCGCCACCGCCGCAGCACGCTGAAGGGCGGCAACGCCTGCCACGTCATCACCCACGCGCTCGTGAACCTCGGCCGGTATACGCCGGCCCGATCGTCGCGCCACCACGTCCCCGCTTCGACCTGCTCCTTGAGCTCACGCGCCATCGCCTCGCCGAGAAACCGCGCCGGATCGTCGCGGTGCTCGAACGGGACGCGCTCCAGGCCCGGGTAGTGGCGATCGAGGTACGCGCGTTTGACGCGGCAGAGCCGCGCCGGATCCCGCACGATGGGAAGCCGCACCACAACGCGAGACGGCGGCGGCGTGAACGACCCCAGGAGCGGACTGTTGTGGACCGAGACCGTCCGCCCGTCGCGAAACTTGGTCGGCAGCTCCGCGTAGCTCGCGACCAGTCGGGCGGGACGCGCCGCCGTGAACATCGCGACGGCGAGCCCCAGCTCCGCCGTCTCCGGGTGCTCGAGCAGCGCGACGCGAGTACTGACGTGCCTCATCTGCCCGGTCTGGAACAGTTCGGCAACGACGCGAAAGCCTTCGGTGGTGAGCCCGTCGCAGGTCTGCCGGAACGACGCGGCGACGTCCTCGGGCACCAAGTGTCGCCCGGGAGTAAAGGGCTCGAAGACCGGGCGGGCACCGGCCTTCTGGGTGAGCCACACGATGACGGGCCCGAGCCAGTAGGGGATGAGGAGTATGACTAACCAAGTGAGATAGAGCATGAACCCTCGGAGCGGCTACGGCGCTCGGGGCGGGGGAGGTAGCGCCGGCGGCAGCACTCGCCCCAGCGCCTTGAGCAATTGCCCGTCAGGGGTGCCGCCGTCGGGGGCCTCCGCCAGTACGACGGCGAAGCGTCGCCTAAGCAGCGGATCGCGCATCGCGTGGGCCGCGAACTGCAGCGTGAGGGGGATGAACCACGACGCCTGGCGCGCCCCTGTGCCCGACCGGGCCACGGCGGCATACTGCTCGAATAGGGCGAGCAGAAACGCGCCCTTGGAGGGAAACTGCCGGTAGATCGCGCCCTTGGTGAAGCCGGCCGTCTGGGCGATGTCGTCGAGCGTAGCGAACTCGATCCCACGCTCAGCGAAGACTCCCAGGCCAGCTTGGAGGAGCAGGGCCCGCGTTTCCGCCTTACGCTTCTGGCGTATGATACCCATCAGTATCAACGATACTAAAAGGAATCACAATCCACAAATTCACCGCGAAAATATGATATTCGGATACTCATGGGTATCTGAATGTGGCTCAGTTGGTCGCACCATGGCGTTTCTGATTGCGCCGCCAGGACCGACTCCAAAAGATTGGGCCGCGCTCTAGCCCACCAGCTCTCAGGAGGTCCCAGTGAGCGACCCAGCGGCCGTAGCGCCCGCAGGCGGGAGTTTGCAGTTCGACCGCGCCGAGCGCGCCGCAGCTCCGGACGAAGCGACCTGCGCCGTGTGCCGGCAGTCGGTAGGAGCGACCTACTACGAGGTGAACGGCAACGTCACGTGCCCGCGCTGTCGCGGCCAGATCCTGGCGACCTGGAACCGCGGCTCGCGCGGCAAGCGGTTCGCCAAGGCGTTCGCGCTGGGCGCCGCGGCGGCGGTGCTCGGTGCCGGCGGCTACTTTGCCTTCGTGGCCTTCTCGGGAATGGATTGGAGCCTGGTGACGGTTCTCATCGGCCTGTTCGTTGGTGTTGCGGTGCGCAAAGGGTCGAACGGCCGGGGAGGGTGGCGCTACCAAGCACTCGCGATGTTCCTCACCTATTGCGCCATCGCCGCGACCGACTCGTCGCTCATCGCGCGGGAGATGGCGAGGGACCTCCGGAGCACCGCCGACTCGAGCGCCACCGTCGCCAGCGTGACCGGCCGCTCTGCGGCCCACTCTGACGGCACAGTCGCGAAGGCACGCGAGCGCCCCGGACCGGTCGCCCTTGCCATGGGCCTCGCACTGCTGCTGGGGCTCGCATTCGCGGCGCCGATCCTCACCGGCATCGCCGCCCCGCTTCACCTCGTGATCGCCGGCTTCGGCGTCTACGCCGCCTGGAAGATCAACCGGGGTGCTGCCCTCCGCGTCACTGGTCCGTACCAAGCCGCCGCCCGTCCCGCGACGGCGTAGCATAATCGATGACTGACGCCGACGTGGGGGCGGCGGGGCGGGGGCGCCAGCCGCTCGCCTGCCCCCAGTGCGGCACGCAGATCGCGCCCGCCCTGCTCGCCTGTCCGTCCTGCCAGCGCCTGGTCCATTCCGACGCCCTCAAGCGGCTGGCCGCTGAGGCGGAGCGCACCGCGCAAACCGGGGACATGAGCGCGGCCCTGGCGACGTGGCGCGAGGCACTCGAGCTCCTGCCGCCGGACTCGAGCCAGCACACGATCGTTTCTGCCCGCATCCTCGAGCTGAGCCGCGCCTTGGATAGTCGGCCGGCCGCCACGAAACACGGGTCGCCATGGGGAAAAGGGGCAGCGGGCGTGGGCGCCGTCGGTGCGCTGCTCGCGAAGTTCAAATTCGTGCTGCTGTTCGTCCTCACGAAGGCGAAGCTGTTGCTGCTGGGTCTCACCAAGGGCGGGACGTTCCTCAGCATGCTCCTTTCGGCGGGCCTGTACTGGACGATCTGGGGCTGGAAGTTCGCGTTCGGCTTGGTTCTTTCCATCTATATCCACGAAATGGGTCACGTGCAGGCGCTGCAACGCTACGGCATCAAGGCCACAGCGCCAATGTTCATCCCCGGGTTCGGCGCCGTGATCCGGCTCAAGCAGTATCCGGCGGACGCGCGCGAAGACGCGCGCGTCGGGCTCGCCGGTCCGCTCTGGGGGCTGGGCGCTGCGCTCGCGGCCTACGCGGTGTATCGTGCCACGGGCGTAGGGGTATGGGGAGCAATCGCGCACATGGGCGCGTTGGTGAATCTTTTCAACCTGGTTCCGGTGTGGCAGCTCGACGGCGCGCGGGGCTTCCGCGCGCTGACCCGCCCACAGCGTTGGATCGCGGTAGCGGTCATCGCGGTGCTGTGGTCCGTGACGTCCGAAGGGCTGCTGGTGCTGCTCGCGCTCGCCGCCGCGGCGACCGCCGCGTTCGGTCGCGCGGCGGAAGAACCGGATCGCACCGCGCTGCTGCAGTATGCGTTCCTCGTGAGCGTCTTGTCGCTGATGACCCGGATCGCGGTGCCTGCCACCGGGCCTTGAACGGGGGTGGGAGCCCCTCTATGTTTGCGATTCGACGCGAATTGCCTGGAGCTTAAATGCCGTACATCATCGCAGAGCCCTGCATCAATCTGAAGGATCGGTCGTGCGTGGATGTTTGCCCCGTGGACTGCATCTACGAGGGTGAGGATCAGCTGTACATCCACCCGGACGAGTGCATCGATTGCGGCGCCTGCGAGCCGGAGTGCCCCGTTACCGCGATTTTCCCGGAGGAAGACACGCCTCCGCAGTGGAAGTCCTACATCGCCAAGAACCGGGACGTGTTTCAGAGCGCGAGTCCGCCCGGCAAGCCACAGCGCAAGGGATCGTGACCAACGCCCCGGGGCCCTCACCCCGGGGTTCTCACTTCAGGGAAGCCCTCTCAGGAAGTCGGCCAGCAACCGGCTGGTCGCGAGGGGCTGTTCGAGGGGCGCAATGTGCCCGGCGGCGGGGACGACGTGATACTGCGCATCGGGGATGAGCTGCGCCATGGCGCGCGCCGTATCGGGGGGCGCAATCTCGTCCTCGCTTCCCACCAGCACGAGCGTCGGCATCCGCACCCCCCGGAGCGTCTCGGTAGAGTCGGGTCGGTCGCGCAACATCCGCAATGCGCCCACGAGTCCGGGCACTGACCAACGGCCGGCCATCTCGCGCACCTGTGCGGCCACTTCGGGTTGGCTGGCCAGCGTTTCCGGGGCGAGCAGCCGGGGCAGCAGGCGCTCGATCACGGCGTCCTGACCCTCCCGTTGCGCCACCTGTGTCAACTCGTCGCGTCCCCGCTTCGCCTCGACCGAGTCTGGCTGGGGTTTGGTATCGGCGAGGATCAGCGCCTTCACCCGCGCCGGATGCCGGCGCAACAGCTCGAAGGTGACGTAGCCACCCATCGAGAGTCCACACACGACGGCCTGCCGCACGCCGACGGCGTCGAGCACGGCCACCAGGTCGTCGGCATACCGGGTCAGGGAGTACCCGTCGGCCCCGGGTGGCGCCCCCGAGCCCCCCAGTCCACGCAGGTCCGGCGCGATGCGCCGAACACGAGACAGCGCAGCGAGCTGGTGTCGCCACACCGTCCGATCGAACGGAAAGCCGTGCACGAAGAGCACCGGCACGCCTTCGCCGCGGACGTCCACGGCAAGCTCGACGTCGCCAGCCGGCACCCGGATGGGCTGATGGCCCCCGCCGACCGGTGTCCGGGGTCCGAGAAATCGGGCGATCTCCTCCGGAATCGGTGTGGCTCGGCCCAGGCGATCGATGCACACGAAGACGATGTCCGCCTCCGCCACCGTGGCGTCGTCCGAGACCCGCCGCACGACGTGGCGCAGCGTCATGCTGGTGGTGCCGCGGCCCGCGACCGTCGTCTCGACGCGCAGCAGATCGCGCGCAAACGCCGGCGCCCGGTATTCGATCGTCGCCTTGCGCACCGCGGGCCACACACCGTTGCGGTCGAACAAGTCCATCCCGGGACCGCGGGCGAGCGCATCCCAGCGGGCGCGCTCGAGCAGCGTGAGCAGCGCCGCTTGGTTCAAATGGCCGTAAGCGTCGCATTCGTATGGGTAAACGGTCAGCTCGACCGTCCCGAACGACGTCACGGTGCGCGCTCCGGTTGGGGAACAGGGACGGCAAACGTATGCCAGAATACGACCCGCTGCACGTTGCACGTTCCACGTTGCAGGAGAAATGCGAATGCCTTCGCGCCATAGGTCGGATCGAGCGTGAGACCGTGCTCGGATGCGAGCCGTTCGGCCGCCTCACCTTCCGGGGTCGGGTGGCCGTAGCCTTCCCCCAACCCGTCCACCACCACCAGCGGGAGGCGGGATGGGGGATCTGGGAGGCGGATGTCATGACGCGCGAGCAGTCGTGCCGCGCCGCGTGCGAGCCACATCGCCCGCCAGCGATTGGCGACGATCCGTGGTGCGACGCGGACGCCCACGACGCGCGTCGGCCAGCCGAGTGCGGTGACGGCGAGGGCAAGCCCCGCGGCAGTACCGCCGGTGCCGAGTGGGAGGACGATCGCGTCCGGCGGGGAGGCGAGTTGCGAGGCGAGCTCCAATCCCGCGAGCAGATGGCCCACCACGGCGCGGGGATGCGCTCCCCCGCCGGGTATCCAGCGACGCGGGCCGAGCGCCCCCGCGCGACGCCATGCGTCAAGCACCGCGAGCGGGAGCGAGGCCCTCGCCCCGGCGTGCACGACGAGCGCCGCGCGTGCCCGGCAGGCGGAGGCCACGGCGCGGCTCGCGGGTGTCTCGGGCTGTGGGAATTGCGCCAGCACGGCGCGGCCGCCCGCCGCAGCCGCGTGAACGGCGGTCGCGAGACAGTGGGTCGAGCCGGTGCCGCCCAGGGTGACGAAGACCGTGCCGGGGCGCGCGCCCGCGAGCAGGAATTCGAGCGCGCGTACCTTGTTCCCGCCGTAGCGCGCCGATGAGCGGTCCTCCCGTTTGACGGTGAGCTCGGCGATGCCGACGGCGCCCCCGAGCGCGGCAGCCCGCTCGAGCGGCGTGGGCCAGTCGCCCAGCCTACAAGGCGCGAGGGTCGCGCGTATCTTTTCAATCAGCTGCGCTGGATCCGACACCACAACCCCGATCCCGAGGACCCCGATGCAGGTTGCCACCGACTACATCCGCCACGCCGCGCGCGCCGCCCGCAAATGCGCCGGCGATCCGCTGGGCGGGGCGCCCCAGCCGCCGGATGCTGAATTCTACAAGACCCTCGCCAAGGCGCTCGAGGAGATCGCCGCCGGCCTCGACACGCTCAGCAAGCAAGAGTGAGCTACATCCGCACACCCGAGGCGCTGGGCGAAGCGATCACAGCGCTGTCGCGGGAGCCGCTCGTTGCCGTCGACACGGAGGCGGCGAGCTTCCACCGCTACCACGACCGCATCTTCCTCATTCAGCTGTCGAGCCCTTCACGAACCGAGATCATCGACCCGCTGGCGGTGGCAGACCTCTCACCGGTAGGGCGGCTGCTCGCGGACGCGAACGTCGAGAAGATCTTCCACGACGCGGACTACGACCTGCGGATTCTCGATCGTGACTACGGATTCCGGGCGCGGCGGCTGTTCGACACGCGTATCGCCGCCCAGCTGGCGGGTGAGCCGGCGGTTGGCCTCGCGGCCCTGTTGGAAAAGTACGCCGGCGTGAAGCTCGCCAAGGAACACCAGAAGGCGGACTGGTCCCGCCGCCCCCTCTCCGCTGCGATGCTCGCCTACGCCGCGGCGGATACGGCGCACCTGCCGGCACTGCGCGAGCAGCTGCGCGCCAGGCTCACCGCGCTCGGTCGACTCGCGTGGGCGGAGGAGGAATTCGCGCGGCTCGAGGACCTGCGGTGGACTGGGGCGGCCGACGGAGCGGGGCCGGATGCGTTTCTGCGCGTGAAAGGGGCGAAGGCGCTCACGCCGCGACAGCTCGCGGCGCTCCGGGAGCTGTACCGGTGGCGTGAGGGCGTGGCCGCGGAGCAGGATCGGGCCACGTTCCGCATCATCGGGAACGACGCGCTCCTCGCCGTGGCCAGGGCCCTGCCCCGCGCGCCCGCCGAGCTGAGGGGGATTGCCGCGCTGCCGCCCAGCCTGGCCGCACGGCACGGCCCCGCGCTGCTCGACGGCGTGCAGCGCGCACTCGCGCTGGCGGAAAGCGAGCTCCCCCGCGTGGAGCGCGCCCCACGTCAGGCGCGCGATCCGGCGGTCGAGGCGCGGGTCGAGCGCCTCAAGGCGGTTCGCAATCGGGCCGCCGCGGAGCTGGCGCTCGACCCCGGCGTGCTGTGCGGGCGCTCGATCCTCGAGGCGGTCGCCCGCGCCCAGCCGCCGCCAAACAATCGCGCCGGGCTCGCCCGTATCGGGGAGCTCCGGCGCTGGCAAATCGAGGCGTTCGGGGACGCGTTGCTCGAGACCTTGGAACAGCCTTAGAGTCCCATCAGGGCCCGTACCTTGGGATCCATCCGCTCGGGCGTCCAGTACGGCTCCCATACGATCTCGATATCGACGTCCTTCACGCCCTCGAGCCCGCGCAGCACGCGGTAGGCGTCGTTCGTGATCATCGGACCGGCCGGGCAGCCCGGGGACGTGAGCGTCATCTTCACGCGCACCTCGCCCTCGACAATTTCGACATCGTACACGAGGCCGAGGTCGATGATGTTCATGTCGAGCTCCGGATCTTTGACCTGCCGGAGCGCGTTGCGCGCCGCCTCTGCGTTCGTCGTCACGGGTGCCGTCATCAGCGACTCCTCTCCGCCATCCTGTTTCCGAACCTAGTCGACCGCGTAGCCGCGCACCAGGCAGCGCCGTCGCCGCGCGATCCAACCGTACAGCCGCCGTGCCAGGAGCGGTACGCCGGGGATATGGAATCCCCACGCCAACCAGCGCTTCCCCGGCAGCCGTCGCAACAGCTCCGGGACCGCGTCCGCGCCGGCCAGTACCCGGCTGTCGGGAGGGGGAAGCACGAGATGCATCGCGGCTGCGAGGGCGGGAAGCGGGATACCGAACGCCGCCACGCGGGCCTGATCCTGAAACGGGACCAGCGCGATCCGCTGTTCCCGGTCCCAGCGCCGGAGCAGGTCGACCGAGCGCCGGCAGAAACCACACTCGCCGTCGTAAATGAGCGTCGGGCGAGGCCCGTCAGCGCGCATCGGACGCCCGCGCGGCCGCATCGGCGACGCCACCGCGCACCTGCTTCAAGACCGTAAACGGGCGGCGGGCGCGCGGCACGTACGCGCGGTTGGTAAGCAGCACCACGAATAGATCGCGATCGGGGTCGATCCACAACGAAGTCCCCGTCCAGCCGGTATGGCCGTAGCTCCGCGCCCCGAACAGGGTGCCCGCGCTCGAGACGCTCTCGCCGGTCGGTACCGCCTGCCATCCGAGCGCCCGCGCTTCGGTCGTGGGTCCGAAGGCGACCGCCTTGGATGTGAACAGGCGGACCGTTTCGTCGCGCAGCAGGCGGCGGCCGTCGCGACTCGTCCCGCCCCGCAGCACGAACTGAGCGAATCGCGCGAGGTCGGCCGCGGTGGAAAACAACCCTGCGTTGCCCGATACCCCACGCAGCTTGAACGCGCTGCCGTCGTGGACCGTACCCGCGACGGGATGCCCGCGCCACACCCCGGTGGGCGCGATGCGAGGGCGCAGGCGTGAAGGGGGCCGGAACATCGTTTGGTGAAGGTCCAAGGGGGCGAAGACCTCCCGCGCAACGAAGACGTCGAGTGGCTCGCCCGCCACGCGCCGGACGACCTCGCCGAGTAGGATCGCATTCAGGTCGCTGTAGATGACACGGGTGCCGGGCGGGACCCGGGGCGTCTCGCGCAGCACGCGCGCCATGAGCGCTGCGCTGTCGCGGATGGCCTTGAGCTCCGGGTCCGGGATGTCGGCGCGGAATCCCGACGTGTGCGTCAGGAGCTGGCGGATGGTGATCCCCGCCGTCGGCGGTCCTTTGAGCTCAGCGATGTAAGTCGAGACGGGCTCGTCCAGGCGCACCTGCCCCCGCTCCACGAGCAGCATGAGGGAGGTCGTGGTCGCGACGACTTTGGTGAGCGAGGCCAGGTCGTACATGGTGCTATCCGGATCGACGGCGGGGCTCGACGCCGACCACGTGAGGTGCCCGTAGCCCTTGGCGAACAGAATCGTGTCCCGCCGACCGACAATCAGCGCCGCGCCGGGGTAGGCGCCGCGGCGGATGCCAGCCTCGACGAGCGGATCGAAGACCCCCGCGCCCTGCAGGGCGACGAGCAACAGCCCTACGACCACACGCCCGGGATTCGCCGGCCGCAGGCGACGCAGTCGCCCCCCACGCCGATCCGCTGTTGCTGAATCACATAGCCATGGCGCTCGATCAGCAACTCGCCGCAGTCGGGGCACCACGTATGCTCCCAGCGTCCGACCCGGCCCGGAAGATTGCCCGCATACACGAACTTGAGGCCGGCCGCCGCCCCGATCTCGCACGCCCGCAGCAGGGTTTCCGCCGACGTGTTGTCGGGGTCGGTCATGCGGTAGTCCTTGTGGAATGCCGTCACGTGCCACGGGATTTCGGGGCTCACCGACGCGATATAGTCGGCGGCCCGCCGGAGCTGGGCGTCGTCGTCGTTGAACCCCGGGACTACGAGGGTCACGAGCTCGAGCCAGAATCCCCGCTCGTACACCATGCGGATCGCATCGAGCACGTGCTGCAGCACGCCGCCCAGCTCGCGGTAGCGGCGATCTTCCATCGCTTTGAAGTCGATCTTGTAACAGTCGGTCCAGGGACGGATGTAGTCGAGCACCTCGGGGGTCGCGTTGCCGTTCGAAATGAACGCGGTTTTCAGGCCATGACCCTTCGCCACCTTGAACACGTCGAGCGCCCACTCGGCGGTGATGAGCGGCTCGTTGTACGACGATCCGACGAGCTTCGCTCCCTGCCGCAGCGCCAGACGAACCAGATCGTCGGGAGTGACGTCTGTCGGGAGCACACCCGCTGTCTCGTCGCGCAACGCCTGACTGGTGAGCCAGTTTTGGCAGTACCCGCAGTGGAAATCGCATCCGAGCATGCCGAACGTGAGCGTGTCCGACCCGGGGAGCGCATGGAAGAACGGCTTCTTCTCAGTGGGATCGCACTGCAGCGCCGCCACGTAGCCGGCCGGCACGTACAGCGTGCCGTCCCTGTTGAAGCGGACTTTGCAGATCCCACGGCGTCCGGGCTTGACGAGGCAGCGGTGCCCGCAGGCGAAGCAGCGCACCGCATGGTCGGAAAGCTTCTCGATGAGCTCTCCCTCGCGGACCCGCGCGTCCAGCGCCTGGGCGAGGGTGGCCGCCCCGCCGTCCGGGGAGGTGGGGGCTTCGTGAGTGAGGAACGAGATGATGCTGCGTTGCGCCATGGGATCCGCCGACTGCCGCCTTTCCTCAATATAGCCGGCCCCGCGGGCTCAGCCGCCGACCCGAAGCGCGCCGGGCGCGAGGTCGTAGAGCAGCGAGGCCGTACGGATGTCGCGGGGTGAGAGGTCACGGACCTTGGGCTGGGCGTACATGATGTCGCCCGGATCCGGCGAGTGGTCGAGGCCGATCAGGTGCCCGATCTCGTGCAGGGCGAGCACGCGGACGTCGTCGGGCGCGAACGGTTGCCCTTTGGCATCGAAGGTGGCGAGGGTGACGACGCCTCCGGTCAGGTGTCCGTCGTCGTCCCACTGCAGGTCGGTCTGCCCGGAACGCTCCCCTTCGAACTGGATACGCCACTGGACCCGCACGTCGGCGGAACTGGAGTCCGCATCGAGGTTGAACCGCACGGGTACTCCGGCCTCCTGCCACCGCTGGAACGCGCTCCGCACGGCGTCAAGGAAGGCCGGCTGGAAGTTGGCGACCGTGGTCGGGGGGAAATACACGCGCACCGGCGTCGACACGCGGCTGTCCCAGCGATGCAGGATGGAGTCCGTGCTCGCCGCGACGATCTCGTTCAAGTACGTGCTGCCGGCGCTGGCGCGGATCCGGCGGCGGATCTCAGAGCGGGCGAGGAGCACGATGTAACTCGGGCCCATGCCGACCGGCGGCATGACCGTTGGCGGAGGGGCGGTCGTCGGTTGAGCGGCCGTGCGCCCGGGGTCCGCCAGCGAATCGAGCGCCGGGCCCGACACGTGCACCAGGCTCTCCGGCGACGCGGCCTCTGGCGTCGCGCCGCCCGACACCCCTGCCGGCGGTCGCACGAAGGCATTCCACAGAGCGGCCGAGGCGAGCAAGACCGCGAGGGCGGCGACGAGCATCAGCATGCGGCGTTCGAGCATGCGCGCAATATGCGAAAGCACGACGTCGCGCCGCTAGCTTTGACCCGCTGGCGTCTCTATGATTGTGGCCTGCTTATGCTTGGCACGTAAGTGTTCGCGTTACCCGCGGCACCCATCATTCGCCGGCGTGGGTGGGTCATCGTGGCTTGGGCGGCCCTCGCGCTGCTGTTCGGGCCGCGGGCCTGTCACGTCCAGCAGGTGCTCGCGCTCCGGGGCAGTGGGAGCGAGACCACGGAATCCAGCCGGGCGACCCAGCTTCTGAAGGAGGCGTTTCCGACACCGTTCGCCGACTACGTCGCGATCGTCGTGCACGGCCCGGTTCGCTGGACCAACCCGCGCTTCGAAGCCGTGCTCGACACACTCAAAGCCGTAGTCGAACGCCGCCCCTACGTGGGAGAGGTGATCTCGGCCCGTTCGATCGGGGAGTCGAGTTTCGTCAGTCAGGACCGCCGCACGACATTCCTGATTGCGGCGCTCACCCCGGAATCCACCCATGACCTGAGCGCCAGTTTCGTCCCCGACTTGCGCGCGGCGATCCGGGACGCGCTGGCCCCGGTTCCCGGCTCGGAGGGGTTCGAGGTGATGGTCACCGGGTTCCCCGCGCTCGACCACGACGTGCGCACCATCAGCGCGGAGGACACGGAGCGGGGCGAGCAGCGCGCCCTGCCGCTCACGTTGGCGGTGCTGATCGTCGCCTTCGGTGCGCTGGTCGCGGCCGCGCTGCCCGTCCTGGTGGGCCTGCTTGCGATTACCATCGCGCTCGGCTTGGTCACCCTCGCCGCGCGGTACACACCCATGTCGGTATTCGTGTTGAACATCACCACGATGGTGGGACTCGGCGTGGGCATCGACTACTCGCTCCTCATCGTCACCCGGTTCCGCGAAGAGCTCAACCGCGGTCTGTCGCCGGTGGATGCCGCCATCCGGACGGTCGAGACCGCGGGCTCGGCGGTGGTCACGTCAGGACTTACGGTGGTGGTGGGGTTCGCGGCACTCGTCACCACGCCGCTTTCGGACACCCGCTCGGTGGGCGTGGGTGGGCTGTTCGTGGTCGGCGTCGCCGTCCTGCTCGCCACGACATTCCTCCCGGCGGTCCTCGCCATCCTGGGGCGCAACATCGACCGCCCCAAGTGGCTCGCCCGCCCGCTCGCCCGGTTCCACGCGCCGACCGGTTGGGAGCGCTGGGCGCGTTGGCTGGGCCATCGGCCGTGGCGCGCGGTCGCGGTCGGGGGGGCGGCCATCGCCCTACTGACCTTTCCCCTCAGCCAGATCCGCCTCGGCCTTCCGGCCACCAATTGGTTCCCGCCGGAGTCCGAGTCGGGCATGGGCCTCGAGGCGCTGCGCGAGATGGGCGCCAGCGGGGTGATCCAACCTGTCCGTGTCGTGGTGCAGCTCCCGGAAGGGGAATCGGCCCTATCCGCCCGCCGTCTTCCGGGGCTCAAAGCCCTCACGGACTCGATGCGCAAGGACCCGCGCGTGCGCGAGGTCCGGGGCGTCGTCAAGCAAGGCATGTCGACGCTGCAGCTCGTCGTCTACTACAGCGACCCGGTCGCGGTGCGTGCCAAGAACCCGAAGTTCTTCGATGCGTATCTGAGCGCCGATAATCGCGTCACCCTGCTCGACGTGATCCCCGCGGACACGGTCTCCCTCACGGGGCTGATGGACGTCGTGCGACGGGTGCGGGCCGTGGTGGCCCGCGACGTCCGGGGCCTGGCCGGGGCGGAGATTCTGGTCGCCGGGTTCGCCGCCTCGAACGTGGATACCCAGCAGGAACTGATGAAGCGATTCCCGGAAACCGTCGCCCTGGTCCTCGGCATTACCGCCATCATGCTGTTCGTCGCCTTCCGCTCCTTGCTCGTTCCGATCAAAGCCGTTCTCCTCAACCTCCTGTCGGTAGGCGGAGCGTTCGGGCTCACCGTGCTCGTGTTTCAGCATGGCTACGGCGGCCGCCTGTTCGGGCTGGAAGGGCCGACGCAGGCCATCTGGGCGGTCGTGCCGGTACTGGTGTTCGCCATCGTGTTCGGGCTGTCGATGGATTACGAGGTCTTCCTGTTGACGCGCGTGAAAGAGGTCTTCGACAAGACCGGTCGGAACGACCACGCCACGATGGAAGGGCTGTCGGCCACGGCGTCCACCATCACGAGCGCCGCCCTCATCATGATTCTCGTGTTCGGCACGTTCGCCTTCACGCGCGTGCTCGCGGTTCAACTCATCGGCTTCGGCCTCGCCGCAGCGGTCCTACTCGATGCGACCCTGATTCGGATGGTGCTCGTGCCGGCGATCATGCACATCGCGGGGCGGTGGAACTGGTGGCCGGGGGTGAGGGCGCCAAGGCTCGAAGCAGGGAACAGCGACTAGAGAGCAGACAGCCTAGTTCCCGTTTCCAGCCGTTGCAGCCGCGCACCCATCACGTCCCAGTGCCAGGCCGGCACTCGGACTCCTGTCCTCGGGTCTTTCAGAGGTTTGTACTGCAGCCACGCTGGTTTCAGCGCGAGGGCCGGGCCGAGCGCGAGCAACCGCTCCTTGTCGGCACTCACCAGGTGCACCATCGGCTCGCCCCGGAGCGTGTGGCGATGAAGCCACACGCCGCCGTCGAGGGCGAAGCACATCCCCTCGCGGCGGCGTGTGAATTCACGGTACGGCGGGTCTACTGGCAGGTAATGCGTCCCTCCACCGTCGCCGGCGCCAACGGCGCCGCGGTCCCCGAGAAGAGAGCGCATTGCCGGCCCGGCGCGAAAGCGCTCGTGGTCGACGCCGACCACCCGGACGTCGTGGCGTTGATTGTCATGGTCACGCCGGCCGACGGATTGAAGTTGTTCATCAGCGCGAAGTTGGTCGTGTACTTCGTGCTGTCGTAGAAGAAGGCTTCCTCCGCCGTCGCGAGGTTCCGAAGATCGGACTTCATCGAGGCGACGTAGGCCTTCTCCTTCGTGTTGGAGAACTTCGGGATGGCGATGGTCGCCAACAACCCGATGATCACCACCACGATGAGCAGCTCAATCAGGGTGAAGCCGTTTCGAGACATCACTGCCGACCCTCCGGGCGCCAAAGGGCACCGAGCGCGTAAGTCCCTGGCTCGGTGCCACATATAGTGGGCGCCGAGCTTCGTTCCTGCAAGAGCCATGCTTACCCCTTCGCATCGACCCAATTCGTTCCCATACCGACACTTACGACCAGAGGGACGCGCAGGTCGGCGGCTCGCTCCATATGGCGTTTTACCAGCTCCGTGGCGACCTCCTCCTCCCCACGCGGGACCTCAACCACAAGTTCGTCATGCACTTGCAGGATCATGCGGGACCCGAGCCCCTGCTCCTTCAGGGCGCCGGCAATGCGGATCATCGCGATCTTGATCAGGTCCGCAGCCGACCCCTGGAGGGGGGAGTTGGTGGCGGTCCGCTCGCCAAACGCGCGAATGTTGTAGTTGCGGTCCTTGAGCTCCGGTATGTAGCGCCGCCTTCCGAACAGTGTCTCGACATACCCCCTCTCGCGCGCCTCGGCCACCGTGCGATCGAGCCAGGCCCTGACCCCGGCGAAGCGGGTGAAGTACTGCTCGATGAATCGTTTCGCGTCATCCTGGGTGATGCCGAGCTGTCGGGCGAGAGCGAACGCCCCCTGCCCGTAGATCGTGGCGAAGTTGATCGTCTTGGCGCGGGCTCGCATGTCGGCGGTGACCTGGTCCTGCGCCACGTCGAAGATGATCGCCGCCGTCTGGCGATGAATGTCCCCGCCCTGCTCGAAGGCTTCGACGAACGCCGGGTCGCGTGAGAGATGGGCCAGGAGGCGCAGCTCGATTTGGGAATAGTCGGCCGTGAGGAGCATGGCGCCGGGCGGAGCGACGAAGGCGCGGCGGATGGCCTCGCCGCGCGGGGTACGCACGGGGATGTTCTGCAGGTTCGGGTCGGAGGAGGAGAGCCGTCCCGTGGCGGCCCCGGTCTGATTGAAACTCGTATGGATGCGCCCGGTCTGGGGGTGGATGAATCCCGGCAGCGCGTCCACATAGGTGGACTTGAGCTTCGACAGCTCGCGGTACTCGATCAGCAACCGGGGCACCTCGTGTCCCATCGCGGCGAGCTGCTCCAGAACCTCGTAGTCGGTCGAAGGACCCGTCTTCGTCTTTTTGAGGATCGGAAGCTGGTGTTTCTCGAACAGCACGTGCCGCAGTTGGGGCGTCGAGTTGATGTTGAAGTCGGTTCCCGCGGCGTGGTAGATCGCGCGCTCGAGCGCGGCCAGCTCGCCCGCGAAGGCCCGTGAGATCTCGCCCAGGCGTGTCAGGTCGATGCACACCCCCCGCGATTCCATGTCCACGAGCACGGGCATGAGCGGCATCTCGATCGTCTCGAGCAGGCGCACCAGCTGGTGGTCTTCGAGCTCCGGCCGGAACGCGTCATGGAGACGCAGCACGATCTCACTGTCCGCTGCACAGTAGCGCGCCGCGTCCGCCAGGGGCACCGCGGCGAACGGACGCTCCGCCCTTCCCCGGCCCACGAGCTCGGCGTACGTCCCCAGCGCGAGGGACAGCCGCTCGCGCGCCAGCTCGTCGAGGGCGTGCGAGCGTCGCCCGGGATCGAGCACGAAGCTCGCGAGCATCGAGTCGAACGACACGCCCGCGAGCTCCACTCCTGCCCGGCGCAGGACCAGCCAGTCGTACTTGAGGTTGTGTCCCGCCTTCGGCACGCGCGGATCGGCGAGCAGCTCCCGCAACGGCGCCAGCGCCTCGCTCGAGAGCGGCGGGAGATTCCGCGGCGCGGTCCCGCCGGCGAGCTCGCCGTCGGGAGCCACGTGCGCGAAGGGGAGGTACCACGACCGCCCCGGCGCCACCGCCAGCGACATGCCGACGAGCTCGGCGCGCATCGGATCGAGTGAGCTGGTCTCCGTGTCGAGCGCGACGAGTGGGGCCCGGCGCCACTCGGCTACCGCGGCCGGCAGCTGGGCGGGGTCGTCGAGGATGGTCGGCTCCGCGCGTGCCGGCGTGAGCGTCGCGAGCGACGGCGCCCCGGTGGCGAGGGGGACCCGCGGCGTGACGACAACGGCGCTCGCCGTAGCCGCAGGCTCGAGTGAGGCCAGCTTGGGAATCAGCGACCGGAACTCGAGCTCGGTAAACAGCTCAGTGAGCCGCGCCACATCGGGCGGTCGAACCCGCAGCCGGTCGAGATCGAGCGGCAGCGGCACGTCGCGCTTGATGGTCACCAGCTCCCGCGACAGACGCGCCAGGTCGGCGTGCTGCTGCACCGCCTCCCGTGCCCGCTTGCCGGAAATCCGCTCCGCGTTGGCGAGGATCGCATCGAGGTCGCCGAACGTCTTGAGCAGCTCGAGCGCCGTCTTCTCCCCCACGCCCTTCACGCCCGGCACGTTGTCCGAGCTGTCGCCCACCAGCGCCAGGTAGTCCACCACCCGCTCCGGGGGCACGCCCAGGCGCTCGCTGGCGTTCGTCTGGTCCACCCAGTGCTCTTCGACGGCCGCCGGGCCGCCACGCCCCGGGTTCAAGAGAGCGATGCCCGGCCCGATCAGCTGATAAAAGTCTTTGTCGCCCGATACGATCACCACCTGCAGGCCACGCGCCGCGTGAGCGAGCGTGCCGATCACGTCGTCCGCCTCATATCCTTCGACGCCGATCAGCGGCACCCGGAACGCCTCGAGGAGCTGTTCGATCCGCTCGACCGACCGGTCGAACTCCTGCTGCAGCTCCGCCGTGAGCTTCTCGCGCGTCGCCTTGTACTGGGGGTAGGTCTGATGCCGGAACGACTCGCCCACGTCGTGCACCCAGGCGAGGTAGTCGGGACGCCGCCGCTCGAGCAGCCGCAGCAGAAAGTTGGTGACCCCCCAAGCCGCCGACGTGTTTTCGCCCCGACGGGTGGTGAGCGGGCGGGCGATCATCGCGAAGAAGGCGCGGTAGATCAGCGCATAGCCGTCGACGAGATACAGGGTGGCAGCGGGGGTCGAGCCGGGGTCGGGCATGTGCCGAGGAAAAGTAACGGGGCTTGAGACCTGTGGGGAATGAAAAACCCCGCCCGAAGCGCGGGCGGGGGGGACGCCGAATGGCGGGATGCCGGCTAGGCGCGAACGACGTTCGCGGCGTGCAGCCCTTTCTCGCCAGCCTTCACTTCGAACTCCACGACCTGACCTTCGGCGAGGGTCTTGAACCCGTCCATCTGGATGGCCGAGAAGTGTACGAACACGTCCTCGCCGCCTTCCTGTTCAATGAAGCCGTAGCCCTTCGCGTCATTGAACCACTTCACTTTTCCCTTAGCCATTCGGTCTGCCTCCTGCAGAGTCATACATGGGGCGCGGGAGCACCCGGCCCGGCACGGTGTCGGGCGCGATAGATTTGACACGTCGCGGAAGGGTTGTCAAGAAACCCCGGCGTGACACCGACCAGCGTCTATAAATCACGCACCATCAATTGGTTGGCGAGAGATACAGCGCGCGGTACAGCTCCCGATTGCGCAGCACTGCGCGCACGTAGCCGCGCGTCTCCTGGTACGGAATGAGCTCGATGAATTCGTCGGGGTCGTCGGCGCCGGGCCGTTCGAGCCAGCGTTTCACGGGCGCCGTGCCCGCGTTATAGGCGGCCGCGGCCGCGTCCACCCGACCCCCGAAGCGCTGCAGCAGCTCCTGCAGGTGCGCGGCACCCAGGTGGAGGTTCAAGTCGGGAACGGTGATCCACTCGGGGTAGAACGTGACGTCCAGCCCCCGCGCGGTCAGGGCCGCCGTGCCTGGCAGGAGCTGCACCAGCCCGCGCGCGCCGGCCGGCGAGAGCGCCTGCGCATCGAACACGCTTTCCTGGCGCACGATGGCAACGAGCAGCAGCGGGTCGACGCCGAACTCGGCCGCCTCCGCCTCGACGGCGCGGCGGTTCGGCCATGGGAAGATGACGCGGAGCACGCGCGAGTCGTTCGGTGACTTGAGCGCCGCCTGCCAGCCGAGGCGGACGGCCGCCGGGCCGAAGCCGCGGGCCGCCAGTCCATCGCTCCACGCGAGGAGGGCGTCGATGTCCTGCTGCGGCGCGCGCGCGAGGACGGCGCGCACCTCCGCCTGCGCGGCCGTGTCGAGCCCGGCCAGGAGCAGCGTGTCGATGCGGCCCAGCGACGTGGCGACAGTCGGCGAGGGGCCCGGCAACGGCGCGGCGGCGATGCGCAGCGGCGGCAGGTCGATCTCACGGCGCGCGCGGAGCCCGTAATAGCCGATCGAGTCCTCGCGCACCAGCGCGAGCCACGTGGCCCGCGCTCCCGCGGTATCATGCGCCAGGAGGGTGAGCCTGCCGAGCCAGAAGCGCGCGGTCGTGCGTTGTGGTCCGGCGGCCGCCACTTCCGCCTGGAACAGGGCGGCGGCGCTGTCGCGCCCACCGTCGCGCAACGCCTGCGCGGCGAGCCGAAAGCGCGCGAGCGACGCGCGCAGGTCGGCGGGGTAGCGCGCGATCAGCTCGCCGAACCAGCGCGCCGCTCCGGACCAGTCTCCCCGATCCCCCAGCATGTCCCCGAGCATGTACAGCGCGGTGGGCGCGGCGGTATCGGATGGGAACGACTGCGCGAACCCCGACAGGGCTTCCCGCGCGCCCGCATCTCCCAGGCGCACGAGCACGCGCGCGCGGCGATAGATGGCGAGCGCGCCGAGCGTGGGATCGCCGGTCGCGGCCCGGTAGGCGCGTTCGGCATCACGGAATCGACCGGCCACGGTGAGCAGCTCCCCGGCGAGCACCAGCGTCGCGGCGCTCGAGTCGCCCTGCCGGAGTGCACGCTCGACCTCGAGCCGTGCGTCCGCCGCGGCCCCGTGGGCCTTCATGGCACGAGCCAGGGCCACGCGCTCGGGCGGTGTGCGGGGCCGGAGAGCGGCCAGCGCCACGCCGACGGCCGCCGCGGCATCGTCCGATTCGGGCGCGCGCGCCATCAGACCGTACAGCGCGTCTCGCGCCCGGCTCGAGTCGCCATGCGCGAGGGCGAGTCGGGCGAGGTCGAAGGAGCGGCCCGCCTGGGCGAAGGCTTCAAGTGCGGCGACCGAATCGCCGGCGGCGAGGAGCGCCTGCGCCCTGGCGGCGCCAGCCTCGCGCGCCGCCGGCGCCGGCAGGTCGGCGAGCAGGCGGAACGCCACCGCCGTGTCACGAGTGACACGCGCTTGGCGGAGCCGCAGCCACGCATCGATCGCCGGGAGACCAGCTGCCCGCGCGGCCGCATAGGCTGCCGCCGCCGAGTCCCGCGCGCCTGCGACCTCCCATGCGAGTCCCTCGCGCACCGCGAGCAGGGCCGCGCGCGCGCCGCGCGCCCGCGCGCGCGCGGCGGCGTAATGGCCCGCCGCCTCCATCCCGAGGCCGAGCCGCGCCTCCGCCTCCGCCAGCACCGCGAGCGCGTCGCCGTCGCCGTAGTCCTCGAGCCACGGCTGGCCCACGAGCAGGCTGCGCGCGCGATCGTAACGCCGCGCGTGGAGCTCGGCCTTGGCGCCCTCCACGACCAATGTGGCGTTCAGTCGGGGCTCGCGGGCCGCGGCGGCGAGCAGGGTCTCCGCCGCGTGCCACGGCCGACCCGCGAGCCTGAGGGATTCGGCGCGCTCGGCCGCGACGTAGGGAGAGGTCTGCTGCGCCGTCGCGGCGGACTGCGGAAGGGCCGCGGCGACGACGAGCAGGAGACCACCAGCCCGCCTCACTGCCGGCGACGCTGAGCCACGATGCGTTGGAACTCGGCCCGCGAGAGAGGTGTCAGGCGGAAGCGCCCGAATCCCGTATTGTCCTGGAAAAAGAGGGTCAGCCGCTGCTCCCTGTAAGTCCAGCGAACGCCCCGGATCCCCGAGCGCGACACGTCCGACGTGAAGTCGAACACGTCGTCGGGCTCGCCCAGCGTGACCAACACCTCCCCCCGGTCCGTCAACCAGCCGGGTTCTCCCTCCTCGCGAAACCGCTGGTTCGCGATCTGCACCCGGCGGAAGTACCCATCCAGCGCCTCATTCTCCGGCGTGAGCTCGACAGGGTCGGTCGCCTTGTAGAACTGCTGCCAAACAGCGGGGCGCTGGTCCGGGGTCGCATGCCGCAACTTGTCCACCCAGTCCTGGCGTTCGAAGTAGCGCAGCAAGCTGATCATCTGATCATAGTTGGTGATCGCCCATTGATCGGAGAAGCTCACCAGGAAAGGCGCGGTGTGCGTGGCCGCGGAGCCCACCCGTCCGATCTCGAAGCGCCCCGCGCCGACGGGCAGCACTCCCGGGGCGAGCTGCGCCACTCCGCTCGACAGCTCTTGAGTGCCCGCCAGCGCTACCGTGTCGTGCCAGATCTCGTGGCCGCCCAGATCGAGGGCGCGGGCCAACCATCGGGCGCCGGGCCGCTCTCCGTACGCCTCCAGATAGAACCGCAAGGTGTCGGCGCCGTAGGCCACCGTGGCGCGTGGGTTCACGAGCAGCTTCGGCACGTCGGACGCGCGCGTGCGCCCCGTGCCGCGATAGACGGCGAGCGGCGCGCTCGTCCCCTGCCCCGCAAAGCGCGGCACCGTGTCGGTCCGATCCTGGTGCGACGCGGCGGGACCGCTTCGGTCCCGCACCGTGACCATGACCTTGTAGATGCCCGGTGGAACGCCGATGAACTGCTGATAGATCACGCTCTCGTCGCCGCGCAGCGTCTCCTGGAAGCTCTGCACGTTCACGGTCTCGTCGCTCGCGAGCTGGCGCACGGCGCCCGCGTCGGCCCGGAAGGTGACCTCCACGTGGTAGTGCGCGGTGAACACGTTGCCATCGCGTTGGAAGGTCAGCGCGTGATTCGAGAGCGACAGGCCAAACACGGCGAGCGTGGAGTCGGGCGTGGCATCCGCCACGTAGTCGAGCGTCGCGACGAAGGGGAGGGGCGGTCCCGCGACCAACAGGCCCATGGCGCCGTACACCGAGCCGGCATCGAACAGCGTGGAGACGACCGCACCCGGCTCCGGGCGAGGGGCGGATACCGGCCGCTGGGTGCCACCGCACGCGGCCACGCCGCCCGCGAGGAATGCCATTGCCGCCGCTCGTCTCACTTGCTCAACCTCAAATCCGGGCGTTAGTTTCGCGCGTTCCCATGCCCAACGAGAACCTCGCCGGTCGGACCATCGCCGGCTACCGCCTCCTCGAGCGCGTCGGCGAGGG
>Ga0209160_1000913_pt1 | contig 24655 bp, 22 predicted proteins | sample GraSoiAngelo_153_FD_186167 | JGI IMG/M metagenome (GOLD analysis project Ga0209160, IMG submission 186167) | Grasslands soil microbial communities from the Angelo Coastal Reserve, California, USA - 14_1009_12_40cm (SPAdes) (version 2) | ecosystem: Environmental > Terrestrial > Soil > Grasslands ...
TCTCCTTGGAGCGGCGCGACGAGCGGCGGCAGCTCGGCGTTCACGATTGCCCGGAGCCTCCCGTGTCCCTGCGCGAAGCCCAGCAAACGGTCGATCGGTGGATCGGCCAATATAAAGAAGGATACTTCCCCCCGCTCACCAACCTCGCCCGTCTCACCGAGGAAGTCGGGGAGCTGGCCCGGGAGCTGAACCACCGGTTCGGGGAGAAAACGAAGAAGCCGGAGGAGCCGGAGGGCTCCCTCGCGATGGAGCTCGCGGACATCCTGTTCGTCGTCATCTGTCTCGCCAACTCACAGGGGATCGACTTGGACGACGCGTTCCGAGGGATGATGCAGAAAGTCACCTCCCGCGACGCCGCTCGCTGGACCAGGAAGGCACTCTGACTTCCTCGTAGATCCGCTGGTAGGACACGAGACGATCGGGATCGAACGCGCCGCGCGCCGCCGCTTCGCGCACCCCGCAGCCGGGCTCGGCGAGATGCCGGCAGTTGTCGAAGCGGCACTGGTCGAGGAAGGGCCGGAATTCGACGAAATAGGCGCCCAACCGCTCGGGGTCGATCCCCCACGTGCCCACCTCGCGCAACCCCGGCGTGTCCACGACATAGCCCCCTGTGGCGACGGGCACGACGAGGGCGGCGCGGGTCGTGTGCTTGCCCGTGTCCCACTTCGCGCTGATTTCGCCGATGCGGAGGTTCAAGCCCGGGTCGAGCGCGTTCAGGAGGCTGGATTTCCCGACGCCCGATTGACCGGTGAGCACCGACTCGCGCCCGCGCAAGAGGTCGCGCAGCGCTACGAGACCCTCCGGCTGAGTGACCGAGGTCCCGAGCACCTGGTAGCCCGCCGGACCATACCGCCGCTGCAGGGCGTCGAGCGCACTCCGGTCGAGATCGATCTTGTTGAGGACGAGCACCGCGGGAATGCGGTTCGCCGCCGCGATAACCAGGAATCGATCGAGCATGCGGGGGCTCGGCTCCGGGCTCCGAGCCGACGCGACGACGACGACCTGGTCGACATTGGCGGCGATCAGCTGCGCCCGAGGGCTCCGCTCACCCGCAGCGCGGCGCGCGAGCACGCTCCTGCGGGGCCGCACGGCGGAGATGGTAGCGTGCCCATCGGCCTGCAGCTCGAGCTCCACCACGTCCCCCGCCACCACGCGATCGTCGTTCCGGTGCTTGAGCTTGCCGCGCAGCACGGCGACAACTTCGCCACCCTCCGTGTGCACGCGATACGCAGACCCGGTGCGCACGAGCACGACGCCGGTGGTAATCACACGCGTCCCTGCGATTGGATGCACGCGTCGAGATGCTGCTTCACCTCCTGCAACGTCAGGGCGAGCAGGGGGGTGAGTGCGTCGGCGGGGGTCACGCCCCGGGACAGGTAGTCCGTCTCGAGGTGGCCGACCGGACGATCTCCCGCGTCGGACCAACGTACGAACAACAGCGCCGCACCATACCGGCCCTGGGCATCCGGGGCATCGTCCACGTATGTCCCCACCGAGTAGGACTGGCCGTCGCTCCCGGAGAACGCGGGGGCGCGCTCGTGCACTCGCTGGTAGCCGCCCAGGGTACCGTCCGTCAGCTCCGCCGTAGGGACTCCCGCAGCACGTTGCCGACGAGGAACGCCACGTTCGCCGGCCGCTCGGCGAGCCGGCGCATGAGATAGGGATACCACTGGGTGCCGAACGGGACGTACACGCGCACGTTGTATCCCTGGCGCCGCAGCCCGAGCTGCAGGTCGCGCCGCACCCCGTACAACATCTGAAACTCGAAGCGCGCGGGCTGGATGCCCTTGTCGCGCGCGAACGCCTTGGTGTGCTCGAGGATACGCGCATCGTGGGTCGCGATGCCGGGGTAGTTGCCCTTGAGGAGGAGCCGCTCCATGCAGCGCACGTAGGTGGCATCCACGTCGCGTTTGTCAGGGAAGGCGACCGCGTCCGGCTCCTGATAGGCGCCCTTGCACAACCGCACCCGAGCGCCGAGCGCGATCATCTGCTCCACATCCTGCTCCGTGCGCCGCAGGTACGACTGCAGCACCACACCGACCGCGTTTCCGAACTGGGGGTAGAGCGTGCGCTTGAAGAGCTGCAGAGTACGCTCGGTATAGTCCGACTGCTCCATGTCGATCCGCACGAAGGAGCCGTGCGCCTGCGCCCGGGCGATGATGGCGCGCATGTTGTCGATGCACTGCGCCTCGTCCAGGTCGAGGCCCATCTGGGTGAGCTTGACCGAGACGTTGGCATCGGCCGCGGCAGCCTTGATCCGGTCGAGCGTTTCGAGATAGCTGTCACGGGCAGCCTGGGCCTCGGCGGCGTTGTGCACCGACTCTCCCAAGAGGTCGAGGCTCGCGGTGAGTCCCGCGGCGTTCAGGTCTTTCAGCGCGGCGACCCCGGAGTCCACCGTCTCCCCCGCGACGAAGCGGGCGGCAAACCGGCGGGCCAAGCCGTTGCCACGGATGAACCGGAACACCCGGGGTTGCTCGCTGAGCCACAGGAGGCCGGCGCGTAGCATCAGTGCGAGGTGGCGGGTCCCAGGGACTAGGGATAGAACTTCGCGTTGCGCTGCGCCTGGTCGCGCAGCACATCGGACGGCGCGAACCGGGCGCCGTAGCGTTCGGCGAGGCGCTCGAGCTCGCCCACGATGCGCGCGGCGCCGAGGTCGTCGGCGTGTCGCAGCGGGCCACCGCGGAACGGCGGGAACCCGAAGCCGAAGATGGCGCCGACGTCGCCGTCGCGGGGCGTGCGTACGATCCCCTCCCCGACCGCGCGCGCCGCTTCGTTCAGCATTACGAGCACGAGCCGCTGGATGATCTCCGCGGGCCGCGGGCCTCCATTCGGGTGGGCTCCGATCACTTCGTACACGGCAGGGTCGACGCTCCCCTTCTTGCCGCCCGCGTACTTGTAGAATCCCTTCCCCGCCTTGCGGCCCAACCGGCCGCCTTTTACCATGCCGGCGAATGCGGGCACCGGCGCGAACCGCTCGCCGAACGCCTCGTGCATCACCCCGACCACCTTCTCCCCCACGTCCATCCCGACCTCGTCCAGCAGGGTGATCGGCCCGACGGGGAAACCGAACTCGACCATCAGCCGGTCGACCTCTTCGATGGCCACGCCTTCGACGAGGAGATGGCCCGCCTCGTTCATGTAGGGCGTGAGGATCCGATTGATCCAGAAGCCGGGACTGTCCTTCACGACGATGGCGGTCTTGCCCATGCGGCGGCCGAACCCGACGGCGGTGCTGATGACTTGCGCCGCGGTCCGCGCCGATGGAATCACCTCGAGCAGCGGCATCCGGGCGACCGGCGAGAAGAAATGCATCCCGACGACCTGTTCCGGCCGGCTTGCGGCCTCGGCGATGCGGTGGATCGGGATGGTCGACGTGTTGGACGCGAACACCGTGTCCCGCGCCGCAGCCGTTTCGACCTCACGCAGCACCTGCTGCTTGACCTGGAGATCCTCGAATACCGCCTCGATCACGAGCTCGGCCCGGCCGAACCCGCTGTAGTGATCGCTCCCCGAGAGCAGCGCGACGAGCCTGGCATGCTCGTGGGGCGTGATGCGCCGCCGCTTGAGCCGGTCGTCCAGGATCTCGCGCGCGGCGGCAAGCCCCTTGGCGACTCGCGGCAGATCAGCGTCCTTCATGCGCACGTCCACGCCCGCCTGGGCGATCGCTGTGCCCGCTATGCCCGAGCCCATGAACCCTGCGCCCACGACGCCGAGGCGGCTCACGACGGCTGGAGCCGGCGGGTTGGCGATCCCGAAGTCCTTCTTGAGAGCGGTGGTGGCGAAAAAGATCTGGACCAGCTTACGCGAGACGTCAGTGACGGCGAGCTGCCCGAACAGCTGCGCCTCGCGCTTCAGACCCTCCGCCATGCCGTGTTTCAGCCCATGCTCCACCGCCTCCAACGCGGCGAGGGGCGCGGGATAGTTGCCGCGCGTCTGCGCGAGTACCTGCTTCCGCGCGGCCCGGAAGACCAAGGCCCGGCCCAGCGGGTTGCCGTCGAGCAGCCATCCGCGGAACCCGCCCGGCCGCTTGCGACGCGGGCGCCAGCCGCCTGACATGCGTTGCGCCGCGGCGATGGTGACGTCCTTGAGGATGGCGGGATGGACCAGCTCGTCCACGATACCCAAACGGAACGCCTTCTTGGCGCCTTCGACCTTGCCCGCGAGGATGATGTCGAGGGCCGCGCGGGCGCCAATCAACCGGGGGAGCCGCTGGCAGCCGCCCGCCCCCGGGAGAATGCCGAGCTGCACTTCCGGGAGGCCGAGCTGGGTCCGGGGGTGATCGGAGGCCACGCGGTACCCGCAGGCGAGGGCGAACTCGAGCCCGCCGCCGAGGCACGCGCCGTGAATCCCGGCGGCGATCGGTTTGGGGAAGCGCGCCACCCGGCCCAGCATGTCCTGGCCCTCGGCCGAGAGCCGCTCGGCTTCCGCGGCGGTGGTGAGCCGGACGAACTCCTCGATGTCGGCCCCGGCGATGAAGTTCTCGGGCTTCCCCGAGAAGAAGGCGACGGCCCGCACGGCGGCGTCGTGCTCCAACGCGTCGAACGTTGCGAGCAGGTCCTGCTTCACCACGGCCGAAAGCTTGTTGACCGGCTCGTTCTTCAAGTCGAAAATGACGACGGCGATGCCGTCGTCGACGAGCTCCCAGGTGAGCGCCGCGCCCGGAGCCATCAGCGGCGCTCCAGCACCATGGCGAGACCCATCCCACCCTGCGCGCAAATCGACAGCAGGCCGAACTGCACGTCCCGACGGGCCATCTCGTTCGCGAGCGTGGTGACGAGCCGGGTGCCGGTCGCGCCGAACGGATGGCCGATGGCGATGGAGCCGCCCATCACGTTGATGATGTCCTCGTTGATCTCCCAGCCCAGCGCCCCCCATCCCTGCAGGTTCGAGAGCACCTGCGCGGCGAACGCCTCGTGCACCTCGATCACCCCGAGCTCCTTCCACTGGATCCCCGCGCGCTCGAGCGCCTTGGGAACGGCGAAGATGGGCGCCTGGAGCAGCTGCCACCCCGGGTCCACCGCCGCGACCGCGTAGGAGCGGACGTAGGCGAGCGGGGTGTAGCCGAGCGCGCGCGCCGCCGAGTCGCTCATCACCAGAACCGCGGACGCCCCGTCGGTGAGCGGCGAGGAGTTGGCGGCGGTGACGCTGCCGTAGCGGCGATCGAAGACCGGCTTGAGCTTGGCCATCTGCTCGAGCGAGGTGTCCCGGCGGATGCCGTTGTCCTGGGTGACCACGCCGTCGCCCGCCCGGCCTCCGGGCCCGAACCAGGGCACGATCTCCGCCGTGATGCGGCCGTCGTCGGTTCCCCGGGCCGCGAGCTCGTGACTGCGGAATGCCCAGCGATCCTGTGCCGCGCGCGAGATGTGGTTCTCCTTGGCCATCTTCTCCGCCGATTGGCCCATCGACTCCCCGGTGGACGGCTCGGCGATGGCGGGGGACACGGGGATCAGGTCGCGCGGCCGGATCCGACTCAGCGTGCGGAGCCGTGAGCCGAGCGACTTGGCCTTGCTCGCCTCGACCAGGATGTCGGCCAAGCGGCGCGACGCGAGGATGGGTATGTCGGACAGCGACTCCACGCCGCCCGCCAGCACGACGTCGGCATCGCCGAGCATGATCTCGTCGTACGCATTGGCGACGGCCTGTCCGGAAGACGCGCAGGCGCGGTTCAGCGAGTAGGCGGGGATCTCTTTGGGGAACTGCGGTAGGAGGCTCACTTCGCGCGCGACGTTAGGGACGAGCGCCGAGGGGACCACCTGCCCGAAGATCACGGCATTCACGTCGGCGCCGTCCAGGTTGGTACGCTCGAGGAGCTCGCGCGCCACGAACCGGGCGAGGTCCACGGCGCGGGCGTCCTTGAGCACCGTCCCCGACCTGCAGAACGGCGTGCGGCAGCCGGCGATCACCGCCACGCGCCGTCCGTTGGCAACCGGCATTACATTCTCCTCCCGGAAGTCTCGAAACCTACCCCGAGCCCGCTGCCGGGCCAAGCTGGAGAACGTCGACGAGCGAGACGCCCTTTTCGCATCGTACACGCGCCGCGGCACTGACATCAATGGCGGCCGAGCCGGTCGACGTCTTGGTCATCGGGGGCGGGATCACCGGTGCCGGAATCGCCCGCGACGCGGCGCTCCGGGGCTTTCGCACCGCAGTGGTGGACAAGGGCGACCTCGGGGGCGGCACCTCGTCGCTCTCATCACGGCTCATCCACGGCGGGATCCGTTATCTCGAGCAAGGCCAATTTCGCCTGGTGTTCGAGGCGAGCCGCGAGCGTCGTGTGCTGCTCGGCATCGCCCCGCATTTGGTGCATCCCCTGCCCTTCCTGTTCCCCGTGTACCGCGGCGCGCGGATCCCCGCCTGGAAGCTGCGCGCAGGGATGTGGCTGTACGATCTGCTGGCCGCCTTCCACAACGTGAAGATGCATCGTTGGCTGGGACGCAAGGCCACCCAGCGTCTCGAGCCCGGGCTGCGGGACAAGGAGTTGAAGGGCGCGGCCCTGTACTACGATGCGCAGACCGATGACGCCCGTCTCGTGATCGCCACCATGCGCAGCGCCGCGCACGCGGGCGCCCTGGTCGCGAACTACGCCGAAGTCACGGCGCTCATCAAGCCGGACGGCCGGGTGGGCGGCGCGACCGTACGCGACGAGCTGACGGGCCGCACGTCGACTGTACGGGCGCTCGTGGTCGTGAACGCGACGGGTCCGTGGGTCGACCGCGTGCGGCGCCTCGACGACGCCGGGTCGGATCTGCTGCTGCGGCCCACCAAGGGCGTGCACGTGGCGGTGCCCCGCAAGCGCGTCGGGCACACGCAGGCGGTCACCCTCATGTCACCGATCGATGGGCGCGTGATGTTCGTGCTCCCGTGGGGCGATCTGAGCTACATCGGGACGACGGACACGGACGAGGACGCGTCACCCGACGACGTCCGCGCCACGGCAGACGACGTCGTCTACCTGTTGCGGTCGGCAAACGCATTCTTCCCGCACGCGCGACTCTCTCCGGCGGACGTCATCGCCAGCTGGGCCGGCCTGCGACCCTTGCTGCGACCGCCGCGGCAGGTGGGGCCGTCGGCGGCCTCACGCGAGCACCGCCTGGTCGAGAGCCCGAGCGGCCTGTTGACCATCGCCGGCGGCAAGCTCACCACGTACCGCGTCATGGCCCGCGACGCAGTGGACCGAGTCGCGGCCCGCCTGCGCCAGCTGGATGGCCGGCCCCGCGGTCCCCGCGCGCCGACGGACCGGCTGCCCCTCCCGGGAGGCGAGACGGCCGACCTCGAAGGCCTCGTCAAGGCGGCGATGGAGCGGGGGGCATCGGAGCGGACGGCCCGCCACCTCGTGGCTGCCTACGGCAGCGAAGCGGCCGCAGTTCTCAACCTGGTGGACCGCGACCGCGCGCTGGGGCGACCCATCGTCGCCGGGCGGGCAACCCTGTGGGCCGAGGTGGCGCACGCGGTGGAGCGGGAGATGACGGTTCGGCTCTCGGACGTCCTGGTGCGGCGCCTACATCTGTTCTATGCGACCCGCGACCAAGCGGTGCCGGCGGCGAGCCCGGTTGCGGATTGGCTGGCCGAGGCCCTCGGCTGGGACGCGACCCGCCGTGCCGAGGAGGTGGCGGCGTATCAGGACCTGGTGGCGCGATCCCGCGCCTTCGCCAAGGAGGCGGCGGCGGTCGGAGAATCCTGACCGCCGGCTAGCGCCGGCTGCGGGACTTGGCGAGCAGCCGCAGGATCTCGAGGTACAGCCAGATCAGCGTCACCATCAGGCCGAAGGCGCCGTACCACTCCATATACTTGGGCGCTCCGGCGGCCGCGCCTGACTCGATGAAATCGAAGTCGAGGATCAGGTTCAGCGCCGCAACGACCACGATGATCCCGCTGACCACGATACTGGCCGTGCTGTTCCCCTGGAGGAACGGCATGGCGATCCCGAAGAAGGAGAGCACGAATCCCACGACGTAGAACAGGGCGATCGCGCCAGTCGCCGCGACGACACCGAGCTTGAACTTCTCGGTCGGCTTGATGAGCCCCGAGCGATAGGCGAGGAGCATGGCCGCCAGGGTCGCGAACGTGAGGCCCACAGACTGCATCGCGATCCCCGGGTACTTTGTCTCGAGCAACGCCGACAGCCCGCCCAGCGCCAACCCTTCGAGCGCCGCATAGATGGGAGCGGTCACCGGCGACCATTCCTTCTTGAAGATCGTGATGAATGCCACCACCAGGCCGCCGATTGCACCGACCATGATCCAGGGGCCTGCAACCGAGGGATCGAGCGCCGTGCGGACTTGCGCCCACACCCACGCCGCAGGGAGGACGACCAAGAACAACAAGAACGCTGTCCGGTTCACCGTGCCCTCGACCGTCATCGACGGGGCCGTAGGGTCGCGCCGGACATCGGCAAATGTCTTCGCGTTCAGGGCGGGATTCGACGTGCGCATCAAAGCCATGGCTCCTCGTTCGCTGGAGTGCGGTCGCTCAATTTAACGTAGTTCTCGAGGTTCTCGCGGCTGATCGCGGTCAGCGCCGGTGGGACCTGGCCGAGGGCGAACCAGCCGATTTCGGAGCATTACGCCGATGTAGTCCACGCCACCGTTTCATCTCGAGGCTCGGCTCCATCCCCTGAGGCTCCGGATGTAGTCGTGCAGCACCAGGAACTTCTCGAACACCGGCACGCCTTTGCGTTTCCGGCCGAACTCGGCGAACAGCTCGCGTAGCCGCCCACGCCGCGACACATAGAACCGGAACGTCTCGGCGAAGTCCTCTTGCGGATGCGTCGCGGCGTACGCCGTGACGTAGTTCGGGAGCGTGGTGGTGACGCCCCGGCGCTCGAAGTCGACCCACTTCGAGTCGGCGACACGGTACGCCATACGCACCTCCCCGAAGGCCCGCCGGAACCTCCCGGTCCGCGTAAACGACCAATTGTGATAGAGGAAGGAATGCCCCAACTCGTGGAGGATCAGCCCGCTCAACATGTTCCACGAGATGTCGTCGCGACGCCGCCGCTTGCTGGTCACGTAGCGGCGCTCGATCTCGATGATCTTGGGCGTGCGGTGCGTCACCCCGGAAACGCCCGGCCGCAGCAGCACGCGGTACTTCCAGTCCTTGAGGCGGCCGACGACCAAGAGCTGCCGCACGCGGCGTAGCGCTTGGCGGATCAAGTCGCGCCCGGTGGCGTCTTTGCCGCACCACGGGCAGACGTCCATCCAGTCGTTCACGCCCTTGTTGCAATGGGGGCAGATGTTCTGAAACTCCTGGTAGCGCCATTTCTGCGGGCGCCCGCACCAGGGGCAGGAGCGCATCGGGTACATCACGCCGCCGCCGCAGCCCCACTGGCAGCGTCGATGGTACTTGAACCCCTTGGGGGCTTTGAGCGGCTCGGGGCTCGAGTCTCGGTCGGCGATGTCGCGACCGCACCAGGGGCAGAACGAGAAGCTGTCCGACACCACCCAGCCGCAGTAGTAGCACTCCGCGCCGGTCTCTTTGATGGTGTCGCGCCACTCGAGCCGGCGGCCGCAGTTCGAGCAGTTCGCCCAGAAGCGCTGCACCTCCGCCGCGCAGGTGGGGCAGCGCAGCTCGGGCGTCGGGATCTCGCGCCTACGCGGTGCCACGCGCCAGCGCCTCGTCCACGATCCGCTGGATGAAGGCGTTGTAGCTCATCCCCGCCTTCTCCGCCGCATCCGCCATTTCGTTCTCCTGGGCGAGAAACGGATTGGGGTTCACCTCCAGGACATACACGGCATCGTCGTGAGTCAGCCGCAGGTCCACGCGCCCGTAGTCGTGGAGCCACAGGGCATGGAACGCCGTGGTGCAGGTATCTGCGATCTTGGCCGCGACGTCGTCCGACAGGCCTTTCGCGAACACGTTCTTGATCTTCTTTCGCTTGCGGTAGTCCTCGTCCCATTTGGCTTTGTACGTCGCAATGCGATGCTCTCCATCGGCTTCGCCGAACGTCAGCTCGACGATGGGCAGGACCTGGAGCGTGCCGTTGCCGATCAGCCCCACGTACAGCTCGCGGCCTTCGATCAGCTCTTCCACGATGGCCGCCTGGTGGAACTTCTCGTGGATGAACTTCACCCGCGCCCCGAGATCCTCATCGTCCTCCACCACCGAGGCCTGCGCGATGCCCACGGAGGCGTCCTCCAACAGCGGCTTCACGATGAGCGGGAAGCGCAGCTCCGACGGGCGCACCGGCTTCTCCCCCGGGCGAAACTCGGCGAACGCCGGCACCCGGATCTCGTGGTGCGCGAGGATCTTCTTGGTGAGCGATTTATTGCGGGCGACGAGCAGCCCCGTTGGAGACGATCCCGTGTAGCGATAGCCGTGCATCTCCAGCACCGTGGCAAGGGCGTATTCGTGCCGGGCGTGCCCGCGGAACGACTCGCACCCGTTGAACACGAGCTTCGGCTGGAACGTCGCCAGCCGCTCGAGCACCGGCGCCAGCTGGTCGGCGACGCCGACCATCAGGACGTCGTGTCCCTGGGCCAGCAGGGCCCGGCCCACGTCGTACTCCGCTTCCTCGACCTTCGCGTCGACCTCTTTCTTGTAGTCGGCATCCTCCCAGTCGGGGTGCAGCGTGTCGAACACGACGGCGATCTTCACCACCCCGCCCCTCCCCGCCCAATGCGGAATGGGGAATGCGGAATGCGGAGTGGCGGGACGAGTGTCGCTCGCCGACCGACCTGCCACTGCAATTCCGCATTCCGCACTCCGCACTCCGCATTCATACTTTCACCCGCGCCATATCCCGCCCAACCGTGCTGAGCGAGATCAAGATCACCAACCCCCCCACGGCGCCGGCTGTCGGCAGCAGCAGCATCGCGGGCCGCAAGCCGAAGCGGTCGGACAGGTACCCGATGAGCGGCGGAGCGATCGCATCGCCGGCGAGGTGGGAGAACAGCACGTACGCGCCGAGCACCGATGCCCGGACCGCCGCCGGCACCACGTCCAGGATCACGGCGGACAGCGGCCCGTTGTACCACGAGTAGAGGAAGAACGTCCCGAACAGGAGCGGGACGAAGAGCCGGAGCTCGTCGATCAGGAGCAACGCGGCGCAGACCGGCCCACCGAGCACGAATCCCGCGCCGGACACGACGACCCGTCCTCCGCTCCACCGCGTGAGCAGCCAGTCCCCCGTCCGACCGCCGAACAACGCGCCCAGTGCCCCGCCCGCGAGCCCCCAGACGCCGAACTGCCGTCCTACGGCGGCTACCGGAAGACCATGGGTGCGCTCCAAGAAGCTCGGCGCCCAAGCGATCAGGCCGTTCACGGCGAAGGTCACGAGCGCGCCCCCCACGAACATCCAGATCAGCGTGGGGGTTCGGAGCACCGTCCCGGCGGCCTGGAGGAAATCGCCGAATGCCGTGGCGGCGACTTCGGTCGCTTCGGTCGTGCCACGCACGGCCACCGGCACCAGCCGGAACACGGTCCACACGATGCCGATGCTCACGCAGGCGGAGAAGACCGCGGTATCGAGGCCGCGCGGCAGCCCGTCGAACAGATCGAGCACACCGGAGAGCGCAGCGCCCGCGAGCGTGAGCCATATGAGTGGTGCGCCGAGCCGCAGCGCCTCGTGGGCCCCCACGCGCCCGCGCGCGTACCAGCTCTTCACGGTGGCGCGGATCGTCGGCGGCGGGCGCCGGCGCGGCTCGCGCAGCCGGGACGCGAGCAGTGCGAGGAGAAAGCCGGGGACACCGAGGGCGACGAACGCGGCGCGCCAGCCGTAGCGCTCGGCAAGCACGCCGCCGAGCCAGATCCCGACCACGCCGCCAAAGGCCATCCCAACGGAGTAGATCCCGAGGGCAAAGGCGCGTCGCTGGCCCTGGAAGAACTCGGCAAGCAACGCCTGGGCAGCCGGCCCATAGCCCGCCTCCCCTATGCCCACCAGCGAGCGACACACCAAGAGCTGCCAGAAGCGGCTCACCGTCGCCCCGAGCGCCGTGAAGGCGCTCCATAACCCCACGCCGAAGGCGATCACGGCGCGCCGGGATTTCAGGTCCCCGACGACACCGAGCGGCAAGGCCGCGAGCGAGAGGACGATCACGTAGGCAGACCCGAGCCAGCCGAGCTGTTGATCCGACAGGACGAGCTCCCGCTTGATGGGCTCGAACAGCGCGAAGACGACGTTGCGGTCGGTGTAGTTGAGGAGATTGATGAGCGTCAAGAGCCCCAGGGCGTACGCCGCGTACGCCCGAGACGTGCCCACGGGAGGGGGGCCGGCGTGCTCAGGGTCTGCGCCCGACAGTCGTCCCCTCCGCGCGCGCGTCGCGGTCCGCCTTCGCCTCCTGGTACGCCTCGGTGAGCTGCCGCATCATCTCCTCGCGCCGCTCGTACAGTCGCTTGAGCCGCCGCTTCTTTCGTTTGGCGAGCGCGTACGCGGCGAGGATCGGAAAACCGACGGTGTTATCGAGGTAGCACACGACCGTGCCCGGGAGCTTGTCGGGATCGACCTTCCCCCAGCTCACGGCTTCGGCCGGCGTGGCCCCGGACAGGCCGCCCGTATCGGCGCGCGCGTCGGTCATCTGGAGGTAGTAGTCATGCCCCTTTTCGCTGATGCCCAGCACTTCCTGGATCTGCGGCTCCGTCTGCAGCACGAAGTTCTTCGGGCTGCCGCCGCCGATGATCAGGATGCCGCTCTTGCCGCCGTGGGTCTTCGCGTCGAACACGATGGCCGACGTCTCGTTCACGTCCGCGCTGGGGTCGAACCGCAGCTGCGATCCGGTGAGCGCCTGCTCGGCCACGTTCATCCCGATGGACGAGTCCCCTGGGGACGAGGTGTAGATCGGCAGGGCGCACTGGTGCGCCACGCCGAGCACCGATTTTCGCGAGATCCCCAGGGCCTTCTCGCGCTCGAGGATGTAGCCGCCCAACAGGTAGTGGTACTCCGCCGTGCTCATGGGCCGCTGGAACTCCGGGCCCGCCGACACGTCCCGGATGTAGGCGTCGGTCGACAGCAGCACCTCGTAGTCGAAGAAGATGTCGTAGATGCGGACGACACCCTCCTCGCGCAGCTCCACATCGTCCGCGAAGGGGGTCCCGCGGTGCATCGTCAGACCCAACCCGAAATGCGCGTCGTGATACAGGTTCGCACCCGTCGAGACGACCCAATCGATGAACCCCGCCTCGACGAGCGGGATGATCGTCGACATCCCGAGGCCCGCGGGCGTCATGGCGCCGGTGAGGCTCATGCCGACGGTGACGTCCTCCTCGAGCATCAGCTCCGTGAACAGGCGGCACCCCTCGGCGAGGCGCCCCGAGTTGTAGGCGAGGAACGCGTTGTCCACCAGCTCGGGGATCGTCTCCCGGCCGGTGATGGGCTTCGGATCGATGCGCTGGCCGCGCAAGAAGTCTTTGCGTCTGGTCATGGCACCTCCGCGTCGGGTTGCGTCTCGAGCGGATAGGCCTTGCTGCGGCGCTCCCGCGCCTGCCGCACGGTCGCGACGGCCTCCCGCGGACTGTCCGTGACGGTGAAGAGGCGGAGATCGGTGGTGGCGATCTTGCCCTCTCCCGCGACGCGGTCTTTCAGCCACTCCACGAGACCGGCCCAGTACTGCGCTCCGAACAGGATCACGGGGAAGTTGCTCACCTTCCCGGTCTGAATCAGCGTGAGCGCCTCGAACAGCTCGTCCATCGTCCCGTATCCTCCCGGGAACACGATGAACGCGGTCGAGTACTTGACGAACATCGTCTTGCGGACGAAAAAGTAACGGAAGTTGATGGAGCGTTCGACGTAGGGGTTGAGCCCCTGCTCGAACGGCAGCTCGATGTTGCAACCGATGGACAGGCCGTTTCCCTCCTGGGCCCCGCGGTTCGCGGCCTCCATGATCCCGGGGCCGCCCCCCGTGATGATCGGGAACCCTTCCTGCGCGAGCATGCGTCCGGTTTCCACGGCTTTGTCGTAGTAGGGGTCTTCCGGCGTGGTGCGCGCCGATCCGAACACCGTGACCGCGTTGTACACGTCGGAGAGGGTGTCGAACCCTTCGACGAACTCTCCCATGATCCGCAAGACCCGCCACGAGTCCGTCTTGACGAACGCCCGTCGCTCGCGGGGAACCTGAGCGAGGAGGCGTTCGTCCTCAGTGACGGGTGTGCGTTGCGAGCCGCTCGAGCGCTGAGACATGGTCGTCCTGCACGTTATAGAAGAAAGGAGAGAGACGGACGTGTCCCGGCCGGGCGTCCGCGATGATCCCGCCGGCGGCGAGATGTCGCACGCCCGCCGCCGGGTCGGCCGCGGGGAGCATCACGATCGCCGAACGATCCTCGGCGCGGGGAGCCACCTTGGGCCGGAAGCCGTACTCCCCCGCCCGCGCGACCAGGTCCTCCGTGAGCGCAGCCGTCACCCGGCGAATCGCGGGGACGCCGATTTCGTCGATGTAATCGAGGCCCCCGAGCTGCGCGTAGACCGCCGCGAGCGCCGGCGTCCCGAGCTCGAAACGCCGCGCGTCGTCGTGCAGCTCGAGCGCGCGGGGGTCGAAGGCGAACTGGTTCTTGTGGCCGAACCACCCGACAATTCCGGGAGCGAGCCGCCGTGCGACCTCATCACGAACGTACAGCAGCACGATCCCCGGCCCACCGAGCAGCCACTTGAGCCCGCCCGCGGTGAGAAAATCCACTCCCGCGGCCTTCACGTCTACGGGCACTTGTCCCACCGACTGGTAGGCGTCGACCAGGCTCAACGCCCCGCACTGCCGTGCGGCGTCCGCCACCCGCTTGATGTCCTGAATGGCCCCGCTCGTGAAGTACACGTGCGAAGTCGCGACGAGGGCGGTCCGATCGTCCACTGCCCGCGCGATGGCCTCGACGGGCACCGAGACCTGGTCCGGGCTCTGGACCACCACCAGCTCCACCCCACGAGCCCGCTTTGCGAGCCACTGGTAGGCAACCGTGGGAAAGTCGAGCGACGTAACCACGACCTTGGGACGGCGCCCGTAGTCCAGCGCCTCCGCCACTGCCGACAACGCCACCGAAACGCTGGGCGCGAGCGCGATCTCCTCGGGGCTCGCGCCGACGACGCGCGCGTAGCGCGCCCGCAGCTCCGAGAGGGCGGCCCACCACACGTCGTACCAGGCGGACGCTCCGCGCGCCTGCCAGAGATCGAAAAACTCCGCGATGCGCCGGCGCGTGCGGTCGCCGAGCGCGCCGAGCGAGCAGGTGTTGAGGTACACCGCGTGGCGGAAGATCGGGAACTCGCTCCGATAGCGCGCGAGCGCGTGAGCCCCCGCCGATGCGCCGGCGTCGAGACCGCTGGCGAGCGTCATAGGCGGTCAATATACAGGAGGAAAAGCGCGCTGGGCACGCCTCGCGACTAAATTCCCTCCTATGAGAGCCTCCGCCGGCTGGCCGACGCTCACCATGCGCCTCGTCCTCCGGGCCCTCGTAAACCCGCGGCTCGCGCTCGACCTCGTGCGTCTCACGTGGAGCTTTCGGACGCGGGACTGGTATCGACGCCCCCCGTTCCTCCCGCTGCCGCCGCGCGACTATGTGCGGTGGCGCATGTTCACCGCGTACGGCGATGAGGACGCGGTGCCACCGCTCGAAGACGTCGTCCGGTTTGCGCGGTGGCGACGAGAGACGATGCACGTATGAAAAAAGACGTCGAGCAGAGGCGTCGCGCAGAGGCGTCGCGCAAAGGCGTCGAGGTGAAGCGTCGAGGGCTCGCGCTGGGGTTCGACGCGGTCGGGATAGCCACTCTCGAGGCGAACGCGCACGCTGCCGAGCTCGACCGTTGGCTGGCCGCAGGCTACGCCGGGACCATGACGTACCTCCACCGGCAGGCGGAGAAGCGAAAGGACCCCGCCCGCATCATGCCAGACGCCAAGGTCGCCGTGGTCACGCTTACGAACTACTTCCACGGATCCGATCACCCCGGGCTTGCGCCCGGGGTCAGTCCGCCCCCTGGGAAGGTGGCCCAGTACGCCTGGTCGGCGGACTACCATGGCGTGTTGGGTCGTCGCCTCGAGCGGCTGGCCGCCGTGGTTCGCGAGATCGCTCCCGGCGCGCAGGCCCGCTGCTATGTCGACGCGGGACCCGTCCCCGAGCGGGAGCTGGCCCAGCGGGCAGGGCTCGGCTGGATCGGGAAGAACATGATGCTGATCGACCCCGACCGGGGCTCGTTCACCTTCATCGGCGTCGTGCTGACCGACGCGGATCTCGTCCCCGATCTGCCGTTCGAGGCGGATCGCTGCGGCACCTGCCGCGCCTGTCTGGACGCATGCCCGACGAGCGCCTTCGTCGCACCGGGCGTGCTCGACGCGCGCCGCTGCATCTCCTACCTGACTATCGAGCACGCCGCCGAGTTCGACGAGGCCGAGCAGCGGCTCGTGGGCGAGTGGCTGTTCGGATGCGACGTGTGTCAGGACGTCTGTCCGTGGAACGTGAAGTTCGCGCGCCCGACGCGCGACGACGAGCTCGGCGTGCGCTCCGATGTTGTCGAGCCGGATCTCACGGCGTTGCTCGACGGGAATCCGGAGTCGTTCCAACGCCGCTTCGGGGACACACCGTTCGAGCGCCCCGGCGTCGCCGGCATGCGGCGCAACGTCACCGCGGTGCTCGCGAACCGCCGCCGGGCGCATTCATGATCGAGGTGCCCGCACCGCAACGTGCGCAGGCCGCCGCCATTCAGCACCGGCTCAGCGAGGGGCTTGGCAGGATCGATCCCCATCATCGCCTGCTCGGCCGTCCCGTGGCCTACCGGATCATCGACGGCACCACGCTCGAGATCACGTATCGGGACGTGCCGGGAATCGCGGAAGCCGAGGTGTTGGGCGTCAAGCGTCTGATCGGCGTGGAGTGCTTCTGCACGGTCGCGCCCCAGACGGCGGAGACCGTGCTCGTGCGCTTCGTCGCCTCCCTCAAGTAGCCGTCGTCAGCCGTATGACCGGGAGCTCGGGGGGGTTGCCCCACCGCGGGATCCACGCGCTGCCCACGCCCGCCGAGACATACAGCCAGCACTGCCCCACGCGCTTCAGCCCGTGCAGGTACTTCCGGCCGAACTGCGACGGCGCCGTGATCGGCCCAAGGAGCGGCAGGTGCGCCTGGCCGTTATGCGTGTGTCCCGCCAGCATCACGTCCACTCGCAGCCCCGCGGGCAGGTATTCGATGAGATCGGGATTGTGCGAGATGAGCACGCGTGGCACGTCCGGCGCGACCCCGGCGAACGCCTCGTCGGGCCGGACGGCTCCGTGGGTGAAGTCGTCCACGCCGCCCACGGCCAGCACCGCCGCTCCCCGACGAATGAGCCGGTGCCGGTTGTGGAGCAGCGTCGCGCCACTACGCTCGACCGCAGCCCCGACCTGGTCGGGGTCCACCCAGTGGTCGTGGTTCCCGAGCACAGCCACCACGCCGTCGCGCCCGCGGAAGCGCGCCAGGACCCGCTCGAGGCCATCCATGTCGCTGCGTGCGTGGCTGACGAAATCGCCGCCCAGCACCACGAGATCGGTGTCGAGCTCCCCCACCCGGTCGGCCATGCGCCCGAGCCACCACGTGGGGACAGCGGGACCATGGTGCAGATCGGTGACCAACGCCAGGCGGTAGCCCACGAGCCCAGGGGGAAGGCCCGCGACGGGGACCGCGATTTCGGGTGTCTCGAGCCGGGCGCGATCCCAGCGGATGAGCGGACGCGCCAGCCGCTCGGCCAGCCATCCGAGCGGTCGCTTGGTGACGCGCTCGAGCCGCGGCGGGCGCCGCTCCCGCGCGGGCGGGTAACGGCGGGGATGGATGAACAGCCCGATCACTTCGCGACGAGGCGCGCCACGACGTCGTACAGGAAGTGCACCCCGAAGGTCAGGTCGTCGAGGCTCACTCGCTCATTGTTGCCGTGTACGCCCCGCGACTCGGCCTGACTCAGTGGGAACGGCGACAGGCCGTAGCTCACGATGCCCAGGCGTCGGAAGTAATGGCTATCCGTGAAGCCAGTGAGGGGCGGCGTGGTGATGAGCGCATCGGGCGTGCGCTCGCGCGCCGCGGCCACGATGGCGCGAAACAGCTCCGTCTCGGTCGGGCTCTCCGTGGCGGGCCAGTTCGGGCCCTGGGGAGTGATCTCGACGGCCGAGTCACCCACAATCCGCACCACGTCCGCGAGGAAGGCCTGGGGGTCCTGGCCCGGCAGCAGCCGCACGTCCAGCGCCGCGCGCGCCACCGGGGGAATGACGTTCGTCTTGTCGCTGCCTTGAAGGCCCGTGATCGAGATGGTGTTGCGGAGCAGCGCGTTGTAGGTGAGGTCACTGGTGAGGAAGCGCACCGCAGCGGAGTCGCGCAGGGCCGCGCGCACGTCCGCCAGCGCCGCACGCCGCCCTTGGTCCGTCTCGATGGTCGATAGGTCGCGGAAGTAACGTTCGACCGCAGGCGTCACGACCAGGGGCGTCTGATACGCGGCGATGCGCGACAGGGCTCGCACCAACCGATGCACGGGGTTGTCCGGCGTGGGTCGCGACCCGTGCCCCGGGGTGCCACGCGCCGTCAAGTTCAGCCAGAAGGGTGACTTCTCCGTCGTCCCCACCCCGTAGTACTCGATTCGTCCACTCGGATCCGTGCGGACCGTGCCGCCTTCGTTGAGGAGGAACTCGGCGTCCTGGACGTCGTCGCGGTGATGCTCGACAAACCAGCCAGCACCGACGCCGCCTCCGATCTCCTCGTCCGCCGTGGCGAGGAAGATCACGTCGCGCTTGAGCGGCACGCCGGCGCGCTTGAGCGTGAGCAGCGTCATGAGCTGCGCGATCGCCTCGCCCTTCATGTCGAGCGCGCCGCGTCCCCAGACGTACCCGTCCTGCACGACGCCCGAGAACGGGTCGACCGTCCAGTACTCAGGCGTCGCGAGCACGACGTCCATATGGTTGAGCAGAATGAGGGGCCGGGCGCTGCCGTCTCCCTTTAGGCGGGCGTACAGGTTCGCCTTCCCCGCCTGTGGCTCGAACACCTGGGCTTCGATGCCCTCACGTGCGAGCACCGCCTTCAGCCAGTGCGCCGTCTGGAGCTCGTTGCCGGGCGGATTCGTGGTGTTGATCGCCACATATTGCGACAGCAGGGTCGCCGCCTCACGGCCCACGGCACGCCACTGGGCGTCGGTGCGGGGCACGTCCGCCTCGAACAGCCGCGGCGGCAAGAGGACCGGCTGAGAGGAAGGGCCGAGCAGGCCTATCTGTGGAGGCGCAGCCGCGCGGGGCGGGCGCGCGCAGGCGGCCGCGAGGGCCAGCGCGAGGAGCAAAGCGAACCGCAAGCGACCTCCGGACGGGAGACGGGAACCGCAAACTAAGAGCCCGCGACGCGCTGGGCGAGCCCCCCGCCCTCCTACGGCTCAGTGCACCGTGATCGTCGCCTGGCCCGTCTTGCCCTCGCTCGTGGCGCGCAAAATGACACTCCCCACGGCCCGAGGCTGGACGAACACCTGTGCCCCGAACCCACTCACGCTGATGATCGAGTTGTCGCTGGCGGACCAGGAGACGGCCCGGTTGGTGAGTAAATTGCCCGCGGCGTCGCGCAGGTCAGCCCGAAACGTCATGCCGCTGTCTCCCACCGCCAGGTCCGCGGTGTTGGGCACGACGGTCACCGTGGCCACGGGAGCCGGGGCGGCGACGCTGATGCTCGCCTCGCCGGTCTTTCCCTCACTGGTCGCGCGCAGCGAGGCGAGGCCGGCTGCGCGGGCGAGGATCGTGGCTGAGGGACCGTTCACGCTCGTGATCTCCACGATCGAGGCATCGGTGCTGGACCACGACACCGACCGGTTACTCAGGATGTTACCGGCCGCGTCGCGGAGCTGCGCCGTGAAGGTGGCGTTGTCCCCGCCTGTGAGGCTGGCGCTGCCAGGGACGACGGTTACCGTGGCGACCGGAGCTGACGGGCCGACGGTGATCGTCGCCTGCCCCGTCTTGCCCTGGCTGGTCGCGAACACGGTCGCCATCCCCGGAGCGCGACCCAGCGCTTGATCGCCGCTGCATGATCCGCACGGGTAAACGAAGACCACGGTTGTGTCTGAGCTGAACCAGGACGCCCCGCCGCCGAGCGAGTGGCCCGCCGAGTCGCGGAACACGGCCTGGAGGTACACCCCGCTGTCTCCCACGGTAACCGTGGCGCTGGCGGGCTCGATCGTCACCGTCGCCAGCGACCCCAAGGCAACGACGTGGACGACGAGCGAGTCGGTCAAGCCACTGCTGGTGGCGTGAATTGTCGCGACGCCGGCCTGCACGCCCCTGACCGACACGCCTGCACTTGTAACTGTGTCGTTACCGCCTTGTATCGCCGCCACTGTAGGATCACTGCTCGTCCAGGTGATCGAAGCATTCTGTATCGGGTTGCCGCTCGCATCCCCGACCGCCGCGAACAGATTAATGCCTCCGCCCACACCGACCTGGGTCGGCCCGCTGATGTGGATGTAGGCATGGCCCGCGCCTGCCCGGGGCAGCGTCACCGAAACGGTCGCCGTTCCCCCCGCGGTCACTTGCACGTTCGGCGTGGCAACGGGCTCCAGCGAGGGAATGAACGGCTCCTCGATCTTCACCAAGTAGCTGCCCGGGGGCAGAAACCCGACCTTGTAGTGCCCGGCCTGATCAGTGCGTCCCGTCGCCTCGAGGTTGTACCCGATGGTGTCCGTGTACAGGAAGACCTGGGCGTTCGGGACCGGACTGGTCGTCCCCCCGGAGTCCTGCGTTACCGTCCCGGCGATCGCGCCGACTGCGGCGGAATTGATCGCTCGCAGGATCGGGTTGAAATCGAACGCGTTGTTGTTGCTGGAAAAGTTGTACAGAAAGCTCCGACCGACGTCGAAATCGAGCACGATGTCCGCCCCCTCGGTCGGTACGTCGACCGGGTACTCGACCGACGCGTAGATCGACGACCGGCCGTACCAGTTCACGTGAGCCGGGGTCTGCGCCGCATCGTTCCAGGTGATCGAGGACAGGCTCGTGTCGATGGTCATGCGGACCCTGTGGTACCGGCCCGCGGGCATCTCCCCCTCGCCCAGGAGCGCCGTCGTCCCCTGCTGCAGGGCGAGCAAGTCGAAGCTCTTGCGGGGCTCGGTGATGACCGCCCACAGGTCGCCGCCACTGCTGTCCTGCGCTGTGCTGGCCTCGATCCGCACGACGTAGATGGTGACGCCGTGGAGCGAGTCATACGGGAAGGGAGCGTCGGTGAGCCGCACCGTGATGCGCGGCCTCAGCCGCGGCGGGGCGGTCACCGTGGTGTCGTCCTGGTAGCACCCGGCCAGGGAGAGCGCGACCGCCAAGAATCCGGCGAGTGTGGCACGTCTCGACATTGACCAGCTCCTTTGGCAGCGAACTTGCAGGTCCCCTTTGTGATAGATACCTCTCCTGTGGAGGGCCGCGTCACAAGACCCGCTGCGGGACAACGATGTGACGCCCGGGGAGCGCGCGTGGGTATAGGTAACGTGGGGACGAGCGACGCCGGTCTGGTGCGCCGTGTGCAGGCCGGCGACACCGGTGCGTACGCCGATCTCGTCGCGCGGTATCGCGATCGCCTGGGCCGCTACGCGCTGCACATGCTCGGAAATCGGGAAGACGCGGAAGAGGTGCTGCAGGACGCCTTCGTCCGTGCCTATCGCTCGCTCGCACGCTGCGACGATCCCGAGCGCTTCGGTGCGTGGCTGTATGGCATTCTGGTGAACCGGTGCCGCACGGCTGGCGCGCGCGCCACTCGGCGGGCTCGCCGGTTCGTGCACGATCCCGCCGCGCTCGAGACCGCGCCGTTGGCGGGACCGGACGGGCAGGCCGAGTGGGACGACACGGTCCGCTGGGCGTTGGCGCGTCTCCCGTCGGAATCGCGTGAGGCGTTTCTCCTCAAGCATGTCGAGGAGCTCGAGTACGAGGACATGGCACGACTCACCGGCGCGGGCGTCTCCGCGCTAAAGATGCGCGTGAAGCGGGCGCGGGAGCAGCTCCAGGCGATGCTGAAAGAGGCGGAACGTGTTTAACCCGGCGGACGACGCGGTCGAACGGATCGCGCGGCATCTGCGGCGACCCGTCCAGATCGACCCGGCGCTCGATGGACGGGTCATGCGCGAGATCACCGCGCTCCCAGCGCCCGGCCGCGCCACGCTCGGGGGGGAGTTGTGGCGCTGGCTCAGGCGCCCGCACCAGTTCACCCTCACACCGCTCGGCGGCCTCGTAGCGGCTGCCGCCCTTACGGTCGGCGTCCTCCTCTACCGGATGGCCTCCACCCCGCCCGCTCCCCCGCAGGGCGAGTCGCGCGCCTTTCAATTCGTCCTGGTCGCTCCCCGCGCCACGCACGTGGAGCTCGTCGGCGACTTCAACGACTGGGATGCGACGCGTACGCCGATGCGACGGACCGGACGCGAGGCGCTTTGGACGGCGGTGGTGCCGCTCGTACCCGGCCGTTATCACTACGCCTTCTTCGTGGACGGCTCGCGTTGGCTGGCCGACCCCTCGGCGCCCGTGGCCCGCGATGAAGACTACGGCCAACCCAGCTCGGTGCTCACCGTCGGAGGTGGCTCGTGACGCCCAACTGCACGCGCGCGGCGCTCTCGTTGCTCGTGGCCATGGTGGTCGCGGGACGGGCGACCGCCCAGCAAGCCGATTCGCGGCTCGAGCGGCTGGACGCCGCCACGCGGCCGACCGTTGCGGCGCTCGTCGATTCGGCGCACACCGCCATGCTCCCCACGGAGCCACTCGTGCAGCGTGCGCTCGAAGGCGCGACGAAACGCGCCTCCGGGGACGCGATCGTCGCCGCCGTGCGGCGTCTCGCCGCGGACCTGGGCCACGCCCGCGACGCCCTCGGGTCGACGGCCTCGCCAGCCGAGCTCACCGCGGGGGCTGCGGCGCTCCGCGCCGGGGCGTCCCAAGCGACCCTGGCCCAGCTGCGGCACGCTCGGCGAGAGCCCCTTACCGTACCGCTCGCCGTGCTTGCCGATCTCGTGGCGAGCGGAGTCCCCGTCGACAGCGCGGCCGCTGCCGTACTCGGCCTCGCCGCGCGGGCCAGAGACGCGGACTTGGTCGAGTTCCGTCGCGCCGTCGAGCGTGACATCGCTCTGGGCGCACCCCCCGCGGCCGCCACCGCGGCCGCGGCGACGGCCGCGGACGTGTTCGTGAACGCGGGGGCCCGCCAGCAGCGCCCCGGCCGCCCCTAACCCCGTGCGGCCAGCGCCGGCCGCGCGACATGTCTGGACCGCGTCTCTCGCCGCGGCGACATCCGTATTCGGCGTTCGCGCCTCCGCGGCCCAGACCACCGCGACGGTCGACGTCGGTGTCTCAACCGTGCGCTACGACGGCTTTCTTGCGTCCGCCGCGGGGTCCCTCACCCCGGCCCTCACCTGGGAGCGGCCCGGCGCCGTCGTGACGGCCCGCGGTACATACCTCCGCTTCGAGAGCGGTCGCCGGAGTCTGCAGGGACTCATCGCCGCTTCGCTCTTCACGCCGCCGAGTTTGCTCCCCCACCGCTGGCGTGGTGAGCTCTCCCTCTCAGCGGGTGGGAGCGACTACGCCGACTTCGCGAGTTTCTGGCACGCGACCGGTGAGGCCCGGTTGCATTACGTCGGAGCAGATCGGGGCGCATGGATCGGTGGGACCGGGGGGCGCACCTCGTACGGCAGCGCGCCCCGCCCCGTGGCGGTTGCGGGCGTCGGTGTGTGGGCGCGGCGCGCCCAGGTGACGCTCGCCGCGTCCGCCACGCGATCGTTCGTCGGAGACACCGCCTATAGCGACGTGGGCGCGACGATTCACGCGAGCCGGGGCCGCGTCGAAGTCGACGGATCGCTCGCAGCGAGGCTGTGGAGCCGCGGGGCCGGTCACGGCGTGTACGGCGAGGCGAGCACCACCTTCACGCTGGGCGAGCGCACCGCCCTCTTGATCTCCGGCGGCCGTTATCCGACGGATCCGGTCAGCGGCAGCGTCGCTGGGCGATACTTGAGCGCCGGACTCCGCCTGCGGACGCCGCTGCTCCGACCACGGCCCATCCGCGACCCACCGCTCTCTAGTCGATCTCCTGCCAACGGCGACGGCGGGGGGAGCGCCGACGTCACTGCACGACTCGAAGTCAAGCCGGCGCCCGACGGAACCGTCCGGCTGGTTGTCTATGCTCCCGGCGCGGCGACGGTAGAGCTCGCGGGCGATTTCACCGACTGGCAGCCGGTCGGCCTCCAACCCACGAGCGAGGGTGCGTGGGAGAGCGTGCAGCATATTCCGGGTGGCGTGCACCGGGTCAATGTGCGGATCGACGGCGGGAGGTGGACCGCGCCGGCGGGGACGACGCGTACCACCGACGAGTTCGGCGGCGAAGTCGGGATCGTGGCCGTGCCCTAACCCCGCCCGCCGGCGAGTGCCGCGGCCTCAGGCCGTCTGCGCAGCGTCAGCATCGCCCATACGCCGCTCGCCGGTCCGAGCGCCAGCAGGCTCATGCTCCAGCGCCACCCAATCCGGGCCGCCACCCAGGGCAACAAATAGATCGTGAGACAGGTCAGGAGGAACCCCAGACTCGTCTGGAGCGTGAGTGCGGTTCCCACGAGCTCGCGTGGCGCCAGCTCGCTCACCGCGGCCGAGAACTGCGCCGAGTCCGCGACTACAGTGATGCCCCAGACGAAGAGCAGCGGGACCAGCAGGGCGAGGGGGTGACCGAACGCGAAACCTGCCGCGAGTGCGCACGCGCCCGACAGCGTCATCGCCACACTCGTGATGAGCGTGCGACCCCAGCGATCACCGTACTT